>JAABUN010001373.1_pt1 | contig 54258 bp, 48 predicted proteins | sample 5559311 | NCBI WGS metagenome assembly JAABUN01 (sample SAMN10711877, study PRJNA513370) | rock metagenome | isolation source: Antarctica rocks | place: Antarctica: Victoria Land, Siegfried Peak sud
TCGGCTACAAAACGCCGCAAGAGGCCCTCGAGCAGTGGACGGAACAGCAGGTCGCAGCATAGGATAAGCAAATCGACGTGGTCCACGAACCGCGGGGCAGATCACCGGCCGGGTAGTCGGAGGTGTTCTCGCCATCGGGGTGGCGCTGGTCGGGCACGCCCGCGTCGGCGGCGGGCGGGTTGTCAGCGGTGCCGGCTGCGCCGGCGGCCTCGGCGTCATTGCCGGGGTGGGGGCTGGGGTTGTCGGCCGGTGCGGACCAGCAAGACCGGCCCGGCCGGTGGTCGGTGACGACGGGTCCGGTCGTGGGCACGACCCCGGCGGTCGGGACCAGACCGTTGGGGTTGTGGCCGGTTGGGTTGAGGCCGGTTGGGTTGCGGCCGGCGGAGGGGATCAGGTGGGTGAGTTGACCGGCGGCGAGGTCGAAACGCAGCGCGTCCAGCGGGCGTGGGTCACCGTCTTGTTTGAGCGCGCGGGCTTGGGCGTCCAGGGTGTCGAAGCACGCCGTGACGGTCACGGCTGGGCCGAAGATGCTCAGCTCGGCCTGCCCGTCAGGTTGGGGCATCAGGGTGACGGTGCGGCGGGCACCGGCGTGGGCGGTGCGGATCGCGGCGGCCGCCGGGTCGAGCTTCGCGGCCTGCCGGGTGACGGCCTGTTTGATCCGCCACGGCGGCAGGCTCGCGGCCCGTTGCGAGAGTTCCGCGTCGATCTGACTGGCGAGCGCGTCGTCGTAGTGCGCGAGCTCACCGACCAGCACGGTGCACCGGGCGACGGTCATCGTCCCGGCTTGCAGCAGGCTCATCGCGACCGGCAGGACGGTGCACAACCGGCAGGCCGCGTCGATGAGGGTGCGGGCGGCCCGCTCGGAGCTGGACTGGGTGACCGCGACCTCCCGCACGAACGAGGTCCACGCCGTCGCGCCGCGTTCGTCGTGCGCTTCGCGGGGGACCATCGCGGTCATCTCGAACACCGTCCGTAGCAGCACCGCGTGCGCCGTGGACGCCAAGACCGGCGCCTCGAGCAGGGTCAGCAGCCCGGCCTGGAAGGCCTCATCGGCCCACGGGTCCTGCATCCCCGCCCGGATCGCGGCCAACTCAGCCGCCGTCGGCGACACCTCCACCGGCTCGATGGGCTGCTCGTCGGCGGATCCGGCACCGACCGGCTCGTCGGCGTCGGCGGATGCGTCACCGGCCGGCACGGGGGCTGACACGCCGGTGTTGTCATCGGCCGCTGAAGTGTCGGAGGCGCCTGGTGAAATGGTTTCCTGGCTGTTCCCCGCCTCGTCCATAGCAGAACGCTAGGCGAACTAGCGTTCTATGTCAAGCGTCAGGTCAGATCGAGTTCCTGCAGTTGGGGCAGCCTGCCGGTTCCACACGCGGGCCAGGGGGTGGCCTGCCTGCCGTTGACCCGTGTGGGCTCAGCGGACGGCTACGAACCTGATAATGCGGGGCAACCCGAGCTCGGCGGTCCCTCCGGTCGTCACCTCAACCGGAGCGCCACGGCGAGCACCAGGACGCCTGGCGATCATTCCCTGCTGGCGGATCCGCTCACCGAGCGGACGCGAGCAGCTCCCGCAGGGCGTGCACCACCGGCAGGTCCACCGGCAGCCAGTCGACCTCGTCGAGTTCGTCGGGTCCCAGCCAACGGTGCACGTCGTGGTCGAGCAGCGCCGGTTCGGCGTCGTCACGTGTCCGGCACAGGTAGACCCGGAGCACCGCGCCGACGACGTCGGGCAGGTCGGGGGCACGGGCCGCGACCACGATCGGCAGGTCCGGACCGATCCGGTCACCGACGCTGACGTCGAGGCGCAGCTCTTCGGCGATCTCTCGGCGCAGCGCCGCCTCGTCGCTCTCCCCCGGCTCGACCTTGCCGCCGGCGAACTCCCAGCTCCCGGCGAGGGCCGGAGGTTCAGTGCGTCGAGAGGCCAGCACCCGCCCGTCACGGAGCAGTGCCGCGCCCACGACCCGCACCGGCTCCACGTGCGCGAACGTAGTGCCCCTTCGCCGTGAGCCGGCTGCCCGCCGTCAGGCCGTGACCCGCGGGCGGCAGCGTCGGCGGAAGTCGGCGAAGTCCCACGTCGCGAGAAAGGCCTCGCTCGCTTGCTGCCCGGCGACGCGCAGCCGCTCGGTCGTCGCGGCGTCGATGTCGAAGTCGATGATGGAGACATCGTCGGACGGGACGAACACGGTGCGGGCGACGGTGCAGGGATCGTCGAGGTAGGCGTTGCCCTGGTCGGTGAGCACGACGTCGAGCGCGGCGAGGCCGACCTGCACCGGTCCGCGCACCCGCCGGGTGACCGGGGGCGTGGCGGGCGGGCTGACCAGGCGTACCCCGAAGGTCGGCCAGCGCGGGTCGGCGCTGCCGGCCCGGTCGAACAGGGCGATCGGGAAGTTGGACAGCAGGCCGCCGTCGACCCAGGTGGCCGGCCCGTTCGGGGTCGGCACCCGGACCGGCCGGAAGAACAGCGGGATCGCCGCGCTGGCCCGGACGGCGCGCGCGACCGGCAGCTCTTCCAGCGCGTACTGCGGGAGGTCCCACGGGATGCGGACGAGCCGGCGACGCGACAGGTCGGAGACGGTGACGACGAGCGAGAAGGCCCGCTCGGGGGGCAGGCCGTGCGCCGCTTCGTGATCGGGCGGGATGCGCAGGTCGGCAAAGGTGCGCACGCCCAGCTCGCCGAGGACACCGGTGAGGAAGTCCTCCAGGTACCGCCCGTCGTAGAGCCCGTCGCGGACGAGCAGCGACAGCGCCGGACCGACGAGCGGCACGCGTCCGATGCCGGTGCCGTCGCGCAGCCTGCGATAGTCGACGGTGCGCACGATTTCCTGCAGCCGCGACACCGGCTCGCCGGCGTGCTGCAGCGCCGCCACGAGACTCGCGACGACCGCACCGGCCGAGGAGCCGGCCACCCGCGGGAAGCGGTAGCCGGCCGCGTCGAAGGCCTGCACGGCGCCGGCCAGCGCGATGCCCTTGACGCCACCACCTTCGAGGACCAGGTCTGCGTTCGACATGTCCGTCACCGTAGGGCGCACGGACGACAACTCAACCGGTGCGGCGCCCGCGGGAGGCCTCGAGCAGGCCCTGTCCGACACCGATGACCGCGACCGCCAGCACGCCCTTCGGCGGGAAGATGTGGTGCATCAGGAAGGGATAGCAGGCGGCCACCACGACGGCTGCACCGGCGAGCGACAGGGGGCTGCGCCAGCGCTGGAACAGCACGCCCGCCGCGAGCACGGCGGAACCGGCCAGGCTATAGACGCCGAGCGCCCCCAGCTGGTCGGCGATGTGGAACAGGTCCTCGATGGGCGCTCGGGAATCGCCGCGCGCGGTCGTGCGCAGCACCTGGTGCGCCGCGCCGATGCCCGCGATCGAGTCGAGGGCGCCGTACAGCAGGGCGTACGCGAGCGCCAGCAGCCGCGTGCCCCACGCGGCCGGCCCCCGCTCGCCGCGCAGCACCAGCCACATCGAGACGGCCAGCAGCGGGAAGACGGGCAGCAGCACCAGGTGGCCGGTTTGCCACTGCTGTGCGGTGTCGGGCCGCAGGAAGACCGGATGGGTGGTGCCGACGGCGGCCAGCAGCAGGCCGGGCAGCGTGACGAGAACGATGCGCGCCACTCGCGGCAGCCGGTCGAGAACCGTCGCGGGCCTTACCAGCGTCGACACCTCAGCGAGGGTACGGAACGGCTCTACGCTGGCGCATGACGACGACAGGATCTGCGGAACAGAACACCCGGTCGGACGAGGCCGTGCTCGAGGTGGCGCTCATCGACGTCACGGATGGCAGCCAGCGCGCCTTCGCCGATGCCTACCAGCAGGCCCGCGCGCTGATCGTCGCAACGCCGGGCTGCGGCGCGGTGCGCCTGACGGCGGGTGTCGAGTCACCGACCCGCTTCGTGCTGCTCGTCGAGTGGGCGAGCCTCGCGGCGCACGAGGCGTTCCGCAACAGCGAGCGCTTCGGCCAGTGGCGTGCGCTCGTCGGGCCCCACTTCGCCGCTCCGCCGGTGTTGGAGCACTTTCGCAACGTGTGACCGACCGTACGCCGGCTGGACACCTCGCGGAAACGATCGGCTGGCACGGTCCTTCATGTCCCTGCCGAGCGTGCCGATGGAGAGCGTCACCGTGACCACCACCGATCTGGAGACCGCCTCGCGCCGACCGCGCCGCGGCGCCGACGTGCCTGTGCAGCGACGGCACGCGCGGCCGGCGCGCAGCGCGTGGCAGTGCGACAACTGCGACGCGGCCAACGAGGGACGCCGCCGGCGCTGCGGCGACTGCGGTACCAGCCGCCTCTGAGCCGTCCGTCAGCACCTGTGCCCAGCGACGACGAAGGGCCGGTCCGTCGGACCGGCCCTTCGTGGATGCGTGTGCGGCTGGGTCAGCGCACCCGGCCGACGAGGTAGCTGCTGGTGTAGATGCGCTGCACCAGGACGGGCTTGCCGGCGCGCGGGGCGGCGACGAAGTTGTTGTTGCCGGTGTAGATCCCGACGTGGCTGATGCGGCCCCCCGAGGTCATGAAGATCAGGTCACCCGGGACCTTGGCGCTCTGGCTGACCGGCGTGGTGGCGCCGCGCATGGCCCCGCTGTTGTGCGGCAGCTTCTTGCCTACCTTGGCGAAGGAGTACATGACCAGGCCGGAGCAGTCAAAGGAGTTCGGGCCCGCGGCGCCCCAGCGGTAGGGCTTGCCGACCTGGCTGGTGGCGACCCGCATGGCGGTGGTTGGGAAGCTCGCCGAGCTGGCCGGCGGGGCCGGGGGTCGCACTGTGGCCTCCTTGCTGCGGCCGACCTGCACGAGGATCTGGCCGCTGTGGGTGGCAGTGCGGGTGGTGGTGCCGTCATAGGTGGCGCGCAGCCGGGTCGTGCTCGAGATCGCGAGCTCGCCCGCGCCGAGGCCGGTGGGCTTGGTCAGCAGGCGGCCCACGAACACCCAGCCGCGAGAGGTCTTCGCCTCGAGGCGGACGTAGCCGTTGACGACCGGCTTGCCGCCGGCGAGCAGCCGTACGTAGACGGTGTGCCGTCCGGGTGCCACGTAGCCCTTGGGACCGGACATGCGCAAGACGGTGGTGAGCTTCGCGGGCGCCGCCGCCGGGGGCGTCAGGGCCAGCGGGGCGGTGACGGCGGCCGCGGGAGCCGCCGCGACGCGTGGGGTGTCGGCGAAGGCCGGGGAGGCGAGGCAGAGCGGCAGCAACGCGGCCGTCAGTCCAGCGCTGAGCGTGCTGCGGGTGGGGTGCAGACCGGGCTTGGCGTGCTTGCCCTTGGACGACGAGGTACGGACATGCTTGGCGCGGGCGGAAGCGGGCATGGTAGTGGACGTCCCTCTCACGCGCCTACGAGGTGAGCTGTCGGGCTCGGGCGTGGAGGTGCCCGGCGCACTGAAGTGCGCTTTGCCCCGAGGGTGACGGGCTGCTGTCGCAGGCCCGCACCCGAGGAACCATGGGTCCCCCGCTCCCGCCCTGGGAGGTCGTATGGCGCCCTGGTGACCGGGGGCGGGACTCGGCGTCCGGTCAGGCGTTTCTGGTCGCCACATCCTGCATGACGAAGTGATGACAACTGCCACCGGATACACATCAAAATATGTGACGTCTCTCACACGATGTATGCCGCGCGGGAAGTGCTTTCGTATGCTAATGGTGCGGGCTCCGGACAGCTAGGAGCCTGCGATGCACCGTCGTCCACAGGCACATCCGTTCCCCCGTCCGCTGCTCTAGCGTCGCGCGGGTGTCCCCCAGCCCTGGCCGCCCTGCCATGCCTGCCGCGTCAGAACGTGACGAGTCGGTGACACCCCTGGCGCGCGACGCCCAGCGTTCTCGGGTGTACCGGGCCGAGGACGCCCTGGCGGTCCGGCTCGACGCGGCCCGGCTCGGCGCCCCGCTCGCCACCGTCGCGGGCAGTGCTCTCCTGCTGCCCGCCGAGCGTCGGCTCGGCTCGCTCGAGGCCGCGCGCGACTACCTGGAGCGGGTGCTCGCGCTAGCCGTGGTCGTGCGCGCCGTCGGGCACGTGCCGCCTCCGTCCGTACGGGCCCGGCGCGGCGCGCACGCCGCCCACTGGGAGCCGCCCGGCACCGTCGCCGTCCCGCTCCCCCGGCACGGCGAGCCCTGGGCCCTGCGTGAGACGGTGCTGCTGCACGAGCTCGCGCACCACGTCGGTGCCTGCACCGACCGCGCGTCCGCCCGTGCACACGGGCATCGCGCGCCCTTCCCCGCCTTGGTCGTGCTCCTCGTCGGTGCCGCCCTCGGCGACGAGGCCGCCTTCGTGCTGCGCGTCGAGTACGGCAGCCAGCGCGTCACGACGGGAGCGTGGTGAGCCAGACCGCCGAGCCGGACGAGCGCCTCGTCGACCGGGTCGGCAAGCTGCTGGCGCAGGCCGAGGGCACCGACAACGAGCACGAGGCGAGCGCCTTTGTCGAACGCGCCCAGCAGCTCGCCACCGCGCACGCGCTCGACCTCGAGCTCGCCCGGGCCCGGCAGCGCGCCGGCGGCCGGCACCGGGACGCAGGCGAGCGGCTCGTCCAGCAGCGCGTCGAGGTCGGCACCCGGGCCAGGCGCGGCAACCGGCACCGGGTGCTGCTGTACAGCGCGGTCGCGCAGGTGAACGACGTCCGCGTCAACGTGGCGCACGACAGCACCTACGTGCTCGGCTTCGGGCACGCCACCGATCTCGTCGTGGTCGAGCGGCTCTGGACCTCGCTCGCGGTCCAGATGACCGCCGCCTCGCAGCGGCGCATGACAGCCGGTGAGCACCGCCGCTCCGGTGTGGCCGGGCAGAGCTGGCGGCTGTCCTTCTACGACGGTTACGTGAGGGCCGTGAGCGAGCGGCTCGTCGCGGCCCGGGCGGTCGCGGTGGCTGCCGCCGAGGCGCACGCGCACGAGCAGCCGACAGACGCAGACGCAGACGCAGACGAGGCCTCCCGACCCGTCGGCGCCGAGCTGGTGCTGCGCGCCAAGGCCAGGCGGGTCGACGCCTACTACGCGAGCGCGTCGCAGGCCCGCGGTGCCTGGCGCGGCGCGGCGAGCGGCCGGACGACCGCGAGCGCCGCCGCTCGTCGCGCCGGCACGGTCGACGGCGCCCGAGCCGACCTCGGCCAGCCGCGGATGCGTCAGCGCGGTCGGTTGACCTGACCCTGTTCGACTGCCGCGTCGCGTTCCCGCCAGCACGGCGGCTCCCGCCCGGGGACACTGTCGACATGGACCTCGACGCCGAGCGGCTCTGGCGAGCGGTGCAGTCCAAAGACCCCCGCTTCGACGGCTGGTTCGTCCTCGGCGTCGTGTCGACCGGCATCTACTGCCGACCGAGCTGCCCGGCGCGTTCCCCGCTGCGGCGCAATGTGCGCTTCCACCCGAGCGCCGCTGCCGCGCAGGCCGCTGGATTCCGGGCATGCAAGCGCTGCCGTCCCGACGCGGCGCCCGGTACACCGGCCTGGGACGGCCGCGGTGACCTCGCCGCCCGCGCGGTACGGCTGATCGCCGACGGCGTCGTCGACCGCGGTGGGGTCGACGAGCTGTCGCGGCGCCTCGGCTACAGCCGGCGTCAGGTGGAGCGCACCCTGCTCGCCGAGCTCGGCGCGGGGCCGCTCGCCCTCGCCCGGGCGCAGCGGGCCCAGACCGCACGCCTGCTCGTCGAGACGACGGGCCTGTCCTTCGTCGACATCGCCTTCGCGGCGGGCTTCGGCAGCGTCCGCCAGTTCAACGACACCGTGCGCGAGGTCTTCGCCTGCACGCCGACGGCCCTACGGGCGGCGACGCGCAGCGGTCGCCCCGTCGGCTCCGGCGCGCTCGCGCTGCGCCTGCCCTATCGGGGACCGCTGTGGCCCGACAGCCTGTTCGGGCACCTGGCGGTGACGGCCGTGCCCGGCGTCGAGCAGTGGCGCGACGGCGCCTACTCCCGCTCGCTGCGCCTGCCCCGGGGCACCGGCACCGTCACGCTGCGGCCGCCGGCGGCCGGCGCGGCGGGCGGCCATGTCGCCTGCACCCTCGTCCTGTCGGACCTACGCGACCTCGCCCCGGCCGTCACGCGGTGCCGGCGCCTGCTCGACCTCGACGCCGATCCCGTGGCGGTGGACGAGCAACTGGCAGCAGATCCGGCCCTCGCCCCCTGGATCGCCAAGGCCCCCGGCCGGCGGGTGCCCCGCACCGTCGACGAGGCCGAGCTCGCTCTGCGCGCGGTGCTCGGCCAGCAGGTGAGCACGGCCGCGGCGCGCACCCATGCCGCGCGCCTCGTGGCGGGCGCCGGAGAGCCGCTCGCGATGCCGGACGGCGACGTCACGCACCTGTTCCCCACGCCCGCCGCGGTGGCCGCGGTCGACCCGGCGACGCTCGCCCTGCCGCGCGCCCGTCGCGAGACCCTGCTGCGGCTGGCCGCCGCGCTGGCGGACGGCCGCGTCGATCTCGACCCGGGCGCCGACCGCGCCCGCGCCCGGGCACAGCTGCACGCGCTCAAGGGCGTCGGGCCGTGGACGGTCGAGACGATTGCCATGCGGGCGCTGGGCGACCCCGACGCCTTTCTCGCAAGCGACCTCGGCGTGGTGGCGGCGGCGCGCACGCTCGAGCTCGGACAGGGCCGCGAGCTGCTTGCGCGGGCCGAACGCTGGGCGCCCTACCGCGCCTATGCGGTGCAGCACCTGTGGGCCGTCGGCGACCACGCCATCAACCGCCTCCCTCCGTCGATCCCCCACGGCAAAGGCAGCCCATGAGCACCTCGCACGCCCTTCTCGACAGCCCACTGGGCCCGCTCGTCGTCGTCGCGTCCGACGGACAGCTGCGCGGCCTGTACTTCCACGACCAGCGCCACCTTCCGTCGCCGGAGCACCTGGGACCGCGCGGCGCCGACGTGTTGCCCGCGCTGTGCGAGCAGCTGGGCGGCTACTTCGCCGGTGAGCTCACCACCTTCGACGTGCCGCTGCCGGCGACCGGCACCCCCTTCCAGCGCGACGTCTGGGCGGCGCTGCGCGACGTCCCCTACGGCAGCACCTGCAGCTACGCCGAGCTGGCCCGCGCCGTGGGGCGCCCGGCAGCAGTACGGGCGGTCGGGGCGGCAAACGGACGCAACCCGGTGTGCATCGTGGTCCCCTGCCACCGCGTCGTCGGCAGCAGCGGTTCCCTCACCGGCTACGCCGGAGGCCTGTCGCGCAAGCGCCGACTGCTCGCGCACGAGCGCCGCGTGCGGGAGCAGCCGCCGAGCGGGTAGGCAGAAGGGCATGAGCGCCGCGTCCCGTCTGACCTCGAGCCGGGAGATCGAGCGCAAGTACGAGGTCGTGGCCGATGCCGAACTGCCGGACCTCAGCGGGCCGAGCGGGGCCAGCGTCGACGCCGACACGCAGCGCCTGGTCGCCACGTACTACGACACCGCCGACCTACGGCTGTCCGGCAGCCGCATCACCCTGCGGCACCGCACCGGCGACGACGTCGCGGGCTGGCACCTCAAGCTGCCGTTGGCAGGCGCGCGTGAGGAACTGCACGTGTCCGCGTCGGCACGGACGGTGCCGAAGAAGCTGCAGTCCTTGGTGCGCTCGGTCATCCGCGACGCGTCGTTGGTACCGGTCGCCAGCCTGACGACGCGGCGGGAGGTGCGCCTGCTGCGCGGCCCGGACGGGCGCCCGCTGGCCGAGGTCGTCGACGACCGCGTCGACGGGCGGCTGCTCATCGAGCCGGAGGCGCCGCTGCTGCGCTGGCGCGAGTGGGAGGCCGAGGACAAAGGCGACGACGCAGACGTGCTGGACCGCCTCGAACCGCTGCTGCTGGCTGCCGGCGCGCGGCCGTCGCAGGCCGCCTCCAAGCTCGGGCGGGTGCTCGCCCTCACCCTCGCTCCCCAGCAGGACGAGCCGTGGTGGAGCGGCGGCGCCGCGCCGCAGGCGCCGCCGAGCGCCGCCACCGTGGTCCAGGCGCACCTGCGCGAGCAGCTCGACGAGCTGGTGCGCCGCGACCCCGAGGTGCGGCGCGACCTGCCCGACGCCCTGCACAAGATGCGGGTGGCCACCCGCCGCCTGCGCAGCGCGCTCCGCACCTTCGCCCCGCTGCTGGAGCGTGAACGCGGCGGGCGGCTGTACGGCGAGCTCGCCCACCTCGCCGGGGTGCTGGGACAGGTGCGCGACGTCGAGGTGATGCACGCCCGGGTCCTGGCGTTGATAGCGCAGGAGCCGGACGAGCTCGTGCTCGGGCCGGTCCGCCGGCGCACCGACACCCTGCTGCGCGGCCGGGAGCGGGTGGGCCGGCGCGAGGTGCTGCGCGAGCTCGACGGCGACCGCTACCTGCGCCTGCTCGACGACCTGCACGAGCTGGTGGCCGACCCCGGCTTCACCGAGCGCGCGCACGGCCCCGCCGAGACGGTGCTGCCCCCGCTGGTGCGAGACACCTGGAAGCGCCTGCACCACACCATGCGCGCCGCGGCGAAGGCGGACGCGCCCGAGCAGGACGAGCTGCTGCACGAGGCACGCAAGCGGGCCAAGGCCGCCCGCTACGCCGCGGAGGCGGTCGAGAGCGCCTTTGGCAAGCCGGCCCGGCGCTTTGCCGCCGCCATGGAGCAGCTGCAGGAGGTGCTCGGCGAGCACCAGGACGGCGTGGTCACCCGCGAGGTGCTGCGCGAGCTCGGCGCGGCGAGCAGCGGCGCGGGCGAGAACGGCTTCACCTTCGGGCGGCTGCACGCCCTCGAGCAGGCACGAGCCGAGGCGGCGGTGGCGCGCTGGCCCACGGTGCGGCGCGAGGTCAGCCGGCGGCGGCTGCGCCGGTGGCTCGACGAGCCAGACCCCTAGCAGCGAGGCAGGACCGGGCGCCAGCGGGCTCAGCCTGCCGGCGGTGGTTCCAGCGCGAGCCCGAGGGTCAGCTCCAGCACCGCCTGCGGGTCGTCGAGGCGGGCGCCGTATCGCTCGCGCAGCTGTCCCATGCGGTAGCGCACCGTCTGCGGGTGCACCACCAGCTCGCGCGCCACCTCGGCGCGCCGGCCCTGGTGCAGCAGCCAGGAGCGCAGCGTCTGGACCAAGCGCTCGGCCGTCGCTTCCGGCAGGTCGGACAGCGGCGCCCGCGCCCGCGCCCGCAGGTCGGCGAACGCCGCCGGGTCGGCGGTCAGCACCAGCCTCGCGAGGTGCTCGTCGGTGTCGACGACCCGGTCGGCGAGAAGCGCAAGCAACCGCACCACCCGGCTGCAGGACGAGGCCACCTGCGGCCACGGTCGCGTCGGCCCCACGAGCGCCGGGCGCCCGGACAGGCGGCGCAGCAGCTGGGTCCGCCCCGAGTCGGCCGGCACGAGCAGCAGGCCGTACCGCTCGCCCTGTTCGATGCCCGCCAGCTCGCCGGAGGTCGTGAGCGCGCGCGCGTCGAACAGCGCGGCCACCCCGCGCAGCGACGCGGCCGGAACCAGGACCGCCGCGAGAAAAGGCGGCGGCTCCCAGCCCGCCCGCTCGGCGGCCGCCAGCAGCGCCGGCTCGTCCTGCTCGTCCAGCAGCGCCGCGGCGAGCCGGTCGCGGTAGCGCTCGAGCACGCGTCCGCTCGTCTCCAGCTCGTCGGCGTGCCCGGCGACGCTGGCGGCGGACAGCTGGTCGATGTAGGCGAAGACGAGCTCGGCGAACTGGGCGATCGTCGAGGCGAGAACGCCGCCGTCGACCGCGGCGGCCGACATCTGCCGCCACGACACCCGCGCCCCCACCCGGTAGGCGGCCAGCAGCGCGTCCATCGACCGGCCGCTGCGCGCCTCCCCCCGACCCAGGTCGTAGGCGCCGGCGACCGCCGGTTGCAGGGGCGTGCCGACCTCGGCGCCGCGCTGCTGCTCGGCCAGCTGCAGGAACGAGCCGAGCGCGGCCTGCACCGCCTGCTCGATGGTGGCTCGCATGCGCGGAGTCATCGCGGTCGCGTACTCGGGCACCTGCGCGGTCACGGCGGCCACCGTCTGCTCGGCAAGACTCGGCAGCCGCCGGCGCAGATCGGCCACGACGGCCCGCTCCAGCGCCGTCGCCGACGTGGCATCCTCGTCCACCGCACCTCCTGGTGGTTGTTCTGGGAGAACAAACGTGAGCCGCTACGTCACACCTGTCGGTGCAGATACTATCCGCTCGAGCGGGCACACTTGATCCATGACCGTGTCGACCCCTGCTGTACCCAGCACGCGCAGTGCGCGCTCGCTCGGTCGGTGGCTGCGCGAGGGCGCCCAGAACCTCGCCGAGCGCGTGGCTACCCCGTTGGTGCCGGCCGACTATCTCGACCTCGTCGACCCGTTGCTGACGCGCACCGACCTGCGGGCCCGGCTGGTCGAGGTGCGGCCGGAGACGACCGAGGCCGCGACGCTCGTGCTGCGACCCGGCCGCGGCTGGCAGGCGCACGTCCCCGGTCAGTACGTCCGCCTCGGCGTCGACGTCGACGGGGTGCGGCTGTGGCGGTCGTACTCGCTCACCGGCGGACCGGACATCCCTGCCGGCTGCATCGCCGTCACCGTCAAGGCGCTGCCCGGCGGTCGGGTGAGCGAGTTCCTCGTCCGGCGGGCCCGGCCGGGGCTGGTCGTGCAGCTCGAGCAGGCTGCCGGCGAGTTCGTCCTGGCCTCCCCGGCGCCGGTCAAGGCCCTGTTCGTCACCGCCGGCAGCGGCATCACCCCTGTCATGGGCATGCTGCGTCACCACCTCGACGCGCTGGCCGACGTCGTCGTCGTGCACAGCGCACCCACGCCCGAGCATGTCGTGTTCGGCGCCGAGCTGCGCGCACTGCACGCGGCCGGCCGGATCCGGCTGGTCGAACGGCACACCCGCACGCAGGGCCACCTCAAGCCGGCCGAGCTCGACGACCTGCTCGACGACCTGGCCGAGCGCGCGATCTGGGCCTGCGGACCGGCCGGGATGCTCGACGACCTTGAGCAGCACCTCGCGGTCCTCGGCCGACCGGAGCAGCTGCGCACCGAGCGCTTCGCGGCCAGCCTGGTCGCACCCGGCGAGGGCGGCACGGCGCACTTCACCCGCTCCGGCGTCACCGTGGAGACCACCGGGGCTACCGCCCTGCTCGACGCCGGTGAGGCGGCCGGCGTGCTCATGCCGTCGGGCTGCCGGATGGGCATCTGCTTCGGCTGCGTGCTGCCGCTGCGCAGCGGCGCGGTGCGTGACCTGCGCAACGGCGCCGTCACCACCGCCGAGCCGGGTGACGGCGTGAAGGTGCAGACCTGCATCTCGGCCGCCGCCGGCCCCTGCGAGCTCGAGAACTAGACCCCTCTCATTCCTGGCCCACCTGACCCGCACGAGAGCTGACGGAGGAACCGTGACCGCGATCCAGCACAAGGAGCACGACCCGACCGCCCACCTGAGCGACGCCGACGTCGAGCAGCTGGGCCGCGAGCTCGATGCGCTTCGCCAGTCGGTGCTCGACAGCCGCGGCGAGGCCGACGCCCGCTACATCCGCACCGTCATCTCGGTGCAGCGCCGTCTCGAGCTGGCGAGCCGCGCGGTGCTGCTCGTGTCGATGTTCCCGCCGGCGTGGGCCGCCGGCACCGTCGGGCTGTCGATCTCCAAGATCCTGGAGAACATGGAGATCGGCCACAACGTCATGCACGGGCAGTGGGACTGGATGCGCGACCCGAAGGTGCACTCGACGAGCTGGGAGTGGGACAACGCCTCGCCGTCGGACATGTGGAAGCACTCGCACAACCAGATCCACCACACGTTCACCAACGTGCTCGGCCGCGACAACGACCTCGGCTACGGCATCATGCGCGTCGACGAGGAGCAGCGCTGGTACCCGATGTACCTGGGCCAGCCGCTGTGGAACTTCCTCAACGCCTGCCTGTTCGAGTACGGCATCGCCGCCTACGACCTCGAGATCGGCAAGGTGCTCAAGGGGCGCAAGGACAAGGAGGTGTTCCGGCGCGAGCTGTCCGCGGTGCTCGCCAAGGTGCGCCGGCAGGCCGGCCGCGACTACGTGCTGCACCCGCTGCTGAGCGGCCCGTCGTTCCTGCCGACGCTCGCGGCGAACGCCGTCGCGAACCTCGCCCGCAACCTGTGGACGCACTCGGTGATCATGTGTGGCCACTTCCCCGAGGGCGTCGAGACGTTCACCAAGACCTCGATCGACGGTGAGACACGCGGTCAGTGGTACCTGCGCCAGATGCTCGGGGCGGCCAACATCACCGGCGGCCGGGCCACGCACATGATGACCGGCAACCTCTCGTTCCAGATCGAGCACCACCTCTACCCCGACCTGCCGAGCAACCGGTACAAGGCCATCGCCCCGCAGGTGCAGGAGCTGTTCACGCGCTACGGCCTGACCTACGCCACCGGGTCGTTGCCCCGCCAGCTCGGCTCGGCGTGGAAGAAGGTCTTCCGCCTGTCGCTGCCGAACGAGGCGATGTCGCGCTTCTCCCGAAAGAAGAAGGCCCCGGTGACGGTGCTGCCACGCGCCGCCGAGCGCAGCGCCGCACCGGCAGCAGCCTGATCGCCGCCGTCGGCGATCAAGACGGCCCGGCTGGGTAGGAGCCGGACATGCCAGACGTCTCGCAGCGGGCCCAGGACGCCGGAACCTCTCCGACCGCACGCCGCCTCGTGCACGTGGGCTGGGGGGCGGCCGCCGTCGTCTACGCCACCGTGGCCTGGTTGGTACTGCAGATGGCTCTCGGCTCGGCCTCCGAGGAGGCCTCGAGCAGCGGGGCGCTGCAGTATGTGGCCCAGCAACCGGCCGGCAAGATCGCCCTGTTCGTGCTGGCCGTCGGGTTGCTCGCCTTCGCCGTCGGCCGGGTGCTCGAGGTGACGGTGCTGGCCACCGAGAAGATCGACGCCAAGGACAAGGCCCAGGGCGCCCTGATGGCTGTCGTCTACGCAGCGCTCGCCTTCTCGGCCTTTTCCATCGCCGTGTCGGCCGGCTCGGGCGGCAGCTCGGGCGGCGGCGCTGAGCAGAAGGGCTCGGCCGTACTGCTGGGGCTGCCCGGGGGCCGTTTTCTTGTGGCGATCGTGGGGCTCGCCGTCATCGGCGCCGGCGGCTACGAGATCTACAAGGGTTCGCAAAAGGCGTTCCTCGACACGCTGCACTGCGAGCAGATGCCCGACTGGCTGCGCACCGCGACGACACCGCTCGGCCTGTTCGCCTACATCACCAAGGGTCTGATCTTCGTCCTGCTCGGCGGATTCTTTGTGCTGTCGGCCATCCGGTACGACCCCGACAAGGCCGAGGGGCTCGACGGCGCGCTGCGCGACGTCGCCACCGCCCCGGCGGGTCGCTGGATTCTCGCCTTTGTCGCCCTGGGGATGCTGTCCTACGCGCTGATGTGCGCCCTCGAGTCGCGCTACCGCAAGCTGGGCACGAGCGCCTCCGGCCTGGGCTGAGCATCGGCGACCCTTCGGGTCGTCGGGGGCAGGGAACGGTCCTGCGAGGCCACAAGGGTCAGCGTCACGTCGGGCGGCCCTACAAGCAAGATCCACAGATGAATCCGTGCACGTGCAGGCTCCAGAAGCGACCGGTCCTCCCGACGATCAACGCAAGCGGACCATCGTCATGACGGCGCCAGCGACCGGTACACCCAGGCGCGGCGGGCGACCTGGATCACAAGGACCACCAGTTAGGCCAACGCGTCGGCCATGACGGTGACCACCGCGTCGAGGTCGTCGTCCTCGATCACGAGCGGCGGGCAGATCGCGAGCGTCGCGGGGGCGATCGGCCGGACCACGACGCCTGCCTCCAGCATCCGGTCGCGCACGGCCACCGGGTCGACGCCCTCCGGCACGCTCACACCCCACAGCGCCCCGACGCCGCGCACGTCGGCCAGCAGGCCCTTGTCGAGCAGCCCCCGCAGCCCCGGCTCGAGCCGCTCGCCGATGCGGGTGGCACGAGCGGCCAGGCCCTCGCGCTCGGTGATGTCGATGCAGACGAGCGCTGCGGCGCAGGCGCTCGCGTGCCCGGTGTAGGTGTAGCCGTGCCGCAGGACGTAGCTGGCGTCGGCGGCGAGCGGCTCGTGCACGGACGGTGCGACGAGCACCCCGCCGAGCGGGACGTAGCCGCTGCTCACTCCCTTGGCGAAGGTCGTGAGGTCGGCCTGCACCCCGAAGTGCTCACCCGCGAACATCGCGCCGAGCCGGCCGAAGCCGCAGATGACCTCGTCGAGAACCAGGTGCGCGCCGTGCTCGTCGCACAGCGCACGCAGCCCCTCGAGGTAGCCCGGAGCGGGCGGCCACACCCCACCGGCGCCGATGACCGGCTCGGCGAACACGCAGGCCACCCGTCCCGGGTTCGCCTCGAGCACCTGACGCACCGCGTCGAGCTCGTCCTTGGGCACCCGGCAGATGTCGGCGACGCCCTCGCCGAAGCCCTGGCGGTTGAGCGGCAGCCCGGTCAGACCCATGCCGCCGTAGGTGACGCCGTGGTAGCTGGGGGTGCGGCTGATGGCAATCGTGCGCTCCGGCTGCCCGGCCTGCCCGTGCGCGGCTCGGCTGAGTTTGAGCGCGGTGTCGACAGCCTCCGAACCGCCGCTGGTAAAGAAGACCCGGCTGTTCGGCACCGGCGAGAGCGCGACCAGGCGCTCGGCGAGCTGCTCGGCCCGAGGGTTGACGAAGCGCTCGAACAGGTGGTGGTTGTCCAGCTCGACGATCTGCTTGGCCACCGCGTCCGCGACCTCGACCCGGCCGTGGCCGACGTTGCAGTACCAGAGCGAGGCCATCGCATCGACGTAGCGCTTGCCGGTGTCGTCCCACACCACGGCGCCCTCGCCGCGCACGATGCGCGTGAAGGAGTCTGCGCCCGCGGCCGGCTTGGCGAACGGGTGCAGCAGCGCGCCGGGCGCGCTCATCGCGTCAGGCCCTTGCCCTCGGCGTGCCTGTCGTCCGCTGCGTCGATCACCATGGTCTGTCCTCTCCCGCGTATCCCTTGCGCGGAGCCTAGGGGCCGCGACGACGACTCGGCGGGCACCAAGCCCTTGGTGGTCGGGTTGGCCCGCGCCGGACCGAGACTGCCGACAGCGCCGCCGAGACGCGCGCCGATCTGACCTGAAGCGCTGTCGACGTCGCCGTCCTGGGACATCGCCCGCAGGTCGGTCTGTTCGCCGCGTGTTGAGCGGTCCCGCCTGGCCCGGAAGCCGTCGTCCAGCGCCTCCCGGCCGCGCTCGACACCGGGTCGCGCGTCAGCCAGTCGCACCGTCGGTCCGTCGGCCTGGTTCCGCGTGTCCTGTCTCACTGCTGCAGCCAGCCGGCCCGCCGCGACGCGATCGAGGGACACCCGCCAGCCGTCACGCTGACGGTCGCGGCCGACCAGGGACGCAGGCGGACGACCTGCGCCCGGCGAGTAGGGGTTGCTCACCGGATCCACGACAGCAAATATAGGGATGTGTAAGCCGGTATAGCGAAACGCTATAGGCCCTTACACATCGCTACAGCTCGCTCGGCTGCTCACGAGTCGAAACCCAGACCGGCCCGCTCGAGGGTGCGCAGCCAGAGGTTGCGTCGCCCCCCGCGCCGGTCCGCGCGCGCAAGCGACTTCACCGTGATCCCGATGCCGACCGTGGCCAGCGGCTCGGGCGGGAAGGGCAGGGGCTTCTTGCGCACCATCTCGAGCTCGGTGCGCTCGGTCGGCTCACCGGACAGCAGGTCGAGCATCACCTGGGCGCCGAAGCGGGTGGCCCCGACCCCCAGCCCGGTGTAGCCGAGGGCGTAGGCGACGCGCCCGCGCAGCGCGGTGCCGTAAAAGGCGCTGAAGCGGGTGCAGGTGTCGATGGCGCCGCCCCAGCGGTGGCTGAAGCGCACGTCTTCCAGCTGCGGGAAGGTCTGCGCGAAGTGCTCGGCCAACCGATCGAAGGTCGCCGGCCGCTGGTCGTGCTGCGGCCCCACCGAACGGCCGTAGTGGTAGATCGCGTCGTAGCCGCCCCACAGGATGCGGTCGTCAACCGTGAGCCGGTAGTAGTGGAACTGGTTGGCGCTGTCTCCGACTCCCTGCCGGTGTCGCCAGCCGATCGACGCGCGCTGGGCGCTGGTGAGCGGCTCGGTGGTCAGCACGTAGTCGTAGACGGGCACCGTCATCAGGCGCAGCCGCCGCAGCAGCATCGGGAAGGCGTTGGTCCCCAGCGCCACCTGCCGGGCGCTGACCCGGCCCTCGCTCGTGGGCACGCTGACGGTCGAGCCGGTGCGCTGCAGATCGAGCGCGTGCGTGTGCTCGTAGACCCGCACGCCGAGCTGCTCGCAGGCGCGGGCCAGCCCCCAGGCCAGGCGCGCCGGGTCGACGAGCGCGCAGCCGTCCCGGTCCCAGGTGCCGGCGAGGTAGGTGGGCGAGTCGACCTCGCGCCGCACCGCCGCCGCGTCGAGCACCTCGGCTCCGGACGCGTGCAGCTCGTCGACCTCGTGCGGACGGGTCGCGACCGACAGCTCGCCGGTGCGCTCGAAGCTGCACGAGATGCCGTAGCGGGTGAGCGTCTTCTCGATGCCGTCGAGGTTGTCGAGGCCCAGCCGCTCGAGGGTGTCGTACTCGCCGGGCCAGCGGCTACGACCGTTCGCCTCGCCGTGCGTCAGGCTCGCCGCGCAGAACCCGCCGTTACGCCCGAATGCGGCCCAGCCGATGCGCTCGGACTCGATCAGGACGACGTCGCGGCCCGGGTCGCGCTCCTTGGCGAGCAGGGCCGTCCACAGGCCAGAGAAACCGCCGCCGACCACGAGCAGGTCGGTGCCGACGAGCCCCTTGAGCGGCGGCCGCGCCTCCGGACGGTCCGGGGTGTCGAGCCACACCGACTCGGCGCGGGCACCCTGCCACGTGCGCTGTGGGTCGGTGAGCGTCGCTTCCGCCTCTCGCCCGGTGCGGCCACCGGGCTCAGGACCGAGGATACGAGCCCGCGCTGATCGAGGCTCCACCTCTCTACGGTGGTGGCGTGGGCAAGACCGAGGTCGAGACGGCACTGCGCATCGGCGTGCTCGCCTCCATCGCGCACCGCACGCCGCCGACCGACTACGGCCCGTGGGAGCAGGTGGCCTCGACCCTCGCCGAGGGCCTGGTGGCGCGCGGCCACGAGGTCACGCTGTTCGCGACGGCCGACTCGCGTACCGCCGGCCGCCTGCGCGCGGTGGCACCCGCCGGCTACGAGTCGGACCGCAGCTACGACGTCAAGGCGATGGAGTGCCTGCATGTCGGCGCCGCCTTCGAGCGGGCGGACGAGCTCGACGTGCTGTCCAACCAGTTCGATTTCCTGCCGCTGAGCTACAGCCGCCTGGTCGACACCCCCGTCGTCACCACGGTGCACGGCTTCTCCAGCGAGCGCATCGTCGGCGTCTACCGCGCCTACGACGACATCGCCCACTACGTGGCGATCAGCGATGCCGACCGGCACCCCGACCTCACCTACGCCGCGACGATCCACCACGGCATCGAGCTCGAGAGCTTCACCTTCCGCCCCGAAGCGGGCAGCTACCTGCTGTTCCTCGGCCGCCTCCACCCTGACAAGGGAGCGCACCGCGCCATCGAGGTGGCGCGCCGCACCGGCCTCCCGCTGGTGCTCGCCGGCATCGTGCAGGACGCCGACTACTTCGAGGCTCGCGTCCGTCCCCACCTGGGTGCCGGCATCGAATACGTCGGTGCGGTCGGTCCGGCCGAGCGCGACTCCTTGCTCGGCGGCGCGCTTGCCCTGCTGCACCTGATCTCCTTCGCCGAGCCGTTCGGCATGTCGGTCGTCGAGTCGCTCGCCACCGGTACCCCGGTGATCGCCTTCGCGCTGGGTTCGCTCCCCGAGCTGGTCGTGCATGGGCGCACTGGGGCGCTCGTCACGGACCTGGACGCGGCTGTTCAGGCCGTCGAGGGGGTATCGGCCCTACGGCGGCGGGACTGCCGCAACGATGTCGAGCACCGATTTACTGCCCACCGGATGGTGCAGCGGTACGAGGCACTGTTCACCTCCGTGGCGGGACGGCCGCGGCACGACCACGACGGCGGGAGAGCGTGAGCACTCGGTACGGCTTTGTCGGCACCTACCCACCCACCCTGTGCGGCTTGGCGAGCTTCACCGCCGCCCTGCAGGCCGAGCTCGTCCGGCCGGGCGACAGCGCGTGCGTCGTGCGCCTGGTCGAGAGCTCCGCGCCCGGGATCGCGCCTGCGCCCATCGGCGCGACCGAGATCGTCGAGTTGCTGGCGGGCGACCCGGTCAGCCTGCGCGCGGCAGCCGCGGCGCTCAGCTCCTGCGACACGGTCGTGCTCCAGCACGAGTACGGCGTCTACGGCGGACCGGACGGCGACGAGGTGCTCGACCTGCTCGCCGCCGTGACGTCGCCCGTCATCGTGGTGCTGCACACCGTGCTGACCGATCCTTCACCGCATCAGCGCGACGTCCTCGAGCGCGTCGCACGCGCCGCCGGCGCCGTCGTGACGATGACCGAGACCGCCGCCGAGCGCCTGGTCGGCTACGACGTCGACCTGCGCAAGGTCAGCGTCATCCCGCACGGTGCGCCGGCCGCGACCGCACCGGAGCCGCGCGACCCCACGCGTTCCGGGCAGCGCCCGCGGGTGCTGACGTGGGGCCTGCTCGGTCCCGGCAAGGGGATCGAGTGGGCGATCGAGGCGATGGCGCGCCTGGCCGACCTGCGGAACCCGCCCGAGTACGTCGTCGCCGGGCAGACGCACCCCGAGGTGCTGCTCGACCAGGGCGAGCGCTACCGCGAGTCGCTGCAGGGCCGCATCGACGGCCTCGGGCTCTGCCACCGCGTCACCCTGGACGGCCGCTACCGCGATTTGGAGGCGCTGCGCGCACTCGTCGCGACGGCCGACGTGGTGCTGCTGCCCTACGACTCCACCGAACAGGTCACCTCCGGTGTGCTCATCGAGGCGGTGACGGCCCGCAAGCCGGTCGTCGCGACCCGCTTCCCGCATGCGGTCGAGCTGCTCAGCGGCGGCGCCGGCCTCATCGTCCCGCAGCGCGACCCGGTGGCCCTGGCCGGAGCCGTCCGCCGGTTGCTCTCGTCCTCGGCGCTCACCGACGACATGCGACGCGCCTCGGGCGCGACCGCGCCGGCGTCGTTGTGGTCGGCCGTGGCCGAGCGCTACCGACGACTGGCGGCCGACCTGTCCGCGAGCCGGGCGGCGGCGTGAGCACGACCGCGGAGGCGGTTCCATGAGCACGACCGCGGAGCCGGTCCCATGAGCACGACCGCGGAGCCGGTGTTCGACCACCTGCGGCACCTCACGGACGAGCTCGGGCTGTTCGAGCACGCCGAGTTCGACCGTCCGCGTCCCGAGCACGGCTACTGCGTCGACGACGCCGCCCGGGCGCTCGTGGTCGTGCTGCGCGAGCCGGCCGCCGGTCCGGCCCTGGTGCAGCTCGGCTCCCGGTACCTGACCTTCACCCTGGCGGCCGTCCAGCCCGACGGGCGCTGTCACAACCGGATGTCCCCGACCGGCCAGTGGTGCGACGACCCCGGCCTCGGCGACTGGTGGGGGCGCGCCGGCTGGGGCCTAGGGACCGCCGCTGCTCTCGCCCCGTCTGCCGCGGCCCGCGCCCGCGCGTCGATGGGCCTGCGGCTGCTGGCCCAGCGCCGCTCGCCCGACCTACGGGGGATGGCGTTCGCCGGGCTCGGGGCCGGCGAGCTGCTGCTGCGCACGCCGCAGGACCCGACCGCCCGCGCGCTGCTGAGCGAGGCGGCCGATCGCCTCATGAGCAGCACCGGCTCGGCGGCCTGGCCGTGGCCGGAACCGCGCCTGGCCTACGCCAACGGCGTGCTGCCGGAGTGCCTGCTGCTGGCCGGGTACCTGCTACGCCATGATGCAGCCACCTCCCGGGGCCTCGAGCTGCTCGCGTTCCTGCTGGAGGCCGAGACCGCGGAGGACCACCTGTCGCTCACACCCGTCGGCGGACGCGGTCCGGACGAGCGCGGACCCGGCTTCGACCAGCAACCCATCGAGGTGGCGTCCCTCGCCGACGCCTGCGCGCGGGCCGTCGCCCTCACCGGCGACCGCACCTGGTCGCGCGGTGTCGACCTCGCCCGCCGCTGGTTCGCCGGCCACAACGACCGGCGCACGCCGATGTACGACCCGACGACCGGCGCCGGCTACGACGGGCTCAACCCGCTCGGCTGCAACCTCAACCAGGGCGCGGAGTCGACGCTCGCCGCCCTGTCGACCCTCCAGCACGCCCGGGCCCTCGGCCTGGCCGGGTGAGCGGGCTCGTCCAGCGGTTCGACGTCGAGCTGCAGCCGGACCCGTCCCGCGTCATCGACCGCACGCTGTCGTTCGGCGCCCTGCCCGACGGCTCGTCCCGGGCCGCCGCCATCGCCGGCCGGGTGCTGGCCCTGCCCGAGCAGACGGTCGGCACGCTGCTCGCCGGTCTGCTGGCCCAGTTCGGCGAGCGGCACGACCACCTCGAGCAGCAGCTGCTGGACAGGGCCGCCGACCTCGAGCAGCACGTGGGCGGGCACGCGCTGAGCGAGGACCGCCAGATGCTGCTGGGCGCGGTGTTCACTGCCGAGTACGCCGTCGAGGCGGCCGCCCTGTGCAACCCGAGCGCGGTACTGCATCCCGATCGGTCCGGGCTGCCGGACGGTCAGGAGCGGCTCGCCGTCAGCCTGCGCGGGGTCGGTGAGGGGCACGTCTCCAGCATCGGCTTCGTCGAGGCGCTCGTCGGCCCCGGCCCGCAGTGGTCGTTCGTGCCACGGGGACGTCCGCTCGCGCAGGGGGTCGTCGCTCCCGGACGATGGCGGCGCGAGCACCTGGCCGCCGTGCTGCAGCACACCGGTCTGCTGACCACGGTGGTGCAGCAGCTGGTGGAGGGCCTGCCGGAGCAGTCCTCGAGCGACGACGTCGAGGCGGCGCTGGAGGGGCACGACGAGGCCCGCCGGGTCGCCGCGTCCTCCTACCGTCGATGCTTCGACGACGTGGAGCTGAGCCGTCGGGTGCTATTCCCCACCGCACCCGACGAACGCGCCGGCATGGAGGACGCGCGCTTCGTCCGCTGCACCGACGACGACGGCGGCGTGGAGTACCGCGCCACCTACACCGCGTACGACGGCAAGCGGATCCTGCCGAGGCTGATCACCAGCCCGGACCTGGCCACCTTCACCACGCACCGCCTGGCCGGGCCGGCGTCGACGAACAAGGGCATGGCGCTGTTCCCCCGGCGTGTCGGCGGCCGGCACCTGGCGCTGTGCCGCTCCGACGGCGAGACGACGAGCCTGACCAGCTCGGACGACGGCTTCACCTGGGACACGCCGCACGCGGTGCTGCCGCCGGCGCACCCCTGGGAGCTGGTGCAGGTAGGCAACTGCGGCTCGCCGATCGAGACCGAGCACGGCTGGCTGGTGCTCACCCACGGCGTCGGCCCGATGCGCGTGTACTCGATCGGTGCGGTGCTGCTCGACCTCGACGACCCCTCGCGCGTGCTGCGCCGGCTGGACGCGCCGCTGCTGCAGCCCGGCCCGGACGAGCAGGAGGGGTACGTGCCGCACGTCGTCTACTCGTGCGGCGGCATCGTGCACGACGGGCGGCTGTGGCTGCCCTACGGCGTCGGCGACGTACGCGTGCGGGTGGCGCACGTCGAGCTCGACGCGCTGCTGTCCGCGATGACGGCCGGGTAGCGCCGCAGGCTCGGCCGGTTGGGTCGCGACGCGGCACTGGCCCGGCCGGCATCGTGGGCAGTAGCCGGTGACGTACCCGGCGTTCAGCACGCTCATCCGCCGGCCGGCAAGCAGCCCGTCAGCAGCCGGCCACACGAAGAACTCCTCGAACCCGGCTCACCCCTACCCGATCGCCGCCTCGACGTGATCACCAAACGTGCGGCGGTGGATCCAGCTTCGGGCGCGACGAAGCCCCGTCGCAGACGAAGAGGTCGCCGCGATGATGGTGACGGCGCTGCCCCCCGTCACGACCCGCTGCGGCTGTAGGTGCTGCCGGACGTCGTCGTGCGCGTCACGGTCGGGCGGCCGTTCAGCGCGCGGCGCGTACGGCGACCGCGGAGGCCGCCGCCACGACGCCCGCGGCGAGCAGCCCGCGGTGCTGGCTGACCCACAGCTCGGGGCTGTGCGCGTAGGCCTGGTCGTCGAAGCTGCCGTGTGCCTGCACCTCGGCGCCGTACACCGGCTCCCAGGTGTTGGACTTGCCTCCGGGCGGGTCGTGGTCCGGCGACTGCTGGCCCTTCACATTTGTCTTCGCGAGGTACCAGCCGAGCAGGGACGGCGCGACCCGGTTACCCAAGATCGTCAGCACGGTCGGCAAGCCGACCCACATCGAGCGGCGCGGGTGCTCGGCGACGTGCGCGACGGCACGGCCGGCGACCTCCGGCTGGTAGATCGGCGGGACCGGCATGGGGTGGTGCTCGATACCTCGGTGCAGGACCCAGTCGAACTGGGGCGTGTTGACGCCCGGCATGTGCACCTGGCAGAGCTCGATCGCGGAGCCCTTGTGCTTGAGCTCGACCCGCAGCGACTCCGTGAAGTTCTCGATCGCCGCCTTGGCGCCGCAGTAGGGGGCCTGCAGCGGGATGCCCCGAAACGCGAGCGCCGAGCCGACCTGGATGATCGTGCCGCGGTTGCGCGGAGTCATACGGCGCAGGGCCGAGCGAGTGCCGTTGACGAAGCCGAAGTAGGTCACCGCGGTGATCCGCTCGTACTCCTGCGGCTCGATGTCCTCGAAGAACGCGATGGCGCCGGTAAAGGCGTCGTTGACCCACAGGTCGATCGGGCCGAGCTCGCGCTCGACCCGGTCGGCGGCCGCGTCGACCGCAGCGTGGTCGGACACGTCAACGGAGACGCCGATCGCGCGACGGCCGGCCCTGCGGACCTCGTCGACGGTGTCGTCGAGGCGCTCCTGTCCGCGGGCGAGGACCGCCACGTCCCAGCCGCGGGAGGCGAGCTCGCGGACGGTGGCGCGGCCGATGCCGGCCGTGCCTCCGGTGACGACGGCGACGCCGCGCGGTCCGGTGCTCTTCGTGCCGAACATGCGTTCTCCTCCTGCAGGTGGGTCGGATGAAGGCGGCGCGTCAGCTGCTGCGCAGAGACTTCCAGGCCGCTCGCGCCTCGGGGAGCACGGCGGGCACGGTCGCGAGCAGCAGCGCCGCGCTGGCGGTGCACCAGGAGCAGACCTTCTTGTGCTTGGTCACCTGCTCGGCGAACAGGTAAAGGCCGCCGGACGCGTCGAACAGGCTCTTGGCGAGCAGGACGAGCGGGATCCACGGCTGCTCCTCGTGGCGCTTCGCGCCACCCATGCCAGCGAGGACGAGCGAAACACCCGCGCTCGCGATGCCGAGGGTCGCGTCGGGCGTCTTGAGCATGTCGAAGGCCTCGCCGGACGCGTCGACCGCGTCGGCTCCCAACCACGGCAGCGACGGCTCCGGGACGGACTTCAGCAGGCCGAACTGGTAGAGCCCGACGACACCGAGCGTCGCGGCCGCCCCCAGCTGAAGCGCGGCCGTGCGCCGGCGCCCGTCGAGGTAGGGGCCGCTGCCGCGACGCAGCGCGTCCGAGACGGCTTCCGCGGCCTCGGTCGTGCCGCGACCGATGCCGCCGCTGCCCGGCCGCACCGTGGCTGCCGGCGGCCCCGCAGGCCGTGTCCTCGTCTTCATCGTGTTCTCCTGCTCGTCGAGCGTCGTGGTGTCGTCCCGAATTGCCCTGGTGTCGTCAGCGCCCTGGTCGTCGGCGCCCTGGTCGTCGGCGCCGCGCATCTCGTGGCGCAGCCGCAGGTAGCGTCGCAGGCGCCACGCCCACGACGCGGCGGCGCCCCACTTCTCCCGTCGCTTGGCTGCGTCGAGCACGTACACGGCGCGCGCGAGCTCGGCGTGGCTCCACACCAGCGGCACGTTTCCGAGCAGCTCGCCGGTCTGCGGGTCGACCTCCTCCGACAGCAGCCGTGGGAGCGACGCGCACAGCCGGTCGAGGCGCTGCTCGGCCTCCTCGACCCGACCCAGCTGGGCCAGGGCGGTGACGGCCAGGAACGACATCGGGAGGAAGGCGCCCTCGACGCCCGAGAAACCGTCGTCGCCTCCCGGCGGATAGCGGTAGAGGTAGGGCCCGGAGCCGAGCCTGTCGATGAGCGCGTCGACCAGGCGCCCCGAGCGCGGGTCGTCCGCGGCCAGCAGCCCGAAGGCGACCGCCATCAGGGCTGAGGCGTCGGGCACTGGCGGGTCCTGGTCGTAGGCCTGCGGCAGCAGCCCCTGCTCGTCGATCGCCGACAGGATGCGGGCGCTGATCGTGTCGCGGGCAGCCTTCCAGTGTCGGCGCCGGGTCCACGGGCGCCACCCGCGGGCGATCCAGAGCGCGCGGTCGAGCAGCAGCCACCGGCCGATGTCGCCGCTGACCAGGGGCTGCTCCTTGCGTATCTCCCAGATGCCGTTGCCCTTCTTGGCGTGGGCGGGATCGTCTGCGGCGACCTGGTCGGCGAGCCCCCGCACCAGATCCCACGTCCGGTCATCCAGCTCGCCACCCACCTGCACGTAGACAGACACGGCTTCCGCGAAAAGCCCGAGGGAGTCGTACTGCCGCTGGCCGCCGGCGCCGTTGCCCACCCGCACCGGCCGCGAGCCCGCCCACCCGCTGACGCCCTCGACCTCGCGCTCGTCCGGGACGTCGTTCCCGCGCACGTCGAGCACCGGCTGGGTCAGCAGGTCGCGGTCGTGCCAGGCCTCGTTGACGAAGTTGAGGTAGCGCCGCGCATCACTGCCCTTGCCGAGCAGGGCGGCGACCGCCGTCGACAGCGACGCGTCGCGCAGCCAGGTGAAGCGGTAGTCGAACTGCCGGTCGTGTCCCGGTGCTTCCGGCAGGCTCGTGGTCGGCGCTGCCACGACGGCACCGGTCGCGACGGACGTGCACGCGCGCAGGACCGCGAGTGCGTCGAGGGCCCGCTGCGGGTGGATGCGCGGGAGCCGGCGGTCGTCGAGGTGCCTGCGCTCGGCGGCGTCCTGCTCCGCCAGCTCGTCAAGCAGCTCGTCGGCGGAGCCCGAAGGCGGCGCGTCGACCCCGATGACGAGCGCCGTCCAGGACCGGTCGCTGACGTCCAGCCGGCTGATCAGGCAGCCGTCGCGGACCTGCGGGTCACCGCCCCGCACGCGCAGGGACCGCTGGCCGCTCGACACCTCAAGCGTCCCCGCGCCCTCTCCGTCAGAGACCGCCCACAGGACGCGCGACGCGTCGAACCCACCGAGGCGCAGCTCGTGCTCCACCGGTCTCCGCAGCTCCACCGTGCCGCTCTGGTCCGTCGTGCCCGGCCGCCGCCGCAGCAGCCGGACCAGGACGACCCCGTCCCCCCGGGTCAGGACAGCGTCCCGGACCTCCAGATGACCCGTCCCGTCACGCAGCCGGGTCGTGGCCGTCGCGCCGGCGGGCGCATCGTCGGCATCGACGTATTGCAGCGCCGGGAAGCGCGCCGTGCCGCCGTCGGCGTCCAGCAGCCGCCAGCACAGGGGTTGATCGTCCACCTCCGGCGCGCACCACCACTGGACACTCGCGTCCGGCGACAGGACCACCACGCTGCGACCGTCACTCACGAGCCGGAGCCCCGCGAGCGGCGGCGCCCACGAGGCACCCGCTCGTCCGACTGCGGCCGTCGACGCGGACGGTGTCGCCGCTGCGTTGATGCCGGTCCTCCTGGTGTCGGTGGGGTCGGTCGAGGGGCGAGCACCCCGATGGTGAGATGTTGCCACGGGATGGTCACCTCGGACGCTGTTTCCTCCCGCCCCGGGGGTGCTGCCGTACACGGTCACCGAGGTGACCGTCGCGTCAGGAGCCCCCGCGTATCAGGGCAGCCTCCTGCCACGACCTCCGCAGCGACGACAGGGGATGCCTCTCGGCGTCCGCCAGCGTGCTGCGCGCAAGATCCGCGTTGTCCACGTGCACGAGACGTCGGCTGCCCAACACGCCCGAGCGGGAGCGGCGCCGCTGCAGCCACCACTCCCTTGCTGTCCCGACAGGAAGCAATGCCGCGGTGCCAGGATGCTTACTCGCTGCTACGACCCTTGAGCAGTTGGACGACCACTCATGCCCACGCCTGATTGGATGCGAGTGGAAAGACGCTGGATACACCGCCGTCAGGGTCGCTACCCTGCCCGCCGATGGCGACGGGCTGGCCTACGACACCGACCTGCTCGCCCTAGCCAACGCCACCGGCCACGCGCCGGACTCAGAACTACAAGCAGAGCTGGCTGGCTTCACTGCCCTGCTCAACGAGCATCAGGCCGACCGCGAGGAGACCTCGTGAGCCTGGAACCGTTCGCCGGCCTGCTACTCGGACAACCCACCCTGCGCCGACGCATCAAGCTCGGTAGCTTCGCCGCCCTCGACCAGCGCATCATGCTCCGCTACGCGCTACCCGGCATGACCAGGTCGAGACCCGCGACTACCTCAGCCACCATCTCAAGCTCGTTGGGCGCAGCGACCAGCTATTCAGCGACGACGCCACCGCGCTGATCCACCAAACCAGCCGCGGACTGCCGCGGGCCGTGAACAACCTCGCCCTGCAAGCCCTCGTCGCGACCTTCGCCGCGAACAAGACGCTCGTCGACGAGTCCGCCGCCCGCGCCGCCGTCACCGAGGTCACCGCCGAGTAGCCCGCCCCAAGCTGACGACACCGCGCTCATCAGACCGTCACCAGGAGGACCAAGGCCGCGCCCCCACCCCGGGACGCGGCCTTGATCATGCAATCCCATCCACAGCCAACCCGACGCGGTCACCCTCAGCCAGCGTGGCGGCTAACACAAGCGACAGATGGTGGAAGTGTCCTCCGGGCAGGCTGCGGTCGACGTACGGTCACCTCACTTCGTCCCTCAGGCAGTCGTCGAGCGGTGGGACACTGACGTGCATCGCGAGCGGGTGCCCCTACTGGAAGGTGACGAGATCCTGCAGCGGGACCCCCCAGGAAGTGGTTCCGATGGCGTCCGCGTTGCAGTCGACACGTCCGGCGGTGAACCGTCTGTCAGCTTCGATCGAACGCTCGCAGACGACGGCCGAGGACAGTGCCGCGAGTCTGGAGGAGTAGGAGGACCGTACATGGTTGGCGCTCAGCGGTGGGGGATGTTCCTGTGACAACGACCACCGGGCGCAACCGCGTCGAAGGTCTGAGCGGTGTGAGGGCTCGGTCTGTCCGCTTGAGGATCCGTCACCCTGACCTTCCGCGTCGCTTCACGAACCGGCTCGGACCTCTGCGCCTGCAAATCGCTCCGTCGCTACTGACCGTAGACATCGTGGCCTGCATCGCGGCCTGGTTACTGACAGGACAAGAACTCCAGCGGTACATGATGCAAGCCCTGGTGACGATCATGTGCATGGCTGCCTTCCACCTCTACCGACGGCGGTTGTCCCTCGAGGTGCTCGACGACGTTCCTCGGCTGCTGGGTTCCGTTACCATCGGCCTTGCCGCAGCCCTTGCTTTCCCTCCAGGTGCCGTCAGCGTTACAGATTACGCCATCGGCGTCCTGTCGAGTTGCGCCCTTTTCCTCGCGCTCCTCCTGCTGCGCCTCGCAGGCTTCCACGCCGCGAGGCGTATGCGCTGCAAGGGGGGCGTGCACGACTTGGTGCTGATCGTCGGAGCCGGTCACGTGGGGCTGCAGCTCGCCCGGAACCTGAGGGAACACAAGGAGTACGGCATGGCCCCGGTGGGCTACGTCGACTCCCAGCCACGAATCGCGGACGGCGAGGAGCTCCCAGCCCCGTTGTTGGGTCGCTACGAGGACCTGGCCGCGATCATCGATGACTTCAACGTCTCGTACGTGATGGTCGCCTTCGGCTCCCTCCGTGAAGCCGCCCTCGTGGACATACTGCGAACATGTGATCGCATGGACGTCGATGTCTTCATCGTCCCTCGGCTGTTCGAGCTGCACAACAGCGACAGGTACACGGATGACATCTGGGGCGTACCGCTCGTCCGCGTCAGGCGGGCCGCCTTCCGCACTTGGGGGTGGCGAGTCAAGCGCTTCATCGACGTCGTCGTCTCGTGCACGGCGCTCGTCCTCCTGTCCCCAGTACTCGTGGCCTGCGCATCGGCGGTGCGTTTCGAGGGCGGGCCCGGCATCATCTTCCGTCAGACGCGGGTGGGCCTCGACGGTCGTCCCTTCGACGTCTTCAAGTTCCGCTCACTCAAGCCTGCAGACGTGAGTGAGTCTCAGACACATTGGAACATCAAGCACGACCACCGTCTAGGCAAGGTCGGGCGCTTCCTGCGCAGGACGTCGCTCGATGAGCTTCCACAGCTCTGGAACATCCTGCGCGGGGACATGAGCCTGGTCGGGCCGCGCCCGGAGCGGCCGCACTTCGTGAACCAGTTCTCGACGCACATCCCGCGCTACGTCGCCCGCCACCGCGTGCCGGCGGGCCTCACCGGCTGGGCGCAGGTACATGGCCTTCGTGGAGACACCTCCATCGAGGACCGTGCTCGCTTCGATAACTACTACATCGAGAACTGGTCGTTGTGGCTGGACATCAAGATCGTGCTGCGGACGGTCAGCCAGGTCCTGAGGCGTCAGGGCGGTTGATGCGGATCCCAATGCCATCACCCTGCGTAGGAACTGGCATGACGTCCCCGCCGCCCGTCCCGCCTCCAAAGACGTCGAAGCAGCGCATCGACACAGTGGAGCCGGTCAGGGGACTGCGCCGCCAGCATCGTGGTCCGCGACGTCCCGGCAAATCAGTATCCAGCTTCCGGGGAATGGTCAGCGGACAACGTCGACCTGCGGCGCGTCCTCTAACGGGTAAGCGAGAGCGCCGGAGCAAGCGCGAGGCCAGGACGACGCCGCCGCGGCAGACCAGGACGTGCTTGTAGTAGCGGGCGGCTCGGCCGTGCCTGTTCTTGATCTGGGGCAAGCCGCGATCGACGACGTTGCGTCCTCGGGTAGCGCTCTTCGTCCAAGTCGACCGGGCGGCCGCCGACGCGGGAGCCACGCCTCGACCGGTGGCCGAGGCGGTCGGTCGGCGTACGAGGGATCACCTGTTGATTCCTCGTACGCGCAGGCGCTCAGGCTGCGCCTGGGGAGGATGTCCTGAGTTCCGTGGAAGTTCGGTGGCGGCCCGATCTGTCAGGCGACGTTCACAAGGGCCTCGTGCACGACGGGTCCGACAGTTGCGCGACCTCGCGTTCGAGCGTGGCGCGTAGCGCCGGTAGGTGGAGGTGGCCGTTGACGCGGCGGAACTGCTTGTCGGCCTCGACCATCCCGGCGGCGCACCAGCGCAGCGCCATCTGCCCGTCCAGCCAGTGCTTGACGTTGGACGAGCGCCGTCGGCAGATCGAGATCATGGATTCGATCGCATTGGTCGAGCGCAGCGTGCGGGCCAGCGTCGGCGGGACGTCCAGACGCAGCACGGTCAGTGTCTCGGCCATCCCCTCACGCAGGCTCGCCGCCGCGGACGGGTGGGTCTTGTCCAGCTCACGCGCCAACGCGGTCAGCAGCGCCTCGGCCTGCGACGCCGAATCGGCCTGGTAGGCCGCACGCATCCACCGTTCCACCCCGGGCCGCAGCCGCTGCGGGCGCTTGTCCCGGACATTGCGGGCCTTGTGGAGCTGACAGCGTTGCTTCACCGGGGAGTCGACCAGGCGGTCACCGCCCGGTGCAGCGCCTTGGAGCCGTCCAAGCAAGCCAGGATCGGGCGAGTGACGTCCAACCCGCGCTCACGCAGCCCAACGAGCAGCTCAGTGACCAAGGTGGCGAGGTATGAAGCACATGACTCGGAAGTATCAGACGTTCAGCCTGGAGTTCGTGAGCAGGCGGTAAGGCTCTCGGTCGAGCCCTCGACCAGCGCGAGCGGATGCTTGCTGCCCTGCAGATCGATCCCAAGCGCGACGACGCAGCAGGACTCGGCGAAGTGCACCCCCTCGACCCATCAACGCGACAAGTGCCAGCCTCGACAGGTCCGCGGCGAGCAGCTGCGCCAGGGCGGTCTCGGTCTGCGCGACGAAGTTGCGGGACACCGCCGACTTGCTGCTGCTCTTCACCGTGGCCTGAACCTGCTCACCGACCGACTCGATCCCGACCTAGCCGTAGCGGCGCGTCGACAACCCCACCAGCATCTTCTGCATCGCCAACCGGCCGAGCAGCTCGGTGCCCCTGAACAACTCATAGGCCGGCCCCGGCAGCTCACCGGAGCCGTCCGCCGCCCGCACCCGCGACCGCTCGCTCGGCACCCGCCGGCCGCCGAGCGTGACCGACCCCCGGTCGGTGTCGTGCCGCACCGCAACCCGGTTCGGGTTGTGCTTGCCCCTCGGCCCAGCCAGCGCGGTCACGTCGGCGTCAGTCAACACAGCCATCACCTGCAGGCCGGCGCACCGCCAGCGCCAGCGCCGGCGCCGGCGCCAGCAGCTTCTCACGCAAGTTGGCCGCGACCTCGGCCATCAATGACGTTCACCTGCTCCGGCACGGTCCACTCGAGCCTGCCCGTTGTGTTGATCTCGCTGTTCTGGTATAGTCAACCTATAGTAGTGGTCTTCTTGAAGCGGTGTTCTCGGCCGGCGGCTAACACCTATCTCACGGCGGGAGTCGAGCGGGGGACCGCCACCTCAAACTCTACGAGGCCCGGGACAAGCTTCGCCTAGAGGCAGCACCCCTGGTCGCCGTGAACCGACCGGTTTCCCCAGACGTACACAGTTGCATGCCAGAGCTTGTGAGGTGCCGGTGTCACCCCACCCCTCCCCGTCGGCTGCGGCGAGTGGTGACGTGCGTGCGTCGGCGGTGCTGGGGCGGGGCCGTTCGAGCGCTCGACCCGCGACACCTCTGTCCCAAGTGGCGGACGGTCGGCGCGACCGTCAACGGCTTGACATCCAAGCTCAGGGCGCGGACCCGTGGTGCGATGCTCGTCGAGGTATCTACTACGAGCCGGGTCGGCCAGGGCCTGAGAGTGAAGTCGGTCGGCAAAGTCTGGTTGCGAGGAGGCGTCAACGTGTCCGCGGTGTGTAGGGTCACTGCGCTGAGGCAGTTGAGTCCTGCCCAGCTCGATCGATGGCGTGACCTGTCCACGGCGTCCGCCGGTGAGAATCCCTTTATGGAGGCCGACTACGTCGTCGCTGCGGCTCAGGCGCTGCCAGCAGGGGGCGAGGTCCAGCTCCTGAGCGTCGATGGCCCGGACGGGACCCTTCTCGCTCTTCCCGTCGTGCGCGTACGCGGCTTCCGGCGTCTCCCCGTCCCCGCACTGTCCACATGGGTGCACGACTACTGCTTCCTCGGGGCGCCTCTCGTGCGCGTGGGCCACGAGGCGCTCGCGTGGCAGGTCGCCTTACGGCACGTCGCACGGCGCCGCGAGCTGCCGTGGTTGTTGCTTCCCGACCTGCCGGCTGATGGGCTGGTGCGGCAAGGCCTGTCGACGGCCCTCCAGAGCCTGGGGATGCCGACCGCGGAGGTGGGTGTGCACCTTCGCGCAGCGGCCTTCCGCCGTCCCGACGGGACGGTGGCGCCGAGCGGTATGCGCGGCGTCCACGTCAAGGGCCTGCGCCGCCAGCGACGTCGTCTGGGGGAGGAAGTCGGCGGCCCGGTGCCGAGCTTGGTCGAGTGCACCGGGGAACCTTGGGCGGTCGAGCGCTTCCTCGACCTGGAGGCCTCAGGGTGGAAGGGCCGTACCGGCACGGCCATGTCCTCGCGCGGCCGAGACGGTGACCTATTGCGGTGCATCGCCGAGGTGTGGCCGAGTCGCGTTCAGATCTTCTGCCTGCAGAGCGCCGACCGCGTTCTGGCCATGCAAGTCAACCTGCGAGCCGGGTCGTCGTCGTTCTGCTTCAAGACGGCCTTCGACGAGTCGGTGAGACGTTGGGCTCCGGGGACGTTGCTTGAGACGGACATCCTGCGGTGGTTCGCGGATGAGTCCTCCTTGCACTTGCTCGACTCCTGCGCCGTCGCCGGGCACGAGATGGCGGAGCGCGTCCTGCCTGATCGGCGTCCTTTGAGCACGGTGCTGGTCCCGCTCAATGCGGTCGGCCACGTCGCCGCGTGGAGCACCCCCAAGCTTATGCGCGCTGCCCTTCTTGTCCGCCCACTGCCATGGAGATCATCGTGACCATCATCACCCTCGACGACGAAGCCGCTGTCGACGGTCGACTTCCGGGCCGTTCACCCGAACTGGCGTTCCGCGTCCACCACTCCCTGTCCGCAACCGGCTTGCTTGAGCTCGACCGACTGGCCGAGTTGGCCTCCTTCCTGCCCACGAGGAGTGTCGAGCACAACGTCGGGTCCGTGCCTGCCCTCCTTCCGGGGGGAGAGGCGCCGAGGCTCTCGCTGACGCCCGCGGAGATCGTCCGTGGCATCGAGACCAACGAGTCGTGGATGGTCCTCAAGAACGTCGAGGCCGACGCCGAGTACAGGGCCCTGCTGGCTGCATGCGTGGCTGACGTGCACGCGCTCGTGACCGCCGCCGAAGGCGCTCCGGTGCTGCAAGAGGGCTTCATCTTCCTGTCATCGCCCGGGTCGGTGACCCCGGCGCACATCGACCCGGAGCACAACATCCTGCTGCAGGTCCGCGGCACCAAAACCATGTCAATCGGCCGCTTTCAGGATCCCAACGAGATGTTGCTACAGGTGGAGTGCCTGCACGGCGGCGGGCACCGCAACCTGAGCAGCGCTCCCATCGATCTCGTGGACTACCCCCTGTCTACCGGCGAGGGTGTCTACGTGCCTGTCCACGCACCGCACGTCGTGCGGAACGGACCGGCGGTCTCCATCTCCCTGTCCATCACCTGGCGAACGCCGTACACGTTGCGCACGGGCCGGGTGCACGGCCTGAACCGGGTCCTGAGGTCCAAGGGTCTTCCGATCAGCCCGCCCGGGAGTCATGCCGTACGTGACGAGATCAAGGCGTCGCTCTACCGTGCCGGCTTGGCTGCGGCAAGGAGACTGCACCGGACCTGAGCGACCGCAGGACGGTAAGGCGTCGTCGTGCTGGCGCTGGACCCGGCACGACCGGACCCGTCCGGTCCCGACCCGCAGTCGGTCCGGATGCCCCCCGCTCCCCTTCGGGCAGCGGCCCCGAGTCGCGGGACGAGCACGGCGTGGCATCATGATTCCGGTCGATGAACGGGGAGCAGGGTCTGTCGGGCCCTGCTCCCCGTCTCGGCCGTGGCGACGGAACGGTGCGCCACAGGCCACGCCGCCCGCCCCGCGGGCTTGACCGTGCACGAGCAAGGCTCGTACCTGACCCGATGACACAAGGGAATCGTCCATGCGCACCACCTTGGCGTCAGCCGTCGCCGTCCTGCTTGCGTCCATGGTGGTGGTCGGCGCCCCAGGAACGGCAGGTGCCGCGTCGCCCGAGACGTCGGGGGTCTCCATCCCCGGCTTCCGGCTCGCGCGCATGGACCAGGCCCAGCTCGACCTCACCATGGACCGCGTGGCGGCCACGGGCGTGAAGTGGCTGCGCACCGATGTCGTATGGGGAGACATCGAGGCCAGTCCGGGCGAGTACAGGTGGTCCTACATGGACCGGGTCGTGGCTGGTGCTCGCGCTCGCGGCCTGCACGTGCTGGGGATCGCGACGGTCTTGCCCTCCTGGGCGCGTCCGCCTGGCATGAGTTGGAACTACGGTCCACGCACCGACTTCGAGAGGAGCCGCTTCGCCGCCTTCGTGGAACTGGCGGCGGCCCGGTACGCCGGAACGATCGATACCTGGGAGGTCTGGAACGAGCCGAACCTTACGCAGTTCTGGTCCCCGAGTCCCAGCCCGAGCGACTATTCGCAACTGCTCAAGGCAGCGCATCCGGCGATCCACCGTGGCAACCCGCACGCGAAGGTGCTCACCGGCGGCACAGGCTGGGCCGTGGGAGGCGCCGACATTGAGACGGTCAACTGGTACACCAGCCTGTACGCCCTGGGTGCCCGGTCGGCCTTCGACGGCGTCTCGGTCCACCCCTACAGCGACCCAGAGAATCTCAACAGCGGCGAGATGGTCCGAGCTCTGTCGGTCCGGCATCTCATGGACTCCAAGGGCGATGCCGGCAAGCAGCTCTGGGCCACGGAGAACGGAGCGACGACTTCGGGCGGTGATTCGACCAGTGAGCCCGTTCAGGCGGCGTATCTCAGTCGTAGCCACGATGTGTGGGACGGCATCGCGAACGCAGGCCCGCTGTTCTGGCACACGCTGCGGGATGCAGGCGGAGGCGACCGTGAGGGGTACTTCGGGCTCTTGCGACAAGACGGCAGCGCCAAGCCCTCTTACTGGGCTCTGCAGCAGCGGATGGTGAGCGGTGGCAGCGCGGGCAGTCCGGCAACGGCCGTGGAGGTGTCGTCCTTGTCGGCGCAAGCCGGCTCGGGCACAACGGTCGTGAGCTTCACCCTGCGGACTGCGGCCCCGATGCACGTCGACCGGCTGCAGGTCGCCATCCGGGATGCGGGCGGGAACAACAAGGACATCTTGACCGCCACCTCGATCACCCTCAACGGGAGCCAGGCCTTCGCCTCCACTCGTTCCTTGGCACCAGGGACCTACAGCTACCGGATCGCCCACCTGCGGGGTGGTACCTGGACCGATCTCGACCCGACGCAGTACGTGGTCGTGCCCGGCACCGGGGGATAGCCCTCGTGGACTTGCGCCGTCAGCGTGCTCGTACGGGCAGCAGGTAGTAGCAAGGCCCGGTAGGGAGGCTTGGGCGAGAGGTCGCGAGTCAGCAGACCGACGTGGTCCACGTGGAGGTGTCGCCCCCAGATTCATCGCGTTCGTGGTACCAGTACGCGCGCGTCACGGACGGGCACTCACGCTCGACCTACCGAAGGGGGCGGAGGAGGAAGTCGGCTTTGGCAGCTTCGCTGACCCCGCACCCCCGGTTGTCGGCGGCGGCACGCTAATAGCACCGGCGGGTGGGTGCGCTTCGCGCACACGGTGCTGGTGGACATGCGGGCTCTGCTGGCGGTCGCGTCACCTTCGCCGAAGACCTGTCCCAAGTGCGCACCGGGCCCCGGACCGGCCGTCATGGCCACGCAACCTGCCATTAACTTGCACCGCCTGACCGGAACCCGCAGCATGGCTACCGCCTGCCGCACTACACGCCCGACACCCCGCCCGAGCCCGCGCCCTCATCCGATACTGTGACAGACAAATTAGCTTTGCCGAGGCCCTGCCCTCGCAGGAGTGGCGGCGCGAGACAGGGCATCAGCGAGCCGACCCGATAGCGCGGTGCAGGGCGCCACGGATGGAGCTAAAGCGCCCGACGCTGTAGTACGCACGCTGCCACCAGCCCTGCGTCTTAAGGCGGAAGGTCGCGTGTGTGTCCGTGGCGTTCACATCGGTGCGGCGAAAGGCGTAGCGCTGCTGGCCTTTGGTGTGCACAGCGAAGGCGCACTCGTAGCCGGCACGGCCGGCCGCCTCGACGGCGCGAGGGTCGTACACGCCGCTCGGGTAGGCGAAGGCCTTAATTCTGGCGCCGGTCTCGGACTCCAGGCGTGCGCGTGAATCGACCATCTGCCCACGGAGCTGCGCATCGTCCAGTCCCGCCATGTGCCGGTGGTCCCAGCCGTGGCACTGTACGGAGATACCGTAGTCGGGCAGCTGTCTGAGCTGGGCCGCCGTGAGCAGGGGCTCGTGCGGCATGTCCGACATCCAGTCCGAGCGGCCGCCCAGACGACCACCCAGGGCGAACAAGACGGCCGGCACCCCGTATCTCCGCAACAGCGGCGCCGCGTCGAGGAGCGTTGACAAGTAGCCGTCGTCGATGGTCAGAAGCACCGAGCGAGCGGGCCAGTGCTGTCGCTGCAAGCCTGCCAAGAAGCCGTCCAGGTCGAGGAAGTTCGACCGTCTGGCCACCAGGTGCTGCAACTGCTGTTCGAAGGCGTCTACCGGCACGAAGAGCCGGTGGGGATCCTGGCGGTCGTCGCGACTGCCGAAGGCGTGATACATGAGGACGATGGGATCCGTCACGCGGCATTGACCTCTGACTTCCCGCCGGTCAACTTGACGTGGAACCTGTGAACCGTCGCCCTGACGACGATGCCGCGGGCGCGCACGCCCAGGGCCTCCAACTCGGAGACACAGCGGCGCAGATCCATCATCCTAGACCCCTTTCGCAGGACCAGGAGGACCTCGTCGAGGTGCTCCAGTAGGTACTGCCCTTGTGAGTACCCACCGGCGGCAGGTCCACGACCACGAGGTCGAAGTCCTCCGCCAACTGCTGGAGGACACCTCGAAGGGCGCCGCCGGAGGCCCACGAGTCGGTGCTGCCCGGCGGGGCGGACAGCAGGGACAGGCCGGGCACCGACCAGGAGTCGGTGGAGGACTCGGGCTTGCCGCGTCGGCTGCCCGACGGCGGGGCCATGTCCGTACGGCTGATCGCCCTCAGGATCGACGTCAGTGACCGTTCACCGGGGTTCGCGTCCAGAAGTGCGACGCTCGACCCACGGTGGGTACTCTCGATGGCCACGGCCAGTGCTGTCGAAGTCACGCGCCGGCCACCGGTGCAGTGAAACCCAAGGTCTTGGCGCCCGACGACCCCGCCCGAGCAACGCGAAGGGCCAACGCTCTCATGGACGGCATCAAGGAAGCGGTCCCGGAGCGTGAGGTCTGTGGCCCCCCACTCCTCGACCGGAGTCGACAGGCGCCTCAGGACGGGGTACTGCCCCAGCACGACGGCGCCACGCTCCCCTCGCCCGGGTGCGGTCGAGGAGGACGGCAAGTGCTGCGCCTAAGGCGAGACCGGCCAAGAGCCCAGCAGCGGTGAACTGCTTGCGACGAGGCCCCGAGGCCTGGTCCGGCGGCAGCGCCGGGGCGACTGCCTGTCCGACGAGGAGCCGGTCCTGCAAGTTGTATTGGACAGCGGCGCCCGCGAAGGCGTTCGCGGCGACCGCCGCCTGCTCGGGTCGTTGGCGCGTTGCTTTCACGGTCAGATTCGCCGTCTCCGCGGCGACCTCAGCGTTGACAGCGGCCGTGACGGAGCCAGGCCGCTCCCCGATCGTCCTCTGGACCGCCTGTTCGGTGGAAGGGGAGGTGAGGTAGGCGACGTAGCGAGGCAACACCACCCGGATCACGTCTGCGTTCACGTTCGCCTCGGGCCGAGGTTGGAAGCCGACGACGACCGAGGCCGTGTACTCGGACGGAAGAGTGCTGGCGTAGTACGTCATGCCCAAGCCGCACGCGATGGTCGAGACAAGGAGGAGGGGCCACATGCGGCGAAGCACCTCGCCCAATGAGACAAGCGATGGCTGTTCCGTCACCGCCGAGTCCGCCGGCCCCTTGCTCGTACCGTCATGGTCCGATGGTAGCTGGGACTCCGGCACGCGCCACGAGCATGAACCCGGATCACCCGATCGAGTCACGGTGGCACCCGCACGCGCGCTTTCTCTGGCACTGCGCCGTCTCGCGGCTCGACTGCAACAACACGCGCTGCAAGGACGAGACCGACGAGGTACCACAGCATTGTAGAGATGGTGCTGTTGCGCAGAGTGACGTCGACCACCCCTTGACCGACGAACGTGAAGAGCGCCGCACCGACGCCCGCGACGATTCGCGCTTGCGCCGACGACAGGCGACGACAACTCTGTCTTACAGCCGACCCCACTGCGAGCGTCAGGCCCACGACGCACAGGGCTGCGGGAAGGCCAGCTTCGGCGGCAACCGTGAGCAGGACGTTGTGAGCGTGCTGGGCCGACACCGTGTAGACCTCGGATCCGGATTCGGAGGCCACGACTGGGAAGGAGCCAGGGCCTTGCCCGAGCAACGGCGATGCCTCTGCTTGCCTCAGGGCCTCACGCCAAATTCCGGGCCGGTCGTCACGCGGACCAACAGACTGCGTGCCCAGAGTGCTCAGTCTCTCCCGGATCACGAGGATGGGACCGTTGGCGGGCGCTGCAAGTAAGAAGAGGGCGGACAGGGCTATCGCAGGAGCCAGCACACGCGTCAGGATCCGCGTCTGCAGGACGAGCAGCACCATGACGCCAAGCAAGGACCCGAGCCACGCACCCCGTGATAAGGAGAGGGCCACCTGGACCAGTGCCAACACGGCGACGGACCCGGCGAGCAGCCTCTGCCAGGTCGTGCGGGCTGCGTACACCATGGCGAGGCAGACGAGCATCAGAGCCGCGGCGTAGCACCCAGCCTGGTTGTGCTCGCTGAATAGGCCGTTGGAGCCGGCGACCTCCGCGCCACCATAACGCGCCTCGACCGCGCTGGAGGTCAACAGACCGCGCACTAGAGCGACCCCGCCTCCAACGACGAACAGCCATACAGCGAGTCCGAATTCCTGCTCCGTCCGGCAGGCCGCTGACAGTGACACCGCCAGCAGCAGGCCGATGAGCAGGCTCACGTCTTGACGCACAGCCAGCTCGGTGGACGCAGCCCCGGGGGTAGCGAGGACATAGGTGCACAGCAGACCTAGCATCCACCATGCGGTCGGCGGGACCCGCAGAGCTTCCGCATCTCTGCCCGACTGACGGACGACCACAGCACCGATGACGCACAGGCTCGCTAGCTGGGCCGCGGAGACGAGCCCACCGGGCAAAACAGCATCACCGAACGGCATGCTGAGGGGCACGAACGACAACGTCCACACCGTCAAGGTGAGTGGGCGACCGGTCACGGGAGCCGCTCCTGGCGTTGCGTCCTTACGAGGCCGGCATAGCACCCGGCTGCCTTCGACAGGTCCTTGACCGCGAGGACGACGGGCACGAGGGGGTAGGCGGCTGCGCCGCCACCTCGCCGCCGCAGGATCACCATGGGCAGCGAGAGGTACCCGATCGCGCCGGACAGCACGAGCGTGCGCAACGCCGTCCCAGCCCGGGCCAGCAGCAAGGGTGCGGACAGGGCCGCAAGCGCTCGTACCGCGTTCCGGAAGACGGCCACGCCTTCACCGTGCATTCCGTCACCGTATCCGTAGGAGTAGTACATCCGTGCCGTGCCACGGAGGGTCGAGTGCTGACGCCAGACCGGTGGCTCGTCTGTCTGGAGTACACAGCGGTCGCCGCTGCCGGCGACGGCCAAGCCGAAGGTGACGTCTTCTCCGGTGCGCAGGTGCTCGGGGAAGCCGCCTGCGCTCCGCCAAGCCCGCCGGCGGAAGGCCACAGCCCGTCCAGCCGGCCGAGCGGCGTCGAAGGTCCGTCCGAAGATCCGACCGTACGCGCGCACGAGGGGACCTGGATGCCGGGTTTCCTCGATGCCCGGGTAGAGAGCTGCCGACATCGCCTGCTGGAGGGGGCCTTCCTCGCTTACGCGGTAGGCCCCGGTGACCAGCTGCGCCGGCGGGTTGTCGGCGAGCGCGCATCGCATCGCGTCGATCCACCCGTCCGGCAGGTCGTTGCCGGCGTCGGTGCACACGATCAGCTCGTGCGTCGCGGTCCGCACACCGGCGTTGCGTGCCCGCGAGGGGCCGCCGTTGACCGGTTGCCGCACTGCGAGCAGCTGTCCGGTCCTCGCGGCCAGGTCGGCCAGCCGCTGAGGGGTGTCGTCGTTCGAGGCGTCGTCCACGACGATCAGTTCGTCCGCCGGTTGCAACTGCGCGAGCACCGCAGACACGATGGCATCGACGCCCAGACCTTCGTCGTACACCGGCACGACGACGCTCACCGGCTCGTCTGAGCGGCTGCCGGCACCGGGCCGTCTGGCTGCGGCGGACAGCAGCCCGCACAGCAGATCGGCACTCTGCTGGGAGGAGGGATGATCGGCTGCCCGGGAGAATGCTGCGGCGGCACACACCTCCCGGGTGGCCCTCTCCCTGAGTCGCCCCAGGGCGGCCGCGACCGCGGACGGGTCAGCTGGTGGCACGGCGATGCCCGCCTCACCGCCGAGGCGATCCTCGATGTCCCCGCCACCTACGGCGATCACGGGAACTCCGGCGATCATGGCCTCGAGCACGGTCATCCCGAACCCCTCGCGTCCCGGGTCACGGCGCTGAGCGGGCTTGGTGAGCACGGCAAGGGCATCGAAGGCGGACAGCAGACGAGCGGCTTCCGGAACGTAACCCACGATCTGCACGTGATCACGAACACCTAGTGACTGGGCAAGGGCGTCCAAGCGAGCCGCTTCCCCTGGAGCGGAGGGGTCTGCGCCGCCGAGCACGACGAGTTCCCAGGACGCAGCCTCGTCCTGAGCGAGGGCGGTGATGGCGTCGTCGACCCCCTTGTAAGGGACGAGACGCGTGGCCATGACGAGGGTGAGCCGGTCATCGCGGAAGGTCACGCCCTGCTCGGACAGAGTCCCCCGGGCGTCCGCGCGCGCGAGGGCAGGGGCCGTGGGGCGGGGGGGGAAGACAACGGTCGCGTCGGGCCTGCCCACGGCCGCCAGCACCTGTGGCGTGGTGCCGATGACTACGTCGGCCAGCCGCGCCAGACCCGGTACGAAGCGCTCGAGAGCGTGATCGTGCCTCACGAAGGCGCAGTGGACTCCGGCGAGCCGGGCAGCAGGTCCGGCGACGAACTGCGCCTTCACCCCGTTGGCCAGGACAATGTCCGGGCGGTTGTCGCGCAGGCGCGATGTCAGCCGCAGCACGGGACGCGCCAGGTCGCGCGGTCGGGGGCCCACCGGCAGGACCTGGACCGCGATGCCACGTCGCTCGAACTCGTGACGCAGGGGTCCGTCCTGGAGGAGGACGGCCTCGACGTGCAGGCGTGTGGTGGCATCGAGCAGCTGGAGCAACCAGGACTCCTGGCCTCCTAGCACGGCGTGCGGCGCCACGACGAGCACGTCTAGGGGCCGGGTCATCGCCGCACCAGACTGCGTACGACCAGCATCTGCTGGGGGTCGCGCCATCGCAAGAGCAGGAGGTACACGACCACGAAGACGATGCCGGCCAAGACCGCCTCCAACAGCACAGGCAAGTGGACCACAGCCAGCATCCCTGCCATCGGGACCACCGCGAGCACCGGGAGGTGCAGAGCGCGATCGATCCTGAGCATGCCGCCGTCCCGGATGCACCAGAGCATGACGATGCCGGTAAGGAGATAGGAGAACGTCGTCGTGAGCGCAGCCCCGACTCCGGACAGAAGGGGGATGAGGACGAGGTTGGCGGAGATGTTCGCGGCGGCGCCCAGCGCACTCGCGAGGAGCACCTGACGGTTGCGGTCGAAGGCGAGCAGCGCGTATCCCGTCAAGAAGCTAAGCCCGAAGGTCAGGGGCGCGAAGGCCAACCAACGCAGCACCACAGCGCTGCTGTTCGAGTACTCGTCGCCGAACAGCAGGTGCAGGGCCTCCGAGCCCTCGAAGAGCAGGAAGACGCCGTACGGGATGAACACCGCAGCGACGGCGGCGAATCCCCTCTCCACGAGCAGCAGCACCTGCCGCGGATCGCCGGTCGCGCGCGACATGGCGGGGAAGGTGGCTCGAGCAACGGCCCAGTTCAAGAACAGCACCGTCTCGAGGAGCCGGTAGGACACGGCGTACTGAGCGAGGACCTCATCGCCCTTCAGCGCATGCAGGATCACGGCATCGATCCGGAAAAGGGCCATCGCCACGAGCGTGTTCACGCCGATGTAGAAGGAGCCGTGCCAGATGTCGAGCAGTGCCGCGCGGTTGACGGCGTGCCAGTCCGGTCGCACGCCCAAACGGCGGAGGATGACGACGGTCAAGCCCTGGCCGACCAGGCTGCTCACGAGGTACGCGGCGGCGACCCCGAGCAAATCCCCACCAAGTGCCAGCACCGCCACCGCTGCCACGGTCATGCTCACCCGCTGTACGACGAGGGAGTAGGACACAGGTCCTGCCTGCTCGACTGCCGCTCCTGCGGCACGACCGGCGTCCCCCATCGTGTCCAGCACGGACGCGAGCAGGACCAGGACGACGGTCGTCCGGGTGGCGAGAGTCTGTTGCGACGCCGCTCCGATGATGCCACCGACGACCAGGACGGGCACCGAGACGAACGCCCTGCTCGCCCAGGTCTGCGCGAGCAGAGCGCCCACTCGGGCAGTGTCGGCGCTCGCGCGTCGCAGCAGAAGCAGGTCGAAGCCCCACGACGGCAGCGTCGCCAGGAGAAGACCGAAGGTCACGGCGTAGGAGAAGGCGCCGAAGTCAGCCGGACCCAGTGCCCGCGCAATGTAGACCGTGAAGACGAGGGTCGCCACCTTGCCGAGCAACTCGCAGATGGCGGTGAGGGCGGCGTTGCGTGCCGCTCGCTGCCCCGAGCCGACCTCGCGGTCGGCGGCAAGGCCGCTTAGGTCGGGTCCTACGGCCGCGGAGGCATCGTCGTCGGAGGCAGCTATCAAGACGCCGGGATCCCTCGGGACGCCGACAGCGTCGACGTCGTGCGTGCGGTTGCTCGAGTCCAGCGAGCGACGGGAGTCGGACGGTGTCGGGTCGATCGGCTTCACGAAGCTGTGTGCTCGATCCACCGCTCCGAGACGAAACGGCGCAGTTCACCGATGAAGACCTCTTCATCGAACGCCGCCGCATGTGCTCGCAGCGCTTGCGGGTCGTAGGACGGGGGGTGGAAGTCTCGCAGAGCCGTCACGAGCGACTCCACATCCTGTCTATCGAAGAAGGCCCCCGTGACTCCGTCGACGACGGTCTCCGTGGCGCCGCCACGCCGCAGCGCCAGCACTGGGGTGCCGCTCGCCATTGCCTCGAGCGGTGTCAGGCCGAAGTCCTCGTAGCCGGGGAAGATGAAGCCCGCTGCCGCGCCGTACTCGCGGGCCACGTCCTCGTCGCTCAGGGCACCGAGGAAGGACGTCCGGGGTCCCGCGATCCGGCGCAGCGAGCCCATCTCCGGACCGTCCCCGACCACCCTGAGGGGCAGGTCCAGTTCCCGGCACGCCGCCACGGCCAGATCCACCCGCTTGTAGGGGATCAGCCGTGACACCACGAGCAGGTGGGCGCCCCGTTCGGGACCTGGCGAGAACCGCGCCAGATCGATGGGTGCGTGGAGCACGGTCGACTCTCGCCGGTAGTACTTCCGTACCCGGTCCTGCACGACGCGGGAGTTGCTGAGCAGGTGGTCCGGGCGCTGGGCTGCCAGGAAGTCCCACTGGCGCATGGACGAGGACAGGGTCGGCATCGCGGCCCGGACCAGCGGGTCGAGCCGACCGAACCCCGGCTCGGCGAGGTAGCGCTGGTAGTCGCTCCAGTAGTACCGAGTGGGCGTGTGGATGTAGGCCACGTGGAGCGTGCCCGGTCCCGTAAGGATGCCCTTGGCTTCACTGTGGTCCGAGGTGACCACGATGTCGAACTCGGAGAAGTCGAAGGACTCGAAGGCCCGACGCCGCAGCACCGGGAACAGCTGGTGACGCCGGCGTGCCAGTGGCCAGGACTGGAGGAAGGATGTGCGGACGTCTCGTTCCCGGAAGACCGGAAGGGCCGAGGTCTCGTACACGGACGTGTAGACCGGTGCATCTGGATATGCGCGGCAGAAGGCTTCGAGAACGCGCTCACTTCCTCCCTGGTTGGTCAGCCAGGGGTGGACGAGCGCGACACGCTGCGAATGCGCCACTTCTCCAGGGTACGTGCACCGTCCGGCGGAGGGGCGGACCATGCCCGTGCGCCGTACTGAGCGCTGGCAGGTGCAGTACGGCGCACCGTCCCCCCGACGGCGCAGCGGCTGCGGGAGCGCTGGCCGCCGGGGACGGCGGTGCGTCAGGGCGAGCTCGAGCTGCGGACTACCTACGACAGCCACTCGTGCTCGTCCTCTGCGTCGTCCCGATCGGCTCAGGCGACCGTGACCGTCTTGCTGGGCCAGATGTTGGTCCACGCCCCGTTGCGGAAGTAGGCCACGCGGTAGCTGTAGGTGCCGCGCGGCAGGGAGGCGGTGACGGAGAAGCTCTGCACTCCGGCGAGCGTTGCGCCGGTCCCCAGCGACTTGTCGAAATTTGCTCCTGAAGCGTCTCGCACCGCAATTATGAGGCGGTCGACGTACAGGTTCCCCGACGTCGACATGGTGGTCGCGAATGTGGCACCGGAGGCCCGGCGTCGAGGCTTGGGCCTTGCGGTGAGCGCTACGACACTAGTGGTGCCCGCCGCCGTTACGTTGCGCACGAGTACGGTGACAGCGGCTGAGGTGGCATTGTTGCCGGCGGCATCGTAGGCCCGGAAGCCCACCGTGTGCGAGCCTTCGGTCAAGCTCCTGGTGTCGAACGCGCCGCCGTACGGGGCCGTCGTGTCCTCGCCATTCACGGCGCCGTCGACCAGCACCTGCACCTTGGCGACCCCGACGTTGTCAGTGGCCGTCACCGACCACGCTGCCTGTCCGCTGAGCACGGCTCCGGAGGCGGGAGACGACGTTCCCACGGCAGGCGGTGTCGTGTCGCGGACGGGGGCAGGGGCGGGCGCTGCGGTAATGGCGGCGATCTTCGACTTCAACGCCGTGTACGCGGGCTTCAAGGTCCCGTCCGTCCGGACGAGCCCGAAGAAGGCCTCCCGGTCGGCGCCTGCGGTGTCCTTCAGCGTGTACCAGAACAGCGGGCCGTGGTCGTGGATCGCAGACCAGGCGTCGTAGGCCTGGGGGACGAAGGCCGCCTGGGTGCTATCGGAGAGGGAAGCCGCACCTCCCGTGGGGGCCCCGATCTCGGTACCCCACAACTGCTTGGCTGTGTCTCCCGCGCTGTCCATGATGCCGCGGATTGTGAAGGCCCGGGCCATCTCCTGCGTCTTGATACCGGAGAAGTCGAAGTACGGGTGCACGGCAGCCGCATCGAAGTAGGGCTTCGCGCCAGCAGTGTAGAGGTTGCGGTACCAGTCGACGGACGGGATGTCAGGTGAGCCTCCGGCCCATGCCGTGCCTCCTGTCATCACCACGGCGGAAGGATTGGCCGCCTTGATGGCCGGATACGTAGCCTTGAGCAGTGCTGCGTAGTCGGTGGTGCTGGGTGCAGGGGCCCAGAATTGAGCGGCGTTCATCTCGTTCCAGATCTCCCAGGTGTCGATGGTGCCGGCGTAGCGCGCGGCCGCCAGCTCGGCGAAGTGCGCGAAGTTCGCGCGTTCCACGTCCGTGCGCGGACCGTAGTTCCAGCTGGTCCCAGCCGGGCGCGCCCACGCCGGGAGCACCGTGGCGATGCCAACTACCTTAAGGCCACGAGCGCGCGCTGCCGCCGCGATGCGGTCTGGAGCCGACCAGTTGAACTGGCCTCGTACGTACTCGATGTCACCCCAGACGATGTCGGTGCGCAGCCACTTCGCTCCTGTTGCGGCCAAGCGGTCGAGGTCCTGGTTTAACTGCTCGGGAGTGTCCTGCGCGAGGCGGTAGCCGGGTATGGCGATGCCAGCCACATCCTGAGCGGACTGCGCCGAGGCAGTGGCAGTCGGGATGACGGAGACGCTCAAGGCCGTGACAGCGCCGAGCAAGCCTGCGAGCAACTTCTTCATAGGGGTTTCCTGATCCTTGGGAGTTCGCCGGAGGACGTCCCCAAAGCCGTCGGACATCCCTGAGCCCAACAGGACCCCCGGATCGGGTGAACGGGTGAGGCGAGCCTGCGCGACCGCCGGATCGGAGGCGGACTACCTGTGACCATGGATGCCCATGGCTCGCAGCAGCGGCTCGACAGGGGGACTGCCATACTCGTGCGGTGTCCTTGACCGTCCGCCACGCGCGCGGTGATGACGCTCTCGAGCGATGGGGAGTGGCGTTCGATCAGCTCTGCCGCGAGATTGGATGTCCCGTCACGTCCCGTCGCCCTTGGCTCCAGGCATGGGTGGACTGTCATGACGAATGGACACCGTGGCTCGTCCTCGTCGAGGACGGTGGCCGGCTCGTCGCAGCGGCGCCGCTGGCAAGACGAGTGTTCGGTGGCTTGCTACGTGTCGTGGGACTGGGCCATGGCCCGACCGATGACTTCAGGCTGCCGGCGACGGACCCCGCGGCGGCGGCGGCGCTCGCCTCGGCCGTCGTTGATGGACTTCCCCGGCGGCGTCCGTGGCTGCTTCAACTCGACCAGATGCCGGACCCGGACGATGTGCTTGACGCTCTCCTGGACGTCCTGCCGCAGTCCGCGCGGCGGTCAGCATCGGCTCAGCCCCTTGTCCGTGTGGTCGATAGGGACCTGAACCGGTACCTCAGCAAGAACACCCGAAAGTCCCTGGCGAAGATCCGGAACCGCTTGGAAGCAGACGGTCTGGTGCCCGACTTCGCGTGGACGACAGACGCGGCCGCTGTTCGGAGCCTCATCCCGGCCATGTCGGAGGTGCACCGCGCGCGGGACGAGCAGATGGGTCGTCGCAGCGATCACGATGACCCTCGCGCTGCCCGCTTCTTCGCCGAGGTCATCTCGGCGCACGCGGAGCGTGGCGAGGTCGACGTCCTCACCCTGCGGCTGCGCGGAGAGTTGGCGGCGTACGTCTGCGGATTCGCGGACGGCTCGGTGCTCAGGAGCTGGGACAACCGCCTATCCCCTGCCTGGAGCGCGTACAGCGCCGGACGTATCGCCAACACCGAGGCTCTGACGCACGTGGTCACCAGTGAGCGGTACGACGCTCTGGATTGGATGCGGGGTGAGGAGCCCTACAAGCTTCAGAGCGCGACAGCAGTCGTACCGATGCAGGCTCTCGAAGCGGCGTCGAGCGCCGTGCTCCTCAGAGCCGCCGGCCTGCCGGACCAGTTACGCGCCCGCAAGCGGCAGTCCCGGTGGTTGACCACGTCCTGGGAGGCCGCAGGGACCATCCGTCGCCGTGTGGTGCGCCGCGGCCCGTGACCAGCGCACGCTCGGATCGGACGGTGGTCGGAGGGATCACTCGACGTACCGCACGCAACGCGGCGGTGTCGGTCGCCGCGGACCTGCTGGGTAAGGCGTCGTCCCTGCTGTGGACCGTCCTGGCTGCCAGGATGCTTGGACAGGCAGACTTTGGAGCCTTCTTCTTCGCTCTGACGTTGTCCCTGCTGCTATCGGGTGTGGCGGAGTGGGCCTTCGACTCCGTCATGGTTGAACGCGGCAGTCGGGACCGGGGACAGCTTCCCGTGCTGTTTTCCCAGGCAATGGCCTGGCAGACCTCGCTCGCCGTACCGCTGTTCATCGCGGGTGGCGTCGTGGCGTCGTCCCTGCGGGCATCGACATCCGTGCGGATGGCCCTCGCCCTCGTCCTGCTCGCGACCTTGCTGGACATGTGGAACGACAGCGCCCGAGCGGTGGCTGCTGCGATCCAGACGCAGGCCACGACGGCACGGGCGCTCATCGGACAGCGGATTGCGACGGCCGTCCTGATCAGCATCGCCCTGCTGGTGGGTGGCGGACTCGTGTCAGTGGCGGCGACGTTCTGCCTCGCTTCCGCCATCGGCCTCGTCCTCCACCTGCGCGCCATAGCAAGGCTGGGGGTCAGGTTCAGCTTCGGCTCGCTGACCCGCACAGGGATGATAAGCATGCTCGGGCAGAGCGGTCTGATCGGTCCCACGTCCCTGGTGCTGATGGTGCTGTTCCGTCTCGATGCGATCCTGCTCGGCCTTCTGGTCGGAGACGAAGCGGTGGCGGCATACGCGGCGGCCTACAAGCTCTTGGAGACATGCCTGTTCGTCGCGTTCGCTCTCCGGTCCTCACTGTTCCCGGTGATGACGGCGAGCGGGACGGCTGAGGTGGCCCGCGTCGCCGTCGAACGGGGTTTGGCCGCCATGAGCGTGCTCTACGTGCCGTTCGCGATCGTGTCCCTCGTCGAGCCGCATGCTGTTCTGGCTTTGCTCTACGGCTCGTCCTATGCCGACCAGTCGACGACTGCGCTGCGCTGGCTCGCCTTCGCCCCATTGCTGTTCGGCATGGCCTTCCTGAGCAGTGCGGCTCTGCAAGCGCGACGCCGGTACGGTGCGATGCTGATCGCGGCGGCCGCTGCGACCGTTCTCAACGTGGCCATGAACCTGGTGCTGATCCCGCAGTACGCCGGCACGGCGGCCGCGGCAGCCACGACGGTTGCGTACGCCGTCCAAGCTGGTGCCGCCCTGCTGGCGCTGCGGGGCGCGCAGGTTCGCGTCAGAGTCGCCCGTCCGCTTTTGGAGACGGGAGTGGCGGGGGTACTGCTCACCGGTGCCTTGGTCGCCAGTCCGCTGCCGGTGCTCTTGGAGGTGCCCCTGGGTGGCGTGCTCTTCCTCGCATGCTGGATCGCCATGGCTAGGTGGAAGAGCCCGGAGCAGCTGCGGGTGCTTGCTGCCGTCGTGCCGGGACGAGGACGGCAGTGAGCACGGTGGACCTTGGCCTGGGAGACGCGGTCACGCTGCGACTGGTCGGGGCCTGCGAGGCCGACAGCGCGGCCGTGCAGCGCCAGACCGGCCTCAGAGTCACGGCAACCGCAACCGAGCCCCATCTCGTCGTCCGCTTCGTGCCTCACCTCCCGGTCCAGACCCTGAGGCTCGTCGGGACCCACCTCGGCTGCGTCCCTGATGGTGTCGTCGTCTCCACCGGTGACGCTGGACCTGGTCGTCGGACCTACCTCCCGCTCACATCGCTCGCCGATGGAGCCGGTCCTCCGGAGGTCTTGTGCGAGGCCGGTTCCGGCCCGGTGGCCTTGGTGGTCGAGCTCGTGAACCTCGTCGCCCTGCGACGTGGACTGCTTGCCCTGCACGCAGCAGCCGTCGACATCGACGGGACCGGGGTCGTGGTCACAGGGTGGTCGAAGGGAGGCAAGACCGAGACCGTCCTCGGCGTCATGGCGGAGAGCGACGCCACCTTCATCGCCGACGAGTGGCTGTACATCGATCCTGTCCGGCGCATCGTCCTGGGGAGCGCGCACCCGATGCGGCTGTGGGAGTGGCACGTCCAGCAGCTGCCGCACCTGGTCGATCGGATCCCCGAGAAGGACAGGAGACGTTTTCGGACGGTCCGAGGCGTCCGGCGGCTCCGCGCGCACGTGCCAGCGAGGGTGGTCGAGACCTCCCCCGTCAAGTTCCTGGACGCCGTTATGCCGCTCCTCGAGCGACGGGCGGGAGTGCACCTACCACCGGACGGCTTGTTCGACGGCCGGGTACGGGCCACCGCGCCCTTCGACCGCTTGATCCACGTCGTGTCCTGGAGCAGGGCTGACTACGAGCTCGAGACGGTCTCCTCCAGCTGGGTCGCCGCTCGAATGAGCTGGTCCCTGCGCACCGAGCGGCGGGCACTCACGGACGCCTACGACGCCTTGCGCTTCGCCTACCCCGATGCGATCAGTCCGTGGTTGGACGACGCGGTGGCCCGGGAATCGCACCTCATGGCCAAGGCCTTCGACCGTGTGGACGCGATGGAACTCCGTCATCCACACCCCGTCTCGATTCGGCACCTGGCACGGCATGTCCTGCAAGCAGGTGGCTGACGCCGGACCTCAATCCAGGATGCTCCTGACCACCAGCCCGAGGACCTCGCCGGCGACGAGGTGCGGTGGGCGGTTCCCGTCCACCACCGACACGCCCAGCTCGGCCGCCGTGACGCGGTAGCGTTGCGCCTGGTCCTGCAGCTCCTCCGCCGTCCACTGCTCGCTCTTGCGTCGGTGCGCTTCCTGGCCATCGACGTCGAGCAGGACGGCGAGGGCAGTCCTCGGGGCCAGCAGCCGCACGACGAGCGTCGCGATCCGCAACCGAGAGCCGGCTCCGTAGACGTAGCGCAACTGGACGACGGAGTCCAGGACCCAGCGGTCCCGGATCACCACTCGCCGCTTCCCGAGGTGGGGCACCGTCGTCCTCGCCTGGCCTGCGGCATGCATGAGGGCGACGATCGTGGCCCAGGCCGCGGGCCGGAGACCGCTGACTTGACGGACGGTCGGCCGGACCGGCGCGTCCGGTGCCACGGGCGGGGCGGGCGGGGACACGGATGACGACGAGCGCAGCGCAAGTAGACGCTTGACAGGCGCTGCGACAGCGTCCAGGGCTGGACTCGTGGCCAGTCGGCTCCACTCGACGACAGCATCGCCGTCCATGGCGAGCAGGGTGTCTCGCAGCGCTGTGGCCTGTGAGGTCTTCCCGGCCCCGTCCAAGCCTGATAAGGCGAGGACGGCGCCCCCTCGGCCCCCTAGCACCCTCGGCAGCCGCGCATCCCGGCGCAGGTGCTGCGCGGCAGCCGGGCCGCGTGACGTGCCGAGCTCCGCCAAGGCGGTGCGGCGATCGTGCCGGACGACAAGGCCCCCGGAGACGGCGCGCTGCAGGACATTCAGGCCGTGCGCGGTGCCCCATATCGACGAGCTGCTCCGGGCGCGGACCCACGCCATGTCCGATCGGGCCGCTGAGCGCACCGCGCCGGTCGTCACCTCCGCTCCGGATCGCCCTCCGGCGGCCAGCCGCTGGGCGGCCACGTGGAGGACCACCTCCGGACACAGTTGTCGCAGGCCCTGGCACCCCACGGCCTGGGTGAGTGCCTGGGAGGACAAGCCCCAACCGGACACGTCGACGAGTCGGATGACGACGACGACGACGCCCTCGAGCCCTGCCCACCAGGAGCCAGAGGACCAGAAGTCCCTGGCGGACAGTGCCTGCGCGACGCGGGCCAGCTCGCTCGGGCCACCGAGTACCTCCACCCGTTCTCCGCGACCGGTCCGTTGCCAGCCGAGTGGTCCGGCCTCGAGGCTTTGCAGCCACGACAGGAGGTCCGCGACGGGACGGCCGTCCGACGGGGTGTCCAGTCCATTCACGTCGCGCTCAGGCCTGCCAGGCGGCTCGCGACGGCGGACCTGGCCAGTCTAGAGGCCTGTCGCAGCGCGGGGACCGGATCCTGAAGGGACGACATGCTGTGGTGGCAGGACGGTGCGGCCGCAAAACAGCATGCCACGTCGCGCAGCAGGCCGCCGTCACGGGCGACGAGCGCTCGCCGCAAATCTCCCTCCAACCACTGGTAACGCACGCCGGGCCGTGCCTCGGTGCGAACTGGCGTAGGCAGGCCAAGCGCTGACCGCGCCCAAAGGTCCGGGAAATTCACCGAAGCGGCGAGCGCCAAGGACAGTGAGCCGTAGAACCGGCCGTTCAAGTCGATCAGAACAGGCTCACCGTTGTCGGGCATCACGAACTGCAGCTCGGCGACGCCCCACCATCCCAGGGCAGACAGCATCTGCACAGCCCGCCTCTCCAGACCAGCATCGACGGACTCCGTGTGTGATCGAGCGCTGATACCGACGTGTGGTGGGTACAGCCGATCGGCTCGCTGCTGAACCGCAGCGATCACGCGCCCGTCCGGGACGATCAGCAGGATCAGGGCGAGCAGATCGCCCTGGACGGCTGCCTGGATGAGAGGCTCGCCACCGGCAGCGGTCACGCCGGCAGCCATGCGAGCCGCGTCGACAGCGCCCTTCGCCAGACGCGCCTCGATCTTGGTCGTTCCTCGGTGTCCCACGCGCCCGTTGAGACGAGGCTTGACGATCACCGACTCACGAGGTCCTACCTGCGCGGGTGAGCTGTAGACCGCAGGGGTGCTGAGACCGGCACTTCTGGCTGCGGCCGTGAGCTGAACCTTGTCGATGGCAGCGACGACGCACGCGTGCTCGGGATAGGGCAGGCACGCTTCGAAATCGTCTCGAGCCGCCGAGAGGGCGAGCACCTCGGCGTCTCCGACGCCGAAGACCAGGTCCTGACCACCGTGGGAGATGGCGGCGGTGACGTCCTGACGGAAGCCGACGGGGTCCTGCTCGAGCCGCCGGATGACGTAGCGATGCATGGTGTATCGGCTGATGCTCGCATGCGACATCTGCGGGGTCGCCACGGACACCTGCCAGCCCGCTGTCCGCAACCCGCGTGCCGCTGCGAGGGCGATCCGGCTTTCACCGTCTTCCACGAGCAGCACACGCCCGGGACTCTCGCGCTCAGCGGCCACCCTTCGGCTGAACAAAGTCTGCGCCTCCGTCATAGCCTGCGACGAGAGACGCGACGTACCACGCTTGCTCCCACGAGCGAGCCTACCGCAACCAGGCCGATGGCGAGGCCCACGAAAGCGGGCAAGCCCGTCGTCGAACTTGATCGGGGTGCCGTCGTGGACAGGGCCTGTTCGGGCGGCTGTGCCGTCGTTCCCGATCGGGAGGCGCCGTGGTCACGGCCGGGTCCGACGGCTGTGTCGCTGGTGCGCTGGTCCCGGGCGCTGTCGCGCCGGCGGCGGTGAGCACTGCCTGGGGAAAGGTCACGGGGCGACAGTCAGGGCCGAGGTCCTGTCCCGTCTCCGCGTACGCGTCGTCCTCGTGCTCGACCTCCACATGGACCCGTGGCAGTCTCTTTAGGGACACGCGTACGTCGACGACCAAGGCGCCCTGGACGTCCGCGGACGCGTCCACCTCGGCAAGATGCCGATCCGTGCGGGGATCAACGACCACGACCTCAACCGCGGCGGACGGCGGCAGCCCTTTCTGTGTCACTCGCAGACCCTCGCAGCTGAAATCGCTGAGCTGAGCCTCATCGAGTGCCCACGCGGTGGACGGAGCGAACAGCAAGGCAGCTTTCGCGTGAGCAGCTGCTCGTGGTGGTGACTGAGCAGGCCGCCCAGATCGAGGTGCTGACTGGGCAGGTCGCGGAGTTGGCGCGCCGGTTGGGGATGAACTCCGGTAACAGCTCGATGCCGCCGTCCAAGGACGGCTTCGCCGGACCGAACCGGCCGCGGCGTCGGGCCAGTGGCCGCAAGCCCGGGAAGCAGCCGGGCGCGCCAGGCTCGGCACTGGAG
>JAABUN010001374.1_pt1 | contig 54256 bp, 57 predicted proteins | sample 5559311 | NCBI WGS metagenome assembly JAABUN01 (sample SAMN10711877, study PRJNA513370) | rock metagenome | isolation source: Antarctica rocks | place: Antarctica: Victoria Land, Siegfried Peak sud
CACCCCCTCCGCTCTCCGCTTCTTGCATTCGCGCATGGCCTTTCCGTGGCGTGCCGCCACTCGACGCGCCCCGACTACATCCGCTCGCGTAGGAGGTGCTTCTGCACCTTGCCCATCGCGTTGCGTGGCAGGGCATCCACGAAATACACATATTTCGGTTTCTTGTAGCTCGCCAGCGCATCGCGGCAGAAGGCAACGAGGGTGTCTGCGCTCAATTCCGGGTCGGAACGCACGACCATCGCCGCCACGCTCTCGCCGTACTCCGCGTCCAGCACACCGATCACCGCGACCTCCGCGACGCCGGGGCAGCGGGCGAGCAGTTCCTCCACCTCGCGGGGGTAGATGTTGTAGCCGCCGCTGATGATGAGTTCCTTCGCCCGCCCGCTGATCGTGTAGTAGCCGTCGGCGTCGCGGTGTCCAAGGTCGCCCGTGGCGAACCAGCCGTCCGGGTCGAAGGCTTCGGCGGTGGCGTCGGGGCGGTTCCAGTAGCCCGCGAAGACATGCGGCCCGCGTACCTCGATCTCGCCCGTGTCGCCGTCCGGCAAGGGGGCGCGGGTGCGCACATCCACCACGCGGGCCTCCTGACCGGGAAAGGGGCGACCCACGGTGCCGGGGCGACGCTCGCCGTCCGCCGGGTCGTGGGGGTTCGTGGTGTTCATGCCCGTCTCGGTCATGCCGTAGCGTTCGAGGATCGCCTGCCCGAAAACGCGCCGCCACGCGAGAAAGATGTCCGGGCTGAGCGGCGCACTGCCGGAGACGTAGAGGCGCAAGAAGGGGGATACGGCGCACGATGGTGACAGTGGCGGTGACGGTGCGCCCGCCCGCTCCGCCTCGGCAAGCAGGCGTACATACATGGTGGGGACACCGAAAAAGAGCGTGGCATCGCCCGTTTTCAGGGCGTCGAGGGTCGCGGCGGCGTCGAAGCGGCGGCGGAGGGTCATGCGCCCGCCGCTCGTCAGCGTGCCGTGCGCCCCGACCATCAGGCCGTGGATGTGGAACAGCGGCAGGGTGAGCAGCAGGTGATCGGTCGCCGTCCACCGCCACGCCTCGCGCACAGCGGCGATGTTCGCGGTCATGTTGCGGTGCAGGATCGTCGCGCCCTTGCTGCGCCCGGTGGTGCCGCTCGTGTAGAGGATCACGCCCGGTTCGTCGCCGTGCGGTAGCGGGCGTGGCATGAACGACCCGCCACGGGCGAGAAAGGCGTCGCTGTCTGCGCCCACGGTCACGACCGCCGCGAGGTCGGGCAACTTGTGGCGCACGCGGTCGAGTTCGCGCCCGCGCTCGACATCGGTGAGGCAGAGGCGCACGCCCGCGTCCGCGAAAATGTGCCGCAATTCGGTGGTGCGGTACTGCGTGTTCACGGGGACGACCACGCCGCCCGCCATTCCCGCGCCGAGATACGCTGCGAGGAAGTCCGGGCAGTTGCCCAGAAAGAGCGCGACCCGCTCCCCCGCCGCCAGCCCCCACGCGCCGAACGCCACCGTCCACGCTTCCGCCCGCGCCCGGAGCATCGCATAGGTCAGGGTTTCGGCGTCGGGCGTGTCCGGCTCGAAGGCGAGGCAGGCGGCGTCGGGGTGGGCGTCGGCCTGCGCGAGAAAGGCCGCGACGATGGAAGATGGCGACGAGAATGATTCGCTCATTGTGCGCCCCCAATCCGCAAACCCGCGCCATTGCAGGGGCCGGGGTAGTCCGCCACCGATGCCCGCACCGCCGTTTGTCCCCCCGCGAACGTGAGCGCGAGCATCAGCAACGCGACGACTACCGCCACGGGCCACGGGCGACCGAGCCAGACCGCGACGCTGCTGAATGCCGCGAACCCGACGACCGCGAAGACGATGAGGGATGCGGGCAGCACGAAGAACGTCAGGAACAGGCCGTTCGCCGCCCCGTTGATGCCGATGTCGCACGCCTCGTAGTGGTCCGCTGTCGCCACGGCGAAGAGGTACGCGAGCGGCAACGACAGGAATGTCACCGCCGCCCGCGCCACGCCGCGCCCCGTGAAGATTGGCGTTGTCTCGGTCATCCCCATGTCCCTCCTTCGTGCCTGCGAGGAGCGTCAGTGTACCACGCACATTTGCCCCTTTCCCCGACGAACCGGGAAGAACCACGAAGGCACAAAGACACAAAGAATAGAATCCTTGCGTTTCCTCTGTGCCTTTGTGTCTTCGTGGTTCTTCCCGTTTTCTCTGCGTTTCCCGTTTCGATCACACCAATGCCGGGAGCCGCCCGAAGGCCACCCGCATGTCCGCGAGGATGGCGTCGCGGTCGAGGTCGGTGACGACTTCCACGGTGCGACCGGGGCGGTCGAAATCGTGCGCGGCGGCGGCATCAAGCGTGGCACAGGGGAGCGATTCCACGGTGAAGGCGTGCGGCACGGTGAGGGCGGCGACATTCGCCACGTCCCACAGCACCTTGCCGCCGTCGTCGAGCGTGAGCGATTTCGCCGTGCGGTTCTGCCACCCCTCGGTGATCTCCGCGAGGTACTCCGCGATGGGCGAGGCGAGCGCACGCAACGCCGCGATCATTTCGGGATACTGCACGCGCAGTTTGATCAGTCCGGGCCAGCCGGGGATGTGCAGCAGCGGCACGGGCCTCTCCAGCACAACCCGCCATGCCGCGATGTCGGCCCGCCCGTTCAGGTCCGAGAAACGAAATTGCCGGAACACGTCGGCGTGCGCGAAGCCGCCCATCCAGACGACGCGCACGCGCTCCGCGAGTTCGGGGGCGGCGAGCAGCAACGCGGCGACATCGGTGAGCGGCCCGGTGGCGAGGATATGCAGCGGCTGCGTCGCCGCCCGTGCCGTCTCGATCAGCAGTTCCAGCCCGTCGCTGCGCAGAACCTCGTCGCGGCTCTCCATCGGGCGCGTTGCCCCGCGCACGCACGGCACGTCCCGCCGCCCGCAGAGGCGAACGACGCGCTCCGCCTCCTCCTGATAGCGCTCCACCGACCCCGGCCCGTGAATATACGTGTCGTGGACCGAGATCACGCCGCGCACATCGAGGGACGGCGAGCCGAGGGCGTAGGCGATGGCGTACTGGTCGTCTATCTCGTTCGCGGTGTCGCAATCGAGCAGCACGGGGAGCGGGGTACCGGCGGTCATCGGGGTTTCTCCTTTGTGGGCAGGCAGAAACAACGGCCCGCCCGTTATAGCAGTTTTTGCCCGCAGACGGCGTATTTCGTGCACTTCCGCATACAGCAGCGCGGAGGGGCTTGACATCCGAGCGTTTTCGATATATCGTTATCACATCGAGATGCAACAACGTACTACATCTCGAACGAGAGGAGCAGAGGATGACCGAGACAGAGATGACGCAGCGACGAGGATTCGGCGGCCCACGAAGGGTTCTGCCGTGGCTACTACTGGGAGGGATGATGATGCACCGGATGCAACAGCACACGCACGACGCGCAAGCACAGACAGAGGGACAGGGACAGGGAAACGAGCACGAGCACGGACGGCGGCACGGACGGCGGCACGGACATGAACATCGACACGAGCGGTTCGGGATGCGCGGTCCGCGTGGTCCGTTCGGTCCGCAGGGGCCGCACGACGCGCAGGAGGCGCAAGGAGGGCCACCCGGCCCCGGCCTCGGGATGCGGGGCGGGCCACGCGGCGGCTTCCCGTTCGGGGGGCGGTTCGGCGGGCCGTTCGGCGGCGGCGGCTTCGGCGGTCCGGGTTTCGGGGGCGGACGCGGGCGGCGGACAGGGCGCGGCGATGTGCGCCTCGCGGCCTTGAGCCTCCTGGCGGAAGGGCCGATGCACGGCTATCAGCTCATTCAGGAGATCGCGGAGCGGAGCGGCGGCGAGTGGAAGCCGAGTCCGGGATCGGTCTATCCGATGCTGCAACAACTCGCGGACGAAGGTCTCGTGCGGGCCGAGGAGGCGGAAGGGCGGCGTGTCTTCACGCTCACGGAGGCGGGGCAGACCTACGTGAACGAGCGGCGGGCGGAGATCGCCGCCGTGTGGGAGTCCGCCACCGGCGGCGGCGACGACGCGGTGCGCGAACTCTGGCAGGGCTTCGGGCAAGTCGCGGCGGCGATGCAGCAGGTGAGCCACGCCGGCACGCCCGCGCAGATCGCGGCGGCGGGGCGGCTGATCGCGGAGACGCGGCGGCAACTTTACCGCATCCTCGCGGGGGACGCGCCCACGGGAACCCCCACGGGCGACACACCCGCGCCGGATGACGCGACAGCCGTGTAAAAGCAGTTTGGCGGATGTTGTGCATCGCACCGTGCGGCAGTTCACACCGCGTTCATGGCCTGTGGAAACCCTATGTTGCGATGCACAAAACCCTTCACGTGAAACAAGTGGAAAGAGCGCAGAACATGCTTGCAACACCGCACATCGCCATCGTCGGCGCGGGCCTCGGTGGCCTCACCCTCGCCAGCGTCCTGCACGCATCCGGGATCGAGGCCACCGTGTACGACCTCGACGCATCCGCCACGTCCCGCTATCAGGGCGGCGTATTGGACATCCACGAGGAGTCGGGCCAGCGTGCGCTGCGCGACGCCGGATTGTTCGATGCCTTCCGCGCCATCGTCATCGGGGCGGGCGATGATCTACGTATCCTCGACAAGTGGGCGAATGTCCGCCTCGATGAGCGCGGCGATGACACTCGCCCGGAGGTGGAGCGCGGCGCGTTGCGCGACCTCCTGCTCACCTCGCTGCCCGCCGACACCGTGCGCTGGGGTGCGAGAGTTACCCACGTCGAGCCGACACATGACGGCGGCTATACCGTCACCTTGAGCGGCGGCGATAGCATCAATGCCGACGCGCTGGTCGGTGCGGATGGGGCATGGTCGAAGGTTCGGCCCTTGCTGTCCGCCGCCCGCCCGATCTATTCGGGCCTGTCATTCGTGGAAGCGCATCTCGACGACGCCGACCGTCGCCATCCGGGCAGTGCCGCGCTCGTCGGTCGCGGTTCGATGTTCGCGCTCTCCGACGAGAAGGGACTGATCGCGCATCGCAACGCCGACGGAAGGCTGGATGTGTACATCGCCCTGAAGACCCCTGCGGAGTGGTCAACTTCCGGTGCAATCGTCTCCGCCGACCGCGATGGAGCGAAGACAACCCTGCTCGCTCACTTTGCCGGATGGGACGCGGGGCTGCTCGCGCTGATCGCCGACGCCGACGGGGAACTGACCCCACGACCGATCCATGCCCTCCCGGTGGGGCATCGCTGGGAGCGCACGCGGGGCGTGACGCTGCTCGGCGATGCCGCACATCTCATGTCGCCCTTCGCCGGCGAAGGTGCCAACCTCGCCATGCTCGACGCCGCCGAACTCGCGGCAGCTATCGTCCGGCAGCCGGACGACATCGAAGGCGCGTTCGGCACGTACGAGCGGTCACTGTTCCCGCGTAGCGAGGCCGCAGCGGCGGTGTCGGCGGCGAATCTCGTCGAGTGCTTCCGGCCCGATGCGCCGCAGGGACTCGTTGACCTGATAACGATGTATCAAGCCGCCGGTTGAGGGCAGGTGTTTCGCACCATTCGCACGGAGCGTTGGCACAGGCCCGCGAAACGCTACCTAGCCAAACGAGGGGGACGGCACCGGGAGTGCGACGCCCCCCTCGTGCGTTGTATGGGATAGATGGCACGCGTGTACCGACGCCCTGCGAGACGCACCCGCATCGCCCACCGTCACCGAGTCGGTTGATGCGTCGCACGATAGCGGCGCGATGAAGGAGCGCACTTTTTGGCAAGCAACAGCAACGGCAACGGCGCACGTCCTGCGGGGGCGGGCGCGGGCGCGGGCAGAGGACGCGGGGGTGGCCCCGGCGGGGGTGGCGGTGGCGGCGGCGAAGGCCCACGCGGTGACGGTGGCAACCGGCCTGTGCGCCCGAACCAGCCGCAAACGGCCCGCGAACGCGCCCGCCTGACCTTTCAGATGATCCCCCGCGCCCTCGGCCTCGTGTGGGAGGCGACGCCGCGCTACGCCACCGCGAACGCCGCCCTCACGGTGGTGATGGGCGTCTTGCCCGCGATCACGCTCTACTTCAGCAAGCTGATCGTGGACGGCGTGATCCTCGCGGCGCAGACGCAGAACCCGGCGGACGCCACCTACGTCGTGCAACTCGTGGCGACGTGGTTCGGCGTGCTGCTCTTCCAGAGCCTCTTGAATAGTGCCAGCAACCTTCTCGGCAGCCTGCAATCGGATTTGCTCAGCAACTTCATCAGCACGCGCATCATCGAGAAGGCGAACGCGCTGGATTTGAGCTACTTCGAGAACGCGCAGTTCTACGACAAGCTGGAGAACGCCCGCCGCGAGGCCGGCTACCGCCCGAACGCGATGGTCGGGCAGGTCTTCGGCGTGCTGCGCTCGTTCATCACGCTCGTGTCGGTGGTCGGGGTGCTGGCGTCGCTGTCGGGGTGGCTCGTGCTGCTCGTGGTCGCGGTGAGCATCCCTAGTCTGATCTATCAGATCAGGTACAGCGGGCAATTCTTCAGCCTCCTGACGGGCCGCGCCCCCGAACAGCGCAAGCTCAACTACCTCAACTGGCTGCTGACCACCGACGGACCCGTGAAGGAATTGCGCATCTTCGGGCTGCACGACACGCTGCTCGAACGCTACCGCAAGTTATTCGACAAGTTCTTCCTTGAGAACCGCGACCTGACGATCCGCAAGAGCGCGTCGCAGTTCGCCATCGGTGCCTTAGGCACGGTGGTCTCGGCGGTCACGTACGTGTACGTCGTCTTCGAGGTGATCGCGGGGCGGATCACGGTCGGTGGCTTGACGCTCTACTATCAGGCGTTCCAGCAGAGCCGCAACACGACCACGGAAATCCTCAGCGGCATCGGCGGCATGTACGAGAACGCGCTGTTCCTCAGCAACCTGTTCGACTTCATGGCCTTCGCGCCGGAACTGCCGGTGCGCCCCGAACCCGTGCCGATGCCCGCAGTCATCCGCGAGGGGATCACCCTCGATCATGTCTCGTTCAAGTACCCCGGCACCGACAAGTGGGTGCTGGAAGACATCAACTTCACCATCGCGGCGGGCGAGACGGTGGCCCTCGTGGGGGCAAACGGGGCGGGCAAGACCACGCTCGTCAAGCTGCTGACGCGGCTCTACGACCCCACCGACGGGCGCATCCTCATTGACGGTATTGACCTGCGCGACTTCGACCCCGCCGAGGTGCGGTCGCGGGCGGGCGTGATCTTTCAGGACTACGTGAAGTTCCAACTGACGGTACGCGAGAACGTCGGTTTCGGGCGCATCGAGGCGATAGACGATCAGGCCCGCATCGAGAACGCCGTGGCGGAGGCGGGGGCGGAGGGCGTCATTTCCGACCTGCCGCAGGGGTACGACACGCCGCTCGGTCGCTGGTTCGCGGACGGGCAGGAACTGAGCATCGGGCAGTGGCAGAAGGTCGCCCTCGCCCGTGCGTTCATGCGCGACGCCGATCTGCTCATCCTCGACGAGCCGACCGCTTCGCTCGATGTGCGCTCGGAATACGAGGTCTTTCAGGCTTTCCACGACCTGACGGCGGGCAAGATGGGGGTGCTGATCTCGCACCGCTTCAGCACGGTGCGCATGGCGGATCGCATCGTGGTGATCGAACACGGGCGCGTGATCGAGAACGGCACGCACGACAGCCTGTTGCTCGCGGGGGGCCGCTACGCCGAACTGTTCGACCTGCAAGCCGCGTCGTACCGCTAGTCCGGCACATGGACGACGCAGCGGCGGGGGGGGGGGTGCTGGGGGACCATCCCCGCCGCTGCGTCCAACTGTGAAGACGGTTGATGAGACGCACATCAGGATCATGAACAAACGCATGGAGCAGTTCGGCGGCACGAGCGGGCTGTACGGGTTGCTCGATAACAAGGATGCCGCTGTGTTCCGGCGCGACACCCCACGAACGTGACCAGAGCAGCCACGCATCGTGCAGCAGGCGATAATCGCTGCGGTTATGCGTGACGATTACCCAGCCGCTCTGCGCCGCGAAGAGTAGCTGGTGGGTATCGGGCGATCCTTTTCGCCCTTCCGCGTCCGTATCCGTCGCGCCGTGTCCACGTTCGCGCACGAGCGGCACCAGCAGGGTTGCCATGTCCTCATCGAAGTAGAAGAATGCCATGTTCAGTCAAACGACCGATTCATCATCAACCGCGCATCTACCAGTGCGCGGTTCCGCTCGTAATAGGCAATTGCCGCCTCTACCACCTCGCGGGGAACGCCGTAATCGGAAGCGACAACGTCAAGGTCGCCGTCAGCGGCGGGCAAATGCCCGATGATGGCCCACACGGGAACGCCGCTTTCTTTCAACCAATACTCTCCCCGGTCACGCTTACGCGGGTCGCCGTGCGGCTCGATGTGCGCGGCGATCAGGGCGTCAATTTCTTTCTCGGTCAGGGTCGCTTGTGCCATCGGGTTCGCTCCTTGTGTGTGCGTTGTATGCGGCGCGAATGCACCCATCCTACCATGCCCCGGCACACAGAAACGCCCTTCCCGCTCGTTGTGAGCGGGAAGGGCGTCGCACCGGGAACCGCGTTAGCGGGCGATGAAGGGGCCGTAGTAGCCGTAGGAGAAGTTGCCGCCGTAGCCGTACGGCGCGAACGAGCTATAGAACGTCGAGGTGTCGTACGGCTCCACGACCACGAAGCCCTGCGGCTCGCCCGTGGTGGTGCCGTTGACCGGGTTGAAGGTGACGGGCTTCACGAGTTCGGTGGTGTAGACCGCCGTGCCGGTGAAGGGGTCGTATACCTGCTGGTTGCTGCCCGTCGTCACCGCCACCGTCTGCACCCAGAAGACCTGACTCGTGCCACCGGGCCGATAGAGGGCCGCCGTGACATTCGGGTTGGTGCTGCGCACGGCAGAGACGCCCGCCCCCGTGCTCACCGGCAACAGCCCGACCGCCTGCGGGTTTGTCGCGCCCACCGACTGCGGCGAGGCCGTCCACATCAACGCCGCCGCCAACACACCGAGCATTCCCACCACAAACCGCTTTCCGAATATACCTACCCCTCCTCATACATCCCCGCAACTACTTCGTGCGGGGCTGACTATACCGCGAGCATACCACGAAAGGATACCTTGCGGTATCGCATTCGCTCCGTTGCGCTATAGTATCCGTACGCGAAGGCGATAAGTTTTGTTCCTGTTCCCGCTCAAGGCGCATCCGTTCTCGCAAGGTGCGTTTCCCCCGCAACGACCGTTGGCGGGAGAACGCATACGCCTTGGAGCGGAAAGAGGCCGGGGGTGCTCATCCCCCTTATATCCAGTCCGGCCAATTCACGGTGGCACCGTCCGCACCCGTCTCGCGCAGGCGGTCCATCTCGTAGCGGTGGGCGATGCCCCACCCGCGCACGCGCAAACCCGCCGCGTGCGCCGCCGCGACGCCCCGCGCCGTGAGCGTGTTCACATGGGGGCAGAGGTGGCGGAAGCCGCGCCGGACGCTGCGGGCGATCAGGTCTTCGGTGAACATCGGGGCGAGGAACCCGTAGTCGGCGTCCGGCACCGCCCGTTGCGCGTCGAGCAACGCCCCCCAGAAGAACGACGTGACCTGCACGCGGTCGAGCACGCCGCGTTCCGCGAGATAGGTGACGAGCGGGGCGGCGGCGCGAGGGTCCTTGATCTCGAAGACGACGGGGATGCGCGGCAGGAACTCGTCGGTCATCTCCGCCACGGTGACGACGCGCTCCCCGGCGAAGCCCCCGCCGAACCACGCGCCGAGGTCGAGGGCGCGAAGTTCGTCCAGCGTGTGATCCACCACGGGGCCGTGTCCGTTCGAGGTGCGATCCACGGTGTTGTCGTGGAAGAGGGCGAGGTGTCCGTCCGCCGTCAGTTGCACGTCGGTCTCTATCGCATCGCTGCCCATCGTGATGGCCCGCTCGAACGCCGCCCGCGTGTTCTCCGGGGCATAGCCGCTCGCCCCCCGGTGCGCGATCACCTGCATCGGTCGCTCCCTTCCTGTACCCGGTTGAACGCGATGGCCTCGTTTCGCATCCTCATTCTGCTCAATTCTGGCTCAACGGGGGTACGATACCCGTGCAGTATGAGCGGCATGTGTGCGAGAGACAAAAGGAGCGGCGCGATGTACGTGGTGATGAACCGGCTCACGGTGGCACCGGAGGGGGCGGCGGGATTGGAGGCGGGGTTCGCGCATAGCGGCGAGCGGATGCGGCAAACCCCCGGTTGCGTCGGCTTCCAACTGCTGCGCGAGGAGGTGGCGGAGGGCAACCCGGTCTATCTCGCCGTCACGCAGTGGCAGGATAAGGAGGCGTTCACCGCGTGGACGCACAGCGACGCCTTCCGCCGCGCCCATGCGAACGCGGGCAGCAGCGGCGCGATGGGCGAATTGCACATCTATACGGCGGTGAACGAGTAGGGACGGCGCGTGTACGTACCGTAATCCTGATTCGATCTATCGGGGCAGGCTCCCGTGCCTGCCCCCTTCGCTGTGGCACCGAACCGAGGGATCGGCATCGAGCACCGCAAGGCGGGCAGGCGCGGGAGCCTGCCCCGGCACGACCGACTGCGCGGCGGCAGGCTCGCCGCCAGAAGCCGCATCGCCCACCGTGCGCTCATCGTTTGTTCACGATTGCATCACGTCCCGCCCCCAACCCGCTCACGTTTGCCGCGCATACTGAACCCGGTATGGGGCGGCGCAAACGTTGACGGGGAGTGTATACATGCAGTCGTTTCCGCAATTCGTGGCGCAACGCGGCCTTCGCGCCCTGCTTACGCTCTGGCTCGTGGTCACGGCGGTGTTCGTGATCCTGCGCTTCTCCGGCGATCCCGTGGTGCTGCTGCTCTCGGAGAGTGCCACGCCGGAGCAGATCGAGGCATTGCGGGCCGATCTCGGCCTCGCGGAGCCGATCCCGGTGCAGTATGTGCGCTACTTCGGGGACCTCGTGCGGGGCGACCTCGGCGACTCCATTCGCCAGAAACGCCCCGCCCTGAGCTACGTGCTCGAACGCTTCCCCGCCACGGCGGAACTCGCCATCGCCGCTTTCGTGCTGGCAAACACGCTCGGCCTCGCCCTCGGCATCGCCGCCGCCCTCTCACGCGGCTCGTTCGGCGACCGCATCACGCTGTTCATCGTCAGCCTGTTGCAGAGTAGCCCCGCCTTTTTCGTCGGCATCCTGCTCATCCTGCTCGTGAGCGTGCAGTTCGGCTGGCTGCCCAGTTCGGGGCGCGGCACGCCACAACAACTGATCCTGCCCGCCGTGACGCTCAGCGTGCTGACGATGGCCTCGCTCGCCCGCCTCGCCCGCTCGTCGCTGCTGGATGTGCTGCGCAACGACTACGTGCGCACCGCCCGTGCGAAGGGGCTGCGCGAGGGGGCCGTGGTGCTGCGCCACGCCCTGCGCAACGCCACCCTGCCCATCGTCACCTTCATCGGGTTGGAGATTGGTGGGCTGCTCACGGGGGCGGTGGTCACGGAAACGGTGTTCGCGTGGCCCGGTATCGGGCGGCTCGCGGTGGACGCGGTGCGCACGCGGGATTACCCCGTGGTGCAGGCGACCGTGCTGTTCATCGCCGCCATCTTCATCCTGATGAACTTCCTCATTGACTGCTCCTACGGCCTGCTCGACCCCCGCGTCCGGGGAACGTGAATTTTCGGGTACTGGGTACTGAGTACGGGGTACTGAGTGTCCCATTCGGAGAGTAGTTTTGGCGACCACGGAGACGGCGGATACCGCAACAACGACGACGGCAAGCACGACAGCGAACAGCGGGGCAGCGACCGCGACCGCGACGCCGCTGGCGGCGCACGCGGCGGATGCGCAGCCGCACCGCTCGGCGCGGCGGGGGTTGCGCGTGCCGGTGTCGGTGATCGCGTGCTTCGTGGTACTGGGGCTGATCGTGCTGGCGGCGATCTTCGCGCCGATCATCGCCCCGCACGACCCGACGACGCAGAACCTGCGGGCGAAGAACCTGCCCCCGGTCTTCGCGGCGGGCGGCGGTGCGAACCACCTCCTCGGCACCGACAACCTCGGCTACGACATCTTCTCGCGCATCCTGCACGGGGCGCGGGTGTCGCTCGGCATCGGCGTGTTCGCGGCGATCCTCGGCACGCTGTTCGGCACGACGATGGGGCTGATTGCGGGGTTCTTCCGGGGCTTCCCCGACTGGATCATCATGCTGTTCGTGGACGCGCAACTCGCCACGCCGTTCATCGTCATCGCCATCGCCGCCATCGCCGCCTTCGGCAAGAGCCTGCTCATCCTCGTGGTGCTTGCGGGCCTCAGCGGCTGGATGCTCTTTGCGCGGGCGGTGCGCGGCTCGGTACTGAGCCTGCGCGAACAGGAATTCGTGGTGGCGGCGCGGGCCGTGGGCGCGGACGACCGGCGACTGTTGTGGCGGCACATCCTGCCAAACCTCGGCTCGATCATCCTCGTGATCGCCACGATTGACTTGCGCCGCGTCATCCTGTTCGAGGCCACGCTCTCGTTCCTCGGTCTCGGTGTGCAGCCGCCGCAGGCCAGTTGGGGCAGCATGATTGACCGGGGGCGCGAGTACCTGAACTTCGCGCCGTGGATCAGCGTCTTCCCCGGCCTCGCCCTGATGCTCACCGTGCTCACTGTGTCGCTCATCGGCGACTGGTTGCGGGACATGCTCGACCCGCGCCTGCGCAACGGGTAGGGGTTCAGGGGAGGGGATTTTGAACCGCCAGTCCCCCTTGGCGTCTTGGCGGTTCACATTTCGGTTTCGTCGTTCGACTCATGAGGAGGATGCACATGCACGAGCGCACCACATTCAGCCGTCGCCGTCTGTTGGCCCTTGCGGGCAGTGCCGCCGCCGGGGCGGTGCTCGCCGCGTGCGGCGGTGAGGCCACCGCTGTACCCGTCGCACCGACCGCTGCCGGTGTCGCACCCACGGTCGCGGGCGCGACGGGCGCGAACACCGCCGCCACGGTTGCCCCGACAACGGGCAGCGGGGCGGCGACCACCGCACCCGCCGTTGCCGCTGCGACGATGACCACGGGTTCCATGCCCACCACGGCCCCCGCGATGCCTGCCGTGATGATGGCGGCGGCGAGCGGCAAGACGCTGCCGCAGATCACCGTGGCGGTGGCGGGTCTCCCATCCAGCATGGACCCGCACGAGAGCGTCTCGAACGTGGGCCAGCGGGCGCACTACTCGGTGTACGACACGCTGATCCGGCGCGACTTCCTCGATGGCAACAAGCTCGTGCCGATGCTCGCAACCGACTGGAAGCGCACGGGCGACCGCACGTTCGAGATGAACCTGCGGCAAGGCGTGACCTTTCAGGACGGCTCGCCCTTCACGGCGGACGACGTGGTCTACACCTTCAACCGCCTGATCGGGCCGAACAAGAACGCCAAGCTGGAAGTCGCCAGCCCCGGCTACTGGCCGCTCGACAGCGTGGAGAAGACGGGCGACTTCGCCGTGAAGTTCACCGGCACGGCGATTGACCCGGTGTTGGAGCAGCGGTTTGCGGGCCTCGGTTCGCAGATCATCCCCGCGAAGTACCACCAGATGGTCGGCACCGACGCCTTCCGCACGAAGCCGCTCGGCTCCGGGCCGTACCGGATGGTGGAGTTCGTCACGGGCGACCGCATCGTCTACGAGGCGTACGACAAGTACTGGGGCGGCGCACCGGCGGCGAAGCGCGTGATCTTGCGCGTGATCCCCGAAGTCGCGTCCCGCATGGCAGCGATCATCAACGGCGAGGTGGAGATCGCGGCGAATGTGCCGCCTGACCAGATCGCCACGCTGCGTTCGCGCAACACGCTCGATGTGAAGATTTCGCCGCTCGCCAACATGCACGTCCTCAAGTACAACATGAAGGCGAAGCCACTCGACAACAAGTTCATCCGTCAAGCCCTCAACGTGGCGATGGACCGCAAGACGCTCGTGGAAGGCATCTGGAACAGCAACGCCCTCTACACGCGAGGCTTCCAGTTCGAGGGCGAGCCGCTGTACGACGCGATGCGCCCGCAGTCGCCGTTCGATGTGGCGAAAGCGCAGACGCTCCTGAAGATGGGCAACTACAACAACGAGGTTATCTACTACATGGCCGAGTCGCCGAACTACTACACGAACGAGCGCGAGGCGGCGGAAGCGGTCGTGGAGATGTGGAAGAAGGCCGGCATCAACGCCCGACTGGACATCGTGGAAGGCGCGACGAAGGACAAGCTCTTCACGAGCGGCGAGCGGCAGGTGACGACATGGAGTGCCACGAGCGGCACCGCCGACCCGGACGGCTACCTGTGGCGCAACTGGGGGCCGGACAACGCCCAGCAGAAGAACGGCTACTGGACGGCGGAGAGTGCCGCGAAGTACAACGACCTCGGCAAGCAGGCCCGCACCACGCTCGATCAAGCCAAGCGCGTGGACCTCTACCGCCAGCAGCTCGACGAGTACGAGAACGAGGCTCCCGGGACCACGCTCTACCAGCCGAAGGAGACCTACGCGGTCAAGAAGACCATCGCGTGGGAACCCTACGCCCTCTACTGGATGGACCTGCGCCCGTACAACTTCAAGGTGCGGTGACACACGAAGTACTGGGTACTGGGTACTGAATGTCGAGAGAGGGCGGGCGTTCTTGCCTGCCCCTTTCGTTTGAAGGAGGTATAGCAATGTCGGACGAAAGCGCGACGCCGAGAGCAGACACCCAGTACCCAGCACCCAGTACCCGGTACTCCCCACGCGCCGAGCGCGTGATCTTGATGGTGTGGGACGGGATGCGCCCGGACAGCGTCACGGACGAGGTGACGCCGCACCTGCGCCGCCTGATGCAAGGAGGGGCGGCGTACACACACGCGGTCGGCGTCTTCCCCTCGGTGACGCGCCCGACGACCACGAGCGTCAGCACCGGCACGTACCCGCTGGCGCACGGCGTCTTCTCGAACCAGTTCACGGGCGGCCCCGGCGACCGGGCAACGATAGACACGAGCGACCGCGCCTCGGTGGAGCGGCTGCGGGCGTACAACGGCGGGCGCATGGTGCCGCCGCAGACGCTCGCGGAGGCTCTCGTCGCTGCGGGCAAGCGCGTGGTTAGCATGGGCAGCGGCAGCACGGGGCAGGTGACGTGCCTCGACGGGGAGCGCGTCGGCACGACCGTACACGTCACCTTCACGCACCCGGAGGCACTGATGGGGACGCTCGTGGAGCGGCTCGGCCCCGTGCCGGAGCGCAAGATTCCCGTGCAGGAGGCGAACGACTGGCTCGTCCGCGCCCTCACGGACTACGTGCTGCCGGAGATGGGGCCGGAAGTCGTGCTGATGTGGCTGTGCGAGCCGGACGCGAGCCAGCACGGGCGCGGCCTCGGCGCACCGGAGTCGCTGGACTCGATCCGGGGCAACGACGCCCGCCTCGGTCGCGTCCTCGACGCCGTGGAGACGAGCGGCGTGCCGACAACGATGATCGTCGCCAGCGACCACGGACACAGCACGGTGACGGGCATGATCCACGCCGCCAACACGATGGCGGACGCGGGCTTCGGGCCGCAACTCGCGGACGGTCTCATCCACCTTGCAGAGAAAGCCCTGACCATCGAACCGCACGACGGGGCGGAAGCCCTGCGGCGGGAAATCGGGGCGTGGCTGCTCGCGCAACCCTTCACGAACGGCGTGGTCTGCTGGCCCGACGCGCACGGCGAGACGCTGCCGGACATGCTCACGCCCCATAGCCTCTACGGCCCGCGCCCGCGCCCCGCCTTCGCGCACGCGCCCACCTTCTCGTGGTCCACCGCGTGGGACGACGGCTACACGAACGAGTTCGGCGTACCGGGCGGGGCGGTCACGGGCGGATTCGTGGAGCGCATGGCGGACTTCAGCAAGCTGCAAGGACCAATCGTGGGCATGAACCAGTTGACCGCCACGCACGGCACGCTCGCCCCCGCCGATCAGCGCACGGTACTGGCACTGCACGGCGCGGGGATTCGCTCTGGCATCGTGAATGTCCCGGCGGGCGTGGTGGATATCGCACCGACGATTCTGGCCCTTCTTGGCCTGCCGCCGCTGTCGGCGGCGGATGGTCGCGCCCTCACCGAGGCGTTCGCGGACGGCCCTGCCCCGGAGTCCGTGGCGGTGAAGACGGAAGCCCTCGCCACGCTGCGCAACGGCGCACCGTTGCGTCGTCACACTGTCGGTACCACCGCGTACGTGGACACTACACCCACGGAGTAAGCGCGACGGGTGCGGTTATGACGGGCGAAACGCCGGAAGCGGGGGTGTTATCATGCCCTCGCTTTTCGTCGTGACAGGCGCGGTACAATGGCAGGGAGCGGGGCGCGACATGCCGAACTGGGCGTACCCGGAGTTCGACTGGGACGACGGCAATATTGACCATATCCTTGACCGGCACGGTATTGAACCTGAAGCCGCCGAAGCGGTCTTCTACAACGGCGCACACGTCATCCGTCGCGGCGACCGCTACCACGTCTTCGGGCAGGATAGCGGCAGACGGTATCTTTTTCTCGTATGTGTCCTACGAGAGAGGGCGGTACATGTCATTTCCGCACGCGAGATGACCAGAGAGGAGCGTCAGTATTATGACCGACACCGTTAGGGCAAAAACGACGATCCCTACGTTCGCATCCGAGAAGGAGGAACGCGATTTCTGGGACACCCATAGTATTCTTAATTACCTCAACGAGACGGAGGACGTGACGAACAATCCTCCGGCACACCTGCGCATCGGGCCGGGATACAAGCGGAGTACCGTGCTCGTGTTCTCGCCGGAGCAGTACGAAGCGATTGTGGCGGCGGCGGACGTGCAGGACATTCCCATCCCGTTGCTGCTACGCCGCTGGATTGCCGACCGGCTCGCACAGGAGCGCGGCGAGACGCCGGGGGAGTAGCGCACCGGGCATACAAGCACGAAAACGCTGAAAGGCGCGGGGAATGCCGGAAAGAGGCGTGCTATCATGCGCCCTATTCCGGCGTTTTCTCCGCGCTTTTTTGCGTGTTCGCGTTTCGGCGGGAGGGGTTCGATATGGCAGATGGGTTGTTCCGGCTCGATGGCAAGGTGGCGTTCGTGACGGGGGCGGGCAGCGGCATCGGCGAGCAGGTGGCACTGCTGTTCGCGGCGCAGGGGGCAATCGTGGCCGTGGCGGACGTGAACGCCGAGGGCGGCGAGCGCGTGACGCGGGCGATCACCGGGGCGGGCGGCGCGGCCTCATTCGTCTCCGTGAATGTCACCGACGCGGCAAGCGTGGCGGCGGCGATTGTAGCGGTGGTGGAGCGGCACGGTCGGCTCGACATTGGCGTGAACAACGCCGGCATCGGCATGGTGGGCGACGTGACGGAGACGAGCGAGGCGGACTTCGACCGCCTCTGGGCCGTGAACGTCAAGGGCGTATTCCTTTGTGCGCAGGCCGAGGTGCGGCAGATGCGGGCGCAGGGCGACGGCGGCGTGATCGTCAACACGTCGAGCGTCGCGGGCCTCGTGGGGGTGGATCGTCGCTTCGCCTACACCACCACCAAGGGGGCGGTCACGGCGATGACGAAGCAACTGGCGGTGGATCACATCAAGGACGGCATTCGCGCCAACTGCGTCTGCCCCGGCACGGTGGAGACGCCGTTCGTGGACGCCTACCTCGCCCGCTACCACGCCGGGGAGGAGGAGCAGACGCGGGTGCAACTCCGCGCCCGCCAGCCGATGGGCCGCCTCGGTCAGCCGGACGAGATCGCCCGCGCCATCCTCTACCTCGCCAGCGACGAAGCCGCCTTCGTCACCGGCACCGCCCTCGTGATTGACGGTGGCCTCACCGCCCGCTAACGCGGTGTGCAGAGAGGCTGCGGCACCACCAGATACCGCTCTCACGCGGCGCGTGGGGTGTACGAGGGTTCTTACATTCGTGGAGGGTAGTACCCTCCACTCCACTGCGACTGCACCACATGCCGCTCTCATTACCAAACCACCGCCGCCTCGCCTGCATCACATTCCCCTCACGGTACGAGAGGACGGGGCGGGTGCGCCGCGCCCATTTGTGTGGTATACCTCCCCGGCACGGCGCGACGAGCGGCTGGACACCACTCGTTCACTCGTGCGAAACGGTTTTCGTCGCGCCCGTCATACGGTGTACGGGCGCGACGACGAACAGGGTGGCGACGAACGACTTGCATTTGTGTCGGTGTTGTGCGTATTATGTCACGCGCAGCACGAGAGGTGCGTGAGAACCGGGGCGTACGCGCATCCGGCGTCCATTCACCGCTCGTCACGAGGGGTGCGAGATCGTAATCGTGGGGGAACCGCCGCGACGGTGTAGAGCGCGGCGGCAGTAGTAGAGGGGATTTCATGCGGGGGATACGCGAATCGTTGCGCGATCATGTGGGGGAACGGCGAGCGAGCCGTCAGACAATACTCACCATCGCGCTACTCGTGACGGGGCTTGCCGCCAACTTCGCACAGGCCGCCCCAGAGACCACCGAAACCGCCGATCCTGCCGCCGCCGCCGCGCCGAACAACGCCACCTTCCGCGTTCTGGGTTCCCGCGAGGGGCTGGTGGGTGGCATCACCGCCGACGGGCATCGCATCGTCCCGAACGACTACTTCGTGGCCCTGCCGTCCACCTCCGCCCTCGGCAAGAAGGTGCGCCTCACCTACAAGGGCAAGAGCCTGACGCTGCCCGTGAAGGATGTCGGCCCCTACAACACCAAGGACGACTACTGGAACCCGCCGGAACAACGCCACTTCAAGGGACTGCCGCAGGGCGTGCCGCAGGCGCAACTCGCGGCGAAGGAAGGCCACAACGGCGGCATGAGCGGCATCGGCATCAAGGTGCTGTGGTCCCTTGGCATTGATATCGGCGACGGCGCGTTCTACGAATTGGGGATGGGCGACTCCGACTTCGTGGATGTGACTTTCCTCTGGCTGTTGGGCAATGACGCCGACGCCCCGCTTTCCGCGCCGAGCCTCAAAACCACGGGAGCCACCGCCACCGCTACTGCGAAGGCGACCGCCACCACGAAGGCGACCGCCGCCTCATCGGTGGTAACGAGTGCCACCGCCGCCAAGCCCACCGCGACGCCGAAGCCGAAGCCCACTGGCGTGTTCGACCCCAAGACATTGCCCGTGCTGAATGGCAGTGCCCGTCCGCCGCTCGACGCGGCGGCACCGCTCGGCGGCGACTTCGTGTACGTGGACGAGACGAAGCACAACATGCCCGCGCCCATTGCCCAGTACTGGAAAGCAAAGGGTGGCGTGGGAACCTTCGGCTTCCCTATGAGCGAGACCTTCGTGCGCCTCGCGGACGGCGAACGGCACGTCTATCAGTACTTCGAGCGCGTGCTGATGGAGTACCTGCCCGCGTCCGATAGCGTCACCCTCGCCCCCTTAGGCGAGTGGTTCGCGGAGACGAACGGGCCGTACAAGACCGTTGCTGCCTTCGAGAGCAGCGACACGAAGCGGTACGTGTCCGCGACGAAGCACGGCATCGCGGGGGACATCCTCAAGTACTATGCCGCGAATGGTGACACCGCGTTCTTCGGCGCACCGCTCAATGAGGCGACAGAGTTCAAAACGGCGGACGGGCGCACCGTGACGGCGCAACTGTTCGAGAACGGGCGCATCGAGGTAGACAAGGACGGCAAGATCACGCTCGGTCGCCTCGGCGCGGAGTGGCTGAAGCAGCGCGGCTGGACGTAACTCCCGCTGTCCGGAAACCGTGTTTTCCCTTGATGTACCGCCCCGCAATGACGTAGGGGCGCACGGCGGTGCGCCTTTTCCCGTGGGTACAATGCAAAGGGAAAGTGGACCGCCGTTCGTTCCTACGCGATGGGTCGTTGTTTCCCCGGACGTAGCCGCGCATCATCTGTGCACGAGCAGCAGTTCGGTTTGCGGCGGGGCGAGCCACGCGGCCCCGGTTTCGGTCACTTCGAGGTCGTCCTCCACGATCAGCAGTCCGTAGCCGGGGATGAATATTCCGATGTCGAGCACGAAGCACTGCCCCATCTCAATTCGCTCGTACGGCTTGTCGCCGTACCGCTCCCACCGGGGGTAGAAGCCGCCGCCGCCGTCGTGCGCGACGTGTCCGAGCTGATGACCGAGGGCATAGTCCCATGTCTTGCCGCGCTCCGCGAAGAACTCCCGCGCCGCCGCGTCCACCTCCCACCCGATCACGCCCGGTCGCACCTTCCGGAACGCGGCGTCAATCGCTCGCGCCACGGTGTCGAACTCGCGCCGCACGAGCGCGGGCGCGTCGGTTTCGTCCTCTTTGAGGAAGTACCATGTCCGGTGTATGTCGGCGGAGTAGCCGTCAATCGTCACGCCGAAGTCGAGGCAGAGCAATTTGCCGCGCTCAATCGCGTTCGCGGTCGGCTCCACATGGCCCACGGGGGATTGGTCGCCCGCCGTCACGGTCGGGTTGTGGCCCCGCTCCCACGACAGGCCATAACCGAGTTCGTCGCAGCGGCGATGCAGAAACGACTGTATCTCGCGTTCCGTGGTGCCGACCTGCGCCCACGCGATCATCTCGTCGAGCAGCCGCAGCGTCTCGGCAACCGCATGGCGAACGCGCCGCCGCTCCTCCGGCGACTTGCGCCCGCGCACTCGCGTCGCTATCGGCTCCCCGGAGACGAACCGTGCGGGATAGGGCGTTCCCGCCAGCGTGCGGTGCAGGTTCAGCCACATGCCGTGGGTGAGGCCGTCCGCCTTGTCGTTGTCCTCGGAGTAGTTGAGGGCGATGGTGCGCGGGTCAAGGTGCGCCAGCACCGCCCGGAGCGGGTCGCCCCACCCTTGCACGTAGCCATGCACGGTGTAGACGCCGTTCGCCTCGTGCGGGGCGACATCGGCGGGGCCGACAATCGCGTGCGCCTCGCCGGTGCGCGTGAGGATGAACGCGGAGGGCCATGTCGCCCCGCCCCCGACGACGATGGGGATCGAGGGATCGCAGAGCGTCCCCGTCTCGCGCCCGACGAGCATCCATGCGTCTATGTCGAGTTCGTCCAGAATGCCGCACGCCTGCGCCACCTTCTCCCGCAACAGATCGTTCGCCATACACCCCGCCTTTCGTGGAACGACTACGAACGCCGTGTTACGGCGGCAACGTTGCCACCCATGTCGCGTACTGCGTTTGATACGGCGACACGCCGCTTGTAAGGACACCGGGAAAGCGGTCAAGCATCGCAACAGTTGCATGAAGGGCGGGACTCATCCACTCGATAGTTTCGAGAATGAGCACATGGTCGGCAATGAGCGTCGGGCGGTTCCAGATCGGTTCGTGGTGGAAGACACGGTTGCGAAATTCACGAATGCAGCGCAGTCGTTTCTCTACGTCAGGCCGCCTGATCTGTGCATTCGTCGCCCCCGGAAAGATGGTCTGTGCAATCGGAGCATAGAGGATGCTTGCATACGGCTTGTAGAATAACGCTGTCCAGAAGCCGAGTTGCAATTCCGCGATGATTCCTCCCGGCGTTATCGGCTTCCCTCGATCAACCAGATCATTTCGCGCCTTCTCGACCTGCCCCCACTCTCGATCAAGCAAGAGTCGCGCCCCGTCGGGCCGCGTTCCGAGAAACCACATCGCGCTTTTGCGATGCACACTTGCTTCTCGATGAAAGGCGTTGCGGAGGGCTACTTCGACGTGATTGAATGCGGGATAGAGGGCTTCGCTGAGCGCGACATTCCATAGGTAGCGGGCGCACACCTCTGCTTCGGGGCCTTTGCCTGCCCCGTACAGTCGCAAACGCGACAGGGACACGCTCTGTAGTAGGTCATCGAAACACGTCGCTTGGCGCATAATGTGCAACTCCCTGCCTGCATCCAAACCTAGGTGTTCCCATTGAAACCTATTGACTGTCGCGGTATCGCGGCGTACACTTTCCGTAGAATTCCTCGGACTGTTCCCCTCCCGGCGTTGTGTACACAACCCGGTGATGACACCGAGGTATGGTACTCTCAATTGCGGAGAGAACCCCAAGCCGTAGTGGGGTTTTCTTCGTGGTGCCTGATGCATTAACTTGAATTTCTTGTGTACTGCGGTCTCGCGTGCGCGGTGGACAACGTTCCGTTGTCCGCCGCACGGGCGGGACGTTTTCCTGTGTCGGCCCTTCATCCAACGACGCGCTCCCAGAGGAAGCGGTTGACCTGTAACTTGCCGTCGCTGAGGAGCGGCGAGGTGCGGATAATCATCTGGTTCGGGTCGTCGGTGTGGTCCACGTACAATTCGTCGGTGGTGCCGACGCGGTTGGGGTAGAGGCTGGTGAGGAAGGTGAGGCGCACGCGGTTCGCCAGCGGTTCCCAACGAGCGGCGTAGGCGCGGTACGTCCCGGCGGCGGCGGCGCGTTCTTCGAGCGTGCCGCGCAGGATGTCGCCGCCCGCGTAGTTCTCGCGGCCCGCCGTCATCAGTTCCATCACGGCGATCCCCTCCGCCGTGTACACGAGGTAGCCCACCGCGTCTGCCCCGAACGGATACGTTACATTCCCCGCGTCGTCGCGGTTCTCCCACCACACCAGCCGCCACGCCCCGATCATCTCCGCCGCCGTCACCATCTTGTTTCCCCTCTCGTGCGAAATCCCGCGTGCGAAATGCCGCTAGTGCGCGGGCGCGACCCGCTCCCAGACGAGGCGATTCACCCGCATCTCGCCGTTCGCGTAGAGCGGCGGGGTGCGCAGGGTCAAGCCGTCGCCGCGATACTCGATGTACCGTTCCTCGGTCGTGCCGACGCGGTTGGGGAACAGGCTCGTCTGGAAGTGGTGCCGCACGCGGTCGCCCAGAAACTCCCACCGGGCGCAATACGAGCGGTACGTGGCGGCGGCGTGCGCCCGTTCCTCGGTCGTGCCGCGCAGGATGTCGCCGTCCGCGAACGGCGGGCGACCCGCCGCCATCAGCTCCACGCAGACGTAGCCGTCCGCGCCGTACATGAGGAACCCGACCGCGTCCGGCCCGAAGGGATAACTTACGGTGCCGTCCTCATCCCGGCTCTCCCACGACACGAGCCGCCACGTCCCGATCAAATCCGCCGCCGTTACCATCTGCCCCTCCGAACTGAAACGGAATCGAATCGCCAAGACGCCAAGACGCCAAGGGAAAACAAAGAAACCTTACATGAATTTCACTCACGACTTTTCTTGGCGTCTTGGCGTCTTGGCGGTTAGTCCTTCTTTTTGCCCTTCTTCGCGTCCTTCGCGTCTTTGCGTCTTTTGCGCTTGTCTCCCTTGCCGCCGTCGCTGTCGCTGTCGCTGTCCGCCGGGGCGAGTTCGGGCGGGGTGTTGCGGGCGGCGAGCGTGTCCGCGAGGGTGAGGAAGTAGTGCGCGAGCGACTGCTCGAACGCCTTCATGCCGTCCACGGTGGCGTACTCATTCGGGCTGTGCTGCCGCGCCCCGTGACCGAGGCCGCCCATCGCCACGGGAATGTTCAGCACATCGGTGAACAGGTAGAAGGGGGCCGACCCCGCGAGGTGGGGCCAGATTTCCGGCTCATGCCCCATGTGGCGGTACGTCTCGATCAGGGCTTGCACGGGCGGGTCGTCCACGCGGGTCTTCGCCCACTTGTATGTGTCGAGGATTTCCACCTGCACATCGCCGTAGCCGTGGCGGTCGAGGTGGGCGCGGACGCGCTCGAACGTCTGCTGCGGCGTCATGTTCCGCACCATGCGGATGTCCACTTTGGCCTTCGCCTCGTGCGGAATAATCGTTTTCGTGCCTTCCTGCCAGTGACCGCCGACGATGCCGTCTATGTTCAGCGTCGGCTGATAGAGGTACTTGCGCAGGAGCGGCACGCCGTCGAGGTCGTACTTGAACCGCTGCACCTCGTCCGCACGCAGGCGGGCGGCGGGGTCGAGCGTGGGCGCGAGGGCTGCCAACAGGCTCTCGTCGTGGGCATCGGCGGGTTCCACCTCGTCGTAGAAACCATCAATGAGGACGTGTTTCTGGTCGGGCGTGAACATCGAACTGAGCGCGTGCGCGAGCCGCCACGCCGGGTTGCCGTACCACACGGCGTTCGAGCCATGCACGGCCCGCGTCGTCGGGCCGCCCCAATCGCCGCCCCGCGCCGTGAACTCCATGAAGAGGATGCCCTTGACGCCGAGGTACATCAGCACCTTGCCGTCGCGGTCCTGCGAGAAGAAGCCGAAAAACGCCGCGTCCGCCTGCAAACGGTCGCGGTTCTCCGCCACGAAGTCCGGCAGGTGCTTGCTGCCCATCTCCTCCTCGCCCTCGATCATGAAGACGAGGTTGAGGGGCAGCGTGCCGAGCGTGTTCTTCAAAGCTTCGAGGGCGAGGAAGGTATTGACGAGCGGCCCCTTCTGGTTCGTGACGCCCCGGTTCACGAGGCATTCGCCGAGGTCCGGCGCGAACGGCGGCACGAGAATCTCGCCGCCGAATGGGTCGTCCACGAGCCACGTCTCGCCCACCACGGGCTGCACATCGTACATGCCGTAGAGCAGGAGTGTGTGCGGTGCGCCCGCGTCCACCTTGCCCCAGACCACAGGCCAGCCCTTCGTTTCCACCACCTCCCCCGTGCCGCCGAGCCGTTCGATCCAGCCGACGATGCTCCGGGCGCACTCCGCCATGCCCGTGCCGTCCGCCGAGATGGAGGGCTGCCGCACGAACGTCCGCACCTCCTCGAGATGCCGCGCCCAATGTTCCTCGATATACGCCGAGACCCGCCCGCTGTCGTCCGCCGTCGTCATATTCCGCCCCCTCCTTGTACGTACCGTTGCCGTATGCGGGGCCAGTGTAGCAGAGGAGCCACGAGGCACTAGCCGGTAGCCGTGAGCCGGTAGCCGCGAGCAAAAAAGGACGGTGTGCCTCCGTACGAAGCCATATGGGCATCTCCCGACGGCTACCGGCTACCGGCTACCGGCACCTATACGTACATCTTGCGCTCGCCCTTACACTACATAACAGTAGGTTCTGTGCAATGTGCATTTCCCGTAGGGTATGGAGGGGGAACGATGCGGGGACGATGGTCATTCGGGGCGGGATTCGTGGCATTACTGCTCGCGCCGCTCGTCGTGGTGGCGGTAGCGGCGCAGGGGGAGGCGACGCCGACCTTCGCCGATCCCGCTTTTCGCGCCGTCTGGGGGCGCACCGACGGGCCGGTCGCGGCGAAAACGGCGACGCGCACCTTCCTCTGGGGGCCGGGGCCGCTCTCCGGGTCGGTGCGCGAGCCGTACGCGCAGTCGCCGGACGGCACGCGCCTCGTGCAGTACTTCGACAAGAGCCGCATGGAGATCACGAACCCCGCCGCCGCCGCGACCGACCCGTTCTACGTCACGAACGGCCTCCTGGTACTGGAACTGATGACGGGGCGCGTGCAGGTCGGGGCCGACCCGAAGCAGACCGAGCAGCGCGACCCCGCGACCGCGAACGCCGTGGGCGACCCCACCGACCGCGACGCCCCGACGTACCTCACCCTCGCCCGGTTACGCGACCTGCCCGCCCGTGCGGTCGGCGCGGCGACCGTCGAGCGCGTTGCCCGCGACGGCACGGTGTTCGCGGGGGGGCCGGGTACACCGTCGGGTGGCGTCACGGCGGCGACGCTCGTGCCGGAGACGCGGCACACCGTGGCATCGGTCTTCTGGCGGTTCATGACGGAGCCGGAGGCGGGTGCCGACGGAACCGGCAACCCCTTCTACGCCACGGGCTACCCCCTGACCGAGGCGTACTGGGCCACGGTGCGCGTCGGCGGCACGCCGAGGGAGGTGCTGGTGCAGGCGTTCGAGCGGCGCGTCCTCACGTACACGCCCGACAACCCGGAGGGGTTCAAGGTCGAGGCGGGCAACGTCGGGCAGCACTACTACGGCTGGCGATACGCCGCCGCCGCCCGTGCCGAGACGACCGCCACGGCAACCGTGTATGTCGCGCCCTCCACGAAGATCGGCCCGATCACGGTGGAGAAGTTGCAGACGGGCCGCTACAACCTCGCGCCGGGAGACCTGCCGATGAACTTCGGCTTCCGCTTCGACGGCGTGGTCTCGAACGAACTGCTCATCCGCAACACGACGGACGCGAATTACGCCGTGTACCTGCCGCAGTGGCAGCGACTGACGGGCTACCGCCGCACCTTCACGCGCAGCGAGCCGGAGAATCAGGTGAGCACGGTGCAGACCATTGTGTCGGTCTACCGCGACAACCGGGGCGCACTGGCGCACCTCAACCACGACCGCGAGCGGTTGCGCGGTGCCGCAGGCGTCACGATCACCGACGGCCCGTTCGGTGCCGCGACCTCGTACGTGAAGACCGACGTGTCGAGCGGCAGCACGCTCTACACGGTCGTGTGGCAGCAGGGCAACACGATGGGCAGCATAGACGTGGGCGTCGTGCCGAAGGTTGGCCTCACCCTCGCGGACGCCCGCAGCCTCGCGCAGGAGCAGTACCGGCGCATCAACCTCGACATCCCGTAGCGGGAAAGCCCCTGCAACAAACAATCGGCAAAGCGAACCACAAAGACACGAAGGTCACGAAGGAAAATCCAGGAACGCATCCCTTTGTGCTCTTTGTGTCTTTGTGGTTCGCTTTGCCGATTATCCCGTTCCAGCAAGCGCGGCGCGGATGAAGGCAGGGCGGTTCGTGATGATCGTCTCAACGCCACGGGCGGCGAGCAAGCGGGCGCGGCGGGGGTCGTCGAGCGTCCAGACGCGGAGAGGCAACCCCGCCTCGGCGGCTTGGGCGCAGTAGCGCGGGGTGACGGCGCGGTGCCATGTGTGCAGGGCCGTGCAACCGAGGCGTCGTGCCTCGCGGATCGCCGCCGCGCCCCCGCGCACCGAGAGCCACGCGCACGGGATATGCGGCAATGCGGCGCGGGTGTACTCGATGATCGCGGCATGGAAACTGCTGAATACGACACCGTCCGTGTCCGGCCCGATGGCCTCCGCGAGGAGCGCGGGCGGCACCGCCTCCTTCAGTTCGAGGTGCAGGAGCAGCCCGAGCCCGCGCCCCTCCTCGCGCATCAGGGCGAGCATCGCCGCGAGCGTCGGCACGCCGTGTTCCGCCAGCACCGCCGCCGGGGTCTCGCCCACGCGCAGCGGCACGCCATGCGTGCGGGCGAGCGTGTCGTCGTGGTTCAGCACCACGAGGCCGTCGCCGCTCACGCGCAGGTCGCACTCGATGCCGTCCGCCCCTTGTTCGACCGCGAGCCGGAAGGCCGCGAGCGAGTTCTCCGGCGCGTCCGCCGATGCCCCCCGATGCGCGATCACGAGGGTCATGCTCACTCCTTGGGTAGTCGGCAGTCGGCAGTCGCCGGTGAAATCCGGGAACGCGCTACCGTTGCATCTCTGCATTTCACTGCCGACTGCCGACCGCCGACCACCCTAGTCGTCGTCCGCCGCGAAGGAGACGTGATAGGCGGGGGCGGGGGTGAGGTCGAGCAGGCCGCGCTTTTCCGTCGGCAGGATGCGCTCGTAGGTGCGCAACAATTCCACGCCGCGCCGCGTCCACGAGAACTGCCGGATCGCCTGCGTGCGCCCGTCGAGGGCTTGCTGCCGTTGCCGCACCGGATCGCGCAGCAGCGCGGTCAGATGCGCGGCGAGGCTGTCGGCATTCCCCCGCTGCGCGTACGGCACGCGGTCGCCGAGGATTTCGCGGGCACTTGGCGTGTCGAAGGCGACCACGGGCAACCCCGCCGCAAGGTAGTTGTAAATCTTCTGGTTGCCCTCGGTCTCGCTCAGTTTCGGGGCCACGGCGACATCGCCCAGCGCGAGGTAGCGGTGCGCGTCAAGATAGCGAATCTGCCCCGGCAGGCTGACGCGGTGGAGGATACCGAGGCGTTCTGCCAGTACGCGGTAGCGTTCGTTACCGGGAAAGCCCATGATGAGGAAGAACGCCTCCGGCACCTCGCGCAGGGTCTTCGCCGCCGCTTCGAGCAGGATATCCGTCCCCTGATAGGGCGCGAGCAGGCCGAGGTACGCGACCACCTTGTCGGTGGGGCGAATACCGAGGCTCGCCCGCATTGCGGCGCGTTCGGTCGCGCTTAGGGCGTCCGGGCGGAAGCGGGCGGTGTCCACGGCGTCCGCCACGCAGCACACGCGCCCCCCCGACACATCGCCCGACCCGCGCAGCAGGTCGGCGGCGTGCTGCGTGCTCGTCACGACCACGTTCGCCGTCCGGTTGATGGCGCGTTCCATCGCCGCAGTCGGGCGGCGCAGGGGGCTGTGCGTGCCGAGAAACCCGTGGTCGATCATCTCGGCGGTGAGGCTACCCTGATAATCGAACAGCACCGGCACGCCATGCAGCGGGCGCGTGAGATGCCCGATCAACGCCCCCTCGTGCAGATGTCCATGCACCACATCGGGCTGCACGCGCCCGATCTCCCGCGCCACGAGGGCGAGCAGGGCGGCGTCGAGATAGAACTTGTGCTTGGTGCTCCCGACCACGATGCGCTTGCGCCACGGAATATCTATCGTGCGGCGGGTATCCACACCCACCACGTCGCCCCCGTTGTGGTACGTACACACGGTGACGCGATGACCGAGGCGTTGCAGGGCGCGAATCTCCTCCAGCGGACGGACGTGCGCCCCGTAGTCCGCGAAGAACGAGGTCGGTGCAATCATCAGCACCGAGAGTGACACGCTGACCCACCCCCCTACAATGAGCGAACGCACGACCGCGACCGCCCGCCGCACATTCGTCACCGTTCTCCGATGCCCTGTCCGCGTCCAGAGCGAAACCCGGTAGAGGATACCACAGAAAATGCGCAACTCAAACCACCGACGTATAGTGTACGTACACCCATCATGCCACATGGGTCAAGGTGTTCTTTGTGCTTACATAGCGGGGAACGCCGCCCGCTTGCGTTTACACATTATGTCATGTAACCTGTACATACACATGCGGAGACGGGGGCAAGTGCGAGGGATGCGACGATGGGACGGGCGCGATACAAGCGGACAACACTCCTGATATGGACGATGGGCGCGATGTTGCTCGCGGGGTGTGGTGACACGCGGGAAAACGCGATCCGCGAACTCGCGCTCACCGCGACCGCCGCCGCGCCCGCGCCCGCGCCCACATCGCGGGGGGGGTTCGTCGCCACCCCCGCCGCGTTGCGCACAGGGAGCGCGGTTGCCGGTGGCCCGAACCCTACCGGCACCGATCTCTCGCACTCCGCCCCGACAGGCGGCGGTACGACACCGGGCCGCGCCGCCGAAGCGCACGCGATTGCGCGTCCGAATGCCACCGCCCCGCGTCCGAACATGACCGCGCCCGCGCCCGCGAATGCCACCCCGCGTGCGAGTGCGGCGGCGGCGACGGGAACGGGCGGCGGGCCGCGCTCGTCGCTGCCTTCCTCGCCCGTTCCCGGCCTGTTCACGGACGCGGGCGGGCGGTACTCCTTTCGCGTGCCGAGCAAGTGGCGCGGGCAGAAATCCACAAATACCGCCGTGGAGATCGAGGTGGTGAGCGACGCCCCCACCGCCTATCTGCGCACTGTGTCGCAGACGACCACGGTGCCGGTAACGCTCGATGGGGCGACAAGCGTGATCGTCAACAGCCTGCGCAAGACCGTGGGCAGCTTCGAGGAGGCTCCCGGCGACACCCGCGAGGCGATGATCGGCGGGCAGCGGGCGAAGCGCATCGAGTACTTCGGCACCGACAACGGCACGCGCCTGCGCTACGTCACGTACGTGATCGTCTACAACCAGAAACTCGTGGTCTCGCTCTTCTTCATCGCCCAACCCGGCGACCTCGACGAGGTGCTGACGCAGGGTGCGGTGGTGCTGAACACATTCAGCTTCACCTGATCGGAACCCCCGGAACCCGCCCATCTCACGCCATGTGATACGATGCCCGCACTGTGAATCGGGCGTGAACCGCCGCGTGTGGGCGCGGGCGGGTGGATAGGGGAGGCGCGACAAGATGGCGGAATGGGTGCCGGACGACGAGTACAAACGGTTCATGGTGGTGGTGGCGCACCCGGATGATCTGGAGTTTTCGAGCGCGGGAACGGTGGCGCGGTGGGTGCAGAAGGGGCTGGAAGCCTGTCTCGTGCAGGTGACGAGCGGCGACCGGGGCAGCCCCGACGCGGAGATGACCCCCGAACGGCTCACGGAAATTCGCGAGAACGAGCAGCGCGAGGCCGCCGCCGTGCTCGGCATCAACGAGGTCGTCTTCCTGCGCGAACCGGACGGGGAGACGGACACCTCGTTCCGCTTCCGGGGGCGCATCGTCCATGAGATTCGCCGCTTCCGCCCGGATATCGTCATCACGCACGACCCGTGGCGACCCTACGCCCTGCACCCCGACCACCGCAATGTCGGCATCACGACCACCGACGCGATCTACCCCACGGCGCGGGACGCGATCTACTTCCCCGAACACCTGCGCGACGAGGGATTGCAGCCGTGGAAAGTGGCGGAACTGCTGTTCTTCAACGCCGAACACCCCGATTGCTACGTGGACGTGAGCGAGACCTTCGACAAGAAACTGGAAGCCCTGCGCCGCCACGACTCGCAAGTCGGTCGCTCCGAGAACCTCGAAAAGCGCATCCGCGAGCGGTTGGAAGAAGTCGGCAAGGCGGCGGAATTGCCGATGGCGGAAGCATTCAAGCGGCTGACGATGCGGCGGTGATGCGGCTCGGTGGTGATGCGGCTCGGTACCGGGTACTGGGTACTGGGTACTGAGCGTGGGAAAATGCCACGAAGCACGAGTAGCGGCAATCCATCCAGTACCCAGTACCCAGTACCCAGTACTTCCCAGAGCGACGTAAGGAGCAACCGATGGCGACACTGAAGGTGGGGACGGCCTCGGCGGGGCCGGGGGAGAAGGTGTTCGGGGTGATCGCGGCGGGGTCGCTGGCGAACGGGATGCCGATAGAGGTGCCGGTGTGCGCGGTGAACGGCGGCGCGGGCGACGGGCCACGGCTCTATGTGGAAGCCCTCGCGCACGGGAGCGAGATCAACGGATTGGAGGCGTTGCGGCGTGTCCTCGTCGCCCTCGATCCGGCGACGATGCGCGGCACGCTGATCGCGGTGCCGGTGACGAACACCGTGGCCTTCGCGCACAAGGAGCGGCGCACGGCCTTCGACAACGAAGACCTCAATCGCGTCTGGCCCGGTAAGGAAGACGGCGCGATGAGCCAGCGCATGGCGTACGCGATCTGGCACGCCGCCATCGTCGGCGCGAACTATCTCGTGGATTTGCACACGGGCAGCAGCACGATGCTCACGCACACGGTCTACGGTGAGGGCGACGCGCAGAGCGAGGAACTGGCCCGCGTCTTCGGCACCGAGTACCTGCTGATGGAGGAACACGACGAGGAGTGGCGGCAGGCGCGGTTCGCGGGCAAGTTGCGCAACGTCGCGGTCGAGGCGGGCATCCCCGCGATCACGCCCGAACTCGGCGGGGCCGGGAAGTTCGAGGAGGAGCGCATCCGGCAGGGCGAGACCGGCGTGCGCAATGTCCTCGTGCATCTCGGCATGACCGGGGGCGAGATCGTGCGCCCGCCCCGGCAGATCATCGTGCGCAATCACCTCACCCGCGTCACGGTGTCGCGGGGCGGCATCTTCCTCCGGGCGGTGCAGCCGGGGGACGACGTGAGCGTCGGCACCGTCCTCGGCACCGTGGTGTCGGCGCGGGACTTCTCGGAGCTGGAGACGGTGCGCTCGCCGCTGAACGGCATCGTCCTCTCGCACGCGGAAAACCCGATCCTCAACACGGGCGACAGTTGCGCGACGCTCGGCAAGCGGGGCGAGCAGGTGGCGTAAGCGGGATGTGACGATGGGTGTATCATTCGCATGACAAAGAGCGAGAAACGCGAAGCAGCAATCCGTGTGAACCCGAAGCAGGTGCGGTTCGACGACCTGAACACGCTGCTCCGCTCGTACGCATTCGCCCCGCGTCAGTCGGGCGGCGGTTCGTCACACTACACGTACACGCACCCATCGTTCGGCGTAGTTGTGACGATCCCGCGACCGCACAGGGCGCATGTGTCGTCGGAGTACGTGAAGGAAGCGTTAGCAGCCATTGATCGCGTGAAAGGTATGTCGCCATGAAATACCCCATCGAACTGGACGACGACGATACAACCACGAACGTTGGCCCACCGTTCGAGATCACGGACGAGGCGCGACGGCTGGCGGACAGGCCGTACCGGATCGCTATCTGGCGCGACGAGGATGGCTACTGGTGCGGTCAGATACCCGAACTGCCCGGTCATATCGCGGCGGGCGAAACGTTCGAGGAAATGATCGCACTTGCCGAGGACGCAAAACTTGCGTGGATTGCCGTGACGCTCGACGAAGGGCAACCCGTGCCGGAACCTGTCATCGCGCCCACGACGCGGGCGGCACGCAACGACACCTTGGTCGTAGATTTGCAAGCCCTCACACGAGTGGCGCACGTTCCTCCCTATTCATTCGTACAGGACGCAACAGTATCGTGAATGACGAAGAAACGCCCATTGCAATCGCGGATGTGGAAACAGACCCCACCGCCCCCGGCCCCGGCCCCATGCAGGAGCCGGACGCGCCCGAAAATGCCGCCGTGCATCGGGAGCCGCGCCAGCGCAAGGAGCGGATGACGCACGCAGAGGCGACATTGCGCCTCGGCCCCTTCTCGCCCGATGGCACGACGCCCGCCGACCATGAGGGCAAACCTGTTCCCGTGGAGCGCGGCATTCCCGGCGAACTCGTGGAAGCGACGGTGACGACGCTCCGGGGGCGCAAAGGCTGGACGCGGGCAATGGCTACGGCGGTGGTGGAAGCCGCGCCGGAGCGCATCGTGCCGCCGTGTCCGTACTTCCGCGACCACGACTGCGGCGGCTGCGAGTGGCAGCACATCGAATACGCCGCGCAACTCGCCTTCAAGCGGGAGATCGTCGGCGGGCTGATGGACGAGGCCGGGGTGCCGAAGCAACCGGACGGTACCACGGGGATGACGACACCCCTCGCGCCGTGGCGGTACCGCCACTCCGCCGCTATCGCCCTCGGCAGGGGCGGGGCGGGCTTCCGCAAGCGACGGCGGCAAACCGTGGTGCCGATTGACGATTGCCCGATCTCGCACCCCGCGATCTCCGGCCTGCTGGCGACGCTGAACCGCTGGTACGCGGAAAGCGTGTTCCCCGACCTGCGCGGCAAGGTGTGGATCGAGGCGAAAGTCGTGGGCGCGGCGGACGCACCGCGCTTGCAACTCGTGGTCGGCGGCATCGGCGGTATGGATTTGCCGAACCGCCCGGAGTTGCACCCGCTCGCGGACGCCCTCGCGGCACTGCCGGAGGTGGTCGCGGTGGCGTACAAACACCCTTCCGGCGCGACGCTCCCGTACGCTGGCCCCGCCGCGAGCATCGTCGAGGTGGGCGGCGAGCCGTTCGTGCTGCCCGCCGGGTCGTTCTTCCAGACGAACCTCGCCCTGCTGCCACGGTTGATCGCCCGCATCGAGCGCATGACGACGCTCACGGCGGACGACACGGCGGCGGACATCTACTGCGGCGCGGGGCTGTTCACGATGTTTCTGGCGCGGCGGGCGGGCCGCGTTGTCGGCATCGAGGTTGACCCGGCGGCGACGGCGGCGGCGACCGAGACCGCCCGCCTCTGGGGGCTGACGAACATCGCCTTCCACGCCGCCCCCGCCGAGAAGGCGATGCACCTGCTGCCCGCCCTCGCCTTAGCCCTCGTGGACCCGCCGCGCTCCGGGCTGGACGTGCGGGTCGTCAATGCGATCATCGAGAAGCGGCCCCGGCAGTTCGTCTACGTCTCGTGCAACCCCATCACGCTCGCCCGCGACCTCGCGCTGTTCGTGGCGGGCGGCTACACGGTGCGCCATCTGGAATTGTTCGACTTCTTCCCGCAAACCTCGCACGTCGAGACCCTCGCCGTGCTCGCCATCGAGTAGCGGCGTCACGGGTAAGTGTGCGCGATGCGGTAGCGCGTCCAGCCGCCGACGGACTTGTACTCGTAGAGCGTGTTGACGATAGGAAGTTGCGCGGCAAAGAAGGCGTCCACCAAACGTACCACGTCCACGCTCGGTGTGCTTTCCTGCCGCAGAACGAGAATACCGGCGTGGATGTCGGCGATGCCGTGGTCTTGCGACCAGCGCAGCAACGCGCCGTGTATCTCGATGAAATCGAAATCGAATGTCACCAGCACTTCGCCCCGCCGAGCCGCCGCGTACAGGTGAAGGTCGTCGGGCGTGCGGTCGTAGCCCAGATCGCGGCGGCTATCTGTCACCGCGTATCCGGCACCGACCAACCCACCGACGAGCGACTGTGAGCCGATGTTTTCATCGAGGTAGAGGGAGGCTATCGCCACCGTACATCGCCGTGGCGCGAGGGGCGTTTGTCATCAATCGCTTCGCGGTATCGCTCGTAGAAAGTAGTCGCGGCGTTTACTTGTGCGAGGGACAGGTCGAGGTCGCGTGCGATGGCTTCCCGGTCGAAATCATGCACATCGAGTTGCCCCGCGAAGGCCCACATCTCCATACCGCTTTCCGCGAGGTGGTAGAACGCTTTGCTCGACTTGTACTCGTCGGGACGAAGATACGGAAGTACGTCCGCGTCCCGGAGCGGATCGGGCGGTGCCGCCCCCCGGTGGTCATCAATAGCGGCCCGGTGTTGCTCATAGAAGGCGAGGGCGGCATCTATCTGCGCGGGCGAGATTTCGTACTCCCAAGCGATTTGTGCGAGATCATGATTCGCGGCTTCTAAGCGACCAGCGAACACCCACATCGCCATGCCTGATTCCAAAAGGCGGTAGTTCGCCTTGCCGAGTTTGTACGGGTTCGGTTCGAGGTAGCGGGCGATTAGTTCGTCGTCGGTCTCGGCGTGGGTCTGCATCCGGCTGAGCATGAACACCTCCTCTCTTGTATAGGAAGTGTAGCATTGCCGACGGACTCACGCCGCCTGTTCAGAAGCGGGAGCGGCGGTGCCACGCGCCAGCCGTTCGCGCAGGAAGGCGAGCACGGCGGCTTCTTCGGGGCGCAGGGTGTGGAGGTTGTCGGTCAGTTCGGCCTCCACCTGCACGCGCAAGGCATCGCGCATCGTGCCGTCGAGGTAGCCGGCGATCACTTCGGGGTGGACGTAGCACTTGCGGCAGATCGTGGGCGTGTTGCCGAGCTTTTCCGCCACGCGCTCAATCGCTCGCAGAATGTTCTTCTTGGCCTGCGTGTCGGAGTCGAACGACTCGAACTCGATCAGGGCGAGAGCGGCAAGCATCGTTCCCGCCCATGTGCGGAAGTCCTTCGCGGTGAAGCCCTCACCCGTGATCGCGTGCAGGTAGCCGTTCACGTCGGCGGAGCCGATGCCGTGCCGCTCGCCGTCGTCATCTACGTACTGGAACAATTCCTGCCCCGGCAAGTCCTGCAACTTGCGCAGCAGTTTCGCCAGTCTCGCGTCCTTCGTCTTGATCTCGTGTTCCACCCCGGCCTTGCCCGTGAAGTGGAACGCCGCCGTGCCGCCGCGCACCGCGAGGTGTTCGTCTCGCAGCGTCGTCAGGCCGTAATGCCCGTTGTCGCGGGCGTACTCCTCATTGCCGACGCGAATGTGCGTTTCCTCCAACAGCCGTACCACGATGGCGAGCACCCTCTCACGCGGCAGACTGGAGCGGCGCAGGTCTTCCTCCACGCGGGCGCGGATGCGCGGCAGGGCTTCCCCGAAGGCGAGCATCCGGTCGTACTTCGCCTCGTCGCGGGCCTCGCGCCAGCGGGCGTGGTAGCGGTACTGCTTGCGCCCCTTCGCGTCGCGCCCCGTGGCTTGCAGGTGGCTCCGGGCGTCGGGCGAAATCCAGACATCCCGCCACGCGGGGGGGATGCCGAGGGCCGCGATGCGCCGGAGCGTGGCGGCATCGCCCACGGCGGTGCCGTCCGGCTTGCGGTAGGACCACTCCTCGCCGGAGCGGTCGCGGGTGATGCCGGGGGTGGTGTCGGTGCGGTAGCGCAAGCCCGCCTCTGCCGCGACCGCAGCGGGATCGGGGTGGGCGGCGGCGGGGAGGGCGGGCGATTCCGGTGGTGCGGCGGTTGCGGTCATCATGACGTGCAGAATGTGCAAGAGGCGTACCAACGGCGGGAAACGACGGGGCGTGTTCGCGGCACGACGAAGACGCGGCACAGGAAGGAAGCGATACGGCGCGTTGTCGCCCCTCGCGGGCGGTGGTACGCTGGCAGAACCCGGAAGTGCCGACCCGCAAGCGGCGTCAACAGGCCACGGGCGCGACACGATCTCTCTTTAAGGGGGCCAGCGATGGCGGTATCTCGCACACGGGCGGCACGAACGGCGGCGCAACGAGGGTTCGTGCTGCTGGCGATCACGTCGGCCTCGTTCGGCTTCGCGCTCAATGCGCAGCAGAACATCGTCACGAACTACTTCAAGGATGTGCTGGGGTTCTCGGCCCCGCAGTTCGGTTATATCACCGCCATCCGCGAGATACCGGGCTTCCTGTTGATCTTCCTCACCGCCCTGTTCTTCCGCCTGTCGCTGCAACGGCTCTCGACGCTCGCGCTCGTGCTGCTCTCGGTGGGCTATATCTGCTTCGGGGCGAGCAGCAGTTTCTGGACAGTCGCCCCGTGGGTGGTGCTCTCCAGCATTGGCTACCACACCTTCCTGCAAACGCAGTACGCCCTCGCCATGAGCCTCACCACCGAAGCCCGCAGCGGGCAGATTCTCGGTCGTATGAGTGCCATCAGCCAATCCGGGTCGCTCGTGGCCCTCCTGTTCGTGGCGGCGGCGTTCCAGTTCGGCTGGCTCTCGTTCCGCCCGATGTTCGTGGTGCTCGGTTGCGCGGCCTTCGTCGGGGCGGTGGCGGTTTTCTTCTTCCCGCATCTTAATGACGGCAAAGCGGGCGTTTTCAGCGGCAGGCGTGACCCCATCGTGCTGCGCAAGGAGTACAAGTTCTACTACCTCCTCAATCTGCTCGACGGCGGGCGGCAGCAGGTCTTCTTCTCGTTCGGGCTGTTCGTGCTCGTCAGTCGCTTCGCGCTGGACGTGCCGCAGGTCTCGCTGCTGCTCGTGGCGATCACCTTCGCGGGCGTGCTCGCGGGGCCGAGGCTCGGTCGGATGCTCGACCTGCACGGCGAGCGGCGGATGCTCGGCATCGTCAATGTCGCATATATTGTCGCCCTCTCCGGCTACGCCTTCACCGACAGCCTGCCCGTCGCGTGCGTCTGCTACGTCATCTACACCTTTATCCTGCCGATCTCCGGCATGGGGGCCGCGACGTACCTGCGCAAGGTCGCGGTGCCGGACGAGGTCGCACCGAGCCTTGCGATGGGCGTGACGATGCAGCACTTCGCGGCGATTGTCGTGCCGGTCTCGGCGGGCGTGATCCTCAATTACGTGGGCTACCAGATACCGTTCATGATCGCCTGTGCCTTCTCGTTCGTGAACATCTTCGTGACGCGGCGGCTCGATCCCGTAGGGCAGCGCAGCCCCGCGAAGGTTCTGGCGGACAACGAGCGTCTGGCGGCGGAGGCCGAGGCCGACGCGGCGGAAGCCTCGGCGGTGAACCAGACAGCGGAAGACCAGCCGGGAGCCGCCGCGCCCGTGGAGTTGCCGCGTGGTCGCACCGCCGCCCCCACGAGCAGCGGTGGGAGCGATTAGCGAGGCTTGCCCTTCGTATGTCACAACGTTGCGTCCCGCCTGTCTACTACGGTAGGCGGCGAATCGCCGCCCACTGCACGCACTCTTGCGACCCGCAGACGTGAAACAAGGAGACACCCCGCGATGGCGATAGAGACGACAACGACAACGGCATCCCGCGAGCGCGTGACCGCACTGAGAGCCGAAGCAGCGGCGAAGGTGGCGGAAACCACCGCGCTCTTCGCCTCGCTCACGCCCGCGCAGGCGGCGGTACGCACCGAGATCGGCTGGACGGTAGCGGCAACGGCGGCGCATCTCGCCCTCGCTACGGGCTTCGCCGCCGTGACCGTGCGCGACCTGCGCCGGGGCAAGGTGCCGAACATCCCGATGCCGGTGTTGAATGCAGCGAACTATGTCTATACCCGTGTCGCCGCCCGCAAGCCCCTCGACAAGTCCGTGCCGCATCTGCGCGACGGCATCGCCCGCGCCCTGCTGCTGCTCGACGACTGGACAGACGCCGACCTCGATGTGCGCTTCACGAAGCCGTTCCTGTTCAACCCGGAGACGCACGGCAAAGCCCTGCATAATGCCCTCATTGGGCATCAGGATATGCACGTCGGGCAGGTGCGCCGCGCCCTCGGTACAGACGAGGGCCGCTAATCGTCGGCGTCATCGTTTTCTCGTCTGTTTTGTCCAGCGACCGACAACGAAGCAACCGACGGCGAACCGTTGCGCGGCGGGCGGCGCGATTGGTATGCTTGCGCGACATGCTGCCCCCGGTCGCCCGACCTCGCCGAGGAGAAATCACGCCATGACCGAGATGCCCGAAATGTCCGAGAACGAATCCCTGCGCGGCCTTTTCCGTTCCTCGACGCCCGTGACGATCCCGGAAGTGCCGCTCGAAGAACTCCTCGAAGCCCCCGCCGCCACGACGGGCGACGAGACACAACTCGCGCCGCTGCTTGCGGACGGCCCGCCGGAGCGCGAACACTGGCGCGGCTACGTGCTCGTCAATGTCAACACGAATGTAGAGCAGGTGTGCGACACCATCCGCGAACGGCTCGGTGGGCACTTCCGGGGTATGTCGCTCGTCACGGGCATTTACGACCTGATCGTGCGCGTGGAGGCGGAAGGGCGGGCGGAGTTCAAGCAGACGCTCATCCTCATCCGCGAGACCCCCGGCGTGAGTCAGAGCGTGACGCTGCTGGACCTCAACGGATGACCGACACCGCGACGCGGGCGTACCACCTCGTCCCCGCCGAAGAATGGGAGGCGGAGCCGGACGCGCCGTTCCTGCCCGCCGCCTACCCGCAGGACGGTTTCACCCACCTCACGCACACGGCAGACGATCTGCTCACCGTCGCCAACATGTTCTATCGCGCCGACCCGCGCCCGTACCTCGCGGTGCATCTCGCGCTCGACCGCCTCACGGCCCCGTGGCGGTACGACGGCGACCCGCGTTTCCCGCACCTCTACGGCCCCCTGAACCGCGACGCGGTACTCGCCGTGCGGCCCACGTTGCGCCTCCCGGACGGCACGTTCCTGCCGTTCGCGTCGGAGTAGAGCGGCGTGCAATGAGGCTGCGGCGGGCTGAGAGCACCACCCTCCACCGACGCCGTTGCCTCATTGCACGCCGCTCTAAGGGAAGCCTTTACCTCCGCTCCCCTCGCCTGTACTCAGGAGAGGGCGGCGGGGGGTGCGGTCTCTCCCGCAACGGCGGGGCCGGGAACGGCGCGGTCGGGAACCACGGTGCCGCCGCGCCGCCAGAGCCGCGCCAGCGTCTCCTTCGACGCGCCGAGGCGGTAGAGCATGCGGATGGCGAGGACGCGACCGATCAGGCGGTACGGCCCCACGGCTTTGTGACGCCGCGTGCTGGTCACGGCGTCGGCATCGAGCAGAACCACGCGCCCCTCGTGCCGCAACCGCTCCGAGAACGCGACATCCTCCATCAGCGGCCATTCGGGGAAGCCACCGAGCCGCTCGAAAGCCGCCCGCCGCACGAAGATCGCCTGATCGCCCGTGTACTCGCCCCGCAGCGAACGGGTATCCGCCCGCCGCGCCATCTGCCCGTATATCCATCCGTCGTCGTCGAAGCGCAAGCGGTGCGCCCCGCCGACGACCGCCGCGTCGCGCATCGTCTCGTACACGATTGCGATGTCCGCGAGGTGCGTGTCGGCGTGGACAAAGAGCAGCACATCCGCCGTGGCGCGGGCGGCGGCGCGGTTCTGGCTGCCGCCGAGCGTGTCCGTCCCCGCCACGACCTGCGCGAGCGGGGCCGCGAGCCGCGCCGTGCCGTCGGTGCTGCCGCCGTCCGCGACGAAGAACTCCGCGTCGGGCGCGAGCGACCGCAAGTGCCGCAGGATGGCGACGATGCGCCGCTCCTCGTTCCGCGCCGCCACGACGATGGTCAGCGAGGGGGGTGCCGCGTTCGTCGCGTTCACGAGGCGGCGTTCGCGTGGGAGGCCGCGACGCCCTGCGGCTCCGGGATAGGATCGCCAAAGAACAACGCGGCGGCGATCCAGCCGAGTTTCGCGTCGTCCGCCATCGCCCGTGCTTCCTCCGGCGTCTTACCGCCCGTCACCAACCCCTGCAACTCCGGGATGCGGGCCACGTAGTCGCCGCTCTCCGAGTCATACGCGATGTCCACCTGATACGGTCGAGCGGCGAGTCGCTCCACTTCCGGCGTCACTTCCAACTGAATCGGTTTCCGCTTCGTTGATTTCATGCTTTACCCCTACTCGCCACGCACCGCATCTGTGGCGGCAAGGGCATTCTTACCTGATAGGGTGGCACGAACGCGCCGTGTGCCGCTATCGTCACCACCGTCGGATAGCGCGGGTGGCGGTAGTTGATGTGGCTACCGCTCGTCGTGGACGGAACGAACTCCTCGCCTTGCAGCAGGGTATCCAGATCATCGTACCGCACCTGCTTCGGGTTGCAGCGAATAGCCTGTTCTCGCTTGTCGCGCTTCGGCATCCGCCGCTTCTCCGTGTATCCTAGTCGCCGTCCGCCATCACCAGTTCCGGGGCGGGGAGCATGATCGCGCCCTCGAACGCGGAGGCGTCCACGGTAGTGGTCGGGCGCACGAGGGTGTTGAGGGCGCAGAAGGAGTGCAGGCCACGCGGCGAGGCGTTGTGGTAGCAGCAGCGGTCAATGCGGTCGAAGTCGAGGTCCTCGGCGTCCATGAAGGGCTTGACGAAGATCGTCGTGTAGTGCGTGTCGAGGAAGTTGCGCGGGTTCTTGCCGATGTACTTCCACAGCAGTTTGGCGACCGAGATGCCGCCCTCCGACATGAACCGCTTGATGACATTGCGCTTGCCCTTCGTCACCACGCGCATGAACTCCACCGGGTCGTCGCCCATCACGTCCGTATACTCTTTCCACGTCAGGCCGGGGGCGGCGGGAACCCACTTGCCGCGCCGCTTGTCGTTGCGGATCACCGCGAAACTCTGGCACAGCGGCGAACCGAAACCGAGCGGCAGGAAGTTCTCCTGCCCGATGCCGACCTGCTCCTCCACGAGAGCCTGAATGTCGGGCATCCGCAGCTTGCGCCCGAAGCCCCGCGTGTCGGGCTTCTCGCCCTCGCCCACTTCCCATCGCTTGCCGAACGGCGTCGCCGCTTGCAGCGAGACGGCGCAGACGATGGGGTGCTCCCGCGCCACTTCGAGGATCGCCCCCACCTGATCGGTGTTCAGCCCCGGCAAGAGGGCGACCGCGAGCACGGCGGGCAACCCCGCTTCTTCGAGTTTCGCCAATGCCTTGAGGCGCACGCCAAGCAGCTTCTCGCCGCGCAGCAACTCGATGTCGCTCTCGCGCAGGCTGTCCCACTGCAAGTAGACGCTCGTGAAGCCCCACTGCTTGAGGCTCTGGGCGAAGTCGGCGTCGCGGGCGATGCGGATACCGTTGGAGATCATCTCGAAGTTCGTGAATCCCTTCGAGCGGATAAGGGCGGCGATCTGGTCGAGGTCCTTGCGCACGCTCGGTTCGCCGCCGCTGATCTGGATGCAGACCGTCGGCCCCTCGGCGGCGATCACCTGATCGAGCCGCAGCTCGATCTCTTCGAGGGTGTAGTGCCGCCCGTCCGGGTTGCTCCCGGCGTAGCACATCGGGCAGGTGAGGTTGCACTTCTCGGTGATCTCCACCATGACCAACCCGGCCCGCTGGTTCGTGGGCAACCCCGGCCCGCCCTTCGTGGCCCCGTCGCCGTCCCCGTAGCGGGCCTTGATCTTCTCGTCGAGGGCGAAGATGCGCGTGTAGAAATCGGCGTGCGGGCCGAGTTCGGTGATGGTCACGGAGCCGTCCGGCTCGAACCGCCGGAACTCCGCCGTGCCATCCGGCAACGCCACGTACTGCGCCGGAACCCGGTCGTGCGTGCGCGAAAGCCCCTCGGTTTCCTTCAAAATCTGCTCGCCGATCACCGTCGCCATCGTGTTGCCCTCCCGATTCAGACTCGCTTCGCCCCGGTTTCTGGTCGTGTGATTCCCATACGCATAGGGGCATCGTGTGGATGCGTGGCAGCATAGCATTTCTTGTCGGGATGCGAAACGAGCAATTTGTGAGCGGCACTACAACCGGGCGATCTCGACACAGGAGGCACGTCATTCCGGGATCACCTGAACCGTTGCACCGTCCCTACCGACCCGTTCGCCGCGCCATGCTGGCCCGAAATAGTCTTGTGATTCAACACGCTTGATGTTTAACTGCGGGGAACGTCGCGTGTCGGTGGCGGACAGCGTCGGACATGGAGGCGTCGGATCGTCAGGAGCCGTCTATGACCGTATTGTTCAATCATGCCATCGTCTTCGCCGCAGACAAGCAGGTGTCGGCGTCGTTCTTCGCGGCGCTGTTCGGCCTCCCGAACCCGGTTGCGTGGGGACCTTTCCTTGCGGTGGAACTCGGTCAGGGGGGGTTGGTTCAGTTCGCTGAGGCGAATTTCGAGATTCAGCCCCAGCACTACGCCTTTCTCGTCACCGAGGAAGAGTTCGACGATATCTACCGACGAATCCTCAATGCGGGCCTCGAACACTGGGCCGATCCGCAGGGTTCCCAACCGGGAACCTTCAACAGGAACCACGGCGGGCGAGGCGTCTACTTCCGTGACCCAGCCGGTCACGGACTCGAAGCCCTTACGCGCCCCTACGGGTCGGGGCCATAAGTTGACCCGTTCGGGGAAGCGACGCTTCCCTTCTCGGTTCACCTTGCCCGGTACAACGCCGCTGCCGGATGGATCGAGATGCCGGATACAGAGAAAACATCGAATCCCTGAAACCGTTGCGGGAAGCATATCTGACACGAGGAGGAGACCATGACCCCGGTGAAAGTGGGCATCATCGGCACCGGCACGATCAGCCGCATCTACTGCCAGAACGCGCAGCGGCTCGAAAACATCGAGATCGTCGCGTGCGCCGATCTGTTCGTGGAGCGGGCGCGGGAGCGGGCGGCGGAGTTCGGCATCCCGAAGGCGTACGGCGTGGACGAACTGCTCGCCGATCCCGACGTGGAACTCGTGCTCAACCTCACCATCCCGGCGGCGCACGCCGAGGTCGCCCTGCAAGTGATCGAGGCGGGCAAGCACGTCTACGGCGAGAAGCCCCTCGCCGTGACGCGAGAGGATGGGCGGCGCGTGCTCGACCGGGCGCGAGAGCGCGGTGTGCGCGTCGGGTGCGCCCCGGATACCTTTCTCGGTGCCGGGTTGCAGACCTGCCGGGAGATCATAGACGCCGGAACCATCGGCGAACCCGTGGCGGCGACCGCCTTCATGCTCAGCCACGGCCCCGAAGGCTGGCACCCCGATCCCGATTTCTACTATCAGGAGGGCGGCGGGCCGATGTACGACATGGGGCCGTACTACCTCACCGCCCTGTGCGCGATGCTCGGCCCCGTGCGTCGCGTCACGGGGGCGACGCGGGTGTCGTTCCCCGAACGCACCATCGGCAGCGAGGCGAAGCGCGGGCAGAAGATCACCGTGCGCACGCCCACGCACGTCGCGGGGATCATGGATTTCGCCAGCGGGCCGATTGGCACGATCATCACGAGTTTCGACGTGTGGGGGGCCAACGTGCCGCGCATCGAGATCCACGGCAGCGAGGGGTCGCTCTCCGTTCCCGACCCGAACACCTTCCGTGGCCCGGTGCGCATCCTCCGCGCCGGGAGCAAGGAGTGGGAAGACGTGCCGGTGACGCGGGCCTACAGCGAGAACAGCCGGGGCATCGGCGTCGCGGACATGGCGGCGGCGATCCGCTCCGGTCGCCCGCACCGCGCCAACGGCGACCTCGCCTACCATGTCCTCGACCTGATGCACGCCTTCCACGACGCGAGCGACGCCGGGGCGCACATCGCTGTGGAGAGCACCTGCGACCGCCCCGCCGCCTTGCCCGCCGCCTTGCCCGAAAATGCGATGGACGAATAGCCGAACGAATCGAACCACAAAGACACGAAGACACAAAGAAATCCAACGATTGGTTTTTCCTTTGTGTCTTCGTGCCTTTGTGGTTCATCTTTCCGGTGTTCCGATGGAGGTGTATAGTGGGCGGCGATTTCTTCCTTGTGCGGCACGCGCACACGGCACAGACCGGGCCGGACGCGAAGCGGTGGTCCCTCTCGGAACGGGGGCGGGCGGAGGCGGCGCGGCTCGCAGGGTGGGCGGGGTGGCGCGAAGTCTCGATACTCGTCACGAGCGACGAGGCGAAGGCGGTCGAGACCGGGGCCGTTGTCGCGGCGGCTTGGCCGCACCTGCGCGTGCCGCCGCCCGTGGCAGGGCTGGCGGAGGTGCATCGGCGCGGCGTGTTCGTGGCGGACTACGAGGGTGCCGTTGCCGCCTTCTTCGCGCAGCCCGACGCCTCGCCTCACGGGTGGGAACCCGCACGCGACGCCCTTGGTCGCTTCGCCGCCGCCGTGGAGACGGTGCTTCTCGCGCACGCGGGCGAAACCGTTGCCCTCGTCGCGCACGGCCTCGTGTTCGCGCTCTACCAGAGTACGCTCGTCGGTGGCCCCGCCCTCACGCTCGAAGACTGGCGCGGCATGCCCTTCGCGGCGGTTGCCTGCGTAGGGCGCGAAGCGGACAGCTCCCGCGTCCTGCGGCACCCGTTCGCCCGACCATTCGCGTAACATAAAAGTACGGAAAACACGAACTACTCGCGGTTCTTGCAATGCTTGTACCGCTGTTGTATTATGCAAAGTAGGGGGGATGCGCAGGGTGCGCACGATCCGCGTTATGCCGCGTGTCGGGAAGATTGCCGGACGCCGACGGGTGGCGCGGGTCAGTAACGGGTGGATATAAACGAGGGGATACGGGGGAGAACGCATGAAAAGCGGTGGATGGCGCAAGCTCCGCTGGATGGGGATTGCACTGGTGTCGGGCCTGCTCGTGACGGCACTGGCGGCAATCCCCGCGAATGTCAACGCGACGCCGGAGGAGACGAGTACAGCGTTGGCCTTCGCCACGGTCTGTGCCACGGCGAACACGCTTGTCGTCACCGCCATCGTCTCGCCCCCGGTGACGATCACGCGCCCGCCCACGAGCACCTTCGGCCCCACGCCCACGCGCCGCACCGACGCCACGCCGGAGGGCGTCGCCACGCTCATCGGCGGCATCACACCCGTGCTGCCCCTCACGCGCCCGCCGAGCAGTGCCGTCACCACACCGGGCGGCGGCGGGACCACCAGCAGTATCGCCCTCACCGCAGCCGCGAGCGGCACCGAAGTAATCGGCATCGTGCGGATGGTCCCGCCGGAGTGCCTCGTCACGCCGACCGCGATCCCCACGAATACCCCCATGCCGCCTACCGCGACGCCGATCCCGCCGACACCCGTGCCGCCCACGAACACCCCGGTACCGCCGACGCCTACGCCTCTCCCCCCCACGGCGACGCCTGTTCCCCCGACGAATACGCCCGTTCCGCCCACGGCGACCCCGGTGCCGCCGACTCCGACCCCTATTCCGCCTCCGCCCACGCCCACGCCGGTACCGCCGACGAACACCCCGCCACCGCTACCGACGGCGACCCCGCCGCCGCCGCCGCCCACGATGCCACCACCGCCGCCGTCGCCCACGCCGTACATCTGCGTGACGCCCGCGCCGGGGATGCCGGGAACGCCCCCGATGCTGGGGACGCCGGGACTGCCAACCCCGCCGCCGCTGGTCGTCTGCACGCCGACGCCCGCGTCACCCACGCCCACGCCGAGTGTCTGCGTGACACCGACGCCGGGGTTGGCGGGAACGCCCCCGATGTCAGGGACACTGGGAACGCCCACGGTTCCCCCGCTCGTGATCTGCACGCCGACGCCCGCGCCGCCCACGCCGAGTGTCTGCGTGACACCGACGCCCGCACCCTTCGGCACACCGGGGTTGCCGGGGACACCGGGAATGGGATCGCCCGCGATGCCGTCGCCGCCGCTCGTGGTCTGCACGCCGACGCCTCCGCCGGTGGCGACGCCGCCGATACCGATGGTACCGAACACGGGTGTGCCTCGCGTCGGTGAGGTCAATGTCGGCATGATGACGACGCTTAGCCTCGCGCTGATGGGGATGAGCATTGGGCTTGCGCTGCGCGTGTGGGCGCGGCGTCTGCGGGCGCGGCGTATTCATTAGGCGACGCATTGGCGTTATGACAAGTAAATCGCCGTTCCAGTGTGACATAATATTCGTCATGTTCGGGACGTGGGGAAAAGATGGCACTCTCCGTGCAATTGACCATGCAAGGGTGATTCACGGATGGCACCTGCCTGTGTTATGATCGGTATCGGGTGGAGTACCTTTCGGGGCAGAGGGTGTGCCGGTCGCTGTCGTATGGCGTGCCGGGGCGCGGGATGCAAACCCGATACGTGCTGATCCCCGCCAAGGGGTGGGGGGGTGTTGTGAAGGAAGGATGGGTATGCGCGTGGCGAAACGGGTTTCTCTGGTCTGGGTGTTGGTGCTTGGGTTGATCGCGGCACTGGCGATTGTTCCGATTGCGGTTGGTGCTCAGGCGACGCCTGCGGCGACGGCGACACAGGCAGTGGCGACGGCGACGGGTACGCGAGCCGCGAGCGCGGTGGTCGGCAGTGCTGCGGTCGGTAGTGCTGTCGGGGGGACGACCGTGGTCATCACGGCGGTCATCACGGCAGTAACGACGCAGGCTCCCATCGCGCCGGGTGCGGTGACTGCGGTAGTCACGACCACGGCAATTGCAACGCAGGTTGTGGCTTCGACGGCGGTAGTCACGGTTGCGCCCACGGCGACCACGGCAGCCACGGCGACGGTTCCTGCCCCGACCGCGACGGTTGCTCCCACGGCGACCCGCGCTCCTAGCGTGGTGGCCCCGGTGGCGACTGGTGCGGGTGGTGGTGTGGCGACGGTAGCCGCGACGGCAACCCGCGCTCCCAGCGTGGTGGCCCCGACCGTTGCGGTGGCAACGGCGACCCGCGCCCCGATGGCGACCGGCGTCGGTGGTGGTGTGGCGACGGCGACCCGTGCCGCGACCGTGGCTCCCACGGCGACGCGACCCGCCGCGATGCCGGCCACGGGCCAGCCCCGCACGCCGGACACGATGAACTTCGGTCTGGTTGCCCTGCTTGCTTCGGCGGTGCTGGCAATCGGCGCGGGCTTCACCCTGCGGGCGCGGACGCAGCGGTAACGCTCCGTTCCCTCACCACAGGCGGCACAACAGTACATGAACGAACGGCGGGGCAACGAATTGTTGCCCCGCCGTTCGTTCGTCTGTGCGTGGCGCGTGGCGTCTAAGTAGGTCCGCAACTGATTCTGGACGGGATAGCGGCAGGTGAAAGCCCGCCGCATCGGGAGAAACCCGCAGGCGAAAGCCCGCCGATTCCGTCCAAATCTCGCTGCCGACCTACTTAGCGCGTGGGCAAGGGGCGGCGGGGGCGGTAAGATAGGGCCGTGGAAACGGAGAACGCGGCGGACGCGGCTCGACGAGACGGAGGGGACATGGACGCGAACCGATGGCACGGGCGGCACCGAAATCTACGCGATCTGCATGTTCTGCGTATTCTGCGGGCATGGGGGGGCGTCTTCGCGCTCGTGGCGACCTTGCTGCTCGCGGGGTGCGGCGAGGGCGTACGGGCGCAGGATGGGGGATTCTTCACGCCGCCCGCCGCCACGTACGAGGTCGTGAATCGCTACCCGCACGATCCCGCCGCGTTCACGCAAGGGCTGCTCTATGACGGCGGCGTGCTCTATGAGGGTACCGGCCTGAACGGCGAATCGGGCCTGCGCCGCGTGGAACTGGAGACGGGGCGCGTGCTCGACCGCCGCGACATCGGCCCGGAGTTCTTCGGCGAGGGGCTGACCCTCCTCGACGGGCGGCTCTATCAACTGACGTGGCAGTCGCAGCGCGGCTTCATCTACGGGCGCGACTGTTTCTGCCCGCAGGGCGAGTTCGCGTACGAGGGCGAGGGGTGGGGGCTTACCACCGACGGGCAATCGCTCATCCTCAGCGACGGCACGCCGCGCATCCGCTTTCTCGATCCGACGACGTTCGCGGTGACGCGCTCGATAGAGGTGACGTACAACGGCCTGCGCCTACCCCGCCTGAACGAACTCGAATACATCCGGGGCGAGATCTACGCGAATATCTGGCAAACGGACTACCTCGCACGCATTGACCCCGCCACGGGGCAGGTGACGGGCTGGATTGACCTCGCGGGGTTGTTGCCGCTCGCCGACCGCCGACCCGGCACCGACGTGCTGAACGGCATCGCCTACGATGCCGCGACCGACCGCCTGTTCGTCACGGGGAAGCGGTGGCCGACACTGTTCGAGATTCGCCTGAAGCAGCCCGCGTAGGGGGTTCTCCCTACGCCCGATATGCGGCGGCGTGCGCGGCGAGGAACCACGGGTGAACCGTGCCGAGCGACGCTCGCCGCTCCCAGAGATGGTCGAGGTAGACGCCCGCCGCCGCATCGAGCGATGTGTCGAGGGCGGCGACGAGGGGCGCGAGGTACGGCGGCGTTCCCGGTTGATCCCACGCGATCTTGTCCGCCACGAACACGGCGACATCGAGCGACGACGCCCCCGCCTTGAGCGTGGTGTGGCAGCCGATGGCGGAGAGGGTGGCGGCGTCGCGCACGGCGAACAGGTCGCGGGCCAGCACGACGGACAATTTCTGGTGCAGGATCATCGGGAACGCGGCCTCCTCCGGCAGCACCTCCACGCCGAGGGTGCGGGCCGCCGCGACGCGCTCGTCGTTCGGGATCGGTGCGCTGATGTCGTGCAGCCACCCTGCTGTTGCGGCGGCTTCCGCGTCCAGCCCGAAGCGTCGTGCGAGCCGCCGCGCCTCCGCCGCGACCGCCGCGACATGGACGGCGGTGTGCGGCAGGGCATGACGGCGCAAGAAGGCCGGGGCGTCGCGGCGCACATCGCCCGTGGGCGACCACCCCGCAACGAGCGCCGCGAGCAACGGCGGCAATGGATCGTTCACGGTGTCTCCTCCCAGCCGTAGAGATCGAAGGGGCGACCGGCGCGGTAGTTCGCCAGCGCACGGCGCACGTACGGCACGGTGTTCCCCGGCAGTGCGTCGAGCGGGAACCAGCGCAGGTCGTCGCACTTGTCCGGCTCGCGGTTCGCGGGGTCGCCCTCCCACACGGTGGCGGCGAGAAAGAAGTCCATCCCTTCTCGGTCGCTGCGGCGGTGCATCGCGCCCACGATGGCGAGGTCGTGAGGCGCGAGGGCAATACTTGCCTCCTCTCGCGCCTCCCGAATCATCGCGGCGACGAGCGATTCGCCGCCCTCCAGATGGCCCGCGACCACGCTGTAATTGCCGTCCTCGTAGCCCGTGTTGTGTCGCCGCGAGAGCAGCACTTGCCCGTTCTGGATGAGGAACAGATGCACCGCCGCCACGAGCGTGAACCGCTGCTTCATCGTTCGCGGTCTTCGAGCGGGAAGTCTTCGAGGTACAGCTCCGTCGCCTCCCGGAGGTTGGCGAGGGCTTCCTCGATACTCTCCCCCTGGCTGGCGGTGCCAACTTCCGGGCAGAGGGCCACGTAGAATCGTCCCTCCCTGTGCAAGACGGCGGTGAAGGTGCGCGTATGCATCGGTGGTTCCTCCCTATTCCGTGCCGCCGTCGTCCAACAGGCCGAGCGACGCCCCCGCGAGCAGGGCATGGAGGCGGTCGGCCCGCAGGTCGTAGTACAGCCGGTGTTCGATGCGCTCTATCGTCACGAGGTCGAGTTTCTTGAGGGCGTTCAGGTGGTGCGACACCGTGGCGACCGAAAGGTTGAGCCGTTCCGCGAGTTCCTGCCCGTAACGCGGGGTCGCCACTAGCAGCCGCACGATCTCCCACCGCACCGGATCGCCGAGCAGCCGGTACACATCCTGATAGACCGCCGCCGCCGCAACGACGGGCGCGACGGGTTCCGCCGCCACCTTCTGCGGTACCTCCTCCGCGCCCACCGCGACGAGCAACGGCCCGCCGTCGCCGCACGAGAACACCGCCGTCCCCACGCGCACGAACGCCGAAGGGAAGACCGTCCACGCCCCGGCGTCGCCCGCGAATACCGGACGATACCGGGAGATGAATCGTTCCGGCGCGGCGGCGTATGCATCGCGCAGACGTGTCGCCGCGTCCGCGCCCCGCGCCGCGAGGTCGGGCAGCAGCGCGTCGAGGTGCGCGGCGACGAGGCCCGCGAGGGCGTCCGCGACCCGGCGGCGGGCGGCGGCGGGGTCGGCGATGGCGGCGAGCAGCGGTTTGGGATCGGGGGGGGGCGGCACGACGTAGCGGGAAACGTAAGTTCGCGCCCAATCCTTGTCCGCGACGAGCGATTGGTAGACGCCGGGGGAGGCGGGGGCATCCGCCGCACTCCCCCCCGCGAGGGCGAGAACAGCCGCCACGGTGTCGGTATCGGCGGCGTCGCGCAATGCGGCAAGGGCGCGGGCGGGGTCTTCGGGGTGCTGCGCCGCCGCAGCGAGGGCCAAGAGGCCGAGCGGCAACGGTGGCCCGAACAGCCCCGCCACCGTCCGCGATTCCTGCACCGTCAGCGTGTCTCGCAGCGCGGCGAGGCGGGGTGTTCCCGCCCGCCCGTGCGCGATCAGTGCCAACGCAAGCAGGCAGTCCACGAGCGGCAACGCGGCAACCGTCGCCCGTTCCCGCGCCGCGTCGTCGGGAGGTAAGGTGAGCGTCAGCATGGAAGGGTAGATTGTGTGCGCCCGTCACGCACGACAGGCTCCACATTTCTGCACAAAATGCACCTCTCCCCCGCCTGCCCAGAGGGTACCCGCTCCCCACAGAGGAAAGGGTTCCCCTGTGCTACGCGACTGCCGCCAACTCCGGCACGCTGGCGATCACATCCGAGATGATGTCGTCGGACGTGATGCGCTCCGCCTCGCCCTCGAAATTGAGGATGATGCGGTGGCGCAGGGCGGGGTAGGCGACGGCCCGCAAATCCTCGTGCGCGACATTCAGGCGCGACGACATGAGGGCGCGAATCTTGGCGGCGAGGATCATCGCCTGCGCCCCACGCGGGCTGCTGCCGTAGCGCACGAAGCGGCGCACCGCCTCCGGGGCGGCAGGCTGATCGGGGTGCGTCGCCATCAGCAGTTGCACGGCGTAGTCGTTGACGTGGCTGGCAATCGGCACCTCGCGGGCGAGGTCGCTCATGCGCACGATATCGAAGCCGGTGGCGGTGGTATTGACCTCCGGGGAGTGGCCCCCCGTGGTGCGGCGCAGGATTTCGCTCAATTCCTCGGCACGCGGGAAGCCCACGAGCAGCTTGAACATGAAGCGGTCGAGTTGCGCCTCCGGCAGGGGATACGTCCCTTCCATCTCCAGCGGGTTCTGCGTGGCGAGCACGAAGAACGGGCGGTTGATCGGGTAGATCGTGTTCGCCACCGTGACGGTGCGCTCCTGCATCGCTTCCAGAAGGGCGGATTGCGTCTTCGGGGTAGCGCGATTGATCTCGTCCGCAAGCACCATGTTGGCGAAGATCGGCCCCGGCTGGAACTGGAAGGTGCGCCGCCCGTCGCCCTGATCGGCGAGGATGTTCGTGCCGGTGATGTCCGCCGGCATCAGGTCGGGCGTGAACTGGATGCGGCTGAATTGCAGGTCGAGGGCATCCGCGAAGGTACGCACGAGCATCGTCTTGCCGAGGCCGGGGACGCCCTCCAGAAGCGCGTGTCCGCCCGCGATCATGCAGGTGAGCACGGCGCGTACGACCTCCACTTGCCCGACCATCAGGTGCGCGACCTCGGATTCGATGCGCATCGCGTTCTCGCGGAACTGTTCGGGCGTGAGCGGCTGCGTCTCGTTGTTGTACGGATAGTAACTCATCGGGCGGCACCTCTGGTTCGCGTGGTTCCCCGGCACGGTCGCAGGGGGGGCGGGACGGCGTGTTCGCAGTATACCAGCGCACGGAAACGCGGCGGCGACGATTCGCGGCACTGGCATTGCGAGCAATGGTAGCACGCGAGCGACCGATGTGACCTGAGTATGACCTGAGGGGGAGATGAGCAGTGGACGACACGACCCTGTTGGAAGTGCAAACAGATGGCGCGATCCTGCTCCCCGCAGCACTGCGAGAGCGGTACGGCATCGTGGCGGGGGAGTCGCTGGTGTGCGAAGCGACGGACAACGGCATTTTGCTCCGTTCCGCCGCGCCCGCCGCGACGACGAGCGCGGCGGTTGACGACGATGGCGAGGGGCAGACGGCGGCGGAACGGCACGCCGCCACCCTGCTCACCGAGGCGGTCTCGGAGGACGAGTACGCCCGCGCCGTCGAGGAGGTGCGCGGCATGGGTCTCGACCCCGACACCGTGACCCGCTCGGCGGCGGGCGAATAGCGCGTCAGGCACTCGCGCCGCTCGCCACTGCCTTCGTCATCAAAAGGAAGGTGCGGTGCTGGTAGTGGTTCTCCATCGCGTACGCCGTGCGCCAGCCGTGCCGCTCGTAGAAGGGAACGGCGGGGCGGTCACGGTCGGTGTAGAGGGTCAGTTTGTGCGCCCCCTGCGCCGCCGCCCACGCCTCGAAGGCCGCGAGCAGCCTCGCCCCTAGCCCGCCGTCGCGCTCCCCCGCCGCGATCATCAGTTCGCTGAGGTGCGCCACGCCCGCATCGTAACTCCCCACCGCCGCCCCGATCACACGCCCGTCGCGCTCCGCCACGAGGGCCACCTTCGCGGACGGCCACGGCTCCGCGTCAATCTGCGCCCACTGCCCATCGAGGAATCCCCCCACCGCGTCCGCCTCCGTCGCCGCCCGTACCGCGACCTCGCCCACTTGAGACCTCCCCGAATCGAACCACAAAGACACGAAGACACAAAGGAAATCCACGAACGGTGTTTGTGTCTTCTTTGCGTCTTCGTGTCTTTGTGGTTCATCTCCTTGCGCGTCGTTGCAGGGGAGTATACTGCGCGGCATGGACGGATTGCCGACGGTGAGCGTTATCATCCCCGCGTACAACGAGGCGCGTGACCTGCCGCGTTGCCTCGCCACGCTCCGGGATCAGACGCACCGCCCCGCCGAAATCATCGTCGTGGACGACGGCAGCACCGACGCCACGGCGGACATCGCCCGCTCCTTCGCGGGGGTGACGCTGCTGCACGGCGACCATCACGGCAGCGGCGCGGCGCGGAACACGGGGGCCGCCGCCGCCACGGGCGATGTGCTCGCCTTTCTCGACGCGGACATGCGCTTCGCACGGGACTTCCTCGCGTACCTCGTCGCGCCTATCGCGGCGGGGGCCGTGGGCAGTTTCCACGCCCTCGAGTACGTGGCGAACACGGGCGAGCGATGGGCGCGACTGTGGAACCTCAACCAGCGGTTGCCCCCCACGCGGAAGCACCCGCCGGGGGTACCCGACCGGCAGGCCGTATTCCGCGCCGTGCGCCGCGATGCTTTTCTCGCCGTTAATGGTTTCGTGGCGGGGGGTTACGACGACGACCTCTCGCTCGCGGCGAGGCTCGGCACGCTCGCGGTCGTGGCTCCCGGTGCCGTCTGCTGGCACACGAACCCGCAGACGCTCCCCGAAGTCTACCGGCAGGCCCGCTGGATCGGCGCGAGCCGCACCGTGCCGCACACCCCCCGCGAGTTCTGGCGATACTGCCCCCTGAACCCACGCGGCAAGGGGTGGCGGTCGCTCGCCCGCCCCGGCGAACGGGCGTTACCCGCTTTCCGCATCGTCTATGGCACCGGGGTATGCGCGGGTATCCTGCGGGCTTGGCGGCGCGGCGGCGCGGCGAAATAGGGAACCCCTCCCCCGGCCCCTCCCCGCAAGCGAGGGGAGCGTGTTACGAGCATCGAGGTTGCTCCATACATCCGGAGGTTGGAGCAGTCCGCAGAGAAGTTGACGGCATGGTGTGGCGCGAGGATCGCCCGCCAATTATCCTGTGTCGTACGGTAGCCTCGATACTCGTGTGCCTCTCCCTCGCGGGGAGGGGCCGGGGGTGAGGTCTCCCCGTGGTATCCTCCCCATCACGGGCGCACAGCGGCGTGCGCGTCAGCGAACGGAGCAGACGATGAGCGCGACGAAGGCACTGCGCGACCTCGGATTGGGGTTGTGGGTCGGGGGGCTGGCGGCGATAGATTTCGTGGAGGCACCGGCCCGCTTCCGCACCAAGGGGCTGGATCGCAACCAGATATCGGCGGTGGGCCGCAGCGTGTTCCGCTCCTACGGCAAGTACGAGATCGGTGTCGCGGCGATCACCGCCGCCCTCGCCGCCCTCGTCGCCCGCGAGACCGGGGCGGCGGGCGACCGCGCCAGACCCGTTGCGGCCCTCGCGGGGGCGATGCTTGCCCTCACCGCCGTACAGCAGGCGTATCTGCACCCCAAGATGCGCGGGCTGCAAGAGCAGCTAAGTAGGTAGCCAATCGAACTTGGACGACTGCACGCCGGAGATGCGAAGCACATCCGCCGGGGTGCGGGCGTCCAGCCACGCCACGGCCCGCTGCACCAACTCGTCCACGTCGGCGTAGGCCCG
>JAABUN010001375.1_pt1 | contig 54222 bp, 33 predicted proteins | sample 5559311 | NCBI WGS metagenome assembly JAABUN01 (sample SAMN10711877, study PRJNA513370) | rock metagenome | isolation source: Antarctica rocks | place: Antarctica: Victoria Land, Siegfried Peak sud
AGGCCGGGGCAGGGGGCGGGGGGTCCGCTTCCCCGCGAATCGGCCCTCCTCCCGCGAATCCCGGCGGCCATTTCCCCGCGAATCGGCCCTCGCCGGGCGGGCCGTTCGTGTTCCTTGAAAACATCAATGGCCTCCGGTACCATCAAATCCTCGCGTCGAGCCTAGCTTAGGTGGCCCGCATCGTCGATGATGCGCCGCCCGGGAGCGGGCGAGACCGCCCATGACGTCCACCTTGATTGACGACGCAAGAGGGCGGCCGGGGCGGTCTAGAGAGGAATACTTCCATTCAACTGCGATCGTGAATGGCCCGGGGGACGATCCGTTGGACCTCACCCCGGACCACGCGGCGGCCTGCCGTCCGCGGGTGTCCCGGACACTGCGGCCGATCGACTGATGTGTGTCGGTGCTCTGAGTTGGCCTGCTTTCCGGCCGGCCCGAGGGAATCGTGCCATGGAAGGTCGGATCAGTTGAGCCAACAGCCCCGGTGGGGCCAGCGATCGGGGTGCGCGCCCTGCGCGGCGATGCCCGGATCGGAAGCCCCGGGGTCGGGAGTCTCGCACCATGAGGCGATTCGGAGAGAAGGCGGTGGGAGTGGCATGTGGCTCGCGGGGCCGGCGGTCGCGGAATCGGCCCGTACTGGAATCCCTGGAGAGGCGCGAGCTCCTGACGACGGGCTCGCAACCATACCTCCTGACGGGGAATCGCTGGTCGAACGCGACCCCGATCACCTTCAGCGTCGCCGCCGACGGCGTGACCTGGGACCGCAAGGCGAACGTCCTGAACGCGACGATGGACGCGCGGTTCGCCACGGACGCCTGGCAGCGCGAGGTCGCCCGCGCCTTGCAGACGTGGGCCTCGGTGGCCGACATCAATTTCGTGCGGGTCGCCGACTCGGGCCTCGCCTTCGACGCGGTCGGCATGGCGCAGGGCGACGCCCGCTTCGGCGACATCCGCTTCGGCGGCTATGACTTCGACGATGCGAGCCGGCTGGCGCACGCCTACACCCCGCCCCCCAACGGCAATACAGGGGCCGGCGACGTGGCCCTGAACACGGCGATGAGCTTCGACATCGGCGGCGACTTCGACCTGTACAGCGTCCTGCTCCACGAGACCGGCCATTCGCTCGGCCTGGAACATCTCGACAATCCCGACGCGGTGATGACCGAGAACTACGGCGGCGCGCGGGCGGGGCTGGAAGCGGGCGACATCGCCGGCATCCGGGCGATCTACGGCGCGAGGATCGATGACGTTTATGGCCAGCAGGGCCTCGGCTCCGGCCTCTCGGACGCCGTCGACGTCTCGGCCGGGAGAGTCACCCCCACCCAGTTCGCCCTGGGGAATCTGTCCCTGACGGCGAGCGGCGATTCGGATTACTTCAGCGTCGTGGCGCCGGCATCGGGGGCCAGCCTGCATGTGATGGCGATCGCCGCCGGGGTGAGCCTCCTCGGCGCGCAGGTGAGCCTCTACGACGCCTCCGGCGCCTTGCTCGACCGCGAGGGGGACGCCTCCTCATACGGCCTCAACGTCACGGCGAGCGCCGCCGGGGTCGTGGCCGGGCAACGGTACTACATCAAAGTGTCGGGCGCGACCGACGACGTCTTCGCCGTCGGCTCCTATGGCCTGCAGGTGGACTTCGCCGGGCTCATGCCCCTCGACGCCGAGACGTCATCGCCGGTCGTCGTCGCGGCAGGAGGGGCAGCGGTCGTCGAGCCGGTCTCGCCGCCCGCGAGCGCGGTGGCGTCGCATACGATATCCCCCCCAAGCGACCCGGTCCCGCCCCCGAGCGTCCCGGCCCCGCCCTCGCTCGCGCCTCCCGCCGCCCCCCCGGCCCCTCCTCCCCTCACGCCACCCGCCACGCAGCCTGGCCAGCCCGTGTCGCCAGTCGTCGTCGCGGCGGAAGGGGCAGCGGTCGTCGAGCCGGTCCCGCCGCCCGCGAGCGCGGTGGCGTCGCATACGTTGCCCCCCCCGAGCGTCCCGGTCCCGCCCTCGCTCGCGCCTCCCTCGTTCGACCAGCCCGCGACGTCCCATCCGAACTTGGACCGGCCCCGCTGGCGTAGGCGAAGGCCCCGCTTCCCCGGCGAGCATCTGGCATTGCCCAGGAGGATGCATCACATCCGTGGGCAGCTTGGTCGACCGAGATGACGGGGTCCTGCCGCATCCGGCCTCTGCCAGGGAGGCCGGATGCGTCTCGAGCATCGGCCCGGTCAGGGATGGTAAGCCGGGCAAGGGGTCGAAGCGTAATCCCGTCAGGCCGGTGCCGTCGTCGCGGGCCACGTTCTGGGGCGCCAAGACCCGGGTGAATCCCCTCCACCGGGAATCCGGAGGGGTTCGCCGGCGCTGCGTCGCCACGCTCGGCGTGATCTTGAATCCGCCCCGGCCTACATGTGCCTTCGAGCGACCCCCAGGTCGACCTCGTCGCCCTGCTTGTGGGCGTGTGATCTCGGCGGCGTGCTTGAGCCGCCCCCGGCATGCTTGAGTCTCACCTCGGCCCGCCGCTCGGCGAGTGGCCGCCGAAGCTCGTCAATCCGGGCTACGGCCGCGGTGCCCACCGCGGCGTGGACGACCGATTCGGCCTCGTGGCAGGGCGATCGACGGGACGGATCGCGGGCGTGGAGCCTCGTTCCATCGAAGCCGATCGAGGGAGGAAGGGGGGGGAGGAGCCGCGGGTCATCCGGCGGTCGTCACGAATTCTCGGAGCGCCATCTCGGAGTTCAGGCCTTGCTCGGGAGCCCTTCCGAGGACGACTTCCGGTCGCGGCAGTGCGACGAGGAGGCGAATGCAACCGTAGGAGTTACCCGCCATCTTCAACGCCGTCCCGATCAGGATACGCAGGTCGAGCCACAGGTTGATGCGCTCGACATAGTACACGTCGTAGGCCACCTTGCGGGCCACGCCGTCCACGTCCTCATCGGGCGGGAGCTGGACCTGGGCCAGGCCCGTGATGCCGGGCCGGACCCGGAGTCGCTCGCGGTAATTGGGGATCACGTGCTCCAGTTCGCGGACGAACTCCGGCCGCTCGGGCCGGGGGCCCACCAGGCTCATCTCGCCCCGCACCACGTTCCAGAGCTGGGGCAACTCGTCCAGGTGGGTCGCTCGCAGGATGCGGCCCAGGGGCGTGGCCCTCGGGTCCCGGGCCTTGGCCCACTGGGGTCCGGTCGCCCGCTCGCAGTCATGGTACATGGTCCTCAACTTCAAGATCAAATACGGCTGCCCGTCGAGGCCGAGCCGCACTTGCTTGTAGAGGGCCGGCCCGCGTGACGTCAACCGTACGAGGGCCATCAATGCCAGGATCAGGGGCCAGGAGAGGGCGAGCATCGTGAGGGCGGCCAAGCAATCCAGCGTCGCCTTGCTCTCAACGTACCGGGAGACCTGGGGGGATACGTGACTCGTGACGTACTCTTGAAGGGCCCGGCCCTGGGAGGGGTAACGATAGCTCTCGATTGACATGAAACGCCTCTATCTCTATGGTCCGCACGCACTCATTGTTTATAGACTCAGTCGGCGACACGCATCGCGGCCCACGTTGGCCCTTCCTCCTGCCCAGGCATCGTCGACTAAAGTGCAAGCACGAATGATCACGCGGTGGACAATAAGTTAGATTCCGCTCAAAAGCAATGAAACTTTCGTTTGAATCGCGCCGAGGTGCTCGAACCGTTGATTTGGGGCAACATGGAGACAAAACGTGCAGGATCAAATCCGTGAGTGGGCGGAAGTCATAGGCCTGGAAGGGCATACGGAGATAGGAATTCCGCCCTTGGGCTGATGAGTGAGGGGCCGGGCGGCCCGGGCCTCCGCACCGGCAATGGGCGAACAGTGAGACCGACCTCCTGCTCCAAGCCCGACCGCGCGAATCACGCGATGACCGTAATCCTTTATATGGTCTGGAGTAATACTCACCAAATCCTCTCGGAGGCGGCCGCCGATCTCCGCAGCGGACGACTCCCTCCCGCCTCCCGTAGCGGGGCCTTGTCGCCCTCCTCGACCCGCGTCTTCCCGCCCCCCTTTCGCCCTCGAGGCGCAGGCCAGTCCCGCACGGCCGTTCACCATCTTCGCCGGGGGGCGGGGTCTTCCGCCGAGGACGGACGTGGCGCGGGGGAGATGCGAAGGGGGGCGGTTGCGTCATGGACCGCGCCGAGGATGCGACGCACGAGCGACGGCCCTCCCGCCCGCTCGCGGATGACGCGCCGCGAGGCGTCGGCGGGGAAGGGGACGGGCGTCGGCGGGGGCGACGGCACGTCGGGGGGTGGATCACCCGGCGCGCGGCGACCGCGAGCCCGATGGGTGCATCGAGATCGACCGCGGACCTGCGTCCTCGCACGCGACCGACTCCCCGGGTTGTCGACGTTCCCGCGTCCGCCGAGCCCCGGCTCCGCTCGGCGACCCGCGTCCACGGGGTCGAAGTCCGCCGACCCGTGGCGCCTCCACGGGCCCGATTTCGAGGTGTCCATGCATGGCACGCGGGCGCCGCGAAACCGTCGTGATACGCCCCGCCACCCCATCAGGACGGCGCCTCATCCTTCGAGACCCAAGCATGCGTCCCCCCGTCTCGCCCTCGACGATGCCCGCCGGGAGGTGCCGATGGCCCCCGTGCATCCGGGCTCCGCGGCGCGGAGGCCCGCATCTCGCCAAAATTGGCGTCCATGCGAGACTCATATCACACAACATTTGATGATTACGTAATAAGATTATTCTCTCTTTTGTATCTCATTTACTGCGAATGGGCTCGCGGAGTCTTGACGACGGGGATTCGCGGCAACTATCTTCTACCGGGCTCCCGCGGGCCCCGCGCCGCGTCGGACCATGAAATAATTCAAATATTCGCATATAATTTAATTACTATCCATAGATTTCTACGATTTCAATCTCCAGGGTTTGACGGAGGACTCCATGCCGAGCAACCGGGACCGCCGCCCCCCGTCGCGTCGCCGCCCGCCCCTCTTCGATCGCCTCGAGTCGCGGATCGCCCTGAGCGGCTACTACGTCTCCCCCGCCGGGGACGACTCGGCGGCCGGGACCGTCGACGCCCCGTGGAAGACCGTCCAGCATGCCGTCGCGTCGGCCGCGCGGGGCGACGTCATCAACCTCCGCGCCGGATCTTACAATGGCGGCATCTACGTCGAGACGCCCGACATCACGATCCGGTCGTTCCCCGGCGAGCGGGCCACGATCGTGGCTCCGTCCGCCGATCCCGCGGTCGCGAATAACCTCTGGTTCAACGCCACGGGCGGCAGGGCCGTGAACCTCGACCTTCGGGGCGGGTATTACTACGGGGTGAAGTTCGAGAAGGGGGGCGGCCTGGTCGACGGCTGCAAGGTCACCGACACCGGCTACTTCGGGATCAAGATCGTCCCCGGGGCCGACCACGTCACCATCACCCGGACCGAGGTGGGCAACACGGGCGTCGCCCAGGGCGGCGGCGGGATCGACGACGTCAACGGCGACTACTTGACGATCCGGGACTGCTACATCCACGACACCCGGGGCGATGCCATCATGGTGAAGGGGGGCGCCATCGGCGTCGTCATCGAGCGCAATCGGATCGAGAATTCCACCGGCACCGGCATCGACGGCGGCCAGTGGACCGATTCCGTGTGGTTCGACCCGATCCAGAACCCCCGCCTCTACGAGATCATCGAGCCCGTCATCCGCAACAATATCGTCATCGGGACGGATTACGCGGGCATCGCCCTCTACGGCGCGCTCCGCGCCGAGGTGAGCAACAACACCCTGATCGATACCGCCAGGATCGGCCAGGGCTCGATCTACGTGGCCTCGGCGGAACGATTCGCGACCAATCTCGACCCCACGATCGTCAACAACATCGTCACCCGCACGGTCGCCGGGCCGCGACCGATGGTCTTCATCACGCGGGATGGTTTCGCCGGCACGCTGACCATGGATCACAACCGCTACAACAACGCGGGCGTCGATCCCGGGTTCTGGTCGCAGCGATCGGGCCCGGGATTCTTCGGGGACTTCGACAGCTGGCGGGCGACCTTCGGGATCGATGCGGGCAGCTCATCAGGAGAACCGGGGATCGATGCCGGCGGCCACCTCCTGGCGAACAGCCGGAGCATCGATGCGGGGCGGTCCCTGGTCGACGTCGTGGATGACTTCGATCGCGAGCCGCGGACGGGGGCCTATGACATCGGTGCCGACGAGTACCCGGCCGCACTCCGGGCGGTCCCGTCGGCGCCCACGGGCCTGGTGGCGGCGGGCTCCTCCGGGCGCGTCACGCTCTCCTGGGCCGCCGCCGACGACGCCGACTCCTACCTCATCGAGCGCGTCGCCGCCGACGGCGACGACTGGGCCCGGGTCGCCGACGCCGACGCCGGCGTCACCTCCTGGCTCGACGCCGGCCTCGACGCCGCCACCACCTACCGATACCGCGTCCGCGCCGCCAACGCCGCCGGCGACTCCCCCTACAGCAACACCGCCGTCGCCACCACCTCGGCCGACGCCGCCACGCCGGGCGTCGCCACCCTCTTCGCCGACCGCTTCGACGCCGCCGCCGCCACGACGGCACGGCCCTGGGCCACCGTCGGCGGCGACTGGGCCCAGGCCGACGGCCTCCTCAGGCAGACCGGGCTGGGATTCGGCGAGCCCGAGAAGGCCTCCGTCGCCGGCGTCGCCTTCCCCGCCGACATCGAGGTCCGCGCCCGCGTCCGCGTCGACACCTGGGCCGGCGGCGACTACGCCCGCGCCGGCGTCAGCCTCGGCGACGACGCCGCCGGCCTCGGATACAACCTCGTCTTCCACCGCGACACCAACACCGTCCAGTTCCTCCACGACCACGTCGCCTGGGGCAACGGCTACGCCTTCGCCTGGCAGGTCGGCACCTGGTACCGCTTCGCGCTGCGCCAGCAGGGGGGGGTCCTCTACGGCAAGGTCTGGGCCGACGGACAGGCCGAGCCGGCGGACTGGATGTTCCGCCAGGACGGGTGGCCCGGACGCGCCGGGGCCCCGGGCCTCAACGGCGGCTCCTATGCCGCCTCCACCGCATCCTTCGATGACTTCGCCGTGACCACCTGAATCTCAGGGCCGTCCGATCCTCATCATACGTCTTCCCGGGGGCAAGCGACCGGTGCCTTGTACGCCACCTTGCCCCAGGATCGGGCCGACCGCCCCGTGATCCAGACCCAGAACGCCATCCAGGCCGCGGCGTTCAGCACCAGGAATGAGGACGCGGCCGAGACGACCCGCGACCGAGTCCCGAGGCCGATCACGCCGGCCAGGCCGATGAGGTAGCAGGAGACCTGGACCAGGAAGAGGGATCGGTACAACGGCCCCCCCAGCGTCGCCGCGAGCCCCAGGGCTCCCAGCAACGCCCATGGGACGAGGAGCCGGGCCAGCTTGTGCGAGACGAATTGCCACCAGATCGGGTTGCGCCCGGGGAGCAGGAGGGAAGGGAGCCGGGCGACGAGCTGGAAGTTCCCGCTGAGCGTCCGCACCTTCCGGCGGAACTCGTCGCGGGCCCGATCCGGCAGGCGGTCATAGGCCCGGGCGCGGTCGTCATGGACGACGCGGTCACCTTGCATCACCACGCGAAGCGGCCAGTAGACGTCGTCGAGGATAGTCCCGGGGGGGATCGGCCGGAACAGCTCGCGGCGGACGGAGCAGATGGACCCCGTCAGGCCGACGCTCGAATGCAGGCGGCTCTCGGTCCGGCGCAACCATTTCTCGAACCGCCAGTAGAGCCCCACGCCGGCCAGGACCCCGGGGGCCTCTTCCACGACCAGGTCGCCCCCGGCGCCTCCCACGGAAGGATCGGCGTAGTTCTCGAGCAGGCGTCCCAGGGCATCGGGGGCCCAGGTCTGCCTGGCGTCGGCGAAGACCAGCACGTCATTCGAGGCCCCGGCACAACCGGCACTCAGCGCGGCGGCCTTGCCGACGTTGGTCGTCAGCTCGAGGACCCGCGCGATCCCCGCACCCGCGGCCCGCGCGGCTTGCGCCGTGCCGTCGGTGGAGCCGTCCGAGACGACGATGATCTCGCCGCGCAACCCCGATGCGCCGATCAGTCCCGCGAACTCGCGGATCCGACGGCCGATCGCGGCCTCCTCGTTGCGAGCCACCAAGACGATCGATACCGAGGGTCGTACGCCGCTCGCCGCGCGGGCGGGCCGCGTCCACAGCCGGGCGACGGCCGCCAGGACCAGGGGATAGACGACGTAGGGGTAGGCGATGCACGCGACGCATGACCAGAAGATCGTTTCGAGCAACGGCTTATCCATGAACCTCGACCCGACCCCGTCCCGGATCGACGGCCCCTCGCATGATGTCCGAAGTCCCGTCCTTGATCCTAGCACCCGGGCTCGTCTACTGCGATCGGTACGCCAATTTATACCTGGCCATTTCCGGTTTTCCGCCCGATTCGTACGCAGATTCCACCGGCCGGAGACCGGTGAATTCAGTCGAGGCGGTGAAAGGTGCCGTGTGCCAACGTATAGTTCGCGGCGAGCCTTTTCCCCGCCTCTTCCCACGTATATCCGGAGGCGTGCCGGACGAGGTCATCTTCCCGAAACGGCGTGGTCCGGAGTCCCTCGATGGCGGCCGCGAAGCTCTCCGCGTCGCGCTCGACGAGGATGCCGAGCGACTCATGGCAGATCACTTCCGGCGTCCCCCAGACGCGGGTGCCGATGACGGGGGTCCCGCACGCGAGAGACTCCAGGAGCACGTTCGCCCATCCTTCCTTGCTGGAGGCGAGGCACAGCGCGTCGGCCGCGCCATACCAATAGGGGAGCATCTCCGGGGTCTGCTCGCCCGCCAGGATCACCCGATCTTCGAGGCCGTGCCTGGAGATGAGCTCGCGCAAGGCCGACGAATAATCCCCTTCCTCGCCCGCGGCCCCGACGATCGCGAGGGTGGGGACCGGCCGATCTCGTGCCTTCAGCAGTGCGAGGGCCTCGATGATGATGTGGTGCCCCTTTCGCTCGACCAGATGTCCCACCGAGACCAGGTAACGCTTGCCGGGGTCCAGCTTCAGATGCGCACACGCGTCGTCCCTGGGTATGGGCCGGAAGACTCCCATATCGACCCCGTTGGGGATGGTCTCGGTCTTCTCCTCGGGACAACCCAAGGAGATGACGCACTGCCGCAGTGCTTCCGCGACCGCCATGACGCGCGCCGCCCCCCTCAGGGCGTATCTCACCTGCCGCCCGCGCACCGGGAACTCGGGGAGGTGGTTCACGTCGTGGCCGCGGACCGTGATGCAGTAGGGGACCCTCCGGATCATGGCGAGGAGGCGGGCGGCCCATCCTTCGGGGAAGGCGAGCTGGGCGTCGATGACGTCGAATCGGGACCCGCGGCAGGCCCACCAGATCGACACGGCCAGGGAAAGACCGTCGAGGGGCTTCAAGTACCGCGGGACGGAAAGATAGCGCGGATAATGGACGGTCAGGCCGAGTATCTCGGATCGATCGGGGATGAGCCCTCGATGATGATATCGCTCGAGGCGCGTACCGAATGGGAACCACGGGACTGGCGACATGATCTCCAGGTCGGCCATCCGTGAGGCGGCGCGAAGCCGGCGAGCGACGAAGATCCCGAAGTTGGGCAAGGCCGGATTCGGAAACATCGTGGTGATGACGAGTACGCGTAACTTAACAGGGCTCATGAAGGCAGTCTTCCCAGATGTGCTCGAGTTTCTCGGCCAGCACGTCCCAGTCGTAGCGTTCCAGCACGAGTCGGCGACCGCATTCGGCCATCGCTCGGGCCGCGGCCGGGTCGCGCAGGCAGCCCACCAGGGCCGCGGCCATCTCCTCGACCCGCTCGACGACGGCCAGGTCATGCCCGGCGGTCAGGCGCAGTCCCTCGGCGCCGACGCGGGTCGAGACGACCGGCAGGCCGGTGGCGAGGGCCTCGAGGATCTTCAGGCGCGAGCCGCCGCCGATGCGGAGCGGCACGGCCATCACCCCGCTCCGGGCGAGGAAGGGCCGGACGTCGGGGACGTCGGGGTGCAGCGTCACGTTGGGCATGTCACGGGCCCGCCGCGACAGCGACTCGGGCGGGTTGCGGCCCACGAGGTCGAGCTTGGCCGACGGTATGACGGCCCGCACCGCCGGGAAGATGCCGTCCAGGAGCTGGTCCACCGCGTCGAGGTTCGGCCGCCAATCGAAGCTGCCGAGGAAGAGGATGCGATCGTGCTCGCGCCCCGGCACGACCGACCCGAAGTAGGCCCGATCGATGCCGTTGTCCACCACGGCCACCCGCTCCGAGCCGAACCGCCCGCGCACCAGCGCCGCATCCTCGTCGCTGACCGCGACGACCCGCGTCGCCTCGGCGAAGGCCTCCCGCTCGAAGCGCTCGAACTTCCGCCACTGGCGGGCGATGTACCACTTCCGGAGCGGTCGGCGTTCCGTCTCGTGGTAGCGCTCCCAGATCTGCGACTCGACGTTATGGGCCATCAGGACCTTGCGCACGCCGGCGAGCCCGCGCAGGGCCTCGAAGTAGGGCGCCGCCTCGGCCTGCCACAGGTCGACGGCCCGCGTCTCGGCGAGAGATCGGACCGCCCGGCGCAACTCGGGCCCGATATGCGACGAGACCGAGTAGGGGAGCGGCGATGCCAGGTTCGCGGCCAGGCGAGCATAGAAGGCCGGCCCCGACTTCGCGGGCACCGCGTGGTCCACGCCGAGGGTCTCGACGCCGCGCTCTCGGAGGTAGGTCGCGGCCGACCGCGACTCCTCCGGGTCACCGCCGCGGTGATAGATGTAGGTGATCCGATGGCGGGCCGCCAGCCGCAGGGTCAGGTTGAGGGTGCGGATGCGATTGCCTGCCGTCGGAGGATAGGGCAGACTGCCACCGACGATCACCACGTTCATCCCGATCTCCACACGTTAGTTCGCCGCGAACCAAGCGGTCCATCCCCCCCGTGGTTCACGATGAACCAAGCGGTCGATCCTTATCGTGGTACACCGTGAACCGGCCGGTGGCCCGGCCCGGATCATGGCCCTAACCAGGCCTGGAACATGAGGGCGGACCAGAGGTCGTCCGCCCGGTCGCGACGTCCCGAGAGGTGCTCGTCCCACCGCCTCCGGATCGGTCCCGGGTCGAGGAATCCCCCTCGTCTCAGCCGGCCCTCATCGAGCAGCCCCTCCGCCCACTCCCGGAGCGGGCCGCGGAGCCAGGCCCCGACCGGCACGGTGAAGCCCATCTTCGGCCGCTCGATCAGCTCGCGGGGGACGTGCCGGTGCAGGACCTGGCGGAGCAGCCACTTGCCGGAGCCGTCGCGGATCTTCATCGCGGTCGGGACCCGGAGGGCGAACTCGACCACGCGATGGTCCAGGAACGGCGCCCGCGCCTCGAGGCTGACTCCCATGCTCGCCCGGTCCACCTTGGCGAGGATGTCGCCCGGCAGATACGTCCGCATGTCGGCCAGCATGAGCCGGCGGGGGACGTCTCCCAGGCCCGGACACGCCTCCCAGCCCGGCGGGGCGGCCGGCGGCCCGGCCGCCCCGAGGACGACCGGGGGGAGGCCGTCCCACCGCGAGAGCAGGGCCCAGTGGACGTCCTCCGCCTGATCCGAATGCCCGAGGAGGGCCGCCAGCTTGCCGATCCGGTCGGGCGAGACGAGGCGGGCCAGCCGCCCCGAGCCGACGGGGCGCCGCGGCCCGCGGGCCCCGACCGCGGCGAGCGCCCCGGCGGTCGTCCGGCGGAGCCCCCGAGGGAGCCGACGGACCTTGTCCCAGACACGTGCGGTCCGGGGATACCAGGAATAGCCGCCGAAGAGCTCGTCCCCCCCGTCGCCCGAGAGGCTCACCGTGACATGTCGCCGGGCCATCTCCGAGACGAGGTACGTCGGGATGGCCGAGGAGTCGGCGAAGGGCTCGTCGTAGAGGATCGGCAACGCGGGGATGACCTCCCGCGCCTCGGCGGCCGTGACGTAGAGTTCGGTGTGCTCGGTCCCCAGGTGGCGTGCCACCTCCTTGGCGTACCGCGCCTCGTCGTAGCCGGCCTCCTCGAAGCCGATGGTGAACGTCCTCACCGGCCGGGGGCTCTGGGCCTGCATCAGGGCCACGATCGTCGAGGAATCGACCCCGCCCGAGAGGAAGGCGCCGAGGGGGACGTCGGCCACCATCTGGAGGCCCACCGCCTCCCGCAGCAAGGCCTCGAGCCGGTCGGCCCCCTCGGCCTCCGTCCCCACGAATGGCGCGGCGGCCCCGTCCTCGGCGGCGCGGCGGGCCGACCAGTAGGGGACCGGGTCGGGGAGGGCGCCGGCGGCGGACGTCCGTCCGGCGTCGATCGTCAGGCACGTGCCGGGCGGGAGCTTGCGGATCCCTCGGTAGATCGAATGGGGTTCGGGGACGTACCCCAATCTCATGTAGAGGGCCAGCGACTCGCGGTCGACCTCGTCCGAGAAGCCGGGGTAGGCACGCAGCGCCTTGAGCTCGGATCCGAAGACGAGGCCGCCGCCCGCCCACCCGTAATAGAGCGGCTTCTCGCCGATCCGGTCGCGTGCCAGCCGCAGGATCCGGTCGCGGCGGTCCCAGAGGGCGAACGCGAACATGCCCACGAACCGCTCGAGGGCACGGTCCGGCCCCCGGCGCTCGAACGCGGCCAGCATGACCTCGGTGTCCGACTGCCCGCGGAACGGGCCGGCCCCGGCCGCCACCAGCTCGCGGCGCAGGTCGGCGTGATTGTAGACCTCGCCGTTGAAGGCCAGGACATAACGCCCCGACGCCGAGACCATCGGCTGGTGCCCCTCGGACGAGAGGTCGACGATCGCCAGTCGTCGGAAGCCGAGGGCGAGGCCGGCCTCCGCGTCGACCCAGGCCCCCCGGTCGTCGGGGCCGCGGAGATGGAGCGTGTCGGCCATGCGGAAGACGGTCGCGGTGGACTCGTCGGCGCCCGCCCCGCGGCCGGGTTCGAAGAAACCGGTGAAGCCACACATGTGCCTATATCCCCCGCGCGGCCGATGGTCGTGGCCGCCGCGCGCCGGTCGCCCGGCCGGCGAACTCGCCATAGATCCGGTCGTAAGCCGCGATCATCCGCCCTTCGTCGAAGGACGCACGTGCCCTCTCCCGCCCCGCCCGGCCCAGCCGCCCGCGCAGGTCCCGATCCTCGGCGAGCCGGAGGATCCGAGCCGCCAGCGCGTCGACGTCGCCGACGGGCGCGAGGAGGCCGGTCTCGCCCTCCACGACGACCTCGGGTATGCCGCCGACGCGGGTGGCCACCACGGGGAGACCGGCGGCCATGCCCTCGAGCAGGGTCAGGGGGATCCCCTCGCTCCGGCTCGTCAAGAGCACGACGTCGGCCGCCCCGATCAGCCGGGACACGTCGGTGCGGGTGCCGAGCCGGAGCACGTGGGCCCCCAGGCCCAGGCTGCGAGTCAGCTCGTCGATCGGGCCCGCCTCCGCCCCGTCCCCCACGATGACCAGCCGCACGTCGCCCCGACGCTCGGCCACCCGCCCCACGGCACGAACGGCCGTGGCGTGGTCCTTGATCGGATCCAGGCGGGCCACCTGCATGAGCACGAGGTCCCCGGCGCCGACCCCGATCTCGCGGCGCACGGACTCGCGATGCCGGGCCGACTCCGCGAACGAGCCCGTGTCGGTCCCGTTGTAGACGACCTCGACCCGGCCCGCCGGGAAGCCCTCGTTGTCGATCAAGGCCCGCCGGACGTCCTCGCCCACCGCGATGATCCGGTCGCCCCGGCGGAGGACGGCCCGGTTGAAGAGGAAATGCTTACGCCTGGGCGGGTCGGGGAAGGAGCGGCCGTGCTCCGTCATGACGAGCCCGGGACGGGGAGCCAGCAGGCGGGCCGTGGCACCGTAGAAGAACGGCCCGTACTGGTGGGCATGGATGACGTCGACCTTCTCGCGGCGCAGCAAGGACGCCAGGCGGTTCGAGCTGCGTAAATTCAGGCCGGAACGCCTCCCGAGAGGATACACGGAGAACCCCTCGTCGCGCAGCTCCTCGCCGAGCGGCCCGATGTCATCCAGGCAGCAGAAGATCGTCTTGTGCGATCCCGAGAGCCGGCGGGCCAACCGCGCCGCCAGGACCTCGGCGCCGCCCATCGTGAGGCTGAACAAAACCTGACAGACCGTCGCTCTAGGCATGATCGGCCCCTGCACCTTGCGGCGACGGATCCCGGGCCGCGAAGGCGTCGGCCATGATCTGGAAGATAGGGCGCCAGTACCTGGAGTGGGTGTAATTGCCCAGGACCGCGCGTCGGCCCTGCTCGCCGATGCGCCGGCGCAGGTCCGGGTCGGACCGCAGCGCCTCGATGGCCGAGCGCAGGTGGAGCACGTCCCCCGGCCGGTAGAGCAGCCCGGTGGTCCCGTCCTGGATCAGGTCCCTGGCCCCGGGCGTGTCCGAGACGATGACGGCCTTCCCCAGGACCATGGCCCCGAGATAGGTCCCCTGTCCGGAACTGCGGAGGTGGTGGTCGAGGATCGGGAGGACCGCGAACATCGACCGGGCGAGGGGCTCGTAGAACTCCTCGGCCGTATCCGAGTTCTCCACGATCTCCACGTTCTCCGGCACCGTGCCGACGGGGAACCTCTGGTGGGTCAGGATGCGGACCTTCACCGCGAGGGGCCTCACGGCCTCGAAGAGCGTCCCATAATCCCGGATGCTGTCGCCGCCCGAATAGAGGAAATCCCCCTCGGCCGTCTCCAGCCCTTCGAGGTATTCCTCGGAATTGTATTTGTAGGGGGTGAATCGGAGCTTGCGCCGGTCGATGCCCAGGACTTCGTGATAGCTCTCGACCTCGTCGCTCGACAGGACGAAGAAGCCGTCGATTCCCGCCTTGAGGATGCCCATCCGGACGGCGAAGATCAGCCGGCGCAGGAGGCCCTCGGGCGGCCGTTGGAAATAGACCATGTTGACGAAGACGCGCCTGTCCCGCCGGAAGAAGAGCCGCTTGAACAGCGCGAAGGCGAAGGCCTCGTAGCCCCCCTCGGCGAGGATGCCGTCGAAGTCCCCCCGCCAGAGGTTCCGCGCGGCATGGGCGATCATGCCGCGCGTGCCCGCCGGCCTCCCCCGGTGGATGAACTGCAATTGCGGGAAATCCGCCAGGGGTGCGGCCTCCATCACGCCCGGGGGGTACGTCGTCAGGATCCGGAACTGCCTGGGCGGGTCCGCGGTCATGGGCGTTCCAGTCATGGTGGGGCCGCCTGGACGAGGCCGGCGGCCGTCGAAGGCGACTCGATTCCCTTCAGGGAGCAGACCGGACGGGCCGGATTCCCGGCGACGAGGGTGTAGGGCGGGATCTCGCCCCGCACCACCGACGCCGCGGAGACGACGCTCCCCGCGCCGATCGTCGTGCCGGGCAAGATCAGGCAGCGCGACCCGATCCAGACGTTGTCGCCGATGGTGATCGGCCTCACCTTGTCGGCCGGGGCCGGCAAGCCGGCCAGCCGATCGGCGGGATCGGTCGGATGACCGCTGGTGTCGGCCATCCAGACACCGTTGGCGATGAGGCAGTGCCTCCCGATCGCGATCCGCCGCCCGACCGCGAACGAGCAATCGTGACTGATGACGGTGCTGTCCCCCACCTCCAACGTCGGGTCGGGGGAGTACCGGGCGGCGAAGGTGAAGCTGCACTTGCCGTCGACGAGCACGCCGTCGCCCAGGAGGATCGTCCCCTTACCCTGGACCCAGTGGATGTACGTCCCCGTCCGGACCCCTCGGCCGTATCGCGTGCAGTACGCCTTGAAGAAGGGCTCGCACACGAGGACGCGCTTGGCGAAATAATAGGCGTGGCGCAGCCCGAGGAACGTCGCGAGGAGGGGCCGGAAGACCGCCCGGGGCGCCGGCAGGGTGAAGCCCAGGACCGCACGGCGGGCACGGCGAACCATGCGGGCGACCGGGTGATCGGAGCTCGCCAGGAAATGGATGGAGCTAGACATCGGCACTCTCGCCGGTCGTCATGGACGGCCGCGGGTGAGGCCCCGCGGTCACGGCCCGAGTCCCGTCGGCTCCTTCCCCCGATGGCTCAGGCCCGGCGACGCCCGCCCGGGCTCGTCGCGAGCGATTCAAGCCGAGATGCCAGCGGGCGGCCTGCATCACCGCGAGCGTCAGGAACCTCAGCCGGGCAATGGGGTGGCAGTACCACAGATCCTCGTCGAAGTAGGGGAACGGCCAGAGCAGGAGCGAACGGACGACCCTTGACAAGGCCGCCCCGTAAGCGTGGGCATCCCGGTAGCCATAGGCCAGCTGGATGATGATCTGGGCGTGGGCCTTTCGCCTCAGCCAGGGCGACCGGCTCAACGGGTCGGGGCCGTCGAAGACCTTGCCGATCATCTTCAGTGTGTTCAACTCCATGCGCTCCGTCGCTTTATGCATGCTGGCGCCGTGGTGGCGGTACGCCCACAAGGGGAACTCCAGCTTGGCGACGGGGAACCGGCTCGCGATCCTGATCCACATGTCGACATCTTCGGCCGACCTCAGCGTCTCGTCGAAGGGGCCCACCTCGTCGAAGCACCGCCGCCGCGCGACGACCCCGCAGGCGCCGAATCGCGACCCGATGACCAGCTCGTCGAAGGAGACGGCGTGGGCCCCGATCGCTCGCGATCCGTCGACGCGTGGCCAGTCCACCCGGCCGATCTCGCTCGTGTGCATGTCCAGGTGCTCGCTGGCCACCAGCGCGACCTCCGGATGCTCATCGAGGTAGCGGGCCTGGACCGCCAGCTTCTCCGGGTGCCAGAGGTCGTCGGAGTCCAGGAACGCGATCAGGGCGCCCCGCGCGACGCGGATCCCCGCGTTCCGGGCGGCCGAGAGGCCCCGGTTCTCCTGGTGGACGTAGCGAATCCGCCCCCGGAACGGCGCCAGCCGGTCCCGCGTGTCGTCCGTGCTGCCGTCGTCGACGACGATGACTTCGCGATCGGGATACGTCTGCGCCAGCGCGCTCTCGACGGCCCCCGTCAGGTAATGGGCGTAGTTGTAAGTCGGGATCACCACCGAGACGAGCTTCGCGTCCATCAAGGGCCCCCGATCGCCTGGTTGTAGAACGCGACGGCCCGCTCCGCCATCCGCTCGGCGGAGAATTCGGCCTCGACCCGGCGCCTCCCCGCCTCGCCGATCCGGCATCGGCGTCCCTCGTCGCGAAGCAGCGCGATGAGGGCGTCGGCCAGCTCGGCCGGGTTGCCGGGGGAGACCAGCAGCCCGCTCACGTCGTCCTCGACGATCTCCGGGATCCCCCCGGCCCGCGTGCCGACGACGGGGGTCCCCCAGCGCATCGCCTCGACGAAGATGAGCCCGAACGACTCGTAGAGCGAGGGGGCCACGAAGAGGTCCGCCGCCCGCAGGAGGCGGGCGACCTCGTCGTCCGGGAGCCGGCCCGCGAGCCGGATCCGGGACCGGACCTCCGGCGGGAACTCCTCCTCGAGGTAGCGGGCATGGGTCCGGCCGCCCGGGCAATGAGGGCGGTCGGCGCCGATCAGGACGAATCGCGCCTCGGGGACCGCGCGCAGGACCTCGGGCGCCGCCGTGAGCAGGTCCAGGGTCCCCTTGCGCTTCTCCATCCGGCCGAGGTAGACGACGGTCAGCTCGCCCGACCGGTTCCGCGGCCGCACATGGACGTCGCCCAGGGGGATCCCATGCGGGATGAGGGCGATGCGCGCGGCGTCGATGCCGAGATCGTCGGCCATCTGCCGGCGGTGGGCGTCGGAGTGCGTCACGAGGGCGTTCGCGGACCGCGAGAGCCAGCGCTCGCGGCGGACGTCCCAGGCCGCGACCCGGCGGCTCGCGACGCCGTCGATGCGGTTCGTCTCCGCCGCGGAGGTGTGGAGGCGGACCACGAGCGGGGCCGGCCTCCGCGCGGCGTACCAGAGCCCCACCCCTCCCCAGTTCGGGAACTCCACGACGTCCAGGCCGTGCCGCTCGACCAGCCGGGCCATCGCGGTGCCGACCCGGTAGCTGGCCCCCGCGCCGGGGACGAGTCGATCGCCCACCGGGAGGTAGTCGTCGCGGCAGAGGTGGACCGAAACCGCCCCGTCCTCGACCGACGACCGGGCATCGCCCGGCGTCAAGACATGCACCCCGTGGCCGAGCGCCGCCAGCGCGTGCGCCAGGTTCCGGGTATAAGTGCCGATCCCGCCCTCGCCCGTGACCCCGGGATAGCTGCTCGAGAAGAAGCCGATTTTCATTTTAGGGTTCAAACTTCATGGGACGGACCTCGGGACGACATCGGAGTGCGCGGGCGCCTCGACGGCGATGCCGACGGCCGGCGAGCCCTCGAGGGCGCGGCCGCGGGGATCGCCCCTCCGTCGAGGGCACGGGCGCGGACGATGGCGACGTTTCCCACGCCCGCGACCCGCGAGATCAAGCATACCAAGGCCGGGACCGCCGCGGGACGGCCCGTTGCCCGGAACCGACATTCCCCCATCCGCCCGATGCGCGATCCCGGCCGAGGGGCCGGATACCCGGCCGCTCGCGACCGCCGCCGCGGCCGATTCCCGCGCCCCGGGGGCGTCGAGGCCGACATCAGTAGTACCTCGCATTCCTCTTTATAAAGAAGTACATGACGACCAGGTAGATGATGCCGGCGGCCACGAGGAGACAGATCAATTTCGGGTTGAGGCGCAAGGGCCCTCGGGCGGAGCTGCCCGCCACCATCCGCTCGAATGCGACGGACAGGCCGAGGATCGTATAAGTCGAGATGACGTCGGCCCGCGAGAGCGTCATGATCCCGACGGCGTAGCTGACGGTGCTCGCCAGCAGGAACCTCCTCTGGCGCACGAGTTCGTCGTCGGGGGGCCGGTCCCGCGACGGCCCCAGCCGTACCAAGGACCACACGGACAGGAGGACCGCCGATAGGAAGGAGAGCCCGCCGAAGAAACCGCGCTCCGCGAAGACATGGATATAGGAATTGTGGGCCACCTGATAGGTGTGGTGGACCCCCTGGCCGAACCCCACGCCGAACAGGGGGTTCGCCAGGAACATCTCGATGTAGATGTCCCAGAGGGCGATCCGGGACTGCCCGGTCCCCCCCGAGACGTCGAAGTCCACCTGACGCCCGCCCCCGCGGAGCAGCAGCGGCAGCGCCAGCAACGCCAGGGGCAAGGCACGCCAGCGGAACCGAAGCAAGGCATAGACGCCCAGCCCGACCATCAATGACATCGCCCCGCCGCGCGAGAAGGTCAGGGCCAGGGTCAGGAACAGCAAGGGCAGGGGCAGCAGCCACAAGGCGCGGCGCGGCGGGGAGACCGACCGGTCGCCGAGCAAATACGCGGTATAGATGAAGCAGCCGACGATCATCAGGCTCAGGTCGTTCGGGTCGCCGAACAGGCCAGTGCCGGCCAGCCTGCGGAATAAGACCTCTTCGCCGTCGACGAACTGCACCTCCATCAGGATGATGAGGTTCGGGATGTGGAGGATCCCCATGTAGTCGGCCACCCCCAGGCCCGCGACGATGCACCCGTCGACGACCAGGGAGGCGAGCAGCCACTTCATCCTCGAGGGGGTCCGGACCACACAAATAAGCAATATATAATACAAAAATATTTTGAAAAACCAGTCCGCCGTGTTGACGGCATCCTCCACCTGGCCCTGGAGCAAATTCGAGAGGATCGCCGTCGTGACCACGCCGATCACGCAGAGGCTGACCGGATGCCCGGCGATCGAGCGGAGCGAGCCCGCCTCCAGCAGCGCGGGGAGGCTGAAGAAGAAGCAGATGCAGAACGCCACGTTGTAGAGCGGCAGGCCGACGAGCCCGGGGACGAAATCCATCGGCCGGATGTAGAGCACCGCGTTGAGGATCACGAAGGTGGCGAAGTCCACGGCGAGCCTCGGGTCGTGCGACCGGCAGGGCCGGCATCGGAGCGGATCGGGGAGAGTCGCCGTCCACGGGGACGTGGCGCATCGGCCCGCAAGGGGTCCGGCATCGACCGCGGAGGGGCGGACCCGGGTCGAGGAATGCCGCCGTCAATCAATCGAGGATTATCACACGAATCCCCCCCACGGCTGAAGCCGGGGGGATTCCTCGCGAGGCTTATTGACGAGTAGCACGGTGCTCAGGACGGTCTGATCGGGCAGTGGGACCTCGCAGAGAACCCTTTCGACGGCGCGATCGAACGGCGGTTGGTCCAGCAAGAGGCCGGATTCGTATCCGACCCGTGTCTCGTTTCCATGATGGATATCGAGGTTCGGCGTCCAAGCCTTGGTCGGGCTAGGCAGGTGCTCCGTGACGATGACATAGGGGTACTGCTCGCAACGCGCCAGCACTCGCGCCACCTGATCGTTGGATAGATGCTGCAGGACCTGGCGGATCAAGCACAGGTCACCGGCCGGTAATGCATCGACGGTGACATCCCTACAATAGAACACGACGTGCGCCGACGAGAATTTCTCCGAATTGTACCGAATCAGGTCCCCGACGACATCCACCCCGTGGTAGGAGAGACTTGGCCCAACCAAGCGAGAGCCGACCCGGAAATCCCCGCACCCCACGTCCACGATGGACCTGATCCCGTTCGCCTCGATAAATTGCTTGACAGCCTGGACATAAGGTCCCGAAACGCCGGCCTCGGAGCCGGGCCCGGAGTAGAATGGGCTCCCATCTTTCTCGTCCCCCCACAGGCCACGAAGGTAGATCTCGGAGAAGACCTTGCGGACGGGCTGCCCTTCCGGCTCGTACCATGTCTTGCCATAGCGGGCGATCCTGTACGCATCGAGGAGCTTCAGGGGTGTCGCCCGCCGTAGGGTTGTCCAGATCAGGGGTAAGTACTTCATCATACAATATCTCGGCGGCCGAAATGGGCGTGATGACCGGGCACGCGGCCGTGGCCGGCCCCGCACTTATATGACCGGCGACCGCCAGGAAGCCTCGGCTCGGCCCCGACCGACTGCCCCGGCGCCTTTCGTCGCCGGCTCGCCAACCTGACTCGATCGATCTCCTCGGGCGACGAATGGACGGCGCTCCTCCGCCCAGCGATCCGACCCCCTCATGAGCCTCGACGGGCGACATCCGGCCTCGCTCCAGCACCGTCGGAGCCGGGGGGACGGCGGTCCGGGTTCGCGTGCATGGGCCGGGACACCTCGGCGTCGGGGCTACCGCCCCGCACCACGAACGACCCACTCGTGCAATTCGATGGGCCGTCACGCGCGAGGATACAGGAGGTCGAGTTCCGGGTGGTGGCCGAGCTCCGCCTGGTCACCTCGCGAGTGGTCCGACGGCCCGCGGGCGATCTCCGCCGGTTCGGGGGCGGGGGCACGCCCGATGCCGTGATAGGTGATCCCCATCGCGGCCATCCGCGTCGGGTCGTAGAGGTTGCGGCCGTCGAAGATGACCGGATGATTCAGCAGGCGCCGCATCACCGAGAAGTCGGGGTTCCGGAACTCGTTCCACTCGGTCACGATGGCGAGGGCGTCGGCCCCCTCGAGGGCGCCGTAGGGGCGGTCGCAATAGGCGAGCCTGTCCCCGTAGAGGGCCCGGACGTTGGGCAGGGCCTCCGGGTCGTGGACGCGGAGGACGACCCCCGCGCCCAGCAGGGCGTCGATGAGGACCAGCGCCGGCGCCTCGCGGATGTCGTCGGTCTTCGGCTTGAAGGCCAGGCCCCAGACCGCCACGGTCTTGCCCCTCGCCTCGCCCCGGAAATGGTCGAGGATCTTGCGGACCATGACTTCCTTCTGCGCCTCGTTGACGGCGTCGACCGACTCCATCATCCGCGCCGAGAGGCCGCGCTGGTGGGCCATGTGGATCACCGCGCGGATATCCTTCGGGAAGCACGAGCCGCCGTAGCCGACCCCGGGGAAGAGGAAGCTGAAGCCGATCCGCGAGTCGTGCCCGATCCCCCGCCGCACCTCGTCGATGTCGGCGTCGTAGAGCTCGCAGAGATTGGCCATCTCGTTGATGAAGCTGATCTTGGTGGCCAGCAGGCAATTGGCCACATATTTGGTCATCTCCGCGCTCTCGGGCGTCATGACCAGGAATGGGTGATCGGTGCGCAGGAAGGGCCCGTAGAGCTCGCGGAGCCGATCGCCGACCTCGGCGCGGCGGACGCCGACCACGACCCGATCGGGCTTATTAAAGTCGTCGATCGCCGTCCCTTCCTTGAGGAACTCGGGATTGCTCGCGACGTCGAACGGGACGTCCGTCACCCCGGACATCCGGCGTTCGAGCTCGGCGTTGGTCCCGACCGGCACGGTGCTCTTGATGACGATCAACTTGCGCTCGTCGAGGTGCCTGGCGATCTCGAGGCCGACCGCCCAGATTCCCCGCAGGTCGGCGCCGCCGTGCTCACCCTGGGGGGTGCCCACCGCGATGAACACGAGGTCGGATTCTTTCACGCCGGCGGCCAGATCCGTGGTGAAGCGGAGGCGGCCGTTGGCGTGATTCCTCTCGACGAGCTCGCCCAGGCCCGGCTCATAAATCGGGACTTCACCTCGTTCGAGGAGCGCGATCTTGGCCGCATCCTTATCGACACAAACCACGTCGTTGCCGCTATCGGCAAAGCACGTCCCGGTGACCAATCCCACATAACCCGTTCCGATGACGGCGATTTTCACTTGAGTGTTACCTCGGTCGGGAAAGAGCCAAACGTTTCATAAGCTCGACCGCCTAACCCACGCGCTCCCCGAGCTCGACCCAGTGGCGGGTTGTCCAACCGGCGGAAAACATCCCATCGTCGACGAGGGCGTTCAGGGACGTATTATCAAGAAACCGCCCGGGAGGGACAAGTCCGAGCAACACACGTGTTGCTCACAATGGTCACGCCGGCCACGGGCGGTGCCCCGGACCAACCGGCGACGGATCGATGGCGGCGGGGACGACCCGACCGGGCAATCCGGCGGACCGACCTCGTCATCCGCCGCCGCCCCCGGTCCCGGCGGTCATCGACAACGGCCCGACGACGACGAGCCTCGCCACTACCGATAGACCGGACATACTTGCCGATCCCGCCCCGATCGCTACTCTCCCGAATCCTCCCGACGTGACATCTGGGGAGACGTCGCACAAGAAGGGGGGTCGAGTCAAGCTCGCCAGGCGGGCCGCCTGCGGCATGCGGTCGGCCGCGCGACCGGCCCTGGAGAAGCCGAAGGTCGGGGGTGCGATCCACTCGATGGTCGCGGGGTCGCGAGGATGCCCAGGACGGGCGACGCAACGCCCGGAAGGGCCGCGAGATGGACCGATCCCGCGCGAATGGGGGTCAATTTGCAGTGCCGGAGGCGAAGTCGGGCGACAGCACGGGCGATGGCGGACCCGGTCCGGACACGCCCCCATCGTGTGCCCTCCCCAGGTCCCCTTGGTGGCCAGGCCATTGGGTTCCTTTCGTCCATTAACGATATACCGGACATACTTTTCTCCTCGGCCCGCGTAGGCACCGGCGGCCAGATTGACAGGACTACCGACGCACCACTCGTCGGGCTCTCAAGGCACCATTTTCTGTACTTGGGTCCACTAGCGATTACCTACCCATAGTATTCTTTTGTTCCCCAAGATCAATGAGACATAGTTGGGCCCCTCCTTAGCGATTAACGGGACATACTTTTCACGATTGACCGGACATACTTAGAGTGTGCACTCACGATAGACCGGACATACCACTACCGATTAACCGGACATAGTTACGGTTTTTAAATCTTGTTACTGTATAGCTTTACGGCGCAGAGAATTTGTATTAGACTCTTGTTTAGACTAAAAGACAAACACGCGGCTGTTGCCCATTTCTTTCTTTAGGACTCGAAGACCGACGATCACGGAGCTGGTGAGTGCAACGTTCGGCCTCCGACCCGACTCCTCGGAACGCCGAGCCGACTCCTGGCCCGACGATTTCCCCCATGCCGATCCGCGGCCGAGCAGAGACCCTGCCGGCATCGCCCCGAGTTCGACGCGGTGGGGCGGTTGCGGGCCGAGGGAGTTGCCGGCGGTCGGAGGTCGACGGCGTGGGGATAAACAAGCTTGTGAGTTCCAGGGAAAGCCTCCGGCGACATTTCGTGGTAGTATTTTGCATCGAGGGGGGCGCCATGGACGAAAATGAGAATTTCTTCGAAGAATCCGGGGGCCATGAATTCAATGAAGAATCCGCGTCGACCGTCGATGGCGTCTGGAAGGACGAGCTGAACCTCGCCGAGTTCCCCATATCCTCGCTGACGGACCGCATCCCGGATGGTCAGACGACGTTGGTTTTCGAGGACAGGCTCGAACGTCGCGATAACGCGCCGATCGTCCGCCGACTGACGATCATGGGCACGCACAAGCACGGCCTCCCGACCTCGCTCGACGACGAGGTCCTGGTCGGCTTGATCCAGTTGACCAAGCGGCGCGATAATTTCACCCACGCGAAAGTCCCGTTCTCGCGCTACGAATTGATCGAGCTGCTCGGCTGGCCCCAGAGCGGACAGAGCTATCGCCGGATCGAAGAGTCGCTCCATCGCTGGGTGGGCGTGGTCTTGATGTACGAGAACGCCTGGTGGGACAATGTGGCCAAGAGTTGGGTCGACGAGAATTTCCACGTCCTGGACAACGTCACCCTCTACGATCGCGAGCGTCGCGGGCGGGCGGCGAAAACGGGCGCGACCTCCGGCAGGATTCCGAAGGGTGACAAGGCGGGACCCCCCAAAATGGACAAGGCCCCCCTCCCCCTGTCGAGCTTCCGCTGGAATGAGGTCATCTTCCAGAGCTTCCAGAGCGGCAACCTCAAGCAACTCGACCTGGAGTTCTACCTCGGGCTGCGCCTGCCGACGACCAAGCGCATGTTCCGCTTCCTGGACAAGCGGTTCTATCGCCGATCGCGGCTCGAATTCGACCTGCGCACGCTCGCTTGCGAGCACATCGGTTTGAGCCGGTCGTACGCCCCGACCGAGCTGAAGAGGCGCCTCAGGCCGGCCCTGGAGGAACTGGAACAGCTGGGCTTCCTGGAGCCGCTGAGCCCCGTAGAGCGTTACTCCTGGGTCAAGCGGGGGTGCTGGCGGATCGTCCTCATCCGGGGAGGCGGGGCGGACTCCGAGTCGGTCCCCTCCCGGGAAATCCCGGCATTGGTCGAGGCCTTGATCGCCCGCGGAATCTCGTCGAACATCGCGGCCGAGCTGGTCGAGGCCCACCCCGCCGACCGGATCCAGACCAAGGTTGAAGTCTTCGACTGGCTGCTCAAGAATGAGGACAAGCGCATCGGCAAGAACCCCGCGGGGTATCTCGTCGCTTCCATCCGGGACGACTACCAGGCCCCCGTCGATTTCAAGAAGGCCGGCGCCACGGCCGAGGCCGCCGAGGCGGGACGGGCCGCCGAGGAGGCCAGGCGAAAGGACCAGAAGCGGACCCGCGACGAGGCCGAACTGGCCCAGGACCGCGAGGTGACGCTACGCGCCGCCTGGGACCACCTCCCCCCGCTCGACCGCGAGGAGATCATGGCCGCCGTCAAGGTGCAGAACCCCGGCCTGAGTCGCTGGAATAAAGTGCTGGAACGCCTCTGCCTCGCCGTGGTCGAGGCCCGGCTCGGCTCGGTCAAGGAGGGGCAGGAGACGCTCTTCCCCGGGATCCTGGCGACGGATTGACCCTTTTCGCGGGCCGCTCGTCCACCTCGCCTCGCGAGGATTGACCATCGACTCGACCGTCCGAATCGACTCGAAATCCGCTCGCCCGCGGGCGTGTTCCTCTCGTCGAGGAATGGCATGAACGAGGTCGCCGACGAGGGCCGCGGCGGTTTCCAGGACCCGCCGCGGCGCCGGCGCCGGGGCAATTTGCGACAGGAGCGACGGCCCCATGCGAACGCTCGTGACGGGCGGCGCCGGCTTCATCGGGTCCCACCTCGTCGATCGCCTCCTCGCCGACGGGGGAGAGGTGATCGCGATCGACAACTTCGACCCGTTCTACGACGAGGCGAGGAAGCGGGCGAATCTGGCCAGGGCCTCGCGACACGCCCATTTCCGGCTCGTCGAGATGGACATCCGCGACGGCGAGGGGATCGGTCGGGTCGTCCGCGAGGCCAGGCCCGATGCGGTCGTCCACCTGGCCGCCCGCGCCGGGGTCCGTCCCAGCATCGCCGACCCCGCCGGTTACGCGGCCGTCAACGTCGTCGGCACGGTCCACCTGCTCGAGGCCTGCAGCCGGCTGGAGGACCGCCCCCGGTTCGTCTACGCGTCCAGCTCCAGCGTGTACGGCGATCGGCCGACGGCGCCCTTCCGGGAGACCGACCCGGTCGACCTGCCGGTCAGCCCCTACGCCGCCACGAAGAAGGCCTGCGAGCTGTTGGCCCACGCCTTCCACCACCTGCACGGACTCCCCGTGACCGGGCTCCGCTTCTTCACCGCCTATGGGCCCAGGAACCGGCCCGACCTGGCCATCGCCAAGTTCGTCGACCTGATCGACGCCGGACGCCCCATCCCGATGTTCGGCGACGGGACCACGCGTCGCGACTACACCTACGTGGGAGACATCGTCGACGGCATCGTCCGCGCCGTGGATCGATGCACGAACCACCACCTGTACAATCTCGGCAATTCCCATCCGATCGAGCTCCGGGACATGATCCGGATGATCGGCGAGGCCCTGGGCAAGGTCCCGGTCATCGAGCGGCTCCCCGAGCAACCGGGCGACGTGCGGCAGACCTCCGCCGACATCGGGCGCGCCGCGAGCGAGCTCGGTTATTCCCCCTCGACGCCATTTCGTGAGGGCCTCGAACGATACATCGCCTGGTTGCGTTCGCCCTCTCCGGGCCCTTGAGGCGGTAGCGTGACATCCCCCGAAGGCCGCCCCGATCGAGTCATGCTGGCTGGCCCGGGCCCGCGGGCGGTTCCCCTCCGGGGGGCGTCAGTCCCCCTCGGCGCGCGAAAACGCCGCGGCCCATCCGGAAGATGGGCCGCGACGCCGCTCAATGGGCGGACCAGTCCGTGGCCCGCCATTCCAACCCTAGGTCACGGAGGGGAGAGAGGCCTTGCGATAGCAGCCGGACAAAAACCAACGGCCCGTGGTGTTCCCCTGTCCATGAAGTGCGACGCAACCTCTGCGCCTATGGCCACCAAAGGCGCAACGATTGCGCCTTCCAGCCAATGCCGATGCGTCGCGCGATGCGGAACGGAGGCTTGCCTGCCGAGGAATTCGTCGAGTTGCCCCCCGAGCTAGGCGTGGCTTCTGCTGGTGCGGCTGCGCCTTTTGGGGCGGATGACGCAGTCGCCCCGGGGCGATGCGCGGGCGGTCCTCTTACCCCCTCGGATGCGAGTCGGATAATCTGGGACCAGACCGGACCGCCCTCAGTCGCCGGGCCCCAGAGCCATCCGAGCCACGGGGCTCGGGCGAGAGCGGAGGCCGCGTCCGAGGCGGTCCTTCCTATGAACGAGGTGACACGCATCCTCTCGGCGATCGAGCAGGGCGACCCGCAGGCCGCCGCGCGACTCCTGCCCCTGGTCTACGACGAGCTGCGCAGGCTGGCCGCACAGAAGCTCGCCCGCGAGGCCCCCGGCCAGACGCTCCAGGCCACTGCACTGGTCCACGACGCCTATCTCCGCCTGGTGGGAGCCGACGACCCGGGCTGGGATAGCCGCGGCCACTTCTTCGCCGCGGCGGCCGAGGCCATGCGCCGTATCCTGGTCGAGAACGCCCGGCGTAAACAGCGACTCAAGCGGGGTGGCGATCGGGGGCGGCGGGACCTCGATGAAACCGCGCTCTCGGTCGCCGCCCCCGCGGGTGTCCCCGAGGACGACCTCCTGGCTCTCGACGCGGCCCTGACCAAGCTCGCCGAGCGCGACCCCCTCCCGGCTCGCCTCGTGCAACTGCGGTACTTCTCCGGCCTGACGGTCGACCAGGCGGCCGAGGTCCTGGGCATCTCTCCCAGCACGGCCGACCGCTCCTGGGCCTATGCCCGGGCGTGGCTGCGGGTCGAGATCGCCGGTCCTGAACGCTCGGAATAATCTCGCCGCGTCGGTATGACCCCCTGCCGACCGCCTCCCGGAAGAATCCGAGGATTTTTGACGTCGCCGGGCTCCGGACGGCGCCATTGAAGGATGGACGCGTTGAGAGTCCCGACCCGGACGAGCGCGACGATGAACGAAGAGACGATCTTCACTGAAGCGCTGCAGAAGGCCAACCCGGCCGAGCGGGCGGCCTTCCTCGGCGCGGCCTGTGACGGTGACGCGGCCCTGCGTCGCCGGATCGAGGCCCTGCTGGCGGCCCACGAGGCAGGCGGTGATTTCCTGGAGCCGCCGTTCGCAGCGGCGGCCGCGGACGCCCGGGTGCCGCCCGCGCCAACCGCCTCGGCCGCGTCCGACCCGGCCGCGGCCGAGGCGCTCGTGGCCACGCAGCCCGACCGGGATGCTTCCGGCGGACACGAGGCCGGGCCGACGGTGGCTGCCACCTGCGACGACGCGGCACACTCCGCCCCGCCCCCTGGGGGCGCGGAGAAACCCGGTACGGTCATCGGGCCCTACAAGCTCCTGCAAGTCATCGGCGAGGGGGGCATGGGCGCGGTCTATCTGGCGGAGCAGACCGCGCCGGTCAAGCGGATCGTGGCGTTGAAGGTCATCAAGGCGGGCATGGACACCCGGCAGGTCCTCGCCCGCTTCGAGGCGGAGCGCCAGGCCCTGGCCCTGATGGACCACCCCAACATCGCCCGGGTCCTCGACGCGGGCACGACCGACGCCGGACGCCCCTACTTCGTCATGGAGCTGGTCAAGGGCGTCCCGATCATCGAGTCCTGCGACGCGCGGCGGCTGACCCCCCGCGAGCGGCTCGAGCTCTTCATCCCGGTATGCCAGGCGGTGCAGCACGCGCACCAGAAGGGGATCATCCACCGCGACCTGAAGCCCTCCAACGTCCTGGTCGCCCTCTACGACGGCAAGCCCGTGCCCAAGGTGATCGACTTCGGCGTGGCCAAGGCGACCGGGCCGCGGCTGACCGATCGGACGCTGGTCACCGAGTTCGGCTCGATCGTCGGCACGCTCGAGTACATGAGCCCCGAGCAGGCCGAGCTGGACCAGCTCGACGTCGACACCCGCAGCGACATCTACAGCCTGGGCGTGCTCCTGTACGAACTGCTGACGGGGACAACGCCCCTGGGACATGAGCGGCTGAAGGGAGTCGCTCTGCTGGAGGTGCTCCGGCGGATCCGCGAGGAGGATCCGCCTCGTCCCGGCACCCGCCTGGGCGCCACCGAGGGGCTGCCCTCGATCGCGGCCAACCGCGGCATCGAGCCCCGAAGGCTGACCCGCCTGGTGCGGGGCGAGCTCGACTGGATCGTGATGAAGGCACTGGAGAAGGACCGCGCCCGCCGCTACGAGACGGCGAGCGCCTTCGCCGCGGACGTGCGACGCTACCTCGACGACGAACCGATCGAGGCCCGACGCCTCTCGATCCTCGGCCGGGTGCGTAAATTCGTCCGCCGCAACAAGGTCCCGGTCGCGTCGCTCGGGCTCGCCTCGGGTGCCGTCGCGGTCGCCGCCTCATTCGCCATCTTGGCCCACCTGGGCCGGCTCCGCGAACGCGAGCTGGAACTCACCGTGAAGGGGGCGCGAGAACGGGAACGGGTTCAGAAGTGGGCCCGAGAATATGCCGTCCCGCAGATCGAGCAACTGCTCCGCGACGACCGGGCCGTAGCGGCGTTCCGGGTCGCTCGCGAGACCGATCGCTTCCTCCTCGACGACCCCGGGCTGAAGGGCCTCTGGGCTCGACTGGCCGCACCCGCCATCATCCACAGCGACCCCCCCGGGGCCGACGTCGCGATCCGGGACTGGCGTGCCGTGGACGACCGCTGGCTGGCGCTCGGCCGGACTCCCCTCCCGGAACAGGAGCTCCCCCGCGGGCCCCTCCGCTGGCGGTTCGTGAAGGGAGGCCACGCGGCCCGAGAGCTGGTCGCCGACCCGCAGGAGCTCTCCAAGGGAGCGGTCCGGTTGTCGGGGACGGCCGACGTGCCCGACGGGATGGTCCTGATCCCGGCGGGACGAGACGAGGTGTATCCCGGGAAGGTCCTGCAGGCCGGCGCCTTCCTGATCGACCGTTTCGAGGTCACCAACCGGCAGTTCAAGGCGTTCCTCGACGCCGGCGGATACGAGGACCGTCGTTGCTGGAAGCAGGAGTTCATCAAGGACGGGGTGGTGCTCTCGCGGGGAGAGGCGATGAACGCCTTCCGCGACCGGACGGGACGGCCGGGACCGGCGACCTGGGAGGAGGGCCGCTACCCTCCCGGACGGGGAAATTACCCGGTCCAAGGGGTCAGTTGGTATGAGGCCGCGGCCTTCGCGGAATTCGCCGGGAAGGCGCTGCCGACCGTCACCCACTGGGGTCGTGCGGCATGTCTCGATCAATCTGCATACATCGTCCCCATGAGCAACTGCGCGGGGTCCGGTCCGGCTCCCGTCGGGAGCAACGAAGGGATCGGCCGTTTCGGCGTCTATGACATGGCGGGCAATGTCCGGGAGTGGTGCTGGAACGCCCGCGGGAAGGAGGATCGCATGGCCCTGGGCGGCGCATGGGATGATCCTGTTTATATGTTTACTTCTCCTTTTGCAGACTCTCCCTTCGTCCGCCTGCCGACCTGTGGTTTCCGCTGCGCGAAGTACCTGGAAGATCCCCCGCCGGAACTCCTGGCGGCCGTGCCTCAGGTCCCCCGCCGGTACGAGGACGAGACGCCCCCATCACCGCAGTTGCTGGAGGCCTACAAGCGGCAATATCTGTACGACCGCGGCGCCCCTTTGAATGCCCGGCTCGTCTCTCGCGGCGACGCCGGCGAGACATGCCGCCACGAGGTCGTGCGCATCGACGCCGCCTATGGCGGGGAGAATTTCAACATCCACCTGTACTTGCCGCGCCGCGAGCGACCTCCTTACCGGCCGATCGTCTACCTCAGCGGCGGCACCGCGGAGACGAGGCGATTCGAGGACTTCAAGGGAGCTGGCCTCGATCTTGCCATGGGCCTCGTCGCACGAGGCTACGCCGTCTGCTTGCCTGTATACAAGGGCACCTTCGAGCGAGGCGGAGGGTCGCAACCGCCGTCCTCCCCCGCGTCGTTCAGCGGACGAGACAGTGATATCCGGGACCGGGACAGGCATATCCAGATCGCCAAGGATCTCTCCCGGTCGGTCGATTATCTCCAGACGCGCACCGACATCGACCCGGGCAAGCTGGCGTACATCGGCTTCAGCTGGGGCGGCGAGCGCGGTCCCGTCCTGGCGGTGGTCGAACCCCGCTTCCGCGCCGCGGTGCTGATCGCGGGCGGATACAGGGCATGGCCACGGATGCCCGAGATCGAGGCGTTCCAATACGCCCCTTACGTGCGGACCCCGGTTCTCATGGTCAATGGGAAGTATGACGACTGGTTCAATTACGAATGGCAACAACTGCCGCTCTACAACCAACTGGGGGCTCGCGACAAGGAACTCGTCATCCTGGATTCGGGCCATGTCCCCCCGCTGGAGGTGACCCTCGACAAGGCGGACGATTGGCTGCGGAAGATCCTGCGGGACGGTCGCGAGGAGTAGGAGCCCGGCGAGGCCCACCGTGCCGCCCGAACCTCTGTCGGAGCGGTCCGCCGACCTGCGTAGGGGGGATTCGCACGACTTTGGTGACATTGTCCGGCGCCGATGCGAGCGCCCCTCCACTGCCTTCGTGGCCATCTCCCATGTCCCCCAGGTGCCGACCTACCATCGTCGGCCTGAGTTCTTCTCACCACGGGTCCAGGGGAACAGCATCATCAGAGGTAAATCCCAATGATATCGCCGAAGTAGAGTCAGGAAGATCTTTGTTTTTTGCTCCGTTGCTATCGGAACCCCAAGTTCATCCTGCCCGCCACGTCCCGCCGCCCCGCCGCCGACCGTCGGGCCCGCCTCCTCGTCGAGGGGCTGGAGATCCGCCAGGTCCTGACCTCTCTCCCGTCGCCGACCTCGCTGGCCCTGCTCAACCCGCAGCCCCGGCCGCCGGGCTCTTGCCCGACCGCCGCCTACTACCCGCCCAATCCCTGCGTCTACCTTGAGCCCGGCCCGATCTGAGGCGGCCCGCGGCGGGACCGATCGCGGATCGCCTTCGGGGCCCGCAGTGAGCAGGACGTGGGGTGTCACCTCCGGCTCGCTCTCCCCTCGACGCGCTTCGCCCTGGCCGCAGGCAACACCAACCCGCAGGGGATCGCCGACCCACCCCCGGGCCCGGAATCGGCCGCGGGCCTGTTGAGCGGGCGCGGTTGACGCTCCTCCCCCGGGCGTCGGCGACGCGGCCGGCATCCGGGTGGCGGTCCCTCTATCCGGATCGGCTGGGCCGGCGTCCCTGGCGCGATCACCGCCCTCCCGACGACGTGACACGTGTCCTGAAATCCCTGGGAGACGCACTCCTCGAAGCCTGACGGAGTGCGTCTTCTGGCGCAGAAGGCGCCCTCCTGAACTGACGGTCACCAGAGGCCGTCCGGCTGCTATCGCAAGGCCAGAGAGGACGCCGTCGCAACCCGCGCAGCCGTCGGAACCGGCAGGTAAGCACGATCAGGCGAACATAAACAGCATTATCGGACCATGAATCCGGTCAGGATTTGCCCCCATGGCCGTCCCCCGCGGTGGCGGGGATCGCCCGCGCACTCCTTTCCGTCGTCGAGGTGGCGGGGATCACTTGCGCACTCCTTGCCGTCGTCGAGGAAACGCGGGTCACTTCGGGGAACGGCCCGGCATGAGGGCGAAGATTCTCTGCCAGGAGCCGCGTTGTTCGTTCTGGATGGTCATGATTCGTTGTTTCAACTGGGCGTGAATCGCGGGACCCGGGTCGGCCTCGTGCTTCGCGCCCTCTCCCGGAGGATTCCGCGCGGCCGCCGCAGCGGTCCGGTCCTTCGCGGCGGTCGGGCGATCCGGCTTGGGACGCGCGAGGACCTCGGGTTCCGGCCCCGGCGACATCGGGGCTTCGGTGTCCCCCCCGGGTGGCTCGCCCGGGGGGGACGCGGCATGCCGTCCCGACCCCCCGGGAGATTCCTCGACATCGGCCGAGTCCGGGGGGTCCCGCGACGCGTCGAGGGCCGACGACGCCTGCCCCGCCAGTTCGCCGCGAAGCGCCACCAGTTCCTGGGTCAGGTCGCGGAGCTGGTCGAACTCCTGACGAAGGATATCCGTCTGCTCCTGGTGGAGCGAGTTGAATGATTGGAAGAGCATCATCATCGACTGCTGGAACTGGTCGAGCACCTGCTGCTGCATGAGGCCGAATCGGTCGACCGCCGGGAACAGGAGCGAATTGAAGAACTCGAGGCCCTGCGTGGCCTGCTCGGCGTCGGATGGGATCCAGTCGAGGGCCAGGGCCCCGGGCGACGGCACCGCGGATCCGCCGGGGAGTCCCGAGGAGCGGGCCGGGGGCATGCTCCTCCCCATCGGCAAGCGACCCGGCCCACCCCCCGTGCCCGCCCATGGCTCGGGCACGGCCGCCGACGAGACGCCCGCGGGCGGCGATTGCAAGGCCAGCAGCCCGCCCACGGTCCCGGAGAGGTGGGCCGACGGCGCGGTCGGATATCGGGGCAGCTCGTAGCGGAGGCGGATCAAGGAGTTGCCCAGGTGGAGCTCGTCGCCGTCGTAGACGCGGGCATACCGGACCGCGGTGCCATTGATCATCACGCCGTCGAGCCCGAGCAGGTCGACGACCCAGATTCCCGTCGGGGTCCGCAGGAGGCTGCAATGGTGGGCCGAGACGCAGGGATCCAGGATCCGCACCTCGCAACCGGCGGCAGTGCCGATCAGGGCCAGTTCCCGCCCGATCTGCCGCACGGATGGCTCGTCGGAACGGTCCCAGACCTCCAGGAAGAGCCGAGGCAGGCCCGAGGTCTCCGGGGATGGCAGGGCCGTCCGGTCCGCCTCGGTCCCGGATGGGGTCCACGGCTCGCGGTCCCCGGCGTCGAGGCGAAGCCGATAGGGTCCGACCCGGATGGTCTGCCGGCGTTCCACCCATCCCGCCTGGTGGCACTCGCTCCCCACATACGTCCCGAACCGGCTCCCGAGGTCCAGGCAGAAGAGGCGCCCGGAGACGAGCTGGAGATAGGCATGACGCCGGCTGATCCCCCGATGCGTGAGGCAGAGATCCGCCCGGGGATCGCGACCGATCGTGAGGAATGGGGCGTCGAAGAGCGGCCGTTCGATCGCGGGGTCGTCGGAACGCTCGACGAGCAATCGGAGGGGGCCGGTCGCCCCGCAGGCTTTCGCGAATAGGTTCATGACGCGCCGATGGAGGGACGAATCCGTGGGGCTAATCCATCAGGAATGTAGGACGAGGGATGCGAAGCGCGAGATCGGTCGATTCATGCCGTCGAGAAAATCATGGGGGGAGGGACGTTTCGCACCGGCATGGGATCGATCGAGAGATCGTACCACAGATCGACGGCCCTCACCCAACGGGGGGGACCGCCGGCGCGACCGACGCGCCCGGGGCCCGGAATAGCCCCGGGTTGCCGCGGACCCAGGCCAGGAGCCGGTCCACGCCGACGGGGGTCGGGACGGTCGGCCTCCAGCCGAGGGCGCGCTCGGCCTTGCGGATGTCGGCGACGAAGACCCGCTGGTCTCCCGGTCGCCATGCGGCGAATCCCGGGTTGAGCGGCCGGCCGAACGAGCGATCGAGCGTGGCGACGAGCTCCCGGAGGCTCAAGGTATTGGCGTGCCCCCCCCCGATGTTGAAGACCTCTCCCCGGACCGAGTCGATCCGCGCCAGGGCACGCTCGTAGGCGTCGACCAGGTCGCCGACCCAGAGCGTGTCGCGGATCTGCTTGCCGTCGCCGAAGATGGTGAATGGCCGGTCGAGCGTCGCGGCGACGCAGAACCAGGCGATCCATCCCTGGTCCTCGATGCCGAATTGCCTCGTCCCGTAGATGCAGGATTGCCGGAACGTGACCGTCTTGAGGCCGTAGATCCGGGCGTAGTCGCGGACATACTGGTCGCCGGCCCCCTTCGAGCATCCGTAGGGGCTATGGAAGTCGAGGGGTTCCGTCTCGTCGACCCCGTAGGGCCGATCCTCGTAGGCGTATCGGTCGCCTTGCTCGCCGACCCGCAGGTGATCGAGGTTGCCGTACACCTTGTTGGTCGAGCTGTACAGCACGGCGGGATGGCCGCCGGCGGCGGTTCGCACGGCCTCCAGGACGTTGAAGGTCCCCAGGGCGTTGATCTCGAAATCGGCGCGGGGGTCGCGGACGCTGGTCGTCACGGCCACCTGCGCGGCCAGGTGGAGGACCGCGTCGGCGTCCCCATGCCGGTCGAGCAGCGCGCGCATCGCCTCGGCGTCGCGGACGTCGGCGCGGATGAAATCGTCCACACCCTGCGAGTGCAACCAGGCGAGGTTCGTGTCGGCGCCGGGTCGGCTGAGGTTGTCGACCACCACGACGTGGTGTCCGGCCTCATGGAACCGCGCCGCGGCATGGCAGCCGATGAACCCCGCCCCCCCCGTGATGATCCATTTCATGGTCGGTGTCCGTCCACGATCGGCCGGCGGACTGAATCCTTTCGCCCGGACCACGCTCGGGCTCTCCTCGCGGATCGCCGGGAGGGGTCCCACACCGCGAACAGCTCTCGTCCGGCCCCGTTCTTCGGATTTTACGGCGACGCTCCGGATTGCCCACCGGGTCCCCGCGACCGGGCCGATCCGGACTCGAGACGGCCGCTCGTCCTATCCCCGGCGAGGACGACCGGTCTCCGGCGAGGCCACGCGAGAAATGTGGCTCACGGGACGGAAGTGACTCCATATTCCGCTCAGTGACCGACTCGCGGTGATGCGTGGCCGATGAAAAATGCTCGCATCATTGCGAAAGGGACCTTCACTATTTGACCCGGATTGCCGGGCCAAGCCCAAGGTGAAAGTGTGTCCAATGTAATCGAAACGCGAACTGCCGTGCGAGCCCAAAATCAAGGACCGGGACGGACGGATCGGGGTGCCCCGGCCATTCTTGCGGGGTCTTGCATGGAGAATTCGACGACCTCGCCCTCTACAATGGGGATAAGGTCTCGAACTCCCGGCCGCACGACTGGAGGTAGTTCTCCTCGATGAACGGGATCGAAGCCGGGAATGTGGACCGTCTCTCCCCTTGCGCGGCCCTGGCCGTGGCGGTCGTCCCCGGGATCTCTCACGCCCTCTGGCCCCTGCTCCGGCTCACGTCGCTGGCGATGTTTTACGGGGCCGTCTCGCTCGTCGTCCGCATGCTGGGCGCGGCGCGTCGCCGGGCGGGGGGCGAGGGACCGGGGCGGCGGCTCTGGTTCGAGCGGGTCTTCGCCAGCATGGGCGATGCCGTGATCGCCACCGACGCCGCGGGGCGCGTGGTCTTCATGAACGCGGCCGCGGAGTCGCTCACCGGCTGGTCGGGCCGGGAGGCGAGGCGGAGGCCGCTGGGCGAGGTCTTCCGCCTCGTCGAGGGGGAGACGCGCCGGCCGATCGTGGGGCCGTTCGAGGCGTGCCTCCGCGGCGAGGGGCACCCCGCCGGGGCGGGCGAGATGTTCCTCATCGCCCGCGACGAGAGCGAGGCCCCGGTCGAGGGGGGTGTCGCGCCGATCCGGGCCGGGAAGGGGCGGATCTCGGGGGTCGTCGGGGTCTTCCGGTCCGGGACACGCCGGGATCGCGCCGATCCCGCCTCGTGGTCGACCCACGGCACGTCCGTCGGCACGATCCATCGCCGTGCGGCCGGGCTGGCGCGGGCCAACGCCGCGCTGGCGGCGGAGGTCGGGCTCCGGGTCCGGGCCGAGAAGGCGTTGCGGGAGGCCAACCAGGTCTTGCTGGCGCTGGTCCGGTCCTCCCCCCTGGCGATCATCACGCTCGACCCGTGCCACCGGGTGACGATGTGGAACGCCTCGGCCGAGCGGCTCTTCGGATGGACCGAGGGGGAGGTGGCGGGGTATGGCTTGCCGAACATCCCGGACGACCCGGGGGTGGAGTTCGGCTCGGGCTTCGGGGAGGGGTCGCGCGAGTCGGGCCTCGCCGGCTTCGAGACGCGGAGGCGGAGGAAGGACGGCACGCTCGCCGACATCGAGATCTGGACGGCGCCGGTCTTCGACGACGAGGGGAAATATGTGGCACGGCTGGGGATCGTCGCCGACATCGCGGGGAGGAAGCGGGCCGAGGAGGAACGGGAGCGTCTGCTCGGGCAGCTCGAGGCCGAGCGGGCCCGGCTCGAGACGGTCTTGCAGCAGCTCCCGTCCGGGGTCGCCATCTTCGAGGCCCCCTCCGGCCGGCTCCTCCTCTGCAACGATGAGGCGGGGCGGCTCCTCGGCCGCCCGCTCGGCGACGTGCTCGGCCCCGACGGCCTACTGGGCACCGACGGCCTCCCGTTCCACGCCGCGACCCGCGCGGACGGTACCCCGTCCGACCTCGACGGCTATCCCGTCGTGCGTTCCATGCGGTCCGGCGAGGTCGTCCAATCCGCGGTCGTCGAGTACCGCCGCGCCGACGCCGGCCCGATCTACCTCTCGGTCAACTCCGCCCCGATCCACGACCCCCAGGGGGTAATCGTGGCGGCGGTCGGCGTCTTCCAGGACATCACCGAACGGAGGCGCGGCGAGCAGGAGAGGTCCATGCTGCTCCGGAGGCTCGTCACGTCCCAGGAGGAAGAACGCCACCGGCTCGCGCGCGAGCTGCACGACCAGATGGGCCAGCACCTGACCGCCCTGACGCTGGGCCTCCGGGCCTTGCGCGACGACGGCGACCCGGCCGGGCGCGACCGCCGCCTCGGTCGGCTCCACGAGCTGGTGGACCGCATGGGCCGCGAGGCCCACCAGATCGCCCTCGAGCTCCGCCCCACGGCGCTCGACGACCTCGGCCTGCACTCGGCCGTCTCCAACCACGTCGAGGAGTGGTCCGAGCGGTATGGGATCGAGGTCGACTTCGAGAGCCGCGGGCTCGACTACCGGCGCCTCGACCCCGAGCTGGAGACCGCGCTCTATCGGATCGTGCAGGAGGCCCTCACGAACGTGGCGAGGCACGCCGGCGCGACCCGCGTGGGCCTGGTCCTGGAGCACGGGCACGGCCACCTGCTCGCCATCATCGAGGACGACGGCGTCGGCTTCGACCCCGACCCGCCGTCGGGCGGCGGGCGGATCGGGCTGGTCGGCATGAAGGAGCGCGCGACGCTCGTCGGCGGTACAATCCAGGTCGAGTCGCACCCCGGCCAGGGGACGACCGTGCTCGTCCGCGTCCCGCTCGATCGGCCCCACGGGGCCTTCGACGACGGCGAGTCCGTCGGGAATCGGGACGACCTTCGAGGAAAGTGAGGCGGGAGCTTGGCCACGATACGGGTCCTCCTCATCGACGACCATGCCGTCGTCCGCGAAGGGCTCAGGGCCCTCATCAACGCCCAGGCCGGCATCGAGGTCGTGGGCGAGGCGTCCGACGGCCGGTCCGCCCTCCCCCTGGCCGCGTCGCTCCGGCCCGACGTCGCGATCGTGGACATCTCGATGCCGGGCATGAAGGGGGCGGAGACGACCGGGGAATTGAAGCGAGCCTCCCCCGACCTGAAGGTGCTGGCGCTGACGATCCACGAGGACAAGGGATACCTCCAGCTCCTCCTCGAGGCCGGCGCGTCGGGCTACGCGCTGAAGAGGGCCGCGTCCGAGGAGCTGATCCACGCCATCCGGGTGGTCGCCTCGGGCGGGGTCTACCTCGACCCGTTCCTCGCCGGGAAGGTCGTCGGCCGGCTCGTCCGCAAGCCGTCCTCCCGCGAAGGGATCCAGGTGGAGCCGCTCAGCGAGCGCGAGGCCGACGTGCTCCAGCGCCTCGCGCGGGGGTACAGCGTCAAGGAGATCGCCGCCCAGCTCGAGATCGGGGTCAGGACGGTCGAGACCTACAAGTCCCGCTCCTTCGAAAAACTCGGCCTCCGCAGCCGGACCGACCTGATCCGGCACGCGATCCAGCGGGGATGGCTCCAGGAGCCCTGACGCCCCATGCCCTGCCCCGACCCCCCGGCACGACCGCGTACGTGTTTTCCACGACAGGAGCCGCCCATTCCCCCGATACCCGTCCGGCCCCTAATCCACGATGATGAAATCAAGAGGATGGGAAAGGAGTCACGGACTCTCCCCGCCCGAAGCCTGACGAGGTCGGATCACCCCGCCGGACTACCCCTCACGCAATGGGTTATCCCCGACCCGACCTCGATCGAATGGGTGAACCAATGGCGACAGAAACTTACGCCCAACACAGGCCCTCCACGCGAGACCAACAGTCCGACGGGCGCCGCCTGGATCTCCTGAATGAGACATTCGCGCGCTCCTCGGCCCTGCTGCCCGAGGCGGGACCCCTCTCGACCTTCATCTACCAGAACACCCTCCTGGCCTTCGAAGACCTGCCGTTCCACGTGGCGCTCAAGCGCGGGGAGCAGATTTACGGTTGCCAGCCCTACCTGAGCGAGGACGAGTATCGCGAGGCGTTGGCGCGGGGGAGGATCCGGTTCCCGGGGCTCAAAGGGGTCCTCATCAAGGACCTCGGCGACCGGGCCTGGGAGGAGATTCCCTGTTTCGGGACCCGCCTGGAACTCCGGCTGGCGATGCTCCAATACCCGCTGCGGACCGGGCCGACGGCGGAGCTGGTCTGGCACGTCGCGGAGGAGAGCGCCCTGCGACGGGTCCGGCAGGAGACCTCCTCGGCACTCCGCGCGCAGCTGATCTCGGAGACGCGACGGTGGGTGATGCGCGACCTCCGCTGCGCGACCGTCCCGGGGGCGAACGTGGCCGCGACCGGCTCGAGGCAGCCGCGGGTCTCGGGCGGACTCGCCGAACTCCTCGATCGCTCCCGCGTGTCGGTGTGCGAGACCTGGAGCGATGAAGAGTGGGAGTCCTTCGCCCTCAAGTCACTCTGGCGGCTCTGCTGCGACGGGGTCCGCGACCTGCCCCCGTTCACCCCGCCGCCGCCGCCGGCGGTCCGGCACCGCGACCTGCTCCTCGCCGCGACCGGGACCGATTCGGATGCGCTGGTCCACGACGTGATGATCCGCTTCTGCGCCTCGTTCCTCGACCAGGGCTTCGCCTCCTGGGAGTTGCCGGGGCGGGACGAGGGGTTCTACGGCGCCTTCCTCGCGCTCTACGGCGCGTCGGGGGCGTCGCCGGACCGCTGGATGCGCGGGCTGGCGAAGGAGGTCCGACGCCTCGCGGCCGGGCGGGTCACGCCGCTGGAATCGATCGCCGAATCGCTGGACGTCCTCGGCGTCGCCGAAGGGGAGTGGGACGGCTACCTCTCCGCCACGCTGGTCGCCCTCCTGGGGTGGGGCAGCATGATCCGGCAGATGGAGCGCCGGCCCGACATGGCGGTCCGCCCGGCCCCCCAGGGGAGCCTCGTCGGGTTCCTGGCGGCCCGGCTGCTGCTGGAACGGTTCGCGCTGGCCTTCACCGCCCGGGAGGCCCTCGGCTATGACGGGGCGTTGGACGGGTTGCGCGAGGCGGCACGCGCGCGGATCGTGCCGGGCTGGCCGCCGAGCACGGAGCAGCGGGCCTTCCTCGTCTTCCAGCTCGCCCAGGTCGTCGGCCTCTCGCCCGACGTCCTCTTCCGGCTGGATGATGCGGAATGGGCGACCCTGATGCGAGAGATCGAGGAGTTCGACGGGTTCGAGCGCCGGCGCATCTTCCACCTCGCCTACGAGCGGCACCTGACCATCCAGACGCTCGATGCCATCGCCCTCCACTCCCGGGGCGCCGGGGGGCGGCCGGCGTCCCCTCGGTTCCAGGCGGCCTTCTGCCTCGACGACCGCGAGGAATCGTTCCGCCGCCACCTCGAAGAGCTCGCCCTCGACGTGGAGACGTTCGGCGTGGCCGGCGTCTACAACCTCGCCATGTACTACCGGGGGGCGGCCGACGCCCACTTCACCCCGCTCTGCCCCGTGGTCGTCCTGCCCCATCACTGGGTGACCGAAGAGGTGGGGGACGCGTTCGGGGAGAGTCACCGCCGCCGGGCGCTGTCGCGACGGATCCTGGGGACCATGTCGCACCGGTTCCACGTCGGCAGCCGGAGCTTCGCGCTGGGCGCGATCCTATCGGGGGGGCTCGGAGCCCTCGCCTCGATCCCGCTCGTCTCGCGGATCCTCTTCCCCAGCCGGAGCGCCTGGATCCGCAGGAGATTCGGCCGGTTCTTCCAGGCCCCGCCGGTCACACGCCTACGGCTGGAGCGCTCCGAGCCGACCCCTTCGCCCGAGAATGGCGGGGTGGGATTCGAACTCGCGGAGATGGTCGACGCCGCCGAGCGGCTCATTCGCGAGATGGGCCTGACGTCCGGGTTCGCCCGGCTCGTCTTCCTGTTCGGGCACCGCTCGTATAGCCTCAACAACCCGCACAATTCCGCCTACCATTGCGGCGCCTGCGGTTGCGCCGCCGGCGGGCCGAACGCCCGCGCCATGGCCCAGATCCTCAACGACCCCCGCGCCCGGGCGATCCTGGCCGGCAAGGGGATCGACCTGCCCGCGGAGACCGTGTTCATCGGCGGTTACCACAACACCTCCGAAGACTCCGTGTTCTTCTACGACCTGGACCTCCTCCCGGAATCGCACCGGCAAGAGCTCCAATCGGCCCGCGAGGTCTTCGAGTCGACCTGCGCCCGCGACGCGCACGAGCGCTGCCGGCGGTTCATGTCGGCGCCGCTGAACCTCTCCTTCGCCGCCGCCCGCGAGCACGTCGAGGAGCGGACGGTGGACCTGGCCCAGACCCGTCCCGAGCTCGGGCACGCGACCAACAGCGTCACGATCGTCGCCCGCCGCGAGCGCACCCGCGACCTCTTCCTGGACCGGCGGGCGTTCCTCATGTCGTACGACCCGACCCAGGACGACGCCGAGGGCACCATCCTGGCGCGCATCCTCGGGGTCGTCTTCCCCGTCTGCGGCGGCATCGCCCTCCAGTACTACTTCTCGCGCGTCGACCCCACCGGTTTCGGCGCCGGCACGAAGCTGCCGTACAACGTCTCGGCGCTCCTGGGGGTCATGGACGGTGCGGCGAGCGACCTCAAGATCGGGCTCCCCTGGCAAGGCGTGGAGATCCACGAGCCGGTCCGCCAACTCTTCGTCGTCGAGACGACGACCGAGATGATGCTCCGGATGATGGAGCGGAACGAGGGTATCAGCCGCCTCTGCCGCAACGGATGGGTCCTCCTCGCCGTGCTCGACCCCGAGCTGCGCGAGATTCAGGTCTTCGAGGGGGGGGCATTCCGGCCCTACCGGCCGCAGGCCACGGTCCTGCCCCGGGCGGGCTCCTCATTCGAGTGGTATCGCGGCTGTCGCGAGAACCTGGAGTTCGCCGAAATCGAGCGATGAAGGGCTCACGCTTCCCGGCCGGGCCGATCGTCGGCCCGGCCGATTGACCGCCGCCCGGCCTCGTCGTCTCGGACCGATCCTCCCCCCCTGCCACTCGCGCCGAAACCCCGACCGCTCCCCGCCGGGCCCGGTGAAGGTCCGCGGCCGGCCGCGTTGCGCCTCGAATCGCGGCGGGAGTAGGGAGTACGAGGTTTCTTGTTGATGATACAGTGCTTATTCCCGCATAAAAGGTGCCGCGATGAAGACGACGATAACCAGGGTGGCCCGGCTCCTCGGCCTCGGCGATCGGCGGTCGCGTCGTCGGGCGGGCTCTCCCGGCCCTCGAGGCGCCGGGGCTGCCCACTTCAACCCGGTCGAGCGGCTGGAATGGTCGCTCACCCGGAGGGTGGCCCTGCCCGAGGGCCCCTGGCCCTGGGAGCCCCGGCTCGGCCCGGATGAGGTCCCGCCCGGCCTGTATGAGCCCTTCCGCGCGGGCGGGCTGCTCGACCATCCGGGGGGCGACCTCCGGTCGGTCATCGAGTCGTTGGCCGACGCCTACTCGGGCGTCTACCGCCGGGGGCGCGAGGAGCTACTCATGAAGATGGGGCCGCACGGGGCCGCGGGGTTCCTGTTCGTCGGCGACGGCATCGCGGTCTCAGACCCGCGGCACCCGGTCGTCCTCCCGATGCCCGAGCCCGCCATCTCGGTCTGCCTGACCGACGTCCCCGTCCCCCTCTCCCCCGACGGGTCGGTGTCGGCCCGGGTCTTCCTCGCCCTCTTCTGCCCGACTGTGAGCATGCACCTCGCCGTGCTCGCCCGCCTGAGCCGGCTGATCGCGAGGGACCGGTTCCTCGAGGCGCTCGACGGGCGGGACCCCCACGGGGAGATCATGGACCTCGCCTGGCTCCACGACTGCGGCCTCGCCGATGAGGATATCCACATCCCCTCGCAATTCGCGGGTTGGTAGCATCATCCTCCGGGTGCGCGGGACGGGTTTCGATCCCCCCGCCCTCGAGTCGCCGGGGCCGATCGGGCGCGGGTGACCGCGCCATCGGGAGTCGGTTTTGCATGGCCCCCTCGACCTCGCGGCCGACCACGCCGGGACGGTGGCCGGCCGACCCGTGGCGGATCAGAGGATGTGCTTCCCGGCCTCCGCCGGGTCATGCGAGGGCGGGCCGGACTTCGCGGCCGGGCCCCGGACCGCCGGCCTCAGGATCCGCTCGCGATCCCGGAGGATGATCTCCGCGGCGTCGTGACGGGAGGTGACCCCCGGCTGCGGGACGAGGCCGCCGCCGAGGATCAAGGCCGCCAAGGTCAGCACCGCGAACCGTTCTCGCGGCGTGATCTCGAGCGACACCGTCGCGACGTGCCGGGCGCCGGTGAACAGGAGGAAATACGCCCGCAGGACGGCGATCCCGTTGATGGCCGCCGCCAGGACGACGGCGAGGCCGACGTAGATGTTGGCCTCCACCGCCCCGTCCACCAGGAGCTCGGCCGACACGTAGCCCAGGGTGCCGGGGAATCCCACGCTCGCCAGGCCCGTCAGCATGAAGCAGACCGCCAGCGTCGGCGAGTGCTCGTAGAGGCCGTGATATTCGGTCAGCGAGAGCCTCCCGAAGCGGGCCTCCAAGGCGCGGAGGGTCAGGCCGAAGCCCCCGAGGGACAGGATCACCGAGAACCAGATGCAGAGGGAGCCCGTCAGGGAGAGCTCGGTGTGCAGTTCCAGCCCGATCATCACGAGCGCGGAGTGGCTCAGGAAGAGGTAGGCGAAGAACCGCCGCGCCTCCCGCTGGACGGTCGCCATGCCGGCGGCGTAGACGGCCGTGGTGAGCGAGATGAGCCCGATGAATTGCAGGACCCAGTCCGGGCCGACGGGCAGGATGAGGCGGATGGCGGCGTAGACGCCGCTCAGCGGCGTGACGAAGAGCAGCGCGTTGCCGAACGAGGCGTTCTCGAGCCAGTCGGTCACCCAGCAGTGCGCCGGCACGGTGCCGCAGCGGATGAGGACGGCCGCCAGGAGCGGGATGATCGCCCAGGCCGGCGCCGGCGTGTCCAGGCCGGCGGACTCGACGGCCGCCCACCCCGCCACCAGCAGGACGACGAAGAGGCCCATGTGCAGGGCATACACGCGGGTCGGCCTGCCGCGGTTCAAGAGCTCCAGGTAGGGCGGCACGGTGGCGATCACCAGGAGCCCGACCAGCACCCGGGGGTCTTCGCAGCTGAACGTCGCGATGCGGATGGTCTCGGCGGCCAGGGACCAGGAGAACGAGAACCGCCGCATCATCGTCCGCGCGGTGGCCAGCGCGGTCAGGAAGTGCAGGAGGGCGACCGCCGGCACGAGCGGGGCGTTGAGTTCGTCCAGGCCCAGCACCGTCCGGCCGAAGAGGTAGGGCTGCACGCTCCAGCGCCCGACCAGGTCGGGCGGGATGCGCAGGTAGAAGGCCAGCCACGCCAGGAACGTGCAGGCGAAGGCGAGCCCGGTGAAGGAACGTCCCCAGAGCGAGGCGCGGTCGGGGTCCCGCATGCGGCCGACGCACATCGAGCCGAACAGCGTGGTCGCCATCGACAGCTCGAGCCAGGGCAGGTACAGGAGATTCATGAAAATTCTTCGATCGTTCCGAGGTGAGTCTTGACCGGGTCCGACCGGCGCGGCCCCGACCCGGTGAGGAGGTCGGTCCAGCGGCGTTCCATCGCGTCGCACCACCGGAAGGCCCGGACGAAGGGGACGGCGACGTACTCTTCGAGGATCGAGTCGAGGCACCCGCGATCCAGTGCCAGGCGATACAGCCGGGTGTGGATGCGGCCGGCGGCCATGCGGCTCCAGGGGGTCCCCGACGCGGGGAGGCGCCGGCCGATGGCATTCTCCAGGGTGTGGTAATCCTGCAGGAGGCTCGGCGCCCGCACGAACTGGAGCGTGCGCAGGCTGGCGTGGCCGATGAGGTGGATCAGGGCGACGTACCGGAACCCGAGCCCGATCTCGGCGACGATGATGCCGACCTGCGAGAGGGAGGCGAACGAGAGCGCGGACTTGATGTCCGTCTGCACGCTGTGCGCGAAATATGCGAACACGGCCGTGGTCAAGCCCAGCGCGACGACCGCGGCGGCCAGCCACGGCGAGCACTCGATGAGCGGGCTCACCCGCAGCAGGAGGAAGGCCCCCAGGTGCACCGACAGGGCGCCGTAGAAGACGGCGCTCGACGGCGTGGGCCCTTCCATCGCCCTGGGCAGCCAGCCGGAGAACGGCACCAGCGCCGATTTCCCCGCGGCGGCCCCCAGGAACAGGAGCCCCACCACGAGGGCATGGTTCGCGTCCAGCGACGCGTGCTCCTCGGGCCAGGTGCCCGCGCCCAGGAGCTTGTAGAAGTCCCCCTCCCCCCTGAGGTGGTGCATCGCCACGGCCGCGAGGAGCAGCGCGGCGTCCGAGAAGCGGTAGATGACCCAGACCGACAGGGCGTTCCGCGACGGGGCGGGACGCTCCTGGAAGAACGCGATCAGGAGCGCGGACGAGAGCCCGACCAGCTCCCACCCCGTGAAGAGGGTCTCGACGGTCCCCGCCAGCGAGGTGACCACCATCCCGAGGAAGAACACGGCGTAGAGCACGAAGAAGCGATTGTATCCCCGCTCGCGGTGCATGTACCGGCCGGCGAAGGCCCCGATCGTCCCCGAGAGGACGAACGACATGATCGCCAGCGGCACGGAGAGCCGGTCGAAGATCAATTTGACCGAGAAATGATAGGCGTGATGGATGACGACCCAGTTCCCCAGCTCGATCGCGACCAGGCGCTTGCCGAGGGCCAGCATGGACCCCAGGATGACGACGGCCGCCAGCAGGCCGACGGCCGTCGCCGCGTAGACCATCTTCGTGGACGTCCGCTCGGCGACCTTCCAGCCCAGCAGCGACGGGAGCCCGAGGGCGATCGTCAGCAGGAGCGGGCAGGCGACGACGACGACCCCCAGGATCCTCAGAATCTGATCATATTCCGGCATTTCACTCGTTTCGCTCCGGTGTGTCGCTCGGCGTCAGCGGCCGATCTCCGCGAACTCCAGGTGGTCGCGCCAGCCGCGATACCATTCGACGGAGGAGGCGGCCCCGGGCAGGACCGCGGACTGCGGCCGGTGGCGCCGGAACGCCCCCCGCTCGTAGATGCTGATCTCGTTCGTGCCGGGATCCAGGACGGCGAGGCGGATCCAGCCGTTGCGGCAGAGCCCGCCGATCCCCTCGTTCCGCCCCATGATCCCGAGCATCGCCTCGGGGGTGGTCTCGATGAGGAAGAGCGAGCGGACGGGCTCGTGGATCTCGACCATCTGCCACGGCAGGCCGGTCCGCAGGTCGCTCATGGCGCCGTCCATGACCCCCAGGAGCGCCGAGACGTTGTGCGGCAGCTTCGACCCGCTGCCGTAGCCGTCGTTGTCGACGTGGGAGAAGTAGTACTCGAGGTTGATCCCCGCGCAGACGGGGAAGACGGCCCCGAGGATGCGCGCCAGGATGGTGCCCTCGGCGTCGTCCTGGGTCGGATCATAGGACGTGAGGAACGCCCGCCGGTCCAGGAAGAGGCCGCGGCTCCATTCGCGGCGCCCCACGATGGTGATGGCGTTGGTCGCGTGCCCCAGCTCGGGGCGCGTCTGGGCCAGGTCTTCGGAGCGCCCCTCGACGTGCTCGCGGGCGGCGGCGAAGGAGAGGGTCAGCGGCGCCGACATGAACCGCCGGCAGCGCTCGTGGGCGTTGCGGGCGCAGGTCGACTCGATGATCTCTCGGGCCGTGTCGAATTCCCGACGGTGGGATTCCGGGAGGCGGTCCAGGTCGTAATATCGGACGGAATCGTCGCACGTATTGTGGTAGGCCCCGACGAAGACCGTCTCGGCGGGCACGACCAGGCCGCGCCGCGCCAGGCCCTCTCGGACCCGGGGGTCGTTGGCCATCTCGGCCATCGTGCGGGCGTTCGGCCCGCCGGCCGCGCCGCCGCAGGCGCCGCAGTTGTAGGCCGAGTTGTGCGGGTTATTGAGGCTGTTCGAGCCGTGCCCGTGCAGCAGGACCAGCCGGGCGAACCCGGAGGTCAGCCCGATGTCGCGGAGGAGCCGCTCGACGGCGTCGGTCATCTCCGGGACGCTGAACCCGACCCCGCCGTCCTCGGGGCCGGGGGTCGGCTCGATGCGCCGCAGATGGAGGTGCGTCAGCGGCGGCGTCCGGACGATGCGGCCGAAGACGTGGCGGATCCGCGCCGTCAGTCGTGGGAAGAGGATGCGGGCGGTCAGCGGGAACGAGGCCAGCGCCCCGACGGCCCCCGTCAGCAGGGCGCCCAGGGCGAAGCTCCGGCTGCCCACGTGGAACCGATGCGACGCGGCCCCCAGGGCCCGGCGGGTCTTCGCCCGGAGGCGATAGGTCTTGTCCGACGCGTCGCCCACCTCCTCGGTCACCCAGTGCTCGGGCCGGATCACCACGGGGCAGAGCGGCGTGTAGTGCGCGTCGGCCGCCCCCCGGTAATAGATGGCCACGTTGTAGAACCCGGCGACCCCGAAGGTCTCGACGTCGGGGGCGAGCTCTTCGAGGTGGCGGCGGAACGACTCCTCCCGCTCGTCGAGGCAGAAGGCCGCCTGGAACCGCGGCGCCGGGGGCCGTCCGGTCCCCCGCGGGGCGTGCGACGCGATGGCGTCGAGCGTCTGGGTGTAGAATCGCAGCTCGTAGGCCAGATGGAAGATGCGCCGGCGTTCCAGCGCGGAGAACGCCTCGATCTCCCGCACGATCGTCGCCCACTCCTGCCGGTCCAGCTTGCAGAGGACGTCGGGCGAGAGGCCGACGACCTGGGCGAGCTGGAAGACGAGGATGGCCCGCTGCTCGACGCTCGGCGCCCGGCGCGCCTCGGACCGCTCGCGGGCCGCGTCCCGGAACGCGGCGAGCGGCCCGGGGGACCCGAAAGCCTCCCGCGCCATGTGGGCCAGCGCGAACCGATCCAGCAGGAGCCGGACCGCCAGGAACTCGGCGAGGCTCCCCTCGGGCACCGGGCGGACCACCCGGTCTCCGCGCGACTCGACCTGCCAGACCATGCCCCCCCAGCCTCGCAGGGCGAGGAGCGTGGCGGAGAGGAAGCCGTCCCACTCCTCCTCGGCGACGCCCAGGACCCGGAGCGATTCGCGGATCGACTCCAGCGGGCCGATGCCCTCGTCTTCCAGGCGGCCGACCTCCTCGGCCAGTCCGCGCAGCCAGCGATCCGGCGACGCCCCCGGCTGACGGTACAAGGCGCAGAAGGCGCGATAGAACCCCTCGTCGCGCCGGGGGAGTTGCCACTGGGCGAAGCCCTGGTCGAGGAACGCCGCGCAGAGCCGGATCAGGACGCCGTGGACGAGCGAGTCGGTATCATCGCCGGTCGCCATGAACAGCAGGTCCCGGTGGCGGATCGCCGATTCCGGCGGCGCGGAGGACGCCGGGAGGTCGCGGACCCCGTCGCGGCAGACCCGCCAGAGCGCCCGGAGGGTGAACCCTTCCCACTCCTCGTCGCCCCAGTCCTCGATGTTCGACTCGCCGGACTGGTCGAGGAGGTCGGCGAGGCCCCCCGAGGTCCGCCGGCGTGGCTCCCCCTTCGAGGTGCCGTTGCGGGTCGGGTCGTAGTCGCCGCGGAGGTCCCTCATGACCCATCGCCGCGTCTCCGCGATCAACTGGGCGCGGATGGCGGAGGAGACCTCGCCCCTGACGCGTCGGAGGGCGTCGGCCTCGGCGACGTACCAGACGAGTTCCTCGGTGGGCCCGGACCGCATGGGGAACCGGAGCATCGCCAGGCGCAAATCCAAGAGCGTGCCGAAGCAGGGGACCTCCTCCTCCGCCCGGTCCGCGAGGTCCTGCGAGAGCACCTCGTGGAGGTCGGTGAATCGGATTCGCCCCCGGGTCAAGGCCTCTCGATAACGGCCCTCGGTCAGGTAAGGCTGGCAGTCGAAGACGCGGGCCCCCTCCGCGACCGCCTCCTCGAACGGCCGATCCTCGAAGGCGTGCAGCGTGTTGTGATGGATGAAGACGGTGATCGGTCCCTGCGCCGGCAGCAGGTGGGCCGCGTGCTCGATGGCGTGCCGGAGTCGGGCGAGCGACGCCGGGGCTTCGGTCGCCCTCGGCGCGTTCGCATCGAGGAGTGTCGCTTGAGTGTCCATGGCAGTCGGGTACCTTTCGGTCCGCCCGAGACCGGCGTGGGGGCCGGCCCGGACGGTCGGACCTCGGCGTCTCGCACTCGTGAGCTCGGTTCGGTCGCGGCGGCCGGTTCGAGGAGGGAGGGGGAGGGGATGGCGTCCCGGTCGTAAGTCCGCCACCCCCTCGCGGCCCGTCGTCACCGCTGTGGCGTGACCAACTGGGCGGAGAACGGGTTTTCCGTCGAGCTCGCCAGGTGCGACACCCCGACCCGCTCGACCCGGCCGCCGCCGCCGCGGAACTCCGCCTCGAAGTCGTGCAGGCGTTGCACGACCGTGTGGTCGATCAGGCTGCACTCGGTGAAGTCCAGGGTGAGCTTGCCCCCCTTGGGGATGGAATCGAGCTTGCGCCGGACGCCGACGTAGTTGGCGAAGGTCAGCGGGCCGTGGAACTTCAGCACATAATCCTCGGCCTCGTCCCGGAACAGTTGCATCCGCGACCCCCGCGCCAGCGTGATGGCCAGGCCGACGACGACCCCCGCGGCGACCCCGACGAGCAGGTCCTCGCCGACGACGAGCAGGATCGTCACCACCATGGCGAGGAATTCCTCCTTGCCGAGGTGCCAGGTGTGGACGAACTCCCTGGGGTCCGCCAGCCGATACCCGATGACCACGAGGATGCCCGCCAGGGCCGCCATCGGGATCATCTCCAGGATCCGCGGGGCCATGGCCACGAACGCCAGCAGGAACACCCCGTGGAAGAAGTTGGACCAGCGCGTCCGGGCGCCGACGATGACGTTCGCCTTGCTCCGGACCACTTCGGCGATCATGGGGAGTCCGCCGATCATGCTCGAGAGCATGTTGCCCGCCCCCTTGCCGATCAGCTCGCGGTTCATATTCGACCGCCGCCCCCACGGGTCGAGCTTGTCCATCGCCGCGGCCGTCAGGAGCGATTCCAGGCTGGCGACGAACACGTACATCACGATGTATCGAATCGAGACGTCGGTGTGGATCTTGGAGAAGTCGGGGGTCGTGAACCAGGTCGAGAACGAGTGGGGGAGCCCCCGGACCAGGTACTCGGGGCCGATGGCGAAGGTCTTCCCCATGAACGTATAGCTATGCTGGTGAGTCAGGCCGAAGGCCAGGCCCATCGCGATCGCGACGGCCGTCGCCACGAGCGGCGGGGGGACGGACTTCGCCAGGCGGTTCTTCATCATCGGCCAGAGTACCATGATCAGGATGCTGACCAGCCCGATCAGCGCGATGGCCGGGTTCAGGTGCGCGAAGCCGCTCGGGATCGACTCGATCAGGTGGATCATCCCGACCTTGGGGGCGGTGGCGCCGAGGGCCAGGAAGATCTGCTTGACGATGATGATCACGCCGATGCCGGCGAGCATCCCGTGCACCACCGACAGTGGGAAGAAGTCGGTGAGCCGGCCGGCCTTGAGCAGGCCTAGGATGATCTGGATCGCGCCGCAGGCCACGCCCACGGCGAGGGCGTAGCGGTAGCCCGCCGCGAGATTGCCGCCGCCCAGCTCGGTGACCGCCCCCAGGACGATGACGATCAAGCCAGCCGCCGGGCCGTTGATCGTGATATACGAGCCGCTCAGCAGCGAGACCACGACCCCGCCGATGATGGCCGAGATGATCCCCGCGATGGCCGGCATGCCCGAGGCCAAGGCGATGCCCAGGCTCAGCGGCAGCGCGATCAGGAAGACCACGAAGCCCGCCACCACGTCGGTCTTCCAGTTCTGGACCAGGCCCGGGATCCAATCATTCGGCGTCGCCCCCGCGGCGACGCGGGCTTCTTCTTCTTCGACATGCACGGACATGTTTCCGCCTCCTGGCGCTCTCGATTCGCGTCGGTCCCGCGGGCCGATCGATGCGGGGCGAGTTCCGCGGCACCGGGGAGGGCTCGTCGAGAGTCGCTCCCGAATCCATGCCGCGCCACCCCCGTCGTGCCCATCGGCTCGAGCTGGGTAAATATATAATGAACCGCTAATTCGGCCCAGGGCCGTTCCGGGACGACACGGCGCGTCTCGGTCGACCATCCCGCGGGCGGGCGGGATGCCCTCCCGGATGCGTGACGCCGGATTCCTCAGCAGCGCAGGATGGCGGAGCGAGGCGCGATCCGGGCCACATCCCAGTGGCTGAGGGTCGCCTGGGACGAGACCCGCGAGAGGTCGGGGAGGTCGATGGAGAGGTATGAGGACCCGGAGAGGTCCTGCGAGTCGGACGTCTCCTCTTCCTCGAAGGCCGGTTGGCGGCGGGCGATCGAAGGACGGGTTGCGCGCGTATGACCGGCCGATATGCACAGGTCGGCGGCAGGCCTGGTCAGGGCGGGTGTCGAGGGGGGGCGGGGCGCAACCGCGGTGGGGTCGCCACACACCCCATCGGAACCGGGGAGGAGGGCCAACCAGAAGAGGAGTGATGGGACAAGTTTCATCGGCGGGCTGGACTGAATCGGAAGCGCGAGGCGACACCGGGGGAGCCAAGGCGCCGATTATCGGTTCTTCGACCCGACAGTGCAAGTGGGAAGACCGACGATGCGGAGGTGGGATTGGCGCGGCGATCGCCCGCTAGACCGGGTCCCGGATTCGCGCGTGGCCGGGCCCGGGGGCCGGCAGGAATTCGATCCCTCCCGTGGCGACGTCGTACATCGCGCCGACGACGGCGATCCGCCCCTCCCCGACGAGGTCGTCGAGCGCCTGGCTCTCCCGGAGGATTTCCTCGACCACGCGCGCCACGTTGCGACGGGCCACGTCGTCGACGAAGGGACGCTTCTCGGCCGGCGACCGGCCCGCGATCCGGCGGAGCGTGGCCGGGTCGATCGCCCGCTGGATGTCGTCGATGATGGGGCCCAGGTGCCCGCAGCCGGTGGCCTCGGCGGCGGTCCCCCCCGTGCCGGCGAGGTCGACGGCGGCCGTCACGGCGCCGCACCGGGTATGGCCCATGACCAGGATCAGCCTGGCTCCCGCCACGGCGCAGCCATATTCGAGGCTGCCCAGCACCTCGCGGCTCGAGATGTTGCCCGCGATGCGGGCGCTGAAGATGTCGCCGACGCCCAGGTCGAAGATCAGCTCGGCGGGGGTCCGGGAGTCGATGCAACTGAGGACGACGGCCAGGGGATGCTGGCCGGCGGCCGTGGCGTTGACCTGGCGGCCCAGGTCGCGCGTCAGGCGTCGACCGGTGCGGAACCTCTCGTGGCCCTCCTTCAGGATTTGCAGCACCTGCCCCGGCGCGAGGGCGCTCTGGAGGGCGCGGGTGGAATGGTCCACGTACAGGGTCTGGTCGCGGAGCTGATACTCGCTCCGGAACCCGAGCAAGCTGACCTCCACCCGGCGGGCCGGCGCCCTCTGCTCCTTGAAGTCACGGATCAGGTTCAGCACGTCGGGGTCGATGAAGTCGGTATCCTGGGCGTCGAGCAGGACGTGGCCGCCGCCGGGCACCTCGTCGAGGACCCCGGCCAGGGCGGCCCGGTTCAGGAAGCCGACCTGATTGGCCAGCTCGATGCGAATCACCTCGCCGCCCGGGTGCTTCTCGATGATCCGGCGTATCGGGCGGCGCATGTTGCTGGCGAGGATGAAGCCGACGCTCACCGCCAGCCCGATCAGGACGCCGACCAGCAGGTCGGTCAGGACGATGGCCACCACCGTCGCCGCGAAGGGGAGGAATTGGTAGCGCCCCTCGTCCCACATCTGCTTCATCAGCGCCGGGCTGGCCAGCTCGGCCCCCGTCACCAGCAGGATCGCCGCCAGGCAGGACAGCGGGATCAGGTTCAGCCACGCGGGGAGCAGCAGGACGCTGACCAGCAGCAGGACGCCGTGGACGATCGTGGCGCACTTCGTCGCGGCCCCGGCGTTGATGTTCACCGAACTCCGGGCGATCACCAGCGTGACCGGGAGCCCGCCGACCAGGCCGCAGGCCAGGTTCCCCATCCCCTGGGCGAGCAGTTCCCGGCTCCGGGGCGAGGTCCGCCGCCGCGGGTCGATCTTGTCGACCGCTTCCAGGTTCAGCAGCGTCTCCAGCGACGCCACGGCGGCGATGGTCAGCGCGGCGGTGTACACCGCCGGATTCGACCACTGCGAGACGTCGGGATGCTGGAGGATCCGGAGGGAGCCGGCCAGGCTGTCGGCCACCGGCACCTGCACCAGGTGGCTCGGCTCGATCATCCACCGGCCGCCGAGCCGGCGGGAGAAGAGGCCGAGCCCGATGCCCAGGAGCACCACGGCCAGGGGGCCGGGGATGGGCGACGTCTTGAGCGGCCTCCACCGCCTCCAGGCGACCAGGACCGCGATCGAGAGGAGGCCGATCACGGCCGCGCCCGGCTGGATGTCCCCGATCGTCGCGAGCAATTCGGAGAACGTGTTCTCGCGGTCCGGCTGCAGGAACGCCATCTCCCCTTCCGGGTCGGGGTCGTGGCCGAGCACGTGGGGGATCTGCTTGAGGACCAGGATCACGCCGATGGCGGTCAGCAGGCCATTGATCACGCCGGACGGGAAGAAGGCCGCCATGGCCCCGGCCCGGGCGATCCCCAGGGCGATCTGGATCAGCCCGGCGACGACCACGGCCATCAGGAACGCCTGGAAGGAACCCAGGGTCGCGACCTGGGCCGCCACGACCGCCGTCATCCCGGCGGCCGGTCCGCTGACGCTGACCCGCGACCCGCTCACCATCCCCACCAGGACGCCGCCGATAATCCCGGCCACGACCCCCGACAGCCACGGGGCGTTGGACGCGTGCGCCATCCCGAGGCACAAGGGCAGGGCCACGAGGAAGACCACCAGGCCGGCCGCCAGGTCGCGTGCCACGGTCGAGGGGGTCAGGTCCGTCTTGAACTCCATGAATGCTCGGGCCCTATTCACCAGGAATGGAAACTCTCCAGACCCGCAAGTTTAACGAAAGGCTCAAGTTTACAGGAAATTAGCCGAAAGCCCACACCCTTTAGGGGTGGGATGAAGGCGTGTTAGTTGTGTTGTTTCAGGTTGTCAAACGACACGAGCGAACCTATAATAGTCGCATGGGACGAGAGTACCGTCGCAAAGAGACGTGCGTCTTCCTG
>JAABUN010001377.1_pt1 | contig 54210 bp, 51 predicted proteins | sample 5559311 | NCBI WGS metagenome assembly JAABUN01 (sample SAMN10711877, study PRJNA513370) | rock metagenome | isolation source: Antarctica rocks | place: Antarctica: Victoria Land, Siegfried Peak sud
TACGTACATGTTCGTGAGGGACGGCCGGAAGACCGCAACGTCTCCCTCACTGGGTATGAGCATCGAAGGGGGAACAGAGCCAGGGATGGCCTGCCCGGACTGCTCCGCCAGCCGGGCGCTTCCACGGTGCACCAACGCTGAGCGCGAACGTGTTCGTGCTATCGTTTTGGCATGATGACCGAAGGAAGCAGCACGACAGCACGTAGCCGGCGGGAGCGCCCCGCCAAACCGGCTCTGACCCGGGCTGGCATCGTTGAGGCCGCCCTCGCCATCCTGCGCGAAGACGGGCTTAGCAAGGTCACGATGCGCCGGATTGCGGCGGCGCTGGACACCGGCGCGGCGTCGCTCTACGTCTACGTCCGCGACACCGAGGATCTCCACGCCCAGATCCTTGACGCGCTCCTCGGGGAGATCAGCCCCCCGGCAACGTCCGGCAGGAGCTGGCGCGACCGCTTGAAGGTGCTCCTGACGCAGTACACGATGGTCCTGTTCGGCTACCCGGAGATCGCCCGGATGGCGATGTCCACCCAGCCGAGCGGGCCGAATTACCTCGCCCTCGTCGACGTCATCCTTGGCCTGCTGCGCGAGGGCGGCGTGCCGGACCGGGAGGCTGCCTGGGCGGTCGATCTGCTGCTGCTGTTCGCGACCGCGACAGCCGCCGAGCAAGGCACCCGTCACTCCTCCGGCCGCGTGACCGACGATCTCTCCACCATCGCTGGCGCGATCTCCACGGCCAGTGCCGAGAACTACCCGCATATCGCCCGGCTAGGGGACGAGTTGCTCTCCGGCGGCCCCGACCGGTCCCAGTGGGGCTTCGACGTACTCCTGTCCGGCATCCTGACGACGCGCCGGCCGGACGCCGATCACGACCAGCCCTGAGATCACACCAATCAGGGCGTCCGAAAAACCACGACACCTCCACCAGATGTTCTGATGGAGGTGTCGTCATTTTTCGGGAGCGTCGGGATAGTTGGGGCTCAATCGACGGTCAGTCGTTCGGTGCGTCCTCCTGCCGGCAGACGCTCCCCCGGCCAATGGTGATCCCGAGCCCATTCCGTGACGCTTCCGGGGTTGGTGTCGTCCCGGCACAGAGCTTGATCGGGACCTCGATGGCCAGTGCCGCGTCGCCGGGGACGAAGAACCAGTCGCAGCTTAGGGTCTCGAGTGTGTTCAGGTCGTAGTTGATCGAGTCGGCCCCACCGGGGAACTGGTAGTCGTACTGGCGCAGCGTCTGACCGTCCGGACCGAGCAGCTCGCAGAAGACATAGGGTGGCGGGGACCCGTCGGGCTGGGAGCCGGTGATCAGGTAGGTGCCAGGCAGCAGGCGCTCGTACGTGATGTTGCCGGCCGGGTCGGCGTACTGATGATCGACGCCGTCGGGGCCGAGGATCACGAACTCCCGGTGGTCCTGGACGTAGGGACAGGCCGACCGCAGGAGGTCGGGCTCGACACCGCTCGGGTTGAACCCGGCCGGACACTGGAAGCCGCGAAGCTGGATCCCGGCGCTGGCATCGGTCGGGACGTTGTTCCACTGGCAGAGGATCGCCTCGCCGGCCAGGACGTCCGGAATGCTGATGGCGCCGTCCGCAGTCGCGAAGTAGCGTTGTGAGGCCCGGACGTCCTCCGGGGGTGACGTCTGTGTCCTGAGTTGTCAGTAGACGATCGGAGTGCCGTAGCCATCCGGAGGTGCTGAGACGATCGAATAGGTACCCGCAGGGAGGTCATATGCCTGGGCATACATCCCCTCGCTCAGGGGATTCGACGCATTGGGGATGGCCACTCGCTGACCATCGACGCTGATGATGAACGGAATCAACGTCGACGGGGTACCGGTGCAAAGCGGTTCGTACGACAGCCGGAATGGGTCGCTGTCAGCGAGGGCGTACCAGTCCGAGTCATCCGGGCAGGAGTAGACTCTCAATTGGGCGGAGGTCAGGCGCTGGTTGGGGGCCGCGCGGGTGTCATCGTCGGTCATGGCCGATGGGTCTGCGGACGGTTCGGCCGTCGTGATGGTGGCCGTCTCGGCCGGGTCTGGCGAAGGAAGGGTGATCGAAGGTGCTGGCGACGGCGTCTCCGGCTCGGAAGGTGCCGGCGGCGTGGGCGAGGGGCTTACCCCGTCGATTGGGACGCACCGCTGTTGAGCCTCGTCCCAGATGGTCTCCCCGAGGCAGAGCGGCTGGGCCGCGACGGGCCGGAGGGTGGCGGACCCGATGGGCGCCAGCGCTGCGCCGACGAGGCACAGGAGCGCGACGATCGACAGGAGCAGACGCGTGCCGGAGTGGGTGGCCGAAGTCATGGTTCTCTCCCTTGAGTCGCACCGGCGGTCCGGTGCTCGAGTCGGGACATCAGACATCGAGGGTGATGTGCTGTCTGATTCCCGAAACTCACAGGGTAAGGATCGTGTTTCGGTCAGGCCGGGAAATGGGTGATCTCACCCATAATGTTGATGGCGAACACGCAATCGCATCGGTTTGTTCGGGTATCCGCATCGACCGGCATCAGTCGCCCGAGAGGACGAGGCCGCCGCGCGGGGTGACCATGACGGCCCGCTCGAACTGGGCGACCCAGGAGCCGTCCACCGTCCGGGCCTCCCACTTGTTCGCCATGTAGTGATCGACGCCCCCCTCGATCACGACCGGCTCGATCGTCAGTACCATCCCTTCGACCAACTCCGGCCCGTCGCCGGGATTCCCCGCGAACGGGACCTGCAGGTCCTCCCACATCAGCGTGCCCAGACCGTGACCGCAGAAACCCCGGGCGACATTGCAGCCGTGGTCCTCGGCGTAGGACTGCATCGCCCAGGAGATGTCGCCGATGTGGTTCCCAACCTTCGCCGCGTCGATGGCGGCGTTCATCGCCCGCTTCGTGATGTCGATCAGGTTGCGGTGGCGATCGGTCTCGGTGCCGACGGCGAACGTCGTGGCGGCGTCGCCGGCGTAGCCGTTGAGCAGCATCCCGCCGTCGATCGTGAGCAGGTCGCCGTCCTCGAGGATCTCCTCGCCGGGAACGCCATGGACGACGATGTCGTTGCGGTTGGTGTTGATCGCTCCGGGGAAGCCGGCCTGCCGCTCGAAGACGGGGATGCCGCCCAGGTTCCGGATGTAGTCGCGGGCGTAGGCGTCGAGTTCGATGGTCTTGATGCCGGGACGGGCGAGGCGCTTGAGCTCGCGCAGCATCTTCGTCGTCGCGCGGTTGGCGACCTTGAGCGCGGCGAGTTCCTCGGGTTTGCGGACGATCACGGGAGCCTCCGATGGCCAGACCAGTTGCGATCCGGCAGGGTGTGAACGGGCGGCGCGGGATCATGCCGCCAGGCGTGTCGATTACCACCCGTAAGGATAATCGGCCCCGCCAAACGCTGCCGGGTCAGTCAGGGCCGTCGTTGGGCCGGCTCGTTTCCGAGGCGTTGCCGGTCAGTCGGTCGAGTTCGGCGACCGTTCGCTGGAGTTCGGCCACGAGCGGCGCGTCGGGATCGGCCTGGGTCAGCGCGGCCGTCATCGCGTGGATGTACCACAGCGTCCCGTCGCGCCGGCCGTGGAAGATCGACCAGAGTGCTTCCCCCTCGCGCCGGTAGTCGGCGATGATCGCTCGGGTGTTGTGGAGCTTGTCGGCGGTGACGACGAGCCGGACCTCCGGCGACTCGTTCGCGATCCGGGCGATGTGAGCCTGCTTGCGCGCGAGCCAGGGGGGGTTCGGGGAGTCGTCCGAGTCGGAGCAGCCATCCACGATCCGGGCGACTCGCTCCCCGAAGCGGGTCGCAACCGCGTCTCGGGTGGCCAGGCCGCCCTGATCCTCGACGGCGTCATGGAGCAGGGCGGCGATCGCCGTGTCCTCATCCGCGCCGGCCTCCAGCACCAGCCCAGCGACCTGGATCAGATGGGCGATGTATGGAGTCCCCGCACCCTTGCGTCGCTGCCCACGGTGGAGATCGCTGGCGAACAGATATGCCTCATCGAAGCGGGTCATCATCATGGGTGGCATCATCAGTCGTCCAGCGAAGCGCGGCGGAGCGGGTGGTCCGGTATGGTGGAGCGGTATCGTGATCGCAACTCCGGGGACCGTACCACGACCGCGATAGGCTCACCCGCCGAACGGTCGCCCGAGCCGGCCGGCGGACAGGCCATGGAATCACGATCATCAGGAGTGGTGCGACGCGACGGTGCGTCGCATGACGGGAAGTCGCCAACGCCGGCACGTGAGGGAAGGGGACACGATGGAACGATGGATCTGTACCGCCTGTGGGACGCAGTTCGCCGACGCGGAGCAGCCACCAGGTGTCTGTCCGATCTGCGATGACGACCGGCAGCCGCCGAACACCAACGAGGAGCAATGGACCACGCTGGCGCGGCTGACGGCGGAGCCGCGAACGGTGCGAGTCGAGGAGGCCGAGCCGGGGCTGATCGGCATCGGTGCCGAGCCAGCATTCGGGATCGGCCAGCGACCGCTCCTGGTCTGGACGCCGTCCGGCAACGTCCTGTGGGACTGCATGGCGTACCTGGACACCGCCGTCGAGCAGGCCGTTCACGACCACGGTGGGCTGATCGGGATCGCGATCTCCCACCCGCACTTCCACGCCACCATGGTCGACTGGGCCGAGCGGTTCGACGTTCCGATCCATGTCCACGCCGATCACCGCGCCTGGGTGATGCGGCCGTCCCCGCGAGTCCGGTTCTGGGAGGGCGACACGCTGGAACTGGCGCCGGGAGCGACGATGGTTCGGCTCGGTGGGCACTTCCCGGGCTCGGCGGTCCTGCACTGGGAGCACGCCGCCGACGGGCTCGGAGTGCTCCTGACGAGCGACACGATCTACCCGCTGCCGGCCTCCGGCTGGGTCAGCTTCATGTACAGCTACCCGAACCTGCTGCCGCTGCCGGCCAGCGAGGTCGCCCGGATCCGAGATACGATCGCGCCCTACGCCTTCGACCGGATCTACACGTCCTGGTTTGGCCGCGAACTGACCGGCGGTGCCCACGAGACGGTGCTGGCGTCGGCTGATCGCTACCTGGCCGCGCTCGGTGGTCACGTCGATCATGTTCTCCGGACGGCCTGACCGGTCGTAATCGAGGGAAAGCGCCAGGCTGAACCTCAGTAGAACCTCATCAGAAGAAGGGTGTGCCATGAACACGACTCAGCACGATAACCGCGTGGCGGTCGTCGTCGGGGCGAGCAGCGGGATGGGACGGGCGACCGCCCGGGCGTTCGCGGCCAGCGGGCACCGGCTCGTGATCGCGGCCCGCTCCAGCGAGGGACTGGCTGCGTTGACCGCGGAACTGACCAGGTCGGGGCCTGACGTCCTCGGGGTTCGGGTCGATGCGACGGTGCGGTCCGACATCGACGGGCTGGTCCGCGCGGCCACCGGTCGATTCGGGCGTGTGGATGTGCTGGTCAACTGCGTCGGCGTCAACATCCCGCGGCGGCGCGTCGATGAGCTGACCGATGCGAGCTGGCGGCTGATGATCGACGGCAACCTGACCGCCGCCTTCAATCTGACTCAGGCGATCCTGCCGGTGTTCCGCGCCCAGCGGGACGGGCTGATCATCCATATCTCGTCCTCCTCGGCCCGTCGGGCGGACCAGTCGGGCATCGCCTACCAGGCGGCCAAGGCCGGTGTCGCGGCGCTGGCCCACGGGACGATGGAGGAGGAGCGGGCCAACGGCATCCGGACGACGGTGATCTACCCCGGCCTGACCGACACCGACTTCATCCTCCAGCGGCCTGTCCCGCCGACCCGCGAGGTCCTGGACCGGGCGATCCAGCCGGAGGACGTCGCGGCGGCCTGTCTGTTCGTCGCCCAGCTCCCAACCCGGGCCCACGTCCCGGACCTGCTGTTGTATCCGTCCGATCCGTTGGGATAGAGATACCCCGCAAGTTCGGTTCGATCTGCCGTCGATGAAGCCAGCCACGGGAAAGGATCACCGGATGGGATCAGCCTCGACCTTCGGACCGCGTTTGCGAATCGACCCTTGGACCGATCGCGACCTGCCCTTGCTCCAGGGAGCCAACACGCCCGAGATGACCCAGCACCTAGGCGGTCCAGAATCCGACGAGAAGGTCCTCGATCGTCACCGACGCTACCTGGAAGGTTGGCAGGTGACTATTCCGCGGATGTTCCGGATCAGCCTGCTCCCCGAGTTGGAGCCGGTGGGAAGCGTTGGGTATTGGGAACGCGTCTGGCGGGGCGAGGAGGTCTTCGAGGCGGGCTGGAATATCCTGATGCCGTAGCAGGGGCAAGGTCTGGCAACGGAGGCGCTCGTCGCGACGGTCGAGGTCGCTCGGGCTGAGGGCCGGCGTTCACACTTCCATGCCTTTCCGTCGATTGACCACCCGGCATCAAACGCCGTCTGCCGGAAAGCTGGCTTCACGCTTCTGGGGGAATCCGAATTCGAGTATCCCAAAGGCTCGGTCGTGCGGTGCAATGACTGGTCGATCAGGCTGACGTGATCGGCTTCAGGTAGTTGCGCTGCTCCATCCCAGTGGCGCATCGAACGGGACATCCTGTCCGCCTGGCCTGCCTGTTCGTCGACCAACTCCCCGCCCGCGCCTACGTCTCAGACCGCCTGCTCTACCCATCCGAACTATTGAGGTAGAGAGTTGATCACGGATGTTTCCGCAGCTGATATTGATCACTGTTCGACAGGTCTGAGCACGTTCCGGTTCAGACAAGCTGCCTCCCGCCGGAAAAGCAAGAATGGCGGTTGGTTCTGTCGTCGCACGTTCTGCATACAGAGTAGCCGAATGTCGCGTCCAGTACTTGACGTGATACCGAACGGACGATAGGTTCAGGGCGTAAAGGCAATGATCCAGTCTTACCAAGACAAGCGAACCAGAGACTTCGCCAACGGAAAACGGGTCAAGGCATTCCAAGGCTTCGATCTGCAGGCGCAACGACGGCTGACAGTCCTGGAGGACGCAACTTCTCTCGAGGATCTGATGCAGGTGTCAAGCAATCATCTTGAGGCACTACATGGGGATCGACAGGGACAGTTGAGCATCCGTATCAATCGACAATGGCGCATCTGCTTTGTCTGGTCAGATGAGACACAGGCAGCATTCGACGTCGAGATCGTCGACTATCACTAGGAGGCAACAGGTGCGTATTCCAATTCATCCTGGCGAGATACTTGGCGAGGAACTGGACGAGCTCGGTCTTGACGTAACCGATCTTGCTCGAATCCTTGCTGTGCCGGTTGATGACATCACCCAGATACTGAATGGCCATGAGCGGGTGACTGGCGAGTTTGCGATGCGATTGAGCCGCTGGCTCGGAACGAGTCCGCAGTTCTGGCTCAATCTACAGAACTCATATGAACTGCGACTCGCGGCCCAGACCGTAGGTGAGGAGATCGAGCGGAGCATTACTCCACGGTCCGGCATTCCGCCCGAAGCGGCCTGATGACGCTGACGATCAGTCAATTGTGCGTTCTCCGGGTGAATCGGACGTCTCCCACGACACGTCTGGCACCCCCGCCAGCCGGCGGCGCATCGTGGCGATGGCGTCGTCCGCCGAGTCGATCAGGGTGAAGCGGCGGCCCAGCTCGGCGGCGGCGACGCCGGTCGTGCCGCTGCCGGCGAAGAAGTCCAGCACGGGGTCGCCGGGGAGCGATGAGGCCCGGATGATCCGGCGGAGGATGCCGAGCGGCTTCTGGGTCGGGTAGCCAGACTTCTCGTGACCGGTCGGGCTGACGATGGTGTGCCACCAGACGTCCGTCGGCAGCTTGCCCAGCGCGACCTTCTCCGGGGAGACCAGTCCCGGCGCCATGTACGGTTCCCGGTCGACGTCGTCGGTGTTGAAGACGTACTGGGCCCGGTCCTTCACATAGACGAGGATGTTGTCGTGCTTCGGGGGCCAGCGCCGCTTCGTCCGGCCGCCGTAGTCGTAGGCCCAGATGATCTCGTTGAGGAAGCAGCCCTCGCCGAAGAGGGCGTCGAGTAGCAGCCGGCAGTAGTGCACCTCGCGGTAATCCAGATGGACATACAGCGTCCCGTCTGGCGTCAGGATGCGGTAGGCCTCGATCAGGCGCGGCTCCATGAAGGCGAGGAAGTCGTCGAACTGGTCAGCGTACGAGATCCGTGACAGCACTTCGGACCGGTAGCGCGTGCCGCGGAAGCCGGCCCGGATCGCGGTCGGGTCGGGGACCGCCTTCATAACCGTCCGCGAGCGGGATCGACCGGTATTGAACGGTGGGTCGATGTAGATCAGGCGGGCCGAGTCGTCCGGCAGCGTCCGGAGGATCGGCAGGTTGTCGCCCTGGATGACTCGATGCAGAGACAGTGACCCCACCCCCCAGCCCCCTCCCCATCTGCGGATGGAGAGGGGGAGCCATTGCGAGCAGCCATTCCGGTGCTGAACGGTGCTACGGACCGACCGTGGTCCGGATCGGACAGATCGTCCGTGAAGCGTCTCCCCTCTCCATCCGCAGATGGGGAGGGGCTAGGAAAGGGGCAACGCCCACGCCATCGTACAATTTGCGGAACCACCCGGGAAGCGCGGCGGTCGACGCACGATGACCGTCACCGCCGGGAGAGCAGGAGCAACGGGAATGCGCCTCGTCCGGATCGGCCTCGCCAGCACGAACTCCACCGTCGGCGCGTTTGCCGCCAATGTCGACCAGGCCATCGACCAGGCCCGGCTGATGGCAGCCGATGATGTCACCGTGGCCGTCTTCCCGGAGCAGATGATTGGCGGCTACGCGCCGGAGGATCTGCCCCAGTGGCGCGGCTTCGTCGAGGGCCAGTGGGACGAGTTGGTCCGGTTCGCCCGGGAGACGGCGTCGCTGCCGCTGGTCTCGGTCCTCGGGGTGACGATCGCCGAGGACGGGCTCCGCTTCAACTGCGCGGCCGTCGTGGCCGGTGGTCGCGTGCTCGGGTTGATCCCCAAGGAGAAGCTGCCGACCTACGACGTCTACTACGAGCAGCGCGTCTTCACCCGTGGGCTGCCCGGCCAGCACGGCGAGCATCGCGGCGTCCCGTTCGGCGACTACCTGTTCCGGTTCGACTTCGGCGTGCTGGCGGCGGAGGTTTGCGAGGATTTCTGGAGCGCCGACGGTCCTGTCCGCCGACGAGCCTACTCCGGCGCCGAGATCATGGCCAACGTCTCGGCCTCGGTTTATCGTGTCGGCATCCACCGAACCCGTGAGGAGCTGATCGCCACCCGGGCCAGTGACTACCAGGTCACCTATGCGTACGCCAACATGCTGGGCGCCAACGACGCCCTGATCTTCGATGGTGGCGGCTTCGTCTCCCAGAACGGCAAGCGGATGCTGTCGGCCACGCGGTTCCACCGGGGCTACTCGGCCGTCAACGTCGACCTCGACCGGACGCTGCGACTGCGGTCCGAGAACACGACCTGGCGGGACGACCAGCGCGACTTCGCAACGACCGAAACGCGGGTGCCGACGCTGTCGTACCCGGCCGAAGTCGTCGATACCTCGGCCACGCGAGCCCGGCTGAGCTACCCGGTGCCGTCGCACCGCTCGTTCTTCCTGCCGGACGAGACGCCACCCCTGACGGCCCGCCAGCAGCTCTGCGAGGAGATCCTCGACGCGCTCGCCCTCGGGGTCGGAGACTACTATGAGAAGCTCGGCGTCTTCCGGCAGATCGGCGTTGCCCTGTCCGGCGGGCGGGACTCGCTCCTGACCCTGCTGGTCGCGCACCGGTACGCCCACCGCGTCCGGCCGGACGACCCAGGGGCGCTGCTCAAGGCGTTCACGATGCCGTCCCGCCACAACACCGCCGAGACCCGCGGGGCCGCCGCGCAGATCTGCCGCGACCTCGGCGTGCCGCTGGAGAGTGTCGAGATCCACGAGGCTCACGAGCGCGAGATCGCCGCCGTCGGGGAGATGCTCGGGCCGGACCAGCCGGTGACGGAATTGACCCGGCAGAACATCCAGGCGCGAATCCGGGCCCAGCGGATGTGGAACTGGTCCAACTCCGCCGGCGGACTCTACCTCCAGACCGGCAACATGAGCGAGCGGGCCGTCGGCTACACGACGATCGCCGGGGACCTGACCGGCGGGCTCGGTGTGCTGGCGAACGTGCCGAAGACCGTCGTCAACTACCTGCTCGACTACCTCTCCGAGACGACCGGGCACAAGGGCATCGCGATGGTGCTGGCGTCGCCGGCCGGGCCGGAGCTGGCCGACGACCAGCGCGGCGAGTACGAGTTGATGCCGTTCCCGGTGCTGGACGCCTGCTTCCACCTATTCGCCTATGAAAAGCTCCAGCCGGACGAGATCGAGCAGGTCCTGGTCGAGATGTTCCCGGAGCTGTCCTCGGCGGCGCTGGCTGGTCACGTCGACAAGTTCACCCGACTGTTCCTGCAGAACATCTACAAGTGGGTGCAGGCGCCGATCTCGCTCCACATCGGCAACCTCGACCTGGACCGCGAGCGGGCGCTCCAACTGCCGGTCGTCCAGAAGTCGACCTGGGCACGGGGGACGGCGGCGGGTGAGCGGCAGGCCGCGATGGTCGGGAATGGGACACGGCCGGTTGAGATGTAGGAGAGTGCAGTCGTTCTACGAGTACGGATTGCGGTACTTGACCTGACTGTTGTACTGCACCCCGAGGTGTCGTTGGGTGAGTGTCCTTAGCACTGACTGACCTACACCGAGAGGAAGGGCCGCAGCTGAGTGGGCTAGCGCAACGGGGATTACCGCATTTGGGTAAAGGCGGGTTCGGATACCGTCCAGCACCTCACACACGGTACGGAGCGTCGGGTAGCTCCCGAACTCCTCGCAGTCCTGGCCAGTGTAGGAATCAACGCCGTGCTTAGGCGGGACTGTGATCACTAATGGGTCACCCGAGCTGGTGCGGTAGATGAACCGTCGGCCATAGAAATCGTCCTTCCCGTATTGATGACCATCAGGGTGGCCCGTCATACGATTTATGTAATCGCGGGATAACAGCATTACGCTGCCCTTGGGAATTGACTCACGGATAAGTTCTGCGTGCTCGACGAAGCGTCCGGTCTTCTCCACTCCGACCATTAGAGGGGCCGCGTCGTTATGGGTAAAGTACAAGGCCTGCAAATATTCGTGTAGACGTCGCTTAAGGGGAGCTACAACGCCGTGCAGGGCGAGGGGGCCGTCGGTGATGAAGAGTACGCTTCGCAGGAGGGAAGCTGCGTCGCCAGTGGCCGCGAGGTGGCCTAGGTATCCGAATGTCATCAATTTTTCGGCCATCAGCATCACCCGGCTGAGCGGCGAAATGTTCGATCCTTCCGGTGTGTACTCCTCATACGACCTAAGCACATCAGAGAGGTATAGCGTTGCCCCGCATGCTGGACATCTACCTCCATTCTTGCTCACAATAGGGGCTGCCCCAGTCAGCGACTTACTGGCGCTACAGGAGGGGCATTTGCTGCTGAGAGTGATTTCAGTAGCTGGTTTTCCCGGCGCACCATGGATCGTGAGGAGAGCGTCGGCGAGGGTCATGTCCGAGTCGGCATCGTACTTCGTGGTCGTGATGAATCGCTCGACTTCGCTCCGCCATGTGTCCACGCCGTTCATACCTGGACGGACTAAACCGGAGCCCGGGAGGGCTACGTCGAAGGTGTACTCGTTATGCGCTTGGCGAACCTTAATGGGGTCGATAAAAGGTGTGCGAGTGCCGTCTTGTCTCGGCTTAGTCAGATTCGCGAGCCTGTCCAAGTCGACCAGTGAGCCGGCCACTCGAATGTAGCCGACCTTGATAGTGGGATGCTCTCGGGTAGCTTCTACCTCACTGTCCGATCCATCGACAGTGATAACGCTCTTCACGTCTGCTGCCGAGGCGTACTCAGGTAGGGATAACACAGGCATTGACGACGCCGTCACTGCACTGATATCCCCTGTGCTGTGGACTACCTCCCAGCGGCGAAACGCCTCTGCGACGGCAGTGTTGTTGACTGTCGGGACGTGGCCGAGCCGATGTGCCTTCTCGGATGGGTATGGCATGTCAATCGGCTACCTTCGACGGCGGAGCCACGGGCTCAAGCTTGGCCTCGACGCGAGCGGCGTTGATCATGTCATGCTTAAACTCGGCTATCTGGATGGGCACGATGTACTTGCCTGAATGAGTTTTCATTCGGACGAAGCCTACGTCCTCGCAGCGACGGATGCTGTCAGCCCATGTCGCGAAGTCATAGTAGTGCGACAGCTCATTCGTCTCCTTGTCGGAGTTCAGGTGCGCTACGAGCCAGTTGCTGGTGTTTGACAGGACGCGTTGATCCACGCTTGATACTTCCTGCGTGGCGTACATCATGCCAATCTTGTACTTCGCGGCCTCCTTCGAGAGCCTGACCCAGGGGTCAGTATCCTCGTTCTCCTTAGAACCGCGCTCGAACAAGTTGTGAGCTTCCTCGACCACAATTTGGAACGAGCGAGGTTCCTTCCCGGCGGAGAAGTCGTCACGAGCACGATCCATAAGGGTTGTCACGATCCGTTCCGACAAGGTCTTCGCGACTGTATTGTTACCTTGGGATAAGTCGACGATGACGAGCCGACCGGCCATCATATCGGCCCACACAAGTTCACCAATATCGCCCACTGCGTTTAAATCATGGAACGGTCTGAGTCGCTTGATAGCGGCGTCTCCAGCGCGACCCTCCATCGCCTTAAGAATGTCGGCCAGTTCACCGCCTTGAAAGTCTTTGTGCCATGAATCTGTCAGTTTGGTATTTTCCTCTGTCTCTCCTGCGTTTATCTTCTTAAGGATATGTTGATCTATGTCATTCTGCTTGCGAAGCCATGCTAACAAATCCTCAGCCGCAGACGTTGACAGGACGCGAATTATCTTGCCATTTCCACTAATATCCTTGATCTTTGGCTTCGGACTTTCCGCATTAGAATCGAGAAGATCCGATACCAAATCATTGGTAAGCGTGACCGAAATGCCCTGCCCAGGTAGACGGCCGGCAATGCCGGCACGTCCTAGGAGTGAGTAAAATGCCAGCCGATTTCGCTCGAAGTGTGACTTTGCCTGCCAGACCGATGGTTCGGGCTCGACTAGGCTGACAGACTGGAAACCGGCCATGTATTGTGCGCTTGAAGAAGTGCCTTGCGCTACTTCTTGCTGGACCATTTCCCAGACCGTTTGGAGGCTTGCGGTGTCGAGGAAGTTAATTCTTAGCGGCATCTCTCTTCGGTCTGCCAAAGTGGGATTCATTTTGTAGATGCGGACGTGGTCCTTGGTATCTCCAAGGAGTCGCAATCCGGTCTTGTCCTGCTTGTTGATGTTCGCGTACTCGCCTTGTGGGTCAAAGATAAGCTGGCCAATCCGTTCGCCACGACGAACACCATGGCGAAAGACCGCGGTCACGAGGGTCTTGATCGTGTTCGACTTCTCGGTGCGGGTCATACCGAAGACCGCGGTCTTGCGAGATACGAAGTCCGCAATGTGCACCAGCGTTTCGGCCTTGTCCACGCCGGCCTCACGGGCACGACGACGCGTTGAGGCGAAACGGACGTATCCAAGTGGCAGCAAATCGCCCTCTTCATCGCTCTTCTCTGGGTACGAGGCAAGCCAAGAGAGAACGACCTGTTGCGGAAGGTACACCTGATATCGGGCCGACGAGACCACATTGTCGATGTCCGCCCCGAATTCGATTTTCCTGACGTCATCGTCATCATTGTAGAACGTTCCAATGACCTCGCAGTCAAACGCAGACTGCTGGAGTTCGGTCCGGGTGAGCACATCGGTCACGTCATCGAATCCGCGGCCAGTGACTGCCGCATCCCGAACCACGGCCAGCCGGGTCTGTACCAAGTCGGCTTCGTTTGGAAGGGGAGCTGTTCCACGCACCCGTAGCAGGATTACCTCATCGTCATCGAGGACAAACCGTCTCTCGTCGTCGTAGTGGCCAGCAGCTGCTAGCAGGAACCCGCCCTGTGGCACCCCACCTGCTTCGTGCTTTTGATTGTCGTCGGTTAGCACGATAGCCCGTGAGAAGTCTTAATTGAAGATTCCCCCAATAGGCTTGCAGCCATTATTAATAAGCATTGCCAGTGGCTTTCCTGCGGCATGTTTGTTTTGCAGATTGTCCAGCAACCCCATCTCAGTTGTTCCCCTTGGTGGTAGACAGACTACTCGTCGGGTCGTTGGGTAGATTGGAAAACAGAATCTCTCGACCTGGCAATGGGTTGCTTCGGCAACCAGTCATTGTATAAGTATGGACTACTCGGAACTCTCGCACGTTTGGCTTTCCGCGGTACAAGTCAGTCACTAGTCGCTCCGAGTCATACGACAAGATCCAGCGGTGCTCGTGGAAATCCAAAAGTCGATGCGCTAGTGCGCGGTGGTCAGCCTCCACAAATGGTTGTTCATACAGTCGTTTGGCTTTCTCAATGTAAGGTGGATCAAGATAGAACATTACCTCATTTTGCTGGTGATCCGCTGCGCAGGATAGGACCAGACTGATCGTTTCCTGCCAACGAGCCTCATGCACTTTCAGGATCCGTCCCGAATCCGCGAGGCGCTTCACATTAAGGATCCGCTCGGCCAGTGCGTCTTTAGAGAACCGGCAGTCAATCAGATGCGCCGATGCCTGATTTCGTCCACAGATTGGGCCGGCGTTTCCACCAATAATGCCGAAAAAGGTCGTTCTGTTCAAGAATAGACATTTCAGCGCTCGGTGCCGAGTATCTCCAGGCTTAACGGCTCGCCAGTAATCCCACCGCTCGACTGTTACAGGTTCTCTGATCATGTCGTCGATCAGGCGCTCCGCATTTTCCGTCGCCTCGATCCAGAACGATGCAATGAGAGGATCCAGATCACCAAGCACTACCCGTTCGACGGCATCCATCTCCAGTAAACCGAGAGACACACTTGCGCCGCCGCAGAACGGCTCCACAAATAACTCGGGACGTGGAATGTTCCCCTCGATTAGTTGCCGAATAGCAGGCATCATCTTTCGCTTCGAGCCCGGATACCGCAATGGTGACATTGCGGCCAAGCGCCACGGGCTGCGGATTCCAGTCAGTAATGAAGCCTGCGAAAGCTCTTCCGAAGTCGGTGCCTCGACCGTGCTGACCTGCATTGACCTCTCCTGCTCAGCGGCACCACGCACATTGTCGAAGCACACAATGCAAGGAAGACCTTACCGGCTTCCAGGAACTTACGTAGGAGGTTCATTTTGCACTCCATGACAGCTACTCAACTAGGGTAGAGTTGATCCCTAGTCAAATCTTCCCACTAGACTCGATGCGTCCGGCACATCCTGCCCATCCAGCCCGAGTCGCTACAATTGCTGGACTGAGCTAACTGAATAATCGGATCTGTAGTTGGACCAGTGCCGGTCCGACTCCCACCCACGCGAGGTGTTCCCATGGCAGCGACCGTCGTCGAAGCCCCGACCGAGACCCCGACTGAAACGACCGTTCCGACCCATACACCGTATCGCGTCTCCGTCGCCGAGTACGTCGCCTTCCGGCGGGACGGGTTCCTCGTCGTGCGTGGGCTGCTCGACGCCGACGAGGTCCGGGAGCTGCGTGAGCACACCGAGAACCTGATGCAGGGGCGGCTACCGGAACAGTCTGCTCATCAGCTGGACCGACGCGACACGATGGGCGACAAGGGCGTCAGCACGCAGGAGCTCGCCGCCCCTCCGGCCGACCTCAGTTCGGAGGAGAAGGCCGACTACTTCCTCCGCATCCATATGCTGCACCGCCAGCTGGAGCTGCACGAGCGCTACTTGCTCCACCCCCGGGTGCTGGATGTCCTGCAGGTCCTGATCGGCCCCGATGTGTCCGCGCTCCAGTCGATGCTGTTCCTCAAGGGGCCGGGCAAGCCGGGGCAGGGCTGGCACCAAGACACCTTCTACATCCCCACCCACCCGGACACCCTCTGCGGCGCCTGGATGGCGATCGACGACTGCGACGAGCATAACGGCGCGATGTGGTTTGCCTCGGGCTCCCAGCATGAGCCGGTCTACCCGCGGCATTCCGGGTACGGCTTCGGCGACACCGACGTCAGCGACATCGGGACCGTCAGCGGCGTCAGCAACCCGGATGACGAGCAGAACGATCTGGCCCGGATCGCGGATCGGTACCCGCACCTGCTGGTCGTGGCGAAGGCGGGGGACGTGGTGTTCTTCGGCGGCCACGTCATGCACCGGAGCAAGAAGAACATCACGACCGACCGCTTTCGCCGCTCGTTCGTCGGGCACTACTGCAACGCCCGCGCGTTCACGCAGTGGGGCGCCGAGCTGCCAGTCGATCCGGAGACGGGGATGAGCAATGCCTCGCACATCCTGGCTCGGGGCGATACGCATCTCCCATTCGCGACACCTCGGTTCGGGACGCCGTGCGCCGCGCTACTCTCCCCCGAGGAGCGCCGCCGGGAGCACGCGATCGCCGACATGATGATGGGCGATATGGACAGCGGCCTGATGGGCGCCGAGGAAGCTGACCCTACCCTCGAGGACGACCACTGATCGATCCGACCGGCCCATGCTGTACGGAGCGAGCGCGTCGATCGCTCCTGCGTGTGCGGACTGGTCGTCGGACCGTAGACGAGCGCCGCCCTGGCTCGATCCTGCCCAAGACCCAAGACCAGACGACAGGCCGAACGGCCCCGGTGAATTCCACCGGGGCCGTTTGCTGTTTTGCTCTCCGGTGACGACTCCAGGAACGTCATGTTCCGGCTGACCCGCAACCTTTTGCGGAGTCCGCCGTTGAGCAGAGTAGACCAGTCACGCTGGGCAGCACCGACGGCGGGGAGGCTAGGGCGTGGACGCGGTGCCGGACGATGATCTGACCAGTTCGGACCCGAACGCCAACCGGGCCGCCGAGGAGACGGCAATGGTTCTGCTGGCGCAGCGGGATCTCCGCGCCTTCGAGCCCGTCTACCGGCGCTACTACCGACCAATCATCCGCTACTGCTTCCGCCGGCTTGGTGAGGGCGAGGCGGCCGCCGGCGCGACCAGCCAGACGTTTGCCCGAGCGAAACCCGGCCGGACTGCCGGACGGAACAGCTGTTGAACCAGCAGTGATTGAGGAATTAGCTGATGTGTACGGCGAGTCGATGGGATGCGGGATCGGTAGCTATACCACGACGCTGAGGTCGGCGGCTCTCATGAGCGATGACGGACGGCTTCGTATGCTTTGGTCGGAGTCCGACATCCCATTTCTTGACAATGACGCGCTGGTGCGGCTTGGCGCTCAACTCGAAACGCCGCCCAACGCCTGGGAGGTGATGGGTCAACCGGGCCCGATCTATCTGTACGGATTCCGGACTCTGGACGATGGAAGGGTAGCCGCATGGTTAGAACAGGCACCCGTCCCAGGCAGGAGTGGCGGAGGCAGTTATTGGAAGCTCCGTCTGGATAACGACCCGGCGAACAGCTATGTCGTCTTCGTGCAGACACCTCAAGGATGGCTCATCGATGAACTCGATCCGGGAGGCCGCGGCTAGGTCAGAGGCTCCCGGCACGACTAGTGCTTTGCCCGGCGGGTGCCATACCTGAACCCCGCTCACCATCCCCAACGCGGTCCCATTCGCCTGCCGAACGACTATGACTACCACGAACCGAAGCGACGTCTTCGCCGGGAGGGATCGCCGTGCGCCTGAAATCTGCTCTCCGGGCGGTGGCCATCGTCGCCGTCCTCATCGTGATCTATCTTGGGCCGCGCCTCGCCGGGATCGACCGGATGATGCAGACCGACGAGGCCGACTGGCTTGGCGCCTCTGCGAACGTCTACAGCGGCCTCGCCGTGGGCGACCTGGGCTCGACGTACCAGTTGCCTCATCCGGGCGCGGTGACCCAGTGGGCGGGCGTCCTCGCCTACGTCATCACCGTTCCGGATTACCCCACGCTCCATCCGGACGCCGTCCCATATCACCGGGTCGATGTCGTCCTGCGGAACGTTGGCGTCGATCCGCTCGACCTGCTGATCACCGCCCGGGTCGTCAAACTCCTGTTCCAGACAGGGCTCTTCCTCGTCGCCGCCTGGCTGCTGCGCCGCCTGTTCGACCCGTGGGTCGCGGCGACGGCGCTGCTGCTCGTTGCCTTCGATCCGTTCCTGATCGGCTACGATCGGCTCCTGCATATCGATGGGCTGACCGCGATCGCGTCGTTCGCCGCCGTGCTGGCCATCGCCTGCGCGCTGCGAGAGCGGGATCGACGCTGGCTGTGGGCGCTGGCGGGTTTGCTCTCGGCCTTCGCCTGGCTGACCCGCTTCACCGCGGGCGTGCTTGGCGTGGTCGCCGTCGTCGCGATCATTGTGGTCCCGCTGCTGCTGCTGCTCCGGCGGCGGGCGACGGTCGGGGAGACGTGGACGGCCGCGAGCCGACCACTGGTCGCGTATCTGGGCTCGTCGGTCCTCTCGACGTTCGTGCTCTGGCCGACGCTCATCGTCGATCCGGTCGGCACGGTGCAGCGCATGTGGGCGTACGTCAGCAACGCCGCCACCGTCGGGCACGAGCTGCCGACCTTCTACGGCGGAGAGATCGTCCACGGTGACCCCGGCTGGGCGTTCTATCCCGACGCGATCCTCTGGCGCATCACCCCGGTCGCGCTGCTCGGGCTCGTCCTGCTCCTCGGCTACGCCATCCCTCGTCTTCGGGTTGCCCTGCCCCGGAACCAGTGGCAGGCGGTCGTCACCGTAGTGTCCTTCGCGGTGCTCTACGCCGTGCTGATGGATTCGGGTGCGAAGAAGTTCGACCGCTACATCCTGCCGGTCTTCCCAGTCCTCGATCTGCTCGCGGCGCTGGGCTGGGTCGGGCTCGCCCGGCTGGTCTGGCGTATCCGGCCGCGGCGTCACGTCCGGCTCGACTGGCGCCCGGCATTCGCGGCTGGCATGGTTGCCGTGATCGTGATCGCTCAGGCGGGTTCGGCATGGTCGGACCGGGCGTACGGGTTCGACTACTACAGCCCGCTCCGGGGCGGGATCGCCAGCGCCCAGCACGACATGCAGCTCGGCACCGGCGAGGGGCTGGACCAGGCGGCGGCGTTCATCCTCGACCAGCCCGACGGCGCGACGGCCACTGTACGCACCCAGAACAACCAGGTGACGCTGATCTACTTCATGCCGCCGACCGCGACCGTCCTGAACTCGGGGTTGTCGAACGATGCCCACGGGATCGTCGACTGGGCAGCGACCGATTACTACGTCTCGTACCTGCCACAGTGGGAGCGCGACCTTAGCCCGGTCATGCAGGACCAGGCCTCGCGGTACGCGCCGATCGACACCGTCACCATTGACGGGATTGCCTTTGCCCATGTCTATCATCTCCGGGCGATCCCGCCGCCGCCGGCGATGGTCGAGGTGCTCACGTGTCGCTGGGACTTCGGCGACGGCGCGGCGACGCTGCTGACGTACGACGACCAGAGCGTCAAGCGTCACGAGGACGACCCCAACCGCCGCCAACTGACGCTCTTCTTCCAGGCCGCGACCGATCTGCCGACCGACACCCCGGTCCGCGTTCAGCTCATGCCCCGGAGCGGCGACCTGACGCCGATCACCGCCTTTGGGACCCTCCAGCCCGCGGCCAGCGACGGGTTGCTCAGCACCGTTGCCCTGGACGTCACGCTGCCCCGTGGCCACACCACCGGCAGCTACGACATCGAGGTGGGCGTCGCCGACCTGACGACCCATCGCCTCCGGGATGTCCGGCCGCTGGCCGCTGACAAGGGACAGCGCGAGCAGGACCACGCCGTCGCCAACCAGTGCGACGGCGCCGGCGTCGTCAACTGACGCGATTCGTCCGGAAAGGTGCTACGATCTTCGCAACGTCACCCCGGCAGAACCGAGGAGGGCAGGGACATGATCAGCAACGACGCCGGTACTGTCCTCCTTCCCGCGACGCACATCGCCATCTCCCCGATCGTCCCTACCGGGCCCGCCACTGGCGTGGTGCCTCGGGGTGCCATGCCGCTGGCGGGCGGTCGCAGCCGATGACGTAGCGAGGGTGCCATCCCACGGGAGTCCGGCCGCTGCGTCGCGCCGCCGGATTCCCGTGAGCCATGGACCTCCACGATGCGGTACAGCCAAATGTTCGGCCATACGATCCGTCAGGCCCCGAAGGATGAGACCACCGCCAACGCCCGCCTGCTCGTCCAGGCTGGGTACGTCGACAAGCTCATGGCGGGAGTCTATTCCTACCTGCCGCTCGGCCTCCGCACGCTCGAGAACATCGCTGCCATCGTCCGGGAGGAGATGCACGGGATCGGTGGGCAGGAGGTGCAGCTGCCGATGCTGCACCCGAAAGCGAACTGGGTCACGACCGGTGCCTGGGACAGTATCGACGTGCTGTTCCACGTCCCGAGCCGGACCGGGCGCGAGTACGCCCTCGGCCAGAGCGAGGAGGAGGTCGCCGCGCCGCTGGCTCTCGCTCGTCTCCAGACCGTCGCCGACCTGCCGCTGGCGATCTACCAGATCGGCTGGAAGTTCCGGGATGAACTCCGGTCGAAGTCCGGCCTGATGCGCGGTCGCGAGTTCCTGATGGCCGACATGTATTCGTTCCACGCCGACCAGGCCGACTTCGACCGCCACTACGCGACGGTCAAAGCCACCTACCTCCGCGTCTACCGGCGGCTCGGACTGACGGCGAAGGTCACGGAGGCGTCGGGCGGCGCCTTCTCCGACAAGATCTCGTACGAGTTCATGGTTCTGACCGACGCCGGCGAGGATGACATCCTGTTCTGCCCGGCCTGCGACTATTGCGTCAACGTCGAGATCAGCGAGCTCTCCGAAGGGGTAATCTGTCCGGCCTGCGGCGCCGAGGCCCTACGGGCGGCCCGGGCGTCGGAGGTTGGCAACGTCTTCGACCTCGGCCAGAAGTACAGCCGGGCGTTTGACCGACCGGTCCGTGGCGCCGATGGTGGCCGGGTCTACCCGGTGATGGGCTGCTTCGGGCTCGGTATCTCCCGGGTGATGGGCGTCCTGGCCGAACTCTTCCATGACGACCGGGGGCTGCTCTGGCCGTCCGCGGTCGCCCCGGCTCAGGTCCACCTCGCGACGCTGGGGAGCGACCCGGCGGTCTCCGTGGCCGGCGAGGAACTGCATGGTGAGATCGCCAACGCGCTGGGAATGCGCCAGGTGCTCTGGGATGACCGGAGCGTCTCGCCCGGCGTGAAGCTGGCTGACGCCGACCTGATCGGTCTGCCACTCCGGATCGTCGTCTCGGCCCGGACGCTGGCTGACGGCGCGGTCGAGGTCAAGGCGCGGTCGAGCGACCTGGCTGACCGGGTCCCGCTCGCTGATCTCATCGCAGGAGTGCCGGGGCGCATCGTCCGGTACGCCGATTCCGGGGTGAACTGACCGTTCACGTCTGGGAGCGACTACTCTTTCGTCTGTCCGCTCGCGGCGCTCGCGATGTGACCAATCGAACACCTATCACCCAAGGAGCACCGTCTGATGGCCATCGTCTGTCGAAATTGCCAGTCTCACCTCGGGAGCGACCGGTTCTGCGAGCGTTGCGGCGCCCAGGAGATGTTCCCGGCCGGGGGCGACATCGATGCCGGCCGGCTCAAGGGCCTGTACCGCCTGCTCCAGGAGGTCCGAAGCGGCGGTGCGATCGCGAAAGAGGACGAGCAGGACGAGGAGCGCTACGTCCGGATGTTGCTGGGCGCGATCCGGGGCAGCGAGCAGGACTTCGTCGCGGCAATGGGGATCAAGTTCCTCGGCGCGGCGATCCCGGAGGAGCGCCACCCGATGACCGGGGTCATTCGGCGGTTGACGGCGGGGGAGGCCGTCGAACCGCGGGAGCTGGAAGCGGCGATGGGCCGGTTCGCCGCCGTCCGCGCGACGTTGCCACCCGAGCAGCAGTTCACCCAGCCGCTGGCGGCTCTCAACGAGACGCACCGTCGGTTGACGGGCTTGCGGATCGCCCTGAGCCCGATGGTTCAGCACCTCGGCGAGCCGAGCCAGCGGGAGTTCGTCCGGATCCAGCAGCTTGGGATCGACCGGCGGATCGCGGCGGTCAGCGTGGAGTCGGAGATGATCCTGCGCGGCCAGGAGGCGAGCCAGTCCGAGGCGAGCCAGTCCGAGGCGAGCCAGTCCGAGGCGAGCCAGTCCGAGGCGAGCCAGTCCGAGGCGAGCCAGTCCGAGGCGAGCCAGTCCGAGGCGAGCCAGTCCGAGGCGAGCCAGTCTGGAACCAGTCAGCCGGGCGCTATCCCGCCGGAGGCGTGACCGTGATCGGACGTGGCCTACAGAGCCGTCGTCCTGATTCTGGGCGCGAGCTTGTGATTGTGAAACATGTAACGCATCGGGCAACATTTGGCCGTCGATCTGGCGGAACTGACCTTGACGAGCTGTCCCGGTGCTGCTAACCTTCGTTCATCGAATCACCAGCCGGGGCAACCCGGAACGAGGCAGGTATCCGCCAGCCGAGTTGCAGGTGATTGGAGGAGACGCAGATATGCAGAATCAGCGCAAACTCCACGTCTGGTACGGAATCTGGCAGGTGGACAGGTCTGGCCTCGAGCTTCGCGAGGCCAGATGAAGTCCGGATCCTGACCGTTGCCCAGTGCGATCATGAGTGAGGTGGAGACAGGCCACCAACTCGGAGCGAATGTGGAATCTCTCCACTGACTGGATCCGGTGCCGGGGCGAAGTCCAAGAACCTAACATGTCCCTTCAGGACCATCCCCCGTTCGTCGTGGGATGGTCCTGAAGCGTTTTTCGGGGCGTTGCGACAAAAAGGGCCGCTACGGACCCCCCTCCATGAGCGAATCCCGGTCTTGACGGGCCGATCCGAGCGTTCTACCTTAGTGGCAGGCTGATACGGCCAGCCGCTCGCGCCCCAATCGGGGAATGGTGAACGTATCGCGCGTCTCGGTCTCGTCTGATTCCACTTCGCGTGGCAAACGAGTCAGCAATGCGAGCCCTGACACCGGTTTGCCCACGCCGAAGGATCAGGACTCATGCGGACCCATCTCGATGCCAAGGCCATGGCCGGCGCGCTTCGTCATGTGCTGGCAGGTCGCCAGGTGAATATCTCCCACAGCGAGTCGCTGGAGATCGTCGCCGCCCAGTTCGGACTGCACGATTGGAACACCCTCGCCGCCAGGATCTCCGATGATCCCATGAGGGCGACACAGGCATCGTCGGTCCCGGGCCCGATCACGTTCGCGGCGCCCGTCCCGATTCTCCGCATCTTCTCGGTCAAGAAGGCGATGGAGTTCTACGTCGGCTTCCTCGGGTTCACGCTGGACTGGGAGCATCGGTTCGGCGAGAACTTCCCGCTCTACGCGCAGGTCTCCCGCGCCGGGCTTCGCCTCCACCTCAGCGAGCATCATGGCGATGGCACGCCGGGATCGGCGACGTTCATCCCGATGACGGGCATCGACGCCTTCCACCGGGAACTGCTCGCTCGCGACTACGCCTACGCGAAGCCCGGAATCTCCGACGATCCGTGGGGACGCGGCGTGACCGTCGGGGACCCATTCGGCAATCACCTCCGATTCTGCGAGCAACCGACGTAGGGGTGTGGTTGGCTCGTCCGCGAGTGCCGAACCGGGGTATCAACCATGTTCAGCGAGGGTCAGTCGGCTTCGCTCAGCAACTCGACGGCCAGCCGGGCACGCTCGGCCCGTGCGTGCTCGATCGCATCCTCGGCTGACCCCACCTGTTCCCGGTCGGCGAGGAGTCTCGCCCGGGCCGAGCGAATCGCCGCATCCATGGCCGCTGGGGCTGGGCCACCGGGCAGGGTCCGGGCCGCGACGAATGCGGCTGGGTCGAGCGTCGACCGGACCCAGTCGTCCGTCACGTCGAACCGCTGGCCGGTCACCTCACGGGTGACGGCGTTGACGGATTCCGCGTCGATCGCCGTTCCCGATCGGACGAGCCGGGCCACGACATGATGGGCGGTCCGGAAGGCCAGACCGTGATCCTGGACTAGTGCGTCGGCGAGGGCGGTTGCCGTCGTGTTGCCGTGACCGGCCCGCTCGGCAAGCAATTCGACGTTGAACTCGGCGGTCTCCAGCGCCGCGGACAGGAGGGCGATGACGGCTTCCGTCGACTCGAACGTCCGGGCCAGCGGCAGGATCATCGGGTCCTCGACATCGTTCGTGTCGCCCAAGGCGGCCGAGTGGGCGATCGTGGCGACGGTGCTGGCGTCGCCGTAGACCCAGCCGATCCGGACGCGAATGTGTTCGAGGACGACCGGGTTGCGCTTCTGCGGCATGATCGAGCTGATCTGGATGAACTCGTCCGCGATCCGGAGGATGCCGACCTCCAGCCGGGTCCAGATCAGGAGATCATAGACGAAGCGGGACAGACTGCTGACCAGCGTGACCAATGCCTGGGTCGTCTCCAGCATCGAGTCGCTGGCCCCGACGGCGTCGTAGCCGTTCTCGACGAGGCCGTCGAACCCCAGCAGCCGGGCGGTGAGGTCTCGGTCGATCGGGAAGCTGGTCGTCGTGAACGCCGCGACGCCGAGGGGAGAGCGGTTGACCCGGACCCAGGCCTGTCGGAGCCGCTCGCTGTCCCGCTCCAGCGGCCCGAGGACGCCGAGCAGGTAATGGCCAAGGGTCGTGGGCTGCGCGGGCTGGGTGTGGGTGATTCCCGGCATCAGGCTCCGGGCGTGCCGGTCGATCAGCCCAAGCAGGACCTTCCGCAGCCCGAGCACCTGCCGCTCGACCCCAAGGACGAGCTCACGTAGGAGCATTCGGGTCATCCCGGCGGCGAGATCGTTGCGCGACCGGGCGATCTGCAGGTTCCCGCCGATCTCGGGGCTCGTCAGCTCAATCAGCCGGCCCTCGACGGCGAAGAACAAATCCTCGATCTTCGGGGCGTAGTGAAAGGCGTCCGGCCCGGCATTCCGGACCTCCCGGATCGCGGCCAGCAGCGGCCCGGCCTGATCCGGCCGGAGGATTCCGGTCGCCGCCAGCATCAGCGTGTGGGCCTCGTTGGCCGCCATCATGGGCGGGAACAGGAGTCGCTTGCTCTCCTCGAAAGCAGGCGCGAGGACGTAGTGGGCGTAGTCCGGGTGAGGAAAGGTGCCATCGCCGGTCGCCATGTCGGCTACCCCTTCAGGCCGGTCAGAACGATGCCCTTGATGATCTGGCGCTGGAAGATAATGAAGATGACCAGCACTGGAATCGTCGCCAGGGCCGCCGCCGCCATGATGAGATGGAAGGAGCTCTGGGCCTCGCTGGAGAAGAACGCGATTCCGACCGGAAGGGTCCGCATGTCTTCGGATCGGGTTACGATCAGCGGCCAGATGTAGGCGTTCCAGTTGCCGAGGAACGTGAAGATGCAGAGGGCGGCGAGAGCGGGCCGGACCAAGGGCAGGGCGATCTTCCAGAAGATCTGGAACTCGTTGAACCCGTCCAGCCGGGCCGCGTCGATCAGGTCGTTCGGGACGCCGGTGAAGAACTGGCGCATTAGGAAGACACCGAAGGCGCTGATCAGACCGGGGAACATGATGCCGATATATGAGTCGGTCCAGTTAAGCTCGATCGAGAGCATGTACCAGGGGATCACGAGCATCTCGGTCGGGACCATCAGGGTGCTGAGGATCAGGATGAAGATCACGGACGACCCGGGAAACTGGAACTTGGCCAGCGCGTAGCCGGCCAGCGAGTCGAAGAAGGCCACGGAGACCGTCGTGATCGCCGCGACGATGATGCTGTTGACGAACCACCGGACATACTCGGTCCGGTTGAGGACTTCCCGGAAGTTCTCCAGCGTCGGTGAGCTCGGGATCAGCGAGAGCGTGTAGATATCGGCCGCGTGCTTGAGTGATGACGTGACCATCCAGAAGAACGGAAAGATCATCCCGAGCCCACCGATCAGCAGGATCAGGTAGAGGAACAGCTGGGCCGCCGCTCGCTTCGGGTCCCGCTTCCGCCGGGCATCGACAATGGTTATCGACCGGGCGCCAGCCAGCGGGTCGGCCCGGGCGATCACATCGGCGATCGGGACGGCGATATCGCTGTGGGAAACAGGGTTAGTCGTCATTGTTGTTCCTCTCCAGCCAGCAAGCGCCGGATTCGATCTCGGGCAAGGGGAAGCGTTACGGTGACGGCAGGCCAGATGAGCGGAACTTCGATGCCGAAGTACTGGTGCGTGAGGATATTCCTCTGCCCCATGATCTCTCTCAGATTTGGAATGTGCTCAGCCACTGATCCGTCGATATGATTGGCATTTCGTAGCGCCTCGCTGAAGATGTCGAACCGACGCTCGACGGCGCTCTGGAGCAGGTCGTCACGTGCATATGAGTCCAGTGTCTGTTCATCTGTCCATCGAACGATCTTGTCAGCCGCCACCAGCGCATCCCGGAGATGATCGTCACGCGATCTACGCCGCATATACCACCTGCCGAGTCTCTGTGATGTGATCGAGAATCGCGGCGTTGCCGGGAGAGCGTACCGTCACCAGGTCTATCTCCCGGTCGAAGAGATCACTGAGTGCCATGTAGAGCCCACCATATCGCTCGGCCACCGTCAGTTCGTAGTCTCCCAGATCGACAAGGAAATCAAGATCACTCGTCGCTGGATCGAATGTCCCATGGACCGCTGAGCCGAACAGCCAGAGCGTCTGAACCTGATATCTCTGACAGGCAGCGGCGAGCGCACCGATGTGTTTAGAGATTGCATCTGGAAGGGAATGGTGGTCCCGCTGGGAATCCTCGTCCCTTTGCCGGAGGAAATCAGTAGTCATTGTTGTTCCTCGACAGGACCTTGAGCTGGAAGACGGTGATCGCGAGGATCATCAGGAACAGGACGACCGTCATCGACGATGCGTAGCCCATCTTCGCCGGGAGTGACTGGAAGGCCTGCTGGTAGACGTAGAGCACGATGCTGATCGTGCTGTTCAGCGGGCCGCCGGTGCCGGATGAGCTCATCGAGCGGATCTGGGTGAAGACCTGGAGGTTGCTGATCACGCCGATGATGATCAGGAAGACCAGTGTCGGGTTCAGCATCGGGATCGTGATGTCCCGGAACCGCTGCCAGCGCGATGCGCCGTCGATCGCCGCCGCCTCATGGTAGACCGCCGGGATGCTCTCCAGGCCGGCCAGGAAGATGATGATCTGGAAGCCGAGCCCCTGCCAGATCGTCGTAACGATGATCGCGTAGATCGCGAAGTCCGGGTCGCCGAGATAGTTGTACGGGCCGAGCCCGACCCAGCCAACGACGTCGTTGAACAGGCCGTTCGGCATGTACATCCAGCGCCAGACCCAGCCGACGGCGACCAGCGAGGTGACGTACGGGGCAAAGTACAGCACGCGGTAGAAGCCGACGTAATGCGTCAGACGTTGCAGGCCGAGCGCGATGATCAGACTGATTGCCAGGCTGACCGGCACGCCAACGATGACGTAGAGCCAGGTGTTTCGCATCGCGGTCCAGAACACGTCGTCGCTGGCAAGGGTGCGATAGTTGTCCAGCCCGATGAACGGCCGCTGGAGGGCGATCGGGTCCCATTGATGCAGGCTGACCCAGACCGCGTAGAGGGTCGGCCCGATCCGGATCGAGAGAAAAAAGAGCAGCGGAATGGCGATGAACGCGTACGCCCAGAGCCATCGCCGTCGTTCCAGGGTCATCTGCATGGGGTCGCCTCAGTCCTCGATGGGTCAGGAACCGACCCCACCCCCCGGCCCCCTCCCCGTCAGGCTGGCGTGCTTCGCACTGGCGGATGGAGAGAGGGAGAGCATTCTCACCCACAAAAGCACCGTGGTCCCCCTCTCCATCCGGCCACGAACGGTGTCGTCCCATAGGGCGACGTCGTGAGGGCCGAGATGGGGAGGGGGCCGGGGGGTGGGGCATGTCAGCTACCCGAAGGTGGCCCAGTACTCGTCGAGCTGGGCCTGAACCTTGGCCTGCGCTTCGGCGATGGCGGACTCGGCGTCCAGGCCGTTGAGCGTGACCTGATCGTATGCGTCGATCACGGCCTGACGAAGGTCGGCCTCGTTGACGAGGAAGGTCGCGTAGGAGAAGGGCAGCGAGTTGATGAACGGTGCCAGTCGTGGGTTTTCGGTGAACTCGGGCAGGGCGGAGAGGGCCTGCCGGGCCGGGAGCTCGCCGACGCGCGGGGTCCAGCGGCGCTGAACCGACTCCGACGAGAGGAAGTCGATGAATTTCATCGCCGCGATGTTCTTGTCGCCCTCGGCCGCATTGCGAGTGATCGTGTTGGCCCAGAACGACGCGAACGAGGCCTGGGTCTTGTGGGCTGGCAGCGGCACGACCGAATAGTTCAGATCCGGTGCGGAGATCGCCAGGGAGCCGACGCGGTAGGAGCCGTCGACGTGGAGCGCGGCACCTCCGACCTGGAAGGCGGTTGACCCGTCGGTCTGGAAGCCGCTCTGGGTGACGCCAAGTTCGGCCTGGAAGGCCGTCAGGTAGTTGAACGCCTCGACGCCCAACGGGTCGGTCCAGTAGAGCGTCCGATTGTCCTCGGAGTACGGCACGAGTCCGTTCTGCCGGGTCAGCGCCTCACGCCACCAGTTGTGGCCCTGTCCGCCGATGTCCGACGTGATACCGACCGTGGTGAAGCTGTCGCCATCCTTCTTCACCGTCGCCTGAGCGACGCTGACGGTCTCCTCCCAGGTCGTCGGTGGCTGGACGCCAGCGGCGTTGAGGAGGTCCATGTTGCAGAACAGGGCGAGGGTCCGGACGGCGGTCGGGAGGGCGTAGTAGCTGTCCGCTACCCTTGCCGCGACGACCGTCGGGTAGAACTCGGCCTCGATCTGGGCTGTCGGGAAGATGTCCGGCGAGAGCGGGGTAAGGAATTGCTGCTGAACGTAGGCCGGGATCCAGCCATAGTAGACGTTCAGGACATCCGGTCCCTCGCCGGCCTGGACGGCGGCGGCGACCTGCTGGCGGAAGTCGTCGTAGGGGAAGTTGACGTGCTCGACGGTGATGTTCGGGTTGGCGGCCATGAACTCGGGAATGAGCTCGTTGACCAGCGCCGTCTTGGACTCCAGCTCGTACTGCCAGTACTCGATCGTGACCGGGGCACTGACCTGGAGGTCGGCGGTGGCGAATCCATTCGTCGGGGCTGGGGCGGCGTCGACCGACGTTCCAGCGGGGGTCGCGTCCTGGGCGGAGATCCGGCCACTGAACCGGGTTGCGGCCAACGCACCGGCGCCGGCGGCACCGAGCTTCAGGATGTCGCGGCGATCGATGCTGGACGAATGGCGGCTGTTGCGATCACGGGTCGTCATGGGATGGTCCTTCCTGATGAGAGGGAATCGAGCGGAGGGTGGTGGGCGACGCGGCGGGCGATCATCGCTCCCGAATGGTGGATGGCCGAGTCACTCCTTCCCCTGGGTGCCGATCGGGTTATCGACCGGTCTCACCGACAGCCCATTGTCAGCCTACTCGGAGGACGGCTCTTCGGGAACCATCTCGACGTCGGCGATCGTGGTCGCGGACGAGACGAGTGGCACCTTGAGGATGCGGGCGGCATTGCCACCGAAGATCATCTGAAGCTGCTCGTGCGACATGTTCATGAACCGGCAGATCCGGAGCTGATCCTGCAGGTAGCGCAGGGCGAAGCCGCGCGGGAACCAGGACGAGTCGCTCCCGAACAGGATCCGTTCCGGCCCGATCGTCTCGAAGAAGCGCTGGAACAGGTCCTCGAGGGTGAGCTTGTAGGGCATCCACCGGACCCACTGGTTCGAGCCGGATGAGTCGACGTTGACGTTCGGGCAGGACCAGCAGAGGAACAGCAGGTCGGTAACGTGCTGGATGCCGAAGTGGGGGATGACGAAGTCGACGGTCGGGAAGTCCCGCGCGACCGGCTCCAGCACCGCCGGCGACATGTTCATGTGATAGGAGATCCCACCGGCCGCACCCTGCATCCCAAAGTGGATCAGGACCGGGATGCCGAGACGCTCGCAGACCTCCCAGACTGGGTAGAGCGAGCGATCGTGCATGATCACTTCGGTCATTGGCCCGAACAGCTTGAGCCCCTTGAGGCCGAGTTGGGTGACGGCCCGCTCGAGTTCGGACGGCGCGTCGGGCGCGGTGATGTCGTGGTGGGCGAAACCGACGAAGCGGTCCGGATACATCTGGACGACGCGGGCGAGTTCGTCGTTGTTGCGCCCGGTCACGAAGCCGATCTTCTCCAGCCCGTAGCGGTCGAGTTCGCCGACCCAGCGCTGGGCCTGTTCCTCGGAGGATCGCGCCTCGGTCTCGGGCTCGGGGAAGTCGAACGCCATCCGCCACTGGTGCCGTGTCTGCTCGAGCTGGCGCTGCCGGAAGGCCTGACGGTTGGCGGCGGTCGGGTCGTCGATCCGGCCGGTCTGACGGGTCCGGTTGCCGCCGGCCATGGCGACATCGCCCTTGATTGGGAAGTGGGCGTGGAAGTCGAAGACGTGCAGATCCTGGAACACGGAGCCTCCAACGGTAGGCCCTGAGGGAACACAGAGGATCAACTCAGGACCGCGATTGTCGACAGTGCCCGTCATCGTAGCAGGGGTGACCGGATCATGTAGTCGTGGAATCATTGATCTTCCGTCGGAATGACACTCTGGGGAGTCGTCCACATCGGCCGCGTCCTGGTCACGCCGAGGTAGGCGTTGACCCCGTCGACATGGCGGTCGAACATCGTGTGGATGGTTTATGAAGCCTTAAGGAGTTGCGGCTCGCGATCCAGCTCCTGTCTCACGTCCATGAGGTGCTCCCGATAATCGCGGTACATCTCGTCGGTTTTCTCCTCAACCACATTCAGCTCGTATTGATTCAGCCAATGCATCGAGGATCCTTTCCTCTCGACGTCACGAATGAGCCGTTCGATGCGCCCATTGCACATGCCGAACCGACTGTCGAACGTGTGGGATTCCTGGCTTGCTGGACCAGCATGATGTGCGCTGGCGCACCGCTCCAGGACACGCTGGTCTCGAGTCGACTGACGCCGTCGCTACCGTTGCTCGTACCACCGTGGCCGAACGGTTCTCCTCTGTTCCCTTGCCACCATCGGTCCTTGTCACAGGACGGACCGTGCGCTCGATGTACGCGATGGTCTTCGGTCAGCGGTCATGGGGGAATGACGAACGAGACCGGGAAGCACCATGCTTCCCAGCCGGTTTCATGACGGTCCCATGTCACAGGGAAGGGTTCTACCGGGCGTTCCGCTTGCTGCCCCTGTGCCCCCACTCGGGTTAGCGCCCGGTCGCGCCCTTGTCCGGGTTGAGGTGCGGCCCGTCGGAGGAAACCGGCGGCATCGGGCACTAGAGGGTGTCTGCGAAGAGGCATACGCTGGAGCGGACCCGCCCCGATGGAGGTGCCCGCATGGCTCGCAGAGCCTCCCCCCTCCGCCTTCACCGATGCCCAGTGGACGCTCCTGGCGTCCCACATCCCGCCCGCCCGGGCCGGTGGCCGGCCTCGGCGCTGGCCTGAGCGCGAGCTCGTCAACGCCCTCCGCTACGTTCTGCTACGTTCTGCGCATCGGTTGTCCCTGGCGCTCCCTGCCCGAGGGGTTTCCCCCGTGGGAGACCGCCTACGCGTCTTTCCGCCGTTGGCAGCGTGACGGGATCTGGGAGCGGCTCCCTGATGCCCTGCGCCGCCAGGTCCGGATCTGGATCCGGGCGGGACGCGATCCCGAGCCCAGCGCCCTCATCCTGGACAGCCAACGTGCGAAGACGACGGAAAAAGGGGCCACGCGGCGTCGACGGCGGCAAGGAGGAGCGTCCGACCGCGGTGATGCAATCAGGGAACGAGTGGGGTGGCTGGTGGGAATTCCGCAGCGGGGGTGCCTTCCAGCTCGGTCACAACAGGTCCACGCACGCTGATCGACAAGACCTTGTCAGGGAGGACTGTTCCCTCCGTCAGTTCCAGATGCACCACGATCTCGTGATCACCAACCGGAAGTGGCGCCAGCATCACCTGATAGCCGTCAGCTATGGCCCAACCAACGCCAGCCGGTACACCGAGCACATTGTTTGGGGGCAACGAGATAGTGAACAGCGGCGAGGCGGCGCGATAGGACGCGATATCCGGGATCGTTTGACCGTCGACCGACACCGTCATGGCCGTGTATCGCTCGGCCTCGGTGGCCGCGCAGGCACGGAGGTCCGCTTCACCCAGACCGACAAAGGGCTCGAATTCGACGGTGGAACACTCCGTGCCGGCCACCGGAACGAACAGGGCCATGCCGGTGGGGATGGCACATGGCGAGAGGTTTCTCGGGACGTAGAAGACCGGTCCGGATTGGCCATAGCTACAACTCGCACCGGTGACGTCCTGGCCAGGATTGCGTCCGACCGGAAAGCTCAGGGTCCACTGCCAGTGTCTGGCACTCCATTCACCGAGTGTCGCGCCAAAGACCACCCTATCTGGCGGATAGACCGATATCTGCTCGGGAAGAGGTGTTGCCTCCTGAGCCGGGACGGATCCCGATGGGCTGAGAAGCAGCAGTGCCATCAGGGCCAGCTGGACGCGACGCGAGAGTCTCATCGGTCATTCCTCACTGACAAGGACCATGAGCGCTCCAACGGAAGGGCAGTCGTCACGCTTGCCGCTGGATCCATGCGTTCACCCCCGCCGCGACTGCCTGGGAGATCCCCTCCTGACGCGATCCATTCGCCAGATCTTTCGCCTCGTCCATGTTGGAGAGAAAGACCGCCTCGACGAGGACGCTCGGCATTCTGGCGCGAAGCAGTCCGCCGTTGTCAAAGCGATCGACCTCAGCCGTCGGAATGCCAAGGGCACCCAACGCCCTAAGCATCGTCTGACTGAACGCCAGATCCTTCTCCTTCTCACCCCAAAAGGTCTGCGTGTAGTCAACGCTCGGATCGAACGAGGCGTTCATATGAATCTCGACGAACACCAGGGCGTCACACGCGTTCGCGATCGCTCCCCGTTGGGCGTTTCCCAGCTCCTTCTCATCGTCGTTCCGTGTCAGGGCGACGCGGTAGCCGTAGGTGCCCTGAAGGATTGCAGCCGCGCGTTGCGCTACCTCAAGGTTCACCGACTTCTCGGACAGCCCGTAGGTGCTATTGAGCGCGCCGGGATCGGACCCGCCATGTCCCGGGTCCAGGACGACGTGTGCCGTTCCCGTAGGACACGCGTCGTCTGCCTGGCCAGTAGACCCAGCGGAGCCAGGCGCAGCGAGTGTCGTCACTGCAAGCAGGACCACACCTATCCCCCGCCACATACTGAGACACTCCTTTGTGTTGGCCGGTGCGTCCGCCGCTGGAAAGCCAATTGCCCACAGGTGGGTCGGGTCGCTCCGTTCTTTTGCTAGTATTGCGTATGATACTGAAGAACCATCCAGCAGCGACCGTGGCGAGTAGAATGTATTTTCAATCCAGGTGCCTGATCGCTCGCAGCGAAGGAGCGCGACGTGGTACGACAGGGAATGATTCATCTATGGGTTGTCCTGGGCTTGGTGCTGATGATTGGTTCTGGCGTGGTGGCGACTCCGCCCCGGCCAGCAGGCGTTGTAGCTGAGATCCCGCTGGCCACCCCGATCCGGAGTCCGGCCCCGAGCGACTCGCTCCTCTACGCGGCGATCTCCCCCGCGTATCGCGACGATGTCATGGCGACTACCGGCAACCGACTGTCCCGGTACACGATTGCAGCGTCCCTTCATGGCAGCGGTTCGCCGCTGGGCGGTGGACCCGGGGCCACACTGGAGAATGAGCTTCCGGCCTCGAACCATGGCTCAATCATCGCGACTCCGCTGGCCGTAACCGGCGCCACGCCAATTGTGCCAAGCCATCCGGCCGGAACGATTACGGGGACCGAAGAGGTGCGCTTCGTCAACGACACCGGAGCAACGCTGAACGAGCTGTACTTTCGCCTCTCCCCTAATCTGCGCCAGTATGCCGGCGGCGGGATGGTCATCCATGACGTGACCCTGGACGGGATGGCAATCCCGGTGGAACCGCCGCCGCTGTATGCCAACCCCGCCGCGACACCGGTGACCACGCCCGACGCCGGGAGCCGGGACCTGCTCCTGATCCGGCTGCCATTACGAGAGCCACTCCCTGCCCAGGGCACGGTGACCGTGCGTCTAACGTTCAGTACCACCGTGCCGTTGCGCACGGATGAAGGACCAGGCGAGTTCTCGTTCGATCCAGATGCGGATTCCTGGGCGCTCGCGTACTGGTTTCCCATCCTGGCGGGCTTTGACCCATCGTCGGGCTGGGAGATCGATCCCCCCGCCGCCTGGAGCGATCCGACCTTCTCGAACACAGCGCTCTTCGACGTCACACTCACCGCTCCGGACGACCTGGTTCTGGTCACCCCGGGCATCGCGGTCGAGGTCGGGTCGCAGGGAGACGAGCAGATCAGGCGATTCATCAGCGGACCGGTCCGTGACTTCCCCATCGTCGCCGATCCCAATTTCGCATCGGTCACTAGCGACGTCGCCGGCACGATGGTTACGTCGTATTTTCGCCCTGAGGATGCCGCCGGTGGGGCCCAGATACTGGAATGGGCGACGCAGGCCCTGGCCACCTTCACGGACCTGTTCGGGCCCTACCCGTACACGAGTCTCGATGTGGTTACCGTTCCGAACGTGCCCGGCCTCGAGTTCCCACAGATGATCGCCATCGACGCCACGTTCTACGCTAATCCCATGACGGCTGGCTCACGTCCCGGTGCGATCGAGTTCCTGGTCGCGCACGAGATCGCTCACCAGTGGTGGTACGGGCTCGTCGGCAGCAACCCGTACCGCCACGCGTACGTAGATGAGGGCCTGGCGGAATACAGTGCAGTCCTCTACTTCGAGTACCGATATGGCGTGGAAGCGGCGGAAGAGCAACTCGATGCTGGCCTTCGGCTCCGATATGCCACGATGTTACTCACGGATGAAGACCGGGTGGTCGACCAGCCGACAGTGGACTTTCCTGACCTCGTCAGTTATTTCACGACGGTCTACCGAAAGGGCGGACTCGGCTTCGCGGCACTCCGTCAGGAAATCGGGGACGACGCGTTCTTCGCCGGCCTGCGAACCTATGCCGGTTCGATGCGATTCGAGGTGGCAGGTCCCGATGACCTGCGATCTGCCTTCGAGGATGCCTCCGGGAGCGACCTCAGCGACTTCTGGCGGGTCTGGTTTGAAACGACCAGTGGGAGAGTGGAGATCATCGTGGGACCCACCGATGGAACCCCAACGGTATCCGCGCCAGAAGCCAACCCGGTGGCCGGAGCAGGATCATTTCACTGACCGTGAGAACGCTCACTGGACCAACAGCATGAGTGCCTGCGGCCGAGTAGGTATGACCTGCAGATCTCTCGTTATCAGGAGTCGCCGAAAAATGGACCGTCACTGTCGTAGCGACACTGAGTTCCTCTAAGCCCCAGTCTGCCCATCCTGTTTTATTGGCTGATTGCTACAGGCTGGCTAACCCGATCCCGCTGGCCGCGATCGAGCCACCATTTGATCCGCGATGGAGATGTCCAAAGGGCTGAGGCTGGTCTTCGGGCAGGATGCGGAACGGCGCTCGATGTAGCCAGGGGCCTTGCGCATTCGGTCGAAGACATCGACGGTGTCGTCCGACTTCTTCGTGTGGAGGAGCTCGACGATCTCGCGGCCCATGTGGTGGCCAGTCGATTTGCCGGTACCGCCCTTGTTCTGGCCGACGGCCTTGTTCTCGTCGGTATCTAGCCACTTCTCGAGTTGCTTCGGCGTCATGTTGACGAGGTCGTGGAACTTCTTGCTGGCCTGCTGATCGTCGTCCCGCTGGTCGGTCGTCGCCATGAATCTTTCCTCCGTCCTGCGCATCGCGTGCTGGCGGTGCGGGTGATCGGATTCCCGCCGCATCGTAGCCCTCTCGATCAGGAGGCACAGGGAATGCCAACCCAGACGGTGGTCAGTCCAATGGACAGGTCATTTCAGTGTGAACCGCTGTCCTGATCAGACGGAAGGCGAATCATTTGCTCTTGCCCACCAGACGACCATGGTCGAGACCGGTACAGCGCTGATGGTCATGAGGAACTCGAAGTCACCAGGGAACGTGACGAATTCGCGTGTCCAGTCCACAGAGTTGGTGCAAACCCGCTAGAGGGCACAAAGGTTGGTAGATGTCATTGCGGACGCCATGAGCATGAGCGTCCTGGAAACGGATAACGTCGATAGACCCTTTGAAGCAGCGATTGCTGTGAGTAGAGTACCGCCAGCCTGCTGGGAACGGGCGGCGCAATTCCGTCCCTGAGGGGTACCGGCGCGGTCATGCCACGCGGTGAGTCCTGCGAGAGGAGGTCGTGGGCGTCTCTCTGGTTCAGACGACTCTCACAACCGGAGCTGGTAGCGACTGATCGACCTGATGAACGGCTCCGGTGGGCTGCACGAATGAATGGAGGAGGACTGCCGTCACCGCGGCAAGGCCAAGCGTGGCCGGTATCAGCACGACCAGCATGGCGGGTTGTGAGGCCGGGTCCGCTTTGAGTTCCATCGCGATCCCCATCCCCATGACTGACCCGGCCAGGCAGGTGAGGAACCCGGACAGGCCGTAGGCGGCCCTGATCCCGATCGGGTTGGATCGGAACAACCCGACTCCCGTGGCGAGCATCGCGGGGATGACGAACCCGAAATCGGCGAACTTGATGAACCAGAACAGGGACGGACCGTCCAGGTACTCCGACATGGGGTGACCGGTGACGACCAGCCGGATCTGCTGCGCCCAGGCCAGCGCGATCAGGATCCCGGCACCGATCAGAATGCCGCCCAGTGTCCGGCGGAGACGGATGGACGGTACGGCAACGGGCCGCCTTGCCAGCCGCGACCACGCCGAGATGGCGATCGCGGCACCGCCTCCCGCCAGGGCCGTGTAGAGCGGAAAGAACCGCTCGGCGTTCCCGTCGAAGCGCGTGTACTCCTGCGCGAACACGACGCTCGCGTAGGTGTAGACGGCGTAGAGGGCGGGCGCGAGGGCAAGGGCCGGGGCAAGACGGTGGTCGCGCAGCCAAAGGACGCCGGCCGCGATCGCGACGGGAGCGACCAGCCCAAGGGAGACAATCTCACCGCCGATGAACTGGTTCTCGATGCCCTCGGAGGTCCGCAACCGGATGACGTTCAGGACCAGCGGACCGAGGATCGAGCTGGCGGCAATGCCGAGACCGAGGCCGATCAGGCCGAGACCAGTCACGCTTCGTGGGATGGACATCGGATCACCTGCTTTCTGTGACGGTTGGCTGTAGCTCGTGGATCGCCACGATGACCGCACCCGCGGTATGGTTCAACGCGCGCTCCAGCGTCGATCCGGCGACTGCCACTCTGGCTTCGTCGACGTCGGCACCTTCGAGGACACCCAGCGTCATGCCCCACGACTCGCCGGCGAGGTAGATCTTCTGTTCACCGAAGCGGTCGCGCAGGTAATTGGTCAACTCGATCGTGTCGGACACGGCCTGATCGGGCGTCCAGGTTGCCGTCGGGCCGAGAGCCGGGTGGGACTTGCCCGTTCTGCGCTGAACTCAGTTGACGATGATGACATCCCGCGCCAGACCATCGAACAGGGCGCGGGTGTAGGCCAGATCACTCTGCTCAGGGCCACCAGCCGGCCAGAGCAGGACCGGCTTGTCGACGCTGGCACCGCGGACCTTGATCCACTGGTCATGGCTACCAAGGCTGACCCGGGCGAGTTCGGCGACGCTGCCGGAAATCGCCTGGCCATCCGCCGTGCGGAGTGGCGGGACGCTGACAGGCCAGACAATCAGGACCGCGAGCGAGATGACTCCGGCGGTCGACAGACCACCGCCCAGACGACGGGCGACGAACCCGAGGCGGCGACGAGGAGCAGGGAGGGACGAGGAGCAGGGAGGGACGATGATCGTCGCCGGGCGATCGAAACGCCATAGGCAACGCCGACCAGCATGGGAACCAGGCAGACGACGGCCAGGAACCCGCGACCGAGGATGAACGCCAGGATCCCGTACGTGGCGTCGAGGCGGATGCCGTCGACGAGCGGTCCATCGGTTCCTTGCCGGCCAACCTCGGAGGCGCCGGCGAAGACGACCGGAGCCAGTAGCATCGCCCACCGGGAGCGCATTATCAGTCCGGTCGAGACACCGACCACGATGCCAGCACCCATCAGCGTGAGTGCCTGGGCCGAGGTGTCGGCACCTCGCGGCATGATGAGCGCGGCGAGGAGACCAACGACCGCTGAAAGGAGCGCCGCCGCGGCCACGCGAGTTCGTGTGTCGCCCCAGACCACCGGTATCCAGTTGAGCAGGAGACGGTGGGACGATCTGGTGTCACGGTGAATCGGCATCGACGGCGTGTGGGCCGTTGGTTGGTTGGTCGACATCAAGGATCCCTTCCATGTGCAGGCAGGATCGCCGGTGGCAAGACTATCTGGGCGTTGAACGTGGTCGAGGATGCAGGAGAACGATTTCGCCGTTCAGGCGACTTGCCAAAAGCACCGAGGACCGGGGATTGATCATCCCTGGCGCGCCGGAAACGGGAACTGGTCGCCCCCTGAGTTCAAGGCGAGAACGTGTCTTGTGATGGAGATTTGGTGGGCGACGCTTTTCCTGTAGTAGACACGTTCCGTCCCGACATGTGTTCTCGGATTCTCGGCCAGTTTGCGTGATGAAACGCGAAGGCCACCGCTCCGAGACCCAGGAGCGATGTCGAGATCGTGAAGATCCGCTGCGCGATCCAGTCGGGCAGGAAGATATCCGACACTTGGCCGTGCTCCGCTCCGAGATCCTCGACGATGACCGTCAGCGGACAATGACGGTCGTTGAGCGCGAAGACGATCGTCTCCGCAGTGATCGCGACCAACGCCAGTGCCGTCGTTTGGGTCGCGCGGCCACGGAGGCCGGCCCAGGTCACATGGAGGACGCAGGCCAGCAGGGTCAGAAAGATCGCCGTATGGACCAGCTTGATGACGACGATCGACTCGGAGATGACCCCGTGGTTGCTGATCCATGCTCGCGCCAGCCCATCGGTATCGACCGCAGTTCCTCGAGTCGGGCGGTGTGTGACCACAGATGATGTAGCGGACCGGGAATCAGTGGCCTGCTCACTCGACAACAAGACTGTGACTCGTTGACGAATCCAGACTGGCGGTTGACTCGGCCGTCTGAACGCGGTGCAGCAGGACGGACCCCTTGCCGCGACGCATGACGTCCTCGGCCACACTTCCCATGAACCACCGCACCACGCCTGATCGCCCGTGTGAACTCATCACGATCAGGTCGTCTTTCCCCGCTGCAGCGGTCACTTGGTCGGCGGCCACGCCACGAAGAACCTCGAACGAGACCGTTTGCCCCTGAGTCTTCAACCGCTCCTCGACCCCTTTGAGGTAGGCCAACGCGTCCTCGGCGATGAGTCTGTCGGTCTCGGCGTACCCGGTGTAGTCGATATAGCTCCCAAGGTGGAGGGGGTAGAGATCGGTCACGCGGATGAGGTGGATCGGGAGGTTCAGCGGCTTCGCGAGCCCGCACGCGATCTCGAGCGCCTGCTCGGCAAACGGTGAGCCGTCGAGGGGAACGATGATTCGGTTGAACATTGCTGGTCTCCTTTGTTGAGGCGAACGATTCGCCGTATCTGCCTGTGCGTTAAGCCGACAAGCTAGCCATTGGGTGGACCGAGCCCCCATGTCTTTGGCAGCCCAGAACGGGTGTCAATCGACGCCGGGTCAGAACGTTCGGCGTTTCTGTTCCATGTCCCAGAGGAAATCGATCGCTGCCGCGGCAACTGAAAGTCCCGCGCCAGTTCGGTAGTCGGCACTTGTTCCATTTCGGTGGGCTCCGAATGTTTGGACACGGGGAGCGCTACGGGGTCCAGGATGCGTTCCCCGCTCGAAGAGTCGTACGGTCCATTCGGGGTAGAGGCGTTGCAGACGAACCCGATCTACATCGATCTCGTTGACATCCGTCATAACGATTCTCCAGTTGTAATAGGGGACAGCTTTCAGTATACGCCAGTGGCCAGGCGCATTGAGCAAAAAAGGTTCAGTTGTTTCGGACGATTTGACCGAATGCCTATGCGATTCCGACATCAATCGCCAGGAGTATTCGTCAGAGACAATCGAGTGAGCACTCCCGATTCAGCCTCAAGGGTGACGATATGTTCGCCGGATGCTTACCTGCTTGGAGAACGCAGTGGCCACAGGGCGATCAGGCTCACGCCAGCACCGATCGCGAAGGTGATGGGGTAGGAACCGCCGGGGACGATCACGGCGATCGCGTCTGCCAGCGGACCGAAGAGACCGGCCAGCGCGCTCGCACCGGCCGTCGAGATGTTGGAGAGGGCGTAGTACTGGGCGCCCTTGCCGTCGGGAATCCCTTCGCTCAGCAGCGCCCAGTTCACCGAGAGGAAGCTGCCGGAGCCGACCGCGACGACCGCGCCGGCCGCTGCCGCCAGCGGGAGGGTCGGCGCGATGGCGACCCCGATCAGCCCAATGGCGCCGAGGAAGATGCTCCAGCGCAGCACCGGAACGCGGCCGATCTGGTCGGAGAGCACCCCGGAGACTGGGGCCGCGATGACGCCGAGGACGATCCCCGCGGCGAGGTAGCCACCGGCACTCAGGGCGGCATCGGTCAGATCGAATCGCTCCTCGAGGAAGTACAGCAGGAAGCACTGGAGCGGGTAGGTTCCGAGCAGGAAGAGGAACTGGGCGAGCACAGCCCGGGCAAAGAGCGGGTTCTGTCGAAACGCCCGGATCGATGACGTGAGGAGTCCGGACAGCATGTCGCTGATCGACCAGAGTCGGCCGGTCTCGCTGCGTCGCTCCGGTGGGACGAGTGGTGTCCACCACCACGCCAGGGCGGCGCTGGCAAGGAGGACCAGGGCGAGGAAGAGCAGTGACAGGCTGTGGCTGTCCGTTGCCGAGAAGACGATTTGGCTGCCAACCAGACCGATCCCGATCCCGACGACGTTGAGGGCGTTCTTGACACCGGACGCAAGTCCGCGCCGGGGTGCCGCGACGAGGTCCGGGATCAGCGCCTGGAACGCCGCCTGGGCCACGTTGCTCGCGAGTTGCATCGCCAGGTAGGCGACGAGCAGGACGACGACGTGACCGGCCAATCCGAAGCCGATGCTGGCCAGCGCGACGCCCGCTGCACCCACCACCATGAAGGGACGGCGGCGATCGAAGAGTTGGGAGCGGTCGCTGAGGAACCCGGCGACGGGTTGAATCAGCGCGGCGGCCCCGATCCCGATCAGACTGATGATGCCGAGGCTCGTGCCGCGCATCCCAACGGAGACGACGTCGCCGACCCGCTCCGGCAGGATGATCGTGTTGACCGTCGTCCAGAGCGCGGCGAGGCCGACGCCGAACGCATTCAGCCGGACCATGAATCGGAGCGAGGCGCGATTGGGCTTGCTCAGCGCCTCGTGGACGGTCTGCATTGAGTCATCTTACTTATCGCCCAGTCAGGAGGAACCTCGGAGAACGGTCAAGCTACCCGGCTCCCGGCAATCCATGCTGATCGTCTCCAGGATTGGCGGGCTGGTATTCCGTCGCTGGAGGCCAACTGATTGTCAACAGGAACGCACCGTCGTCAACCGCATGGACAGCGTGGAGGATGCCCGGCCCGATCGCGATCAAGGAGCCATCTGGCAGGTCGTGGGTCATGCCGTCGCTCGTGACACTGAATCGCCCGCGAATGGCGTGGATCGTAATCGGGCCGGGGGCCGAGTGATCCTGGAGGGTCGTGCCCTTCAGCATCGTCATCAGTACGACACGCATTCGGTCCGTCTTGACCAGGGTCTCGGCGCGGCGGCCGGACGACGCGGTGCCGGGATGAAAACGATCGATCTCGTCGGCAAGGGAGAACGTGCCGGGTAGCTGTTCGATCATGGTGAACTCCTGTCCGAGAACCTGGTTGGACGGTAACAGCGAAGCATTCCGTCGTCGTATGAATCGGTCACGCACGGATAACGGGCCGACTCCTGCAAGCCGCCAGGCAATCGCTTTTCAAGGCTGACTGGCAGTCCAGGTCCAGTTGGTCAGTTCCGGGACGTCCTCGAGGTGCTCGCGGGAGTAGGCCACGGCCTGGTCGATCAACTGCTCCAGCGTCTGGATCAGGCTGTCGGCCTGCGGGAAGTGCGGTGCGACCCGGCGCAGGGCCTCGATGCAGAGGTGGTACCGGCTCATCCGGTTCAACACCAGCATGTCGAACGGGGTCGTCGTCGTTCCCTGCTCGATGAAGCCGCGGACATGGAACCGCCCGGCGTTGACCCGCCCGTGGACGATCTCGTGCACCGCGCGCTGGTACCCGTGGAAGGCGAAGATGACCGGCCGGTCAGCGGTGAACAGATCGACGAAGCGCGTCTCGCTCATGCCGTGCGGGTGATCGGCGGGCGGGAACAGCGTCATCAGGTCGACGACGTTCACTACCCGGGTCCTGATTGCCGGAATGTGATCGCGGAGCCACTCGGCCGCCGCGACGATCTCCATCGTCGGGATGTCGCCGGCCGCCGCCAGGATCACGTCGGGCTCGGTCGCCCCGTCGTTGCCGGCCCACTCCCAGATCCCCGCACCCTCGGCGCAGTGAGCGATCGCCTCGTCCATCGTCAGGTACTGGAGCTGCGGCTGCTTGTCGATCACGATCAGGTTGACGTAGTCCCGGCTACGAAGGCAGTGGTCGGCCACCGAGAGCAGGCAGTTGGCGTCCGGTGGCAGGTAGATCCGGGCGACGGTCCCGCGCTTCGAGAGCATGACGTCGATCAGCCCGGGTCCCTGATGGCTGAAGCCGTTGTGGTCGTTGCGCCAGCAGGTCGAGGTCAGCAGCACGTTCAGGGACGCGACCGGCGCTCGCCAGGCCAGATGGCGGGCCTCCTGTAGCCACTTGGTGTGCTGCACCGTCATCGACGCCGAGACCATCGCGAACGACTCGTAGGTCGCGTAGAGGCCGTGCCGCCCGGTCAGCAGGTAGCCCTCCAGCCAGCCCTCGCAGAGGTGTTCGCTCAGGACCTCCATCACCCGGCCGTCGACCGCGAGGTGATCGTCCAGGTCGAGGATCGGCCCAACCAGGCAGCGGTTCTCGACCTCGAAGACATCGGCCAGCCGGTTGGAGTGCGCCTCGTCCGGGGAGAACAGCCGGAAGTTGTGAGACTCGGTGGTCCGGGTGAAGGTGTCCCGCAGCACCTTGCCCAGCGCCTGCACCGATCCCTGGCGTGCGCTTCCCGGCTGATCGACCGCGATGGCGTACTCCCGAAAGTCCGGTAGGTCCAGATCGAGCAGGAGTTTGCCGCCGTTGGCGTGCGGGTTTGCGCCCATCCGGCGATCCCCGCGAGGGGAGAGCTCGGCCAGGTCGGCCTGGAGCCGGCCGTCCGCATCGAAGAGGTGCTCGGGTTCGTAGCTGCGCAGCCATTCGACCAGCAGCGCGAGATGCTCCGGATGCTCCCGCACGCCGGACAGCGGCACCTGATGAGAGCGGAAGGTCCCTTCGACCGGAAGGTCATCGACGACATTGGGGCCAGTCCAGCCCTTGGGCGTCCGCAGGATGATCGCCGGCCACCGTGGACGAGTCTTTATCCCGTTGGCGCGGGCGTCGCTCTGGATCGCCCGGATCGTGGCGTAGCAGGCGTCCAGCGTCGCGGCGAATTCCTGGTGCATCGTCTTCGGGTCATCACCGGCGACGACGTGCGGCTCGTAGCCATTGGCCTCGAGCAGGGCGCTGACCTCGCGCTCGCTCGACCGGGCCAGTACGGTCGGGTTGCTGATCTTGTAACCGTTGAGGTGCAGGATCGGCAGGACGGCGCCATCCTGGGCGGGGTTGAGGAAGCTCGTTCCCTTCCACGATCCGGCGAGTGGGCCGGTCTCTGCCTCCCCGTCACCGACGACCGCCGCGACGATCAGATCCGGGTTGTCGAACGCGGCCCCGAAGGCATGGGCGAGCACGTAGCCGAGCTCCCCGCCCTCGTGGATCGACCCAGGTGTGGTGACACTGACGTGGCTCGGGATGCCGCCGGGGGTGGAGAACTGCCGAAACAGTCTCCGCATCCCCTCCGCGTCCATCGAGATGTCGGGGTAGATCTCCGAGTAGCTGCCCTCCAGATAGGTACTGGCGACCAGCGACGGACCGCCGTGCCCCGGACCGGCGAGGTAGATCGCGCTGGCGTCGTGGTCGTTGATCAGGCGATTGAGATGGACGTAGATGAAGGCCAGACCGGGTGACGTTCCCCAGTGTCCGAGCAGCCGAGGCTTGATATGGGCGGGAACCAGGGCCTCGCGAAGGAGTGGATTGGCCTGAAGGTAGATCTGGCCGATCGTCAGGTAATTGATCGCCTGCCAGTACCTCTGCATCCGTCCAAGCAGTTCGTCAGTCAGAGGTCCAGCTACTGAGGCGGGTTCTGGCGTCGAATCGGTGGTGCGGATGGCGCTTGAAATCGTCGTGTCAAACCGATACATCGCGTGCTTCTCCCTGAATGAGCCGGCGGGTGTGTCGGGCGATCATGCGGTTCTCATCAGTATGGATAACCCGCACGGTGACGGACGCTTGTGGCGCCGAGATGGTCGAGGCGTTGGTAGCGTTGCGATTCTCGTCCAGCCGGATGCCGAGAAACGCCAGTCCGGTACAGATCGCGGTCCGGACCGGCGCCGCGTGCTCGCCGATCCCGCCGGTGAAGACCAGCGCGTCCACGCCACCAAGGACGGCCGCGAGTGAGCCGATCGCTTTCCGGGCGGTGTAGCAGAACAGTTCGACGGCGGCGGACGCATTGGCATCCTCCGGCATGTGAGCGAGCAGGTCTCGGATGTCCGAGCTTCTCCCGGACACACCGAGCAGTCCCGATTCACGGTTGACCAAGTGGCTGACGCCATCGACGTCCAGCCCGTGCTGACGCAGGAGATGGATCAGGACACCGGGGTCGATGTCGCCGGAGCGGGTTCCCATCATCAAACCGCCGGTGGGTGTGAAGCCCATCGTAGTCTCGACCGACCGGCCATCGCGAATCGCGGCCATACTGGCACCGCTGCCGAGGTGCGCGACGATGAGGCGGGATGGCAGAGACGTTTCTTCCCGGAGCGTGTGAACCACGGATTCGTAGGACAGACCATGGAACCCGTAGCGGACCACACCCTGATCCTTGAACCGGTGAGGCAGGGGATAGTGTCTCGCGACGGGCGGCATGGTCGCGTGGAATGCGGTATCGAAGCAGGCGACGTGGGGAATATCGGGGAGCGCGTCCCGGGCGGCGGCCATGACCGCGATTGCCTGAGGGAGATGGTCAGGATCGAACGGAATCAGATCCTTGAGATCGGAGACGACGACGTCAGTGATCGTCTGGGGCTGGGCGTAGGACTGGCCGCCGAAGACCACCCTGTGACCCACGGCCACCAGATCATCGTCGTATCCGCTGGATCGGACACCGCTCAGGAGCGCCGTGAAGGCTGACCGGTGATCCGGGAGTGATTCGGTCCGGTCGAGCAGCGACGTGCCGTCCGCGCTGGCGATGCTGATCCGGGCATCGTCCTGCCCGATCCGCTCCGCGGTGGCGGTCAGAACGGTTTGCTCACCGTCGTCCAGCCGGTGAAGCGAGAGCTTGAGGCTGGAAGAACCAACGTTGATCGCGAGAATGCTTGGCCGGACTGACTGCTTCATCGTGCGGGACCCTTCTCCATGCTACGTCTGGAGTGGTCCTCAGTCAACGAGGTGACTGATGCCAGGAAGGTCGCCTGCGCTCTGCCGTTAGCCAGAGACGGCGACGCGGTCGCAGATCACGGTCAGGTTGGCGCTGTCCTAAAGGAACGAGGCCGGAACGTCCGGGGTGATGGGGCCGTTGAGGGTCCGGTCGAGGATGTCGCGCCTGTGGGTTCCCGAGACGAGCAGCACGATCGTTCGGGTGCCGAGCAGGTGCGGCATCCCGGCGGTCAGTGCTGTCCTCAGGACGCGCCCCTCGCTGCCCCAGTGGACAGCGCGGCTCACAGGGGTTGACGGCGTTCTCCCCCTCTCCATCCGATTCCAGTTCCCGACCAGCTTCGCGACCCGCATCTGGAATCGAGCTGGGGAGGGGGTCGGGGAGTGGAGCTGGCCGCTCGCTCGCGACAAGCCGAATGAGAACCGCTGTGGGTGGCACCACTCATGACGATTTCGGACGTGGCGCGGATCGCGGTCGCGACGTAGCCGGTGGCGATCCGGCTGAGGTCGTCATGGTCGGGCAAGCTCACGCTCCTGCGATGGTGCTGCCGAGCTGCGGTCGCGAGTGCCGTCGCGCACGCACTCGACCGTGGAAGGCGCGAGGTGGTCACCCCTCATGGTGTGTCAGGGCTGATTGGTTGCCCCAGAGCAGACCTCTCCCCCGGCCCCTCTCCGGGCACCCGCGGAGCCGAAGCCGCTTCAGCGGGTGAGCAACGCGGGTGCCCGGAGAGGGGAGACGCACGGCTCGTTGAGATATCGCACTCCTTTCAAAAATCAGCTGTGATCGAACTACGATGCAGGTCAATTCAGGACTTGCCCGGAGGCTTGCGCTCCGGGCACCCAGACAACCACCTGCTGGGACCTTCAAACGATCGGCAACACCTACGCGCACACGCACCGAGCGCCTGCCTCGGTGGGCTTCGGCATCAGTCCGCGAACACCAGTTCCCGCCCTGACGCATCGAGGGGCTGGCGGCGGCCGTCTGGCAGGACGACCTCGGCGGGCTGCGGCGATCCGGCCACGGCAACGCGGATCGCCTCTCCGTCTCGCGTCACACGGACTGCGGCGCCGTCGCCGAAGACCGGCGCAAAATCGACTGTCACCAGGGCGCCGTCGTCGGGGAAGACGCGCCAGGAGACGCCCCGTTCCGGCGTGAGCGCGTTGCCGACATCGTCCCCGAGCGTGCCGCCGGGCGGCAGATGGAGGGGGATGACCGCACCGGCCCGGACGAAGACTGGAATCTGGTCGATCGCGACGGGTACCTTCAGCCAGCGTCCGCCCTCATGACGCGTCCCGGCGAACAGGTCGTACCAGGTACCGGTCGGCAGATACAGGCGTCGCTCGGTCGCGCCTTCCGTCACGACCGGCGCGACGAGCAGGTCACGGCCGAAGCGGAACTGGTCGTCGATCGCCCAGGACTGGTGGTCGGTCGGGTCGTCGAACAGGAGGGCGCGGAGCATCGGCTCGCCGGTCCGGGCAGAGTGGGCGGCCTCGTCAAGGATGTACGGGAGCAGGTTCATTCGGAGGCGGGAGAAGTGACGGGTCAGCGGGATCACCCGGTCGTCGCCAGTCACGCGGGCGATGTTCCACGGCGTCCGGTCCCGCGAGGGGCCGTCCGGGTTGTACTCGCTGTGGTACTGCATGACCGGGCAGAACGCCGCCATCGCCGTCGAGCGCAGGTAGAGCTCGGCCGACGGGAGGGCGTCGCTGAACCCGGCGATGTCCCAGCCCCAGAACGGGACGCCGCTCAGCCCGGCGGTCAGCCCGGCGACGATCGAGCGCCGGAACGCCTCCCAGGTCGAGTTCTCATCGCCGGCCCAGTGAGCGGGGAAAGCCCCCGCGCCGGTATGCCCGGCCCGGCTGAACGTAATGCCGTCGCCGCGCCGCCGCTCCTGCGTGAACCGGTGGTAGGCCCCGACGTAGGCGTTGGGGAAGGCGTTGACGAGCTCGTCGCCGCGGCGACCGTCCCGGGCGACGAGGCCCCTTCCGGACAGGTGCTCGCCGCCGTCGGTCTTGAAGCCGTCGATGCCCATCTCGTCGATCAGGTAGCCGCGCTTCGCGAGCCACCAGGCGGCGACTTCGTCGTCGGTGAGGTCCGGAATCAGCGCGTCCCGGAACCAGAACGCCGGGTTGCGGTAGAGCGTGCCGTCCGCCTCCCTGATGACATACCCGCGATTGACGGCGTGAGCGACATCGGCGTCGTGCTGGGGGTGCGGTGCGTCGGTCGCCTTCAGCACCGGGATCTGCCAGAGGACGAGCCGGATGCCGGCGTCATGGAGCGTGTCGGTCATCCCCTTTGGGTCTGGCCAGGGGCCGTCGGCCGGGAACGTGAAGTCGCTGAGCGCGACAGTACGGTCGCCCGGTCCCGCCGCGTACTCCGCGCCGTTCCAGACGTAGAACGTCGTCTCGTCGGCCCACGCCTCGATTACCAGCACCGTTGCCGGAATGTCGTGCTCCTGGGTGGCGGCGACCTCGGCCAGCACCCGGGCCTGCGTGTTCCACTCGTTCGAGCTCATCCACGGCCCGAACACCCATGCCGGCGGCACCTCCGGCCGACCCGTCATCGCCGTCATGGCGCCGACGATCGCTGCCGGCTGCCCCACGAACAGGGTGAGTGACAGCTCGCCGGTCGACATCGGCACGGCGGCGGAGCAGCGCCAGCGGTCGTCGACGGTCCGGCCAAGGTCGAAGTCGACCCGGGTCGTGCCCTCGACCAGCAGGCCGTACCCCGCGTTGGACAGGAAGAATGGGACGGGCAGGTAGGCGCGATCGCCCTGGTTCTTGTACTGCTCGTAGACCGCGACGCCGGGAGCCCGGCCGCGCTGGTCGAGGGCGTCGAACCGCTCCCCGAAGCCGACGATGTGCTCGTCAGCGCCGAGTGGGCCGACCAGATCGACATGCACGACCTCGCCGTTGGCGCCCATCAGCCAGTGCAGGGTGATCGGGCTGATGGTCCGGTCACCGACTTTGAGTCCGAGCTCGCCGGTCTGGCAGTCCACGCTCAGTGACGCGGTGCCCGAGCGGAACTCCACCAACCTCGGAGCCTCGATCGGTGGACGTGGTTCGGCGGTGACTCCAACCGTGACCCGGATCGTGTCGGGAACCGCCCCCGCCATGACGCTGATCGTCGGCCCCTGCGACTCGGCCGCGTCGATCGCCACGAACCGGAGCTGGTCGTTGGTGTGCTCAAGGATGACCGCACCCGCCAGGCGGTGTCGGGAATGGGTGGCGAACTGCTCCTCCGGCGTAGTGACCGTGACGCCCGCCGCGTCGGTCGCCGAGATCCGGTAGGTGACGTCGTCGCCGCCCTCGACGACGCCCAGTTCGCTCAGCCAGCGGTCCTCATCAGTGCCATTGCTGATCGCCCGGGAATGGATCGGCGCCTGGGGACGGCCGTTGCGGGTCCAGTCCAGCCGGACGGCGGCCGCGGCCCCGCCGGGTGTCGTCAGGAAGCCGACCGAGACCATGTCCCCCCCGATCGGATCCCGAGGGCGGCGCTCCTCGAACCGGGTCTCGTAGGGATGGTCGGACCCGGCCGGGGTGTGCACGATGGCCAGCTTCTGCGACGCCTGATCGAGTGCCACGCGGAAGATCTCCTTGCCCGTGATCGGGTCCATGCGAGCGGCGGGACCATCGCCAGATCGCCATAGTCCCGTAGGTTGGTGTGTCGAGTGATGGGGGTTGGGTGGTGGGAGAGAAGACCCCTCCCCAACCCCTCCCCGGCTCGTTTCGCGCTGCGGCGCTCACGCCCGGAGAGGGGCTTCCGCGCGTCGCGCTGGAGCGCTCCTGTGCCGATCGCGACACCCCGACGCCGCCGCGTCGGCGACCGGACGACCACAAGGGTCGCCCCTACGATCCGGCGCCGAGTCAATCTCGGGAAGGCGAAGGCGACCAGCATGGAACCCCTCTCCATCCGCGGATGGGGAGGGGCAGGGGTGGGGTCCGTTACAGCAGGTCCTCGATCTCGGTCCTGGCCTGGGTGAGCGCCTCCTGGGAGGTGAGGTCGCCGGAGAGGACCTGCTGGATCAGGTCGTTGACGGCGTCCTGCATCCGGGCCTGCTCCGAGACGACCGGCGGGGTGACGAGGGTGTCGAGCGCCTCGAAGACAACCGAGCGTGATTCCGGCGGGGTGATCGCGCGCCAGCTGTCGAACAGCGACTGGTCGCTGAGGGCGGGGAGTTCCCAGTTCGCGTCGACGCGGAGCTGGCCGGCCTCGGCGCTGCTGGTCATGAACTGCGCCCATGCCCAGGCCGCGTCGGCCCGCTCGGTGTCCTTCGCGATCACCGTCGCGTTGGCGAAGAAGTGGTGGGCCTTCTGGGTGTTGCCCGGCTCCAGTGCGATGTCCCAGGCAAATGGCGCCTCGGCGAAGGGGGAGAACATCCAGATCCCGGTCGTCAGCATCGCGACCCCACCGGCCACGAACAGGTCGCCGTCCGAGACGCCAGCCAGGTCGGCCTCGGTTGGCTGGATCCCTTCGGTCACGGCGCTGACCATGTAATCGAGCGCCTCGGCGCAGCTCGCCTGATCGATCGTGACGGACCCATCCTCGCCGAGGACGGCGCCGCCGTTCTGGGCCGCCGTCTTGTAGAACTCGAAGTACGTCACCGGGCTGAACTGGCCCCAGACCCCGTTGTCGGGATCGTTGAGCTGCTGGGCGGCGGCCCGCTCGTCCTCCCAGGTCCAGTCGGCGGTCGGGTAGGCGACCTCGGCCGCGTCGAAGAGGTCCTTGTTGTAGAAGAGGACGACGTTGGAGAAGCTGGCCGGTAGCCCGTACTGCTTGCCATCGAACGCGAACGCCTCGTACGCCTTCGGGTAGAACCGGGCGGCGAACTCCGGGTCCTCCGCGGCCCGGTCGCTGACGTCGAGCAGGACGTCCTTGCTGGCGTAGGTGACGAAGTTCTCATAGTTGAGCTCGTAGACATCGGGGGCGTCGCCGCCGGCGATCCGGGTCTGGAGCTCGGTGAAATAGCTGTCGTACGGGGCCGTCTCGACCTTGACGGTGATGCCAGGGTTGGCGGCCTCGAACGCGGCGATCATCGCGTCGAGATCCTCGAGGTGATCCGGAGCGGCCGAGAACGTGAAATAGCTGATCTCGGCGCTCTCCTGGGCCCGGGCGACCCGGGTGGCCAACGGCAGGGCGCCGGCCAGGACGGCGGCGGAAATCGGCATGCTCAGACTCAGGAGTGTGCGCCGGGTCGTGGTCCGGCTGGTCATCGTCGTCGTGAAGGTCATCGTCGTCCGTCTCCTGTCAGTGCGAAGGTCGTCTGGTTCCGGGTCGTTGCTGCATGAATGGGCCGGCGGCATTGCCGGGCCAGATGTGAGGGCGTCGATTTTTCGGTCCTGAGCTCCTTTCCGGTGTCCCGACCATTGACCGATGGATGTAGGCGGCTTACTTGAGCCCACTCATGACGACGCCGTTGACGAAGGCGCGCTGGGCAGCGAGGAAGACGAGGATGATGGGCACGACCGAGATGACCGCGCCCGCCATGATGAGATTCCAGTCGGTGGCGTACCGCCCCTGGAGGAGCGACAGACCGACCGGCAAGGTCATGAGCTGTTGGTCGTTGATGACGAAGAGCGGCCACAGGAAGTCGTTCCAGCTCGCCATCGCCGCGAAGACGGCCAGGGTCGCCAGCGATGGGCGGACCATCGGCAGGACGATCGACCGAAAGACGTCCCAGTGGTTGGCGCCATCGAGAAAGGCCGCCTCCTCATATTCCCGCGGGATGCCGAGCATCGCCTGCCGGACGAGGAAGGTGCCGAACGCGCTGACGATGCCGGGCAGGATCAGCGCCTGGTAGGTGTTGATCCAGTCCAGTTGCCGCATCAGGATGAAGAGCGGAGTGATCGTGACCTGGGTCGGCACCATCAGCGTCGCCAGGTAGACGACGAAGAGCGCATCCCGTCCGCGCCACTGCATCCGGGCGAAGGCGTATCCCGAGAGGGCGCTCGTCAGGAGCTGGAGGACGACCGTGGTAGAAGTCACGAACAGACTGTTGGCGAACATCCGACCGAGCGGGAAGATGTCCAGCACCTCGCGGTAGCTCGCCAGCGTCGGGTTGGTGGGGAAGATCTGCGGGGTGACGTCGAGGACCGTTCCCGGCGCCTTGAGCGAAGTCGTCAGCATCCAGAGGAAGGGAACGATCATCGTCGCCGCGGCCAGAATCAGGCCGACGACCCGCGCCGCTGAGCCGAGGCGACCGAGCGACCGGGCCAGGAGCCAGCGGCGGTCCTGCGCGATGGTCGTGGCGGGGGTGAGCGGGGGAGCGGTCGTGGCGAGGCTACGCATCGAGACCTCCCCGGCGCTGAATGCGGAGCTGGACGATCGTGATCGCGAAGACGATCAGGCAGAGGACCCAGGAGATCGTGGCGGCGTAGCCCATCTCCCCGTAGGAGAAGGCGTTCCTGACGACCTGCTCGACGAGTACCGTCGTGGCGCCGGCCGGGCCGCCTTCGGTCATGACCCAGACCTGGGTGAAGACCTGGAACGAGTTGATCAGTGAGATCACCGTCACGAAGAACGTGGTCGGACCGAGCAGCGGGAGCGTGATCGATCTGAAGCGCTCGAATGAGCCGGCGCCGTCGAGCTGCGCCGCCTCGTGGTAATCCCGCGGGATCGCCTGGAGGCCGGCGAGGAAGATCACCATGACGAAGCCGAGGTCCTTCCAGACGCTGGTCAGGATGATGGCCGGCATCGCCCAGCGCTCGTCGTAGAGCCAGGCGGGACCGTTGATTCCGATCAGGCCGAGACCGTAGTTGACCAAGCCGTAGCGGGGGTTGAACAGCCACGTCCAGAGCAGCGCGACGGCGATCCAGGATGAGACGACCGGCAGGAAGAAGGCCGTCCGGAGCAGCGCCAGACCACGCATCTTCGTGTTCAGGGCGAGCGCGATCAGGAGCGACAGAACCATGACCAACGGGACGTAGCCGACGATGAAGGTCAGGGTGTGGCGCAGGGCCGCCCAGAAGTCGTCGTCGCGGATCAGGCGCTGGAAGTTGTCGGTGCCGATGAAGACCGGGTCGGTCAGCAGGTCCCACTCGAACGTCGTCAGGACGAGCGACGCCGCGATCGGGCCGATCGTGAACAGCAGCAGGCCGCTTAGTCCCGGCAACACGAACAGCGATACCCATGCCGCCTGCTTCCAGCCGTGATTCCCGACCATCCCGTTCCCCCTCTCCATCGTCATCGACGAGCCGTTACCAGAGATGCGCGTCCGAACCGGTGGAGCCGCGGGCGACGAGTTCGCGTTCCAGCCGCCCACGGGTTCCCGGCGCCGCCCCTTCCGGCCGTGGCGTCAGCAGCTCCTCGAGGAGGAGACTGGCCGCGCCGCGGGCCCAGGCGTCGTCGCCCCAGAGTTCGACCGTGAACCGGAGATCGGCCGTGAGCCCGTCGAAGCTGTGCTCGGTCAGGGCGCGCTGCATGGGTTCCGAGAGCAGGTCCAGCATCTGCGCACCCTCCCCGGCGACGATGATCAGGGTCGGATTGAGGACGTTGACGATGTTGGCCAGCGCGAGCCCGAGCGTGTCACCGACGCCACGGAAGACGGCTAGCAGCTCCGCATTGCCAGCCCGGGCCAGCGCCGCGACCTCGGCCAGCGAGACCGCCCGGCCGAGGATCGTCTCGGCGGCGGCGAGGATCGTCGCCTCACCGGCGATGGCTTCGAGGCAGCCGCGCTTGCCGCAGGTGCAGAGCGGACCGTCCCGCAGGATGGTGGTGTGGCCGAACTCGCCGCCCTGGCCCCGGGTGCCGCGGTAGGGGCGACCGTCGAGGATCATCCCCAGTCCGATCCCGCGTCCGAGCGTGACGACGATGAAGTCGCGCTCGCCGACGCCGGCGCCGAACCAGCGCTCGGCGATGGTCAGGGTCCCGACATCGTTCTCGATCACGACGGGTAGCCCGGTCCGGTCTTCGAGCAGGGCCTGAAGCGGGACGTCGCGCCACCCGAGGAACGGGGAGAAGCGACAGAGACCGCTGACCCGGTCGATCGCGCCGGCCAGCCCGAGGCCGATCCCGAAGATGCGGCGGTCTCTGTGGTTGATCTGGACGTCCCGGACGAGCTCGGCGATCGTCGCGACGACGGCCTCGGGATGACGCTGGCCGAGCGGTGCCTCGCGCCGGTCGACGATGGTGCCCTGGAAGTCGGTCACCACGAGGACGATCCGGTGCTCGGTAAGTTTGATCCCGATCGCGAGGCCGGCGTCACGATTGATCGCGAGGGGGATGGGTCGGCGGCCACCGGTCGAGCGGCCGGTGGCCTGCTCGACGATGAGGGCGTCACGGAGGAGCTCGGCGGTGATCCCGGAGACGGTGGCGGGGCTGAGGCTGGCGGCGTCGACGAGATCGGTCCGCGAGACAGGGGCAAGCTCCCGGATCAGGCGGAGGATAACGGCCCGGTTGATCTGCCGGATGAGGTGGCGATTGACAACCCCGGTCTGCAGCGCCATGCGGTGGCACCTCGGGCCGCAGCGATGCGGCCCCGTTATCTACGTCGGCTGACATTCTTCATTCAGCGAATGAAGTCAGTATCCAGATATAGGGTCACTGTGTCAAGGGCGTTGGATCTATCGGAATCTGTGGAGGTCCGAAGCCAGTCTCCACCTGCGGCGTGGTTGCCAACGTGCTGGATTTCCAGAGCGGGTTTCATGGGAAGCGCTCGGGCGGCCGAGCAGACCTCTCCCCCGGCCCCTTCTCTCCCCGACAGTTTCAGGCGAGCCAGGCATAGCGCCACTGCTGGTTCCGGCGATGGAAGGGCAACGGCGGCAGATCGTCCCAGTCAAGCTGGTCCCGCATCCGAGTGCGGCCCAGGTGC
>JAABUN010001378.1_pt1 | contig 54148 bp, 18 predicted proteins | sample 5559311 | NCBI WGS metagenome assembly JAABUN01 (sample SAMN10711877, study PRJNA513370) | rock metagenome | isolation source: Antarctica rocks | place: Antarctica: Victoria Land, Siegfried Peak sud
TATTAATAGGATCTAGGCGTTAATAATAAGTTATAATTAATATATTAGGGGTAGTCTACCTATTATCTAATAGTACCTACTTATATATAATATTTCTTATTATTTAGCTAGATATATATTTAGGAGTTTTAGGCCTAATAATATAGAGGTTTCCCTATCTCGTTACCTGTAATAGAGCTACGTATAACTAATTATAGCTAAAAGCAGGCCTAATCTATAAGTTAATACCTATATACTTTATTAATTAACCTTATAATTTATTAATAGTTATAGCAAATACCGGTTAGATAGGGTACTACTTATAGATAAAGGGGGTAGGAATCCGCCTATTATTTTCTTTAGACTATAACGGCGTCTTAAATAGTATTACCTTCTCGCTATTATAGGTACCACTTATAATCTCCCCCTTAAAGATATACTTACTATATCTTATTACTTATAGTTAGGTCCTATTATATAGATATAGCGGATTAAGGTTCCTTAGTAGTATAACTAGTACGCCTAGCTTAACGTATAGCTTATAAGATAGTAGGGAGGGTTTATAAAACCCGTGAAAGTACTTAGGGGGGAAGAGTTTATTATCTTCTTCTAATATAGTATAATTAATACTCTAGTAGGTTATTATATCGCTAGGGATATATAATATTATCTTAGTATTAATACTAATAACGTCTTTATTAGTAATAGCGAGAATAGCCCGTTCTAATAAATAAATCCTCTAAGAGATATTTATCCTAATATTAGTATAGATATTCTTAACTAAATTATTAATAGCGTTTTTAGGGGTATAACTATATTTCTAAGATAATACGTCTTTATTAGTAGTAGGGCTTTTCTAGATATTAATACTATTACTAATAGTAAGAAGATTACCTATAAATAGTCCTATTTTATAATATATAACATCTATTAGGTCGGGATTATTAAGTCGCTTATTAATAATAAGATTTAAATATATAACCTTATTCTAAAAATAGGCCTTCTAAAGATACGCCTTAATAACCTAGCTACTAGATCCTCCTAGAATAACTAGGAGTGTTTATTAAAAGTCCCTATAAAAGTAGACTACCTTACCCCTAAAATAAGCCTAGTCGTTATTATAAATATCCTAAAGGCTATAACTAATAGCTTCTATATTATATTAACTCTATATAGGGGACTTATCTTAAAAGATAATATAAGCTCGCTTAATTAGCTTAGTAAGATTAATCCCCTTTTTAATCCTATATAAGGAGGTAGTATTAGAGTCTAGGGGTATCTTAAACTATAAGTAAGTAGTCTAACCTCCCTATAGTAGTATTAATATAATACTAGAAGATACTACTACTAGAGTAACCTTTTACTAGGAATATAGCCTTTCTATAATAGTGTTTTATACTATTATCTTACTAGTCCCCCTAGTACTATTAAGGAAGAATAGTATACCTAGAGCACCAAATTTATTATTAGTATTAGCGTTAATAGCGGTAACGATCTAATTAATAGCGTAGTATTAGTTAGTATTTAGCCTATTCTATAAGACCTTAGCCTTATTAGGGGTAATTTAATAAGATATTTCTTCCTATAAAAGTCTATTTAGAATATTATTAAAATTATTAAATAGAATAGTTAGAATAGGTAGGCTATATTAGGCTAGATCCTTAGTATATTTAAGGGTTAATTAATATTCTAATTAGCCGTTAATTAGGTAAAGGGCGTACTATTTAGTAAATAACTATTACTTATAGTAATTATCTAGGATCTAAAGCATTAAAAAATCCCGTTATAGGAGGTATAAGTAGTTATTTAAGATATACTCCTTATACTTATTTTATAAGATAAGGGTATTAGTAAGTTAGAGTTTAACTAATACTAATATAAAAAGACTGCGTAGCCTATAACCTCCCTAAAAATCCTTTCCCTTATTAAGGATCTTATTAGTATATCTATTATTTTTAGTTAACCTAAGCTCTATATAGGCCTCCTTCTAACCTATTAGCTAGCTATCTACTATCTAGAAGTTATTAAATAATATAGCCCCTTTAATATAATAGAGGAGTAGTTAGTAATAGTAGGGATCCTTAGTTTTAGGACTAATAAAATTAATACGCCTAAGAGTCTCCCCCCTTTTATATATTTTCTAATATTTATTTCTTTTATTCTACGTAAAGACCTCAGGAAAATCCGTATATAAATAGTTAAGTAGATCCCTTATAATAGCTAGATATTTCCCGTTCTATTTTATAAAAAGTAATAGCTAACTATTATTATAGGCTTCCTTAGTAAGATAGTTTATATTAAAAAACTCTATTAATATAGTCCTATAAAGCTTATTACTATCTATTAGCTTTTATTTAGTAGCCTTATTAGTAGCCTAGTTATTAGCAGGCTTAAAAAGGGTATATTGTTAGTCTAGGAGGTAGATCTATAAACGCTTTATATAAGGCTTTATAATACTTATACTAAATAAGAGTATCTTCTAGATAGCTTTAATAGACTTAATCTAGCGAGCGGACTAGAATTTAGTAATCTTATCTACTAACTCCCCTTACTATCGCGGCTAGCTATTAGGAGTAGGGTTATTATTATTACGGGTATAATTCCTAGTAAGGGAGATATTAGCCTAATTAGGTCCCTTATAAATATATTTATATAAATAGAAAATAGACTTAATAGAGTTATAGATCTTAATATTAATATAGGTACTATATTTCTTTAGTAGGTATAGGTTATAAGGGATAACCTATCTATTATTAATAGAGGAATTAGGTTTAGGGGGGCTAACTAGACGTTTATAGAAAGGATAACTCCTATTAGGTATAAAAGATATCTCTTAGTAAAAATCCTTTAAAAAAGCCTTATTATAATAATTCTTCTCCTAACTAAAATATCTATTACTAGGGACCCTAGTATAGTAATTATAAACTATATATTATAAGATTAACTCACGTAGTATATTATTATCCTATTAAGGGGGGATAAATACTTGAATAATACTATTAATATTATTAACTATCTAGATCTAATCCTCTTCCTATATAATAAGGAGAATATAAGTATATAGGAGACCTCGCTTCTAAAACTTAATAATATAATAGTAGCCTATATAAATACTAAGGACGTATTCCTTAAAGAGGTCCTTTATTAGCTCCTAGAGCTTCTAATTAAAGATATAGGTAATTAGGTTATAATAGTACTCTAATATCTAACTAGATACTAGTAAACTCTAAATATTAGGCTACTTAGGATTATATATAAAGGTAATAAAAAATTTAGGTTTACCCCTTTTTTAGACTATTATTATAGTGTCTTATATTCTTACTTTTATAGTACGTAGGCTTCCTAGTATTATTAATAGGAGGATAGTTACCTTACTACTAATATCTTTAAGCGAGATATCTAGATTAATACTAAGCCTATCTATTAGGCCGGAGTAGTAGTCTACCTAAATAGTCTATTAATTTTAATAATACTAATTTAGGTTATTAAGCTCTATTAATATCTAGATATTAGTAGCCTAATAGCTAAATAGATATCTATTATTAATAATATAATTAAAGAAATTAGGCTAGATCTAAATATTTATTAGCTAATTATTTAAATTATATTAACTATCTTATAACTAATATCTAAATTATTTAGAACTATTTATAACTAAGCGGATTTAGGTCTAGAAAATAACTAGGGAAATATATTAAATAGTCTTACCTATATCAATTTTATATAAAATTATTATCTTATTACTCGCTAAGACCTACTACGACCCTAAGGTATATACTCGCCGGTAATATACTAGTCTAGTTCCTACTTAGGGTTACTACCCTCTTCCTACTCTAGTTTATTATTACTACTAATTAAGGTATATTAGGCGAGCGTACTAGTAATATAGTTCCGTCGCGATATATATAGTAGATAATTACCTAGAAGCTAGTAGCCGGCTAATAGGAGGTGGTTATACTATAACTATTTACTAAAGGGAAATAGGAGCGGATATTAGAGGGCTATATAGGAAGGATACTAATTAGGAATTAATATAAGGCCCCCCTTAATAGTTTTAATATAGATATCCCGCTTAATCCGGCCTCTTATAGCGTTATTAGGAGTTATTATAATACGGGCTACTTCTATAGAGGTAGGGTAATTATAGGTACCCTTATCCTATTATTTAGGATTTAGCTATTAGATATAGACGCTTATAATATTAATAGGATATTATAATTTATTCTCCTTAAGGCGGTTATAATAGGATTTAAACCCCTAGATATATAAGTTAATAGATCGGAGGGTATACTAAGTAGAAGTAAGAGTATCTTAATTTAAGTTATTAAAATATTAATAGCGAGCGTTTAATTACTCCTATATATTATCTAATATATAGATCTAGGCGAATTTTAGCCTAAATCTATTATTAGTAATAAGAGGACCTATTAGATAATAAATAGACCCCTAGATCTAGAAGGTAGTTTAACTAATATAGGTATTAATATTAGTCGTACCCTCGCTAGTAAAGGAGAGATAATTATTATAGCTAATAATATTATCTACGTCGCTAAGTAAATTATTAATAAATTATACCCTAAGCTTAGCCTCCTTTTATAGCCCTTTAAGTAATAAGTCTATATTAGCTAGCTTATATAACTAGTTAGGGGACGGCTAATTATTCTTCCTACTATTATAGTATAGCTATTAACCGTCCCCTAAGTTACTATATTTATTTTTCTATAATAGTACGTTATAATAGGGGTATTTATTACTAGCTATATTAAATAATTTATTAACCTTATAAAGCTTTATATCTCTTATTATATAGGGATCCCTATATACTTAATATCCCTAGCCTAGCGTCCGCCCCTAATATATATTATTCTACTACCGGTATAAGCCTTATTAAATAGGGGGTTAGTACTTAGTATTATCGTCTTTATTAGCCTACTAGTAAGTATACTAGCGATGCATTTCTAGATAATATTTAGGAGCCAGCGGAGGAGCGATTTCTTAGGGGGTCTCTTTAAAGATAGGGGGAGTAGGTTATTAAGGGTTCCTAGGCAGAATAACTACTTAAATAGTTATATTAGTAAGGGCTATACGCTACTAGGGGATAATACCCTTATTAAGGTAGCTATAAGGGCGAGTACCTAATAGTATTTCTTTAGGGCGAGGTTCTATTAATATAATATTCCTAGGGTTTATTAATAAGTTACTAGACCTAACCTAGGTACCTAAATTAGTCTTCTTTAGGCGTCTAGTACGTCTTATACCATTAGTCTTATAAGATCTAACCCTCTTATTAATAGTATTAGGGTGTAGGTTAGAAAGAGCTAGGCGCTTAGAAGGTATTAATAGGGAGCTAGAGGAGCTATATTTAGTATAGGAAGGGTAATAATATATACTATAAAGATAATTAGTATGACTTATAAGGCGTAGATTATACGGGGGAGGGATAATATCTATAATAAGGTGTTAAATAATAAAAATAAAGTAGGAAGAAAAAATCAGTTTAATAGTAGGGTTATACTAAGATATTAGACGGTTAGACTAATATTAATAGGTAAATCTATTTATTCTAATATATCTTTTAAACTACTATATTAATTTTTAAGATTTTTAAAGTATAAAATAGCTATAAGTAAGCTACGTAACTTAATTTAAGTAGAAAATATTATAAAGGGTAGGTATATATATAGGTAGAATAGGAAGAAATATTAGACTTTTAATATTCGCGCTAGTCTAGGAAAGGAATCTAGGGTACTTATTAACTAACCGATAGGCTGCGATAAGCTTAGGGTCTGAAATTAGGGATATTCTATTATAGTAAGAAGATTAAGAAGATTATAGTAGCTAAGGATATATAGGTAAAATTAAAGTTATTATATAAGATAGAGTTTTATATAATAAGAAGAGTAGTCTTCTTTACCTTAATAGCCCTCTAATCTAATTAATTTAAAGACCTTTATACCTACCTTACTAAGTTTAGTAAATATAGGAACTAGCTAAAGTAAATAGAGACTCCCCTATATTAAGATTTTCTAGCCTCTATCTTTAAGAAAGGTCTATTAGAATATATAAAATAGATAGTCTATACCCTTACTAAGATCTCTTATTCTAGGAAGGAAGATATTAACTTTAAATATATTACTATATTACTTACTAATAGAGATCTAGCTAATAAGGCTAAGGATATTAAGGCTTTTACTAGTAATTTCCGTAAATAACTAAAAGTAGGCTAATATTAAAATAATAGATATTAAGGTAGTAATAGTAAGAAGTATACCTTTTATAATAATAATTATAATATTAATACCTATTTTTATACTTATCTAGACCTTATACTAGCGGGATTTACCTCTAAAATAAAGAAAGAGCTAGAAGCACGGAATAATTATTAGTAAAATAGGAAAGGTCCTAGTTACTAGTAGAGTAAGTAAAATCTTCTAGATAAATAAAAATAAGATAAATCCTATACTACTTACTTTAAGTATAGCCTATAGTAAAATAATTCCTATAAGATTATTATTAACTTAGGGGACTAGGAGTATACCTTCTAAGATTACTCTAAGTTTACTAACTATTTATTAATCTAGAACTACATAGTATTAGGAGCTACTAGAGGTAGGCTAATAAAAGTTAAGGGTATTAGGATAATATTAATCCTAGTAGTTATTAATAATAGAGTTAATAGTTTTCTATTAACTAATATTTACTATATCTCTAATATAGAGTTTAATCTCTTATTAACTACCTAGCTAGACTTATAAGGCTATAAGTATATTAGTAGTAATAGAAAAGAGATATTTTATAATATATAAGGGTAGGAGGTATTATAAGCCTTCTTATATAATAGGATATACTAGCTAGAAATAATATAGATATAATAAATAAGAGCCTTCTACCTTAAATTATTTATACTAGCTAAGAATAACGCGTTATAAACTTAATAGTATAAGTAATATAGTTATATTAGTATAGAAGCTATTAAAGTAATAGTACGTACTATTAATATTAACTATAAGGCCGCTAATTACTTATAAAAATATAAGTTATAAGAATTATATAAAAGTTATATATTAGGGAAATTTACCTAAATACCCTTATAAATACCTATATATAGAGTTACTATCCCTAGATAATACTAGTATATTAACCTAGTATTAGCTAGCTATATAACTACCTTTAAGGGATATACTAATATAATAGTATCTATATATAAGGTATTAGGATTTTCTCTTATAGACTATATATCTAGTAGGGGAGAATTACTAATAAAACTCGCCTTTAGAATAAAATACTAGAAGAATTAGGGGTATTAACTAGCCTTTATCTAGAGTAATAATAAACTTACCTAGGGCTATAAATATTAATAGATCTATAAAGAGAATAAGATATAATTAACCGTATTAGTACTATATAACCTATATTAAAATAGGATTACTAAGAGAAAGAACTAGATACTATTTAATAAAGTTAGAATAGTCCTTATTAATACTAGACTACCTTAGGATTTCTAGGGTAAGGCTATCTACTATATTAACTATATTAAGAACCTTATACCTAGTTAGACTAACCGTCAAGTCGGGTTTCGGTACCATGAATTAGTACCGACCCGAATACTCGGTACCACCTCCCAGTACCGACCCGAATACTCGGTACCGGTTTCCGGTACCGACCCGAATCGCCAAGGTATCGCCAAGACGCCAAGCCCCTAATAAAATAGTAGGGGATACCAGATTTTTTCTAGAATTACCCCTATACTAAAAAATAGAATTTTTTTTAATTGGAATCTTAATACCCCCTTAAATTCCCTAGGGATATGCATTACTATTTTGCATTACCTTAAAGAATTACCTAGGTTAGGCTAGGTAATAATAATAATAATACTTAATAATATAGTAGTAAATTATATATATAATAGTAAAACCTACTATAAATAGAAAATATTAGTAATATTATAGTTATTATTTCTATAGGAATAGCTAATTAACTATTACCTTTTTATATTACCTTATTTACTATTAAGAATTACTTAGTTAGGAATAATAATAATGCTTAGTAATCTATTAGTAAGTTATATATATAGTACGAAATACTAATATAAATAAAAAATATTCCTAATATAATAGTCTTAGTAAAATAATATGGCTGGAACTAATGTCTTAGCGAGTCGGGTCAATACTTCGGTACTAATACTCGGTACCACTCTATGGTATTGACCCGAATACTCGGTACCAACTATTGGTACCGACCCGAATACTCGGGCCAGGAATTTGGTATTGACTCGCCAAGAGTCGAGTCGGGAACCCGACTCGAGTTCGAAGTACCGACCCGACGCGGTCAGTCTATACCTAGTAAAGACGGGAAGTCCCCCTTTAAGAAATAGTACGGCTTTAAACCCCTATTAATATACTAAAACCTTTTAAATATTAATACTATTCATTTAATATATTACTAAATAAGAAGAAACTAGATAATAAGGCTATTAAATACTACTTCCTTAGCTATAATAGTAAGAGCATCTACCGTATATAGGATATTAAGGGATAACGTCTTATTAGGTTAGCATATATTATATTTAATAAAAAGGCCGTTATATTATTAATAAAAGATAATAAGCTTCTAATAGATAGAGAAGATAGCGACGACTACGTTATAAACCTCCTAAGCTACCTCTAGTTAGACTAATTAGATTATAATAGTAAGGTCTTAAAGGGAGTACCTCCTCCTAATTAATAGGGTATTAAGGGAGCGTTAGATAGTACTAAAAATACTAAAAATACTAATAATACTAGTAACTCTAGTAATAGATTAGTAATAACTCTTCCTAATAGCTAATTAATATTAAGCCTAACTAATAATATAAGTAGGCCGACTAGTCTAAATAGATATAATTAGGATAATCTACCTAAGTTAAATTAATATAAGTTAGATAATTAGACTATAAGAATTAGTTAAGCGGAGTTAGAAATATTAACTATTTAAAATTAGAATAATTATAATAGTTAGATATACTAAATTACTACTAGAATACTATTAGCTATTATTGATAAGATATTAGCTAGGAATAGTAAATCCTAAAAAATTATTCCTAATTTATTATATTATTCTAGTTATAATAAATTATAGTTTAATTATAACTAGACTAATAAATAAGGCCTAAAGTCTTCTAATAACCTTAATAGGTTTAGGGCTATACTTACCCGCGTTATTACTATTAGTAAAGAGTATCCCTATCTAATATTAATAGATAAGGCCCTTTAAGGGCCTAATAATAAGAAATAGCTTACTACTATTAAAGAAGAATTAGCTAACTATACTAAGTAAGAGATATAGAAAATATTATATAGGCTACCCTAGAAGGTATATATCTTACTAGGAAGATAGGTCCTATCTTATAAATATAGGCTAATAGGCGAAATAAGTAGGTATAAGGCCTAGTAGGTAGTTAAGGGCTTCTACTAAATTAAGGGGATTAATTTTAATAAGACCTTCTTATTAACCTTAAAGGTATTATTATAATATCTTCTTCTTACCCTAATTACTAAGTATAAGCTAGTTATTAAGTATTTAAATATTATCGCGGCGTTCCTAGAATTACTTATTTAGGAAGAAATCTAGGTAGAGTAATTATATTACTTTATTAATAGCTAATAAAGATATGTCTATTAACTAAATAAGGCTCTTTATAACCTTAAGTAAGTATCTTATAAATAGTATAAGACCCTTTATAAGGTACTTAAGTTACTAGAATTTAATTACCTTAAGTATAATTATTATATATTTATTAACCTTATAATAAAAGTTATTATTATAATATATATAAATAACTTACTATTTATAGTATATAATTAGGACCTAATTACCTATATAAAAAATAAACTTAATAAGAGGTTTAACTTTAAGTATATAAGAGATTTAAAAGATTATCTAGGTATAAATATTATTAGAAATCTAGATAAATAGTCTATTTAAGTTGATTAGATAAAATATATTATATAATTATTAAGATAGCTTAGTATAGAGAATTATTTACTAGTAAAGTCGCTTATAGAATAGACGTATATTACTATTACCTCTAATAGCTATATAGCTCCCTTAGCTAATAGAAAGGCTTATTAATCCCTTATAAGAGTACTTAATTAGTTAAGTATTATAACTAGGCCTAATATTACTTATACTATTAGTACCCTAAGTTATTCTCTTTATAACCCTTCTCCGTAATATATAAATGCGGTGAAAAGGGTATTATATTACCTAGCTAGGATAATTAATAATAGCCTAATCTACTAACTAGGTAAGAATAACAGCCTAGTAGGTTTTACTAATATATCCTATTATAATAATTATAAGATATCTTACTCTACTAGAGTATATATCTATAAACTATTTAATAGCCCTATTACCTAGTAATCTAAATTATAAAAGCTAGTAGTAATATCTATATACGAGTCTAAATATATTATTATAATAGAGGTATATAAAGAAGCTCTATATCTAGGCCTTATACTTAAAGAGCTAGGGTATAATAAGGGAGTAGTACTAGTACTCCTAAGTATTAATAACTAGGTAGTTATAAAATTAGCTACTAACCTAATTAATTATACTATTATAAAATATATCTAAATAAGATACTATTTAGTTTATTAACTAGTTTCTAAAACTAAAGAAATCTATCTTAAATAGGTTAATATTAAAGCTTAATATATAGACCCCCTTATAAAACCTATTAGTCCTATTAACTTTAGCCTAGCTAGATAATAGTTAAGACTAGCTCTAGGTAAAGTATAAGGGTATTTAGATATAGTAGTTAATAATAGGGACCCTACCTCGTTATTACTAATCTAAGAGGGAGTATTAGAATTTAGGCTGGGTTAACCTTAGTAGTTACTAATTAGGACTAGTAAGGGGGCCTTAGTAGACTAATAGAGATTTCTTATAATGGTTATTCCATTCTATATAGCTACATCTATCCATTTAGTTATTATAATACTATTGCACTACACCTAAAATCACGTGCAGATGACTCATTGATCATCATATCATTCAACAGAAACGAGGGACACGAATACGCTTTTACTCCCTATATATTCTACCAATATGGAACTTATCGAGCCAAACTTCTGCTGCCACTCGTTCCTCGCCAGATAACCAGAGACTGCGCCCTTTCAGACTCGTCATTCAGCTGTCGGACCAAGTGAACACTCCGCAGAGAAATCTACTTATATCCAGCACCAACGCATCTCACTACGCCATGGAGATCGTATAGTCAGTGAAGCACGAATTCATTTTCAGCTCATCTCGTCCTCACGTATCCCAACATTGAGACTAAACCTTTTCATAAAAACCTTGCTCAATCCAACGAACACACCTTCACACACAGTCTCGTCTCAAGTCGGTCGTTTCACTGAGAGATTACCCACACTCTCACGACGAGTGACTTGCGAACTTTATCGTCCTAGAGAGCATGTCTTCACCTGCAGATTCCCACCAGGCCCTCTACCATGATATGTCCCTTGCAATGTGCAGCCTTGCTTGTGGCAGACTTTACCCTACGCTGCACCCGCCGCCCGTAGATCTCACTGGTAAGGTCGCAATAGTCACAGGCGGCAATAGCGGCATTGGCTGTCAAATCGCAACCGAATTGGCAAGACAGAAGGCGACTGTATATCTAGCGTGTCGCAATTCTGCCAAGGCAGAAGAAGCTATCTCCCAGATTGCGTCTGCAGTCCCTGACTGTGCAGACCGCATCAAGATCCTATCGCTCGATACCTCATCACTCTCCTCTGTGCGGAAATGCGCCGAAACCTGGAAGAGTGGGGGACTCAACATCGACATTCTCGTCCATAACGCAGGTATCGGGTCAACGCCCCCTGGACAACCCTTTACGTCCGATGGCTTTCCTGTCATCTACGCCACTAACTTACTTGGCTCGTTTGCGCTGACGCAACAGCTCGAGCCGCATCTGTCAAACGACGCTCGCGTTATTTTCACCTCAAGCACTGGCCAATACAGCGGTGTTTTTACTCCTGATTTCTCGCTCGAGGCAGTCAGGAATCAACTAGAGCCAGGCTTTCATGCGCCCAGAGCAGCTGTCAAAGCCAACGGAGTCGCAGCCGACAGCGCCATGTATTCAAATACTAAGCATATGCAAGTCACGTTCGCCAAGCTTCTACAAAAGCGATGGGATGCCGCGGCCAAAGAAAAGGGGAGTGTAAACAACCGTATTGCACACGCCTTCAGTCCAGGCTTCACCATGACTCCCATCTTTGGCAAAATCACGTCATCGGCCATCTTGAAAGATCCGATCTATTGGTTTTTGAAGACGTCGACGGTCCTTGCTACGGATGTTTCGCAGGGTGCAGCTACCGCCGTGTGGCTTGCCACTACGGACGATGAAGCTGTGACGGGTCAAGGTATGGGCGGAAAGTTTTGGGAACGGATGACAAGAAGAGTGACCGGGGTGGATTTCATGAGTCCCGAGAAGTTGGCGCGGTTTTGGATTAGATGGGAATCTGATGCTGGGACTAAATGGTAGTGAGGTCTGACTGAATAGCATTTGGCTTTGGCAATCAATGGCTGCCGTTCTCCAAGCCAACAGTACAAAGACTGCATTGCAGCAACTAATATATAAGATGGTTAACTGCATGTTTGGTGGTATATACAGAATTGGAGCTGACACGAGCAGGTACTTATTCGACTCGAACGTCGATTACTATTTGTACAGTATCTTCCGCGTTTTGAAGGTAAGAGACATGAAATGGAGTATGATTAGTACTTAAAATGTTACTATAAATAGTAATATTATAATTCGCTAGAAGGGTACTAGTACACCTTATATCTTCAGCCTCGCCATTTTCATCCTACTTATATAGCCTCGATTAAGTCTCCGGGTCAAAAAACTCAATCAATCTCCACGACAGATGACTTCAGCGACCCAGACTAGTAATGCTTCTCAAGCGAACTTTGGAAATACTGCCACTCTCAACGTCCCGTCCGATCCAAATCGTTCAGCCCATAGCGGCAGCCCGAGCGAAACGTTAGCAGGCCAGCAGAGCACAAGCTCATCATCGCCTATACTAAAGCAGAAGCTATCTCGTGATAAAAACCTTATCAACTTCATAATCCAGTGGACGTGTGGCATCTTGGCGGTGGCTGCTGCGATCGTGTTCGGTACCTGGGCTCCATTGTCTTACGAGGCTACGGCATCGGGGAATCGCAGCAACGATGCAGCGCAGAGCTCGATGTTTGATGCACTTTCAAGAATGGGCAACATGGCTTTGACCGCAAACGATATCGCTATGACAGCAAATAACATCGCTGTTACAGCAAGTAGCGTAGCCAAAAGTGCGGCCACTGCTCAGAGCTCTGCACTCCTCGAAATACAAAAACGAGTAGCGCTGATGGGGCAATTGGCTGTGATCGATTTCTGCAGAACCCAATTGGTATGACCTTGTTCTGCACAGTCAAAACTTGCCCGAAGGGCTGGGCTGTTCATTAACCGTAAATAGAAGATCCCGCTAATCGTATACTTGCTAGGCCCTCGCCGTTTGCAGTTCCTATGTCCAGAATGAATATCTTGCACTTCCAACCTTGATAAATATGCTGGGTTCTCCGACCTTTTCAACGACGGTAGTTGCTACGTCAAGTCGGACAACAGGACCGAGCTTCTCAACGACGGCAGTTGCTACGTCAATTCAGACAACAGGACCGCGTTTCACGGCGCCATTATCCTCTCTCGCCACTCCCAACTCATCCCCTCTCGCCACTCCCAACTCATCCTCTCTCGCCACTCCCAGCTCATCCTCTCCCGCCCCTCCCATCGAAACTGTTGGGGCGTCACCCTCAGGGTTCCACTTAAGCGTGGGAATAATTTTAGGCATAGTATTCGGCCTAACAACCGCGCTGGGTGCGATCATAGCTTTCTTTACATGGCGGTATCGCTATGCCCGCAAGCTATGAGGATAGCTGTAGGAGGTATGAAATTTGCAAGATACCTTAGTACTTACATACATACGTTAGCTCTAGTGTGTAGTCGCAGCTCGCCGGACTCATAGCGAGGGGACACTTCCGAGTCCGGGACGTCGCCGAAACGGGAGAAGAAGGCACAACACTCCTCAAATATTGTTCTTTCCGGGAGCAGATTGTGTTGTTTTGCGAGACGAAAGTCTGAACGGTGCTTGATGAGGACATGGTAAGTCCTAAGGAATCCCATGGCGGCTCTTTTGATCTCACCACGCTTAGCGAAGGGCAAGGGCGAGGCATCGGAGAGCATATAGTACTGCCAAAATGCCCATGATAGTAAAGTTGCAGGGACGGGGATGATGGAATACACGATCGTAGATCCAAGTACAGTGTAACTCGGGATTCTCGGTGATTGTGATGTTGCGCCCCTTCACAAGCTGCCGATGAAGTGTCTGATATATGGCTGCTTTGTTTACTGCCTACCAACCAAAGATGCGGCGCCAGAACGATCTAAATCTGGTGTGAGAAGTTCGTCGAAGAGATTGTTCGCGATGTCTTGCGGGTCCTGGGAAGATAAAGGGATACATGGTTGGCCAGGAAGGTGCATGTAATTGTCGTCGATGTGCTCGACATTAGGGTCTCCCTCCGAGGTACCGTCGACTTTAGTAGCATTGTGAGGTATTCTACTCGTAGTTGAAGACCTTTTTCTAGTTCCACATCTCTTGGAAAGGGTTCGCCAAACATTTCGTACTTATACATACGCCGCCCGCCACGTGTCAAGGGCAATGTGTCTGAATATCTTGAAATACAAGAGGTCGGATCATTTGCGGACCCTCTGAAGAGTAAGAGAAGGCACAACGCTAGCGCAGCTGAGAAGACAGCGGCGTGATGAAGAACTGGGCCTCAATTTATACCCTACAAGATCCATCTTCCCTGGCTTACTATTCTACGCTAGACGTGATTGAATTGAACGGCTAGGGGTTGGTTTGGGTGGTAACCCCCCTTTTGGAAGCGCTGACTTAAAATAGCAAAGGAGTGGATTTCTAAATGAAGGGAGGAATTGCTTATTCGTTGTACACTCTAGTTATATTGCATGAAGCAACGTTCAATTGGCGTTTCCGGTGCAGCAAATCGTTGCGCTAGGTAGAGACGCCGGGTGTCTAGCAATCTACAGATCTGAGCTTTGTATACAAATTCAGGGTTCAAGCTATATAGATAATTTGTACCAAAATGTGACTATTCCAGATTGTTCTTACTGGCCAAGAACCGATCCGAACTGTTTTTGGAGTACCCCTTTGCCGCCCTCGGCAGGATGTGAATGCAGAAAATGCTTTGGGTCTAGAGACTCGCAGTCTGCACTTTTAGCCTCACCTTCCAAAATCATTTCACTCATGACAAGACCTGTGCCGACAGAGTTTGACACTCCCCACTCATCGTGGCCGGTAGCCAGCCACACGCCTTTGATGTCCGCAGGCCCAACGATTGGACCGACCTCCTCGTCCTCTTCATGTGGACGTATCTGCGGCTTGTAGCAGGCTTGATTCGTGATGACCTCGCCATCATGTATCTCCCTGGAAACACTGCTGACGGCGGTCCACACGTCCTCGCACGTTTTCTTGTCAACCTCTACTTCTTCAGTTGTTTCGGATAGCGGAACACTGTAATCGTCAGGACCACATGCGTACACAGTGTCGAACGAATGGAGTCCGTCGCCAGGCCGAGGGTAGATTTCGGGAGACAGAATGGATTTGATGCTCCCGTTAGCGGGTGGTTCGATCTTGGGGAACAGGACGTATGGTGACAAGTCCCTTGATGGCCGTACGACCACGCTATGTCCTCGCGGTGCTCCTAATTGTATCGAGGGAAATAGCTTTGTTGTCCATGGGCCGGCGGCTATGACCACATCAGTGGCTGTAATGGTATCGGAGGTCCGTTCTTTGGTGTAGACAACTGATTCAATACTCTTGCCGTCATCTTTGTAATTGAATTTTGTTGCCGACCCAAAGATGATTTCCGCACCCTTTTCCGCTGCTAACTTGGCCAGAGTCTTCGTAAACATGAAGGGATTAACTTGTCCAGAGTTGTTGGGACTTCCCGATTCTTGATACGATTTGACACTTTCAGGGAGGAGCCAGTCTAACCCAGAGGGAAGAGAGGGAGACGAAGAGGACACGCCTGATCTCGCCTGTCCTTCCGCAATCACTTGGGCTTGGAGTTTGACATCAGCGCAATAGACATTCCTGTGGCCCCAACTCTTATGTTTCTTGGCCAAATCAGCATGAAGTTTGAAGCTCAAAGGTGCCAGACATCTTGGGGTCGCCCAGTCTGCGCAACTAAGGCATTAACTCTTGTTCCTCAAAACCACAATGGCAATCATGAGTCTAACGACGACTATTTATAGATGGTTGCAAAAGAAACGTATTGATCTTGACTTTGAACATGTGCTGGTGGCAACGAAAAGTCCATCCAAGTCACTTACCAGCTAGTAGACCACCAGCCTTGCCCGAAGAGCCACCCGCAATGCTGCTGGCCTCGAGGATCGTGACGGAGTGGAGCTTGGCGTTGTATGATGCATGGTGTGTGAGGAAGTATGCAGTCGAGCATCCTATTACATCACCACCTATTTGTAATCATTAACGAGATGGTTTTTGGAATAGATAGGTTTTATAATCCCGATTTTAAGCGATTATTTAATATTATTTAATAGTTAATAGTTATATTAGGCTATTATTCTAATATCCTTTATAATTAATCTATTACTTACTTATATTTATATTTATTCTATCCCTCTTATAACCTTCCTCTATTATTATTAATAGTTATTATATACCTCCTAGGCGTACTTTAAAGTCTTCTAAGGATATCTTAAGTATTAATACCTTTATTATTATTATTATTATTAATACGCTAGATCCTCCTTTTATATCCTTATAATTAAAGATCTTAATATAATATAATAAATATATAATTAGTAGGAAGATATTATTACTAGCCTTTATATAAATATATCTCTTATATCCTAGGAACCTCTTAATAATAATAATATCCTTCCCTTATATTCCTCTTAACCTACCTTATAGAAGTCCTCTTATAAAGAGAAAGGTTATAAGAAAGCTAGGTTATATAATATAGAACTATTATAATATTTAAGGAGGTATAAAAGAAAGGGGACTAGGAGCTTAGATATCTTATAATTAAATAGTTATAATAAGAAGTATAAGAGAGGTAGGTAGAAGGGATAAAGTATATATAAAAGAATATTTCTTAATATTAAAAAAATAAAATTTATTAATTATATACTTATTAAAGTAGGTATATATAAAGTTTCTAATATAAATTTATAATAAAAGGATATATAATAGGACTTTAAGATATATACCTATTATTCCTACTCTTAGAATAGTTATTAATAAAAGATAGTAGTACTACTTAAATAGTATAAGTATAAGAAGGAATATAATAGGAGATCTAGGTATATAATAACTAATAATAACTTTATATAAGTACTAAATTAATAGTAATTAATAGCTAATAAAGTTTAAGCTAGAAAATATAAAAAGAAGTAAGATATAAAAGATAAAAAGGAGAAAATATAAGATTATAATACTAAATAAAATATACTCTCTACTTACTAAGGTAAAAAGGTTATAAGGGAAATAGAGAATATTAATTTTAATAAAATTCCTTCTTATAAAGAAAATAATAAATAAGACTCCTCCTTAAAAGGCTTATCTATTTTATTCTAATTTATAATAATATTACTATTACCCTCTAGTATAAGTATTATATTAAAAGGTTCCCCTTACTAGTAGTAAAGCTTAAGTCCTTAATATTAGAGTAATATTAGCTACTAAAGTAGTATTAATATTAAAAGTAATCTTAAGGATAAGGTTAACTTTATTAATAATATTATCTATTAATTATAATAATTATAATAGTAGAATAAAAAAAGAATAGGAGGATAAGGTTATAAAAGAATAGGTAAAAACTTAAATAAGTATAAAGGTCTTATTTAACTTAAGATATAACTACTATTTTAATTAATTTTATAAAGTAAAGTTTAAAATTCTTTAAATCTTATAATATAATAAATCTAGTAATAATACTTATAAGTATTAATAGGCTTATATTAATAAGTAATACTTAGGCCCCTCTACTTACTAATATTAATATATTTATAATAACTAGTACTTAAGACCTAACTTTAATTAAGAAGCTAGAACTTATTTATAAATAATAACTTAATATTAATATAAAACTTAAATATTTAATTAAAGGAATATAATAGATTTATAATATATTAAATATACTTTATAAGAAGTTATAGGCCTTTATAACTTTATTATAAAAGTAAATAGGGGCCTAGGAGGACCTTATTTAAATACTTTATATAAATTAAGTCTTATATTAATAATACTTAAGTAAAGAGATAGAATAAATATAAAAAATACTAGAAAATATTACTAGTAAGATTAGTCTTATTATCCCTATAAATAATAATATACTAAGCCGTCCCTAGATATTTAATAAAAAGGTTATAAGTATAATATAATTATATATTAATAGGTTTAATAGTATTAAGGATATAGATTAAGTAAGTAATAATAGAGACTCTAAAAGTAATAATAATAATAGTAAGTAAAGGAGGAATATTATAAAGGATTTTTATATAAAAGTTAATAAGGAGCTTAGTAAAGATAGGGTTAATAATATATAATAGGAATATTATAAGACTAGTAGATATAATACTTAGGTATATTTTATAACTCTAATATATAAAGTAATATAGAATAATAGAATAACTATTAGTATAGACCCCTAATATTTAGGCGACTTAGAATTAGGATATTTTAGAATAAAAAGTAGAAAAATTAAATAGAATATAGAAGTAGAAACTTTAAGTAAGAATAAAGAAATAAGGCCTTATAAGATACTTACTATTTTATAATAATTATATAAATAGGTTATATTACTTAATAAGGGCGGGTTTTCTATATTTCTTATATATATTATAGATTTAAGCTAATTTATAACTTATCTTTATAAGCTTCTCTATAATTCAAATTTAATAATAAGCTCTTAATTAGTAATATAGTTTATAAACTAATAGTATTATAATATTAGAGTTAGGTAATTATATATAGATTATAAGCCTATAATCCCTTTAGTTATACTATAAGGCTTAATATAAAGAAATATACCTAAGTAATTATTAGGTAGAGTTAATTATTAATAAATATTAGTAGATTATTAAAGGCCTTATTCTAAATTAACTAAATATTATATTTTAGCCTTATAAATAGGTAAAATAGTTTATTAATAGTACCGCTACCTAATAGATATTATTAATAAGTATTAGCCCTAATTTTATTTTATACTTAAAGGTATTTATTACTTAAAGTATTTATATTATCCTAAAACTATACTTAATAGTAATTTATATATTAGCTATTCTTTTATTAAACTTTCTCTTTTATATATTTAAGTAGCCTATATATAGTAATATAATAAATTCTATATACTTATAAGCTTTATTACTAAATAGATCTAGAACTTACTACCCTTAAAATACTTAATATAGCTAGTCTTATATACTAGAAGTTTATAGTATTATTAGGTTATTTACTTTTCCCTTAAATAGGTTATATAATATATTAATTAAACTATTTAGGTATATTACCCCTAATTATATTATATTATATACCTTTTTATATATAAAGTAGAAGAACCTTTAGTCTTCCTTTAATTAATAAAAGCGCTAAAATATTCTATTAATAAACCTCTAAATTATAGACCTCTTATATATTTTACCTATATATTTAATTACCCTTATATACCTCTAGATCCTATTATATTTAAGAATAGGATATTAGTATAAGATAGGATTATAATAATTATATAAGTATTTAAGGATATTATTAATTATAATAAAAATAAAGGAGGAAGACTAGTTAAATATTATTAATAACTTATATAAAGGATATAGGTATAAAATTTTTACTAGAATAAGATATAAAGTAAGCTTTAAGTTAGGCTAATAACTATATTACTAATTAATACTTTTAAAGTTAAAATAAGTAAGTAATTAATATATCTTATCTTTAATAATCTAAATATCTACTTTATTTACTTAGGTAGGAAATCATTAAGACTCTACTCCTTACTCTAATACTTAACTAGTAGGATATAAGCGTAGCGTAGGACTTAGCTAATATAATATAAACTAAAGACAAAGAGGGCTAGAGTAGCTATATATATAAGTTCTTTATTAGAATTAATATTTATAATATATTATTATTAATAATATAGATAAATAGATAATTATTAAAAGGGGTTTTATAAGTAAATCCTAGATATATAGGGCTGAGTAGTAACGGCTTATATTTAGGTAAATTTAGATTAGGGTTAGTATATAGCTAGACCTGTGTAAATTATTAGATAAATGTTAAATAATCTTACTATAAAACCTGTCTAATACATTAATTATAGATGGTATACTAATAATGACGATATTCCTTGGATCCGAAGCCGGTATCTTGAGAGCTATCTGATTACATGAATAAGTCTGGAGCGTGAAAAGTAGGACGAAAAAGCACAGTAATATCGGCAAGAATTTTGCACAGTCATGGGAATTCACTATACAGAATTTGTAGCTAAAATGAATAGATAGGAACTCGAACGTTGCATCACCAATCCTACCGTATCATCCCTACGTAAAGCTGAACGACATCGTAGGGTGTTTTAGAGACTGATGATTATTCTTCGAAGGAGGGGGCTGCAGCTCCCTGACCTGGAACAGTTCGAAGCCTTAATTCTGGAACAGATCAGCTTAGTAAGGTGATCTAGCCAATTAGTGCACGCTCCGCCCTCTTCCGATGGATGTCGCTCTTGACTCGCGACTGATCTGTTCCTAGTTACGGAACAGTCTGAATCCCCCTAATAATTGGCTCTTTCTCATATCTCGATATCTATCTTACTGTGTTTGTGGACACATTGTCTGTGGAAATTGCAACTTTCTGCATTTGCCGTCAAGGTATCTATCTATGTTGGAACTCTCCATTACAATATAGATTCGCTCGGGTTTTCGGAGTGAAGAATGCATTTGTGCCCTTGCGAATGAGTCAGATGTATTGTTGCAGAAAGTGCCGGTTTCCGCTGGATTTTGTTGGGGAACAGGCTTTGTTTGCATTGTAGTGTTAGGCTTGTGGGAGGTAGCTGGGGTCGATGGTAGTTTATAAATTAGGGTTGTATAGGATGTTTGGATTGCAAGATGGAACCTGGAGTGAAAGAATGTGGATTGATTGGTGGGAAATTGATGATGTTAAATACTGTCTCTCGCCAACCATGCTTGTCTGTCCTTAGCTAGTGAGAAGAGCGAACGCGAAAGTCTTACTACTCTCGACCTACGTCTGATTCCTGTGTCTCGTGCTCGACGTAGTCGCATGTCTTAATTGACTCGGCTAGGTATCTCGTCAGCAGAGGAGCAAAACAGAGTTGGAGATGTAGACGCATACAACGATCCCACCGCGCAGCCCAGGGGAGGGACATAGCAGCCGCCTGACTGGGGCGCGGTAGCTGCACCCTGGCAATTGACGTTGCAGAAGGTTGTTAAAGCGTGGCCTGTATGTTGTCAGATTGTGTGTACTCGGTCGCACTCGCCTCAGAGTTATTGGAATAAGATACTAACCGCTCCCTCCGTTGTCTGTCTCGACTCTCTGCCAATTGACACCAACAGGTGCATCATAGCACTGTCCGACATCACCCCCAAGACTTCAACCGCGCATAAGTCAGCGACATAGATGGAGGATCAGAGGATCGAGGCTCACGGCGCGCCGCCGTGCGGATACTCGTAAGCCGGATTGTCGCTATGGTTGCAATTGGGGCTGTTGTCTGCTCGCATCAGTGGTGCAGGCTCCTTTCCGGATAGTGGACCGTGAACTTACAGAAGCGAAATGCGAAGTCGAAAGTGGTTCGTTTGGCGAGGTTGGAGCTGGTTTCGGGGAGCGCCACTGCTGAGACTGTGGCGATGGCGAGGCCACAGAGGCCAAGGGAGTTGAGAAGCTTTACCATGATGATAGAAGGAAGTATGAACGATAGGTTGGACCAATGATTGACGAGGGAATGGAGGTCGAGTAATACAGAAGGTATGTAGGTTGATGCTCCTATGAAATATGGGGGACAGTCTTCTTTTATGCCATCCCGAATGCCTCTCGGGAAGCTAGTGTACCTATATGATACACCAAATATACCACCGAGGACGCCTTCATCGATCGTGGGCCGTCAGCAAGCACAGCTGTCTCGACTTGGGACTAGAAACTCTGCTCTGCAAGGCACGAGTTAGAGTCTTTCGCATCAGCGTCAGCAACGGCGACAGCGACGATTGCCTGCATACCTTCGATACGAGGTAAGTTTTCGCAGACCGCACAATGTTGCTGAGAGGCGCTGCAATCCCTGGAACTCCAGATATCCCGTCTGGCTGTCGATACGGCGCTTGACCGCTGGTACAAAGACAGGGAAGATTTGCACGAAATTTCTCTCGTCTCACACCGCTTCTCTCCGTTGATCGTAGAGTATGATCATTGCACGTCCTTAAGATGTCAATAGTCACCGGCTGTCACATGCCTAAACCATACGAGTCCCTTTCCAGCCGGCTATCCTGGATCCAATGCTGCTGAAGATAGTGTGTATCAAGCACTGCTGGACCGTTATCCGTGGCCATAAAAAAGTATACGATGAGGTGCTGACCTGGGACGACAGATCGAGCTGTTTGTAGACCAATACACCGCTCCCAAGGACTTATGTGAGCCATCTGTCCTGTGACTACCCGCATGCGTTCTAGATGACGCCCGCGTAACTGAACTCCTTCAACCGACAATTCATTGGCTAATGAGCGTTACCATGTACAAAACAGCAAACGATACCTTAACGTCGCTAAGAATCGATCGAGAAAGATGATTCCAACACCTAAAGATACGGATCACCTACTAAACGCTGACGTGCGATTCTCCCAATTCGTGTATGTGAATGATTGGTGAAATATTAGTCTGCTATTGAAACTACACCCCAAGCCAGGATAATAGAAGCAACGAAGGCTTATTGGAGCTTGATCTCTTTCGTTCAGTAAGATGTTGTCGCCAAAGGGGACCCACAGACCACTAGGTTGCTGGCGCAATTCCGCATGCTCTTGGAATTGATTGCGGCAATGCGAAATACGTAGTTGTCGCGAAGCCTGCGATTATAAGCCCCAGCATCGAATAAGACTAGCGGCTTTGTATTTCAAGGCATAGCCTCTGATGCTCATTTCGCGTAGGAGTCCCATGCAAGGACCACAAGAATTCCCTCTAGTCAACACAGCCGTTAATCTTGGTACATCAGATCTGACATAAGGATACTCCACTGTTCGATCCTGCGGTTGCAGTTGTCACTTGTGTGGTTGCACTGGCCAAAGCTGCTGACTGTTTCACCGCCTCTTCCAGATGTCGTTGTGAATCGCTCCAAACAACGCTCTGATGTTCCGAAGAGAGTTGTTAAGATGGAGCAGAGAGTTCGGACCGAAAGCTTTACCGCGGATGTCATGTTGCGCTGACCCTTTGGTTGGTATAATCAGAGTTTGTTCAGTACCAGTCATGCACAGGTCAAAGGTCAACAAACGTTGAACAAACGTCTCGTAGATCAGCTCGACACCGTTTTCAAACGTGGTCTTCGCTTCCAGTAGATCGTATGATCACTGAAGGTATAACGATACCAACAATGTAGACTGCATAGCGTGTACAGCTCCGTATGCTGGTCTCCAGCTACCGATGTCCATACTTTTGAAAAGACGGGAAGAAGTCACCGATGATTCGATCGTTGTGCCATTCAATGCAAATTGAACGTATCCTTTTGCAAAATGACTAGCTACTCACCACCATCGCTAGGCCCCCAAAAGCTTGCGCTTACGGTGTGGGCTCTTATAAAATGATTGGAAGACAGAGATGGTCATCATGATCCCCGACTCTGCGATTGTGGTTCTACAAATATGCACCTAGATCGTAAGCTGTCTCTGTAACGTCCTGATCTCCGTTCTGAGATATCTCCGTAACTTGCGAATAGACTCACGTCCGTAATTGCTTATCACCGTTGGTCCTGAAGTCTAAGCTGTACGGAGGTCGGCACCAAAAGTCTTCGAATATAATGGCGCTACCTAGGGACCAAAACGTCTGGCACTAGCGCCTCTGGATCCAGATTCCTGAGTGCCGGCTTCCTGGCCTCAGAAGTACTAAATGCTGGAGCGATTAGGGCCTCTTCCGTTAGCGCTAGAATAAGCATTTTGATATAAGACTAATCCAGCCAACCGATTGATTGCATCAAAAAGTTCACCACCTATCCATTGTATCCTGGGGCATGTCATAAAGTCCCGTACTTCAAATTTCTAGCATGCTGCCCCGATTTCTCTCGGCCCTGGCCGTTCTCGCCGCTGTTCCTCGAGCATTTGGCCATGGGCATCAAGTGCCTATGTCTGACCCAAACGCAGACTGGGCTACGCGTCATATGGCTGGTATCTCACCCTCCTACTCAAATAGGACACTACCTAAGTGCTGACCACCATCGGATTCTTAGAAGAACACCATATCGCGAATCTCGACCCCTCCGCCTTCTTCACCCTCCACGACTACGATAATAGCGGCATGTGGACCGCGCACGACATACGGCGCACATACGGTCTCGATGATGAGACCGCGAAGGAGATCGACGACGGCAAGAAACAGGATATCATAAAAATCGTTGTCGAGATATTTGATAGGGACGGTGATGGAATGATTAGTAGGGAGGAGTGGATTGATGGCTGGGTCAAGGATGGGAAGAGATTGCCGGACTTTGGTGTAGGTCATGCCTGATATTTGTATGGAGCTGGTATCAATTATACGGACACCTCTTGACGATGGGACTCGTGGGCTCGTGTCATTTGGGGCCTCAGCTGTGGGACCAAACGGAATTTGGCTTGTTCGGAGGAGCTTGGTTCCCCAGAATGACATGAGGGACCATGGCACTATGAGGGCATCTGCTAACAACACCTCGTCATTACAGACAGGACCAGGGCATCACGGTGACGACGAGTATGAGTATGAGATTCATCACTTTGAGAAGTTCCACGACGAAAGTGAGTCGCTCCTCCCCCTCCCCCTCCCCCTCCACCTCTTGCCTACGTATAATAGTCGTATGCTAACGGGGGCGATCTACAACAGACACCAAGGAAGAAGACCTCACCCACCCCGAAGACATTGCCCACTTCAAAAAGCATGACGAAATGGACGCCGCTGCAGAATACCAGGAGCGTATCGACGCGATGCCCATAGTCGAACAGAACATACCCCAGAAGTTTCGGCGGTACTAGCGGCATCCATCCTCGGATGTTTTTCTTCGTCTTCACGGTACTGTTTTGCTGGCGTGGCTTCTGGGATGCTGCTGGTCAGGATTTCACGGCTCATTACCGGGTCACGTATTATGTACTTTACGCAAGCCTCCTACTGCTGGCTTACCTGAGCGGAGCATAAGTGCAATGGCTGGTTGATAGCATCAAGCGAGTGCGCCGGGGTGGTGGCGTTGTATGATCGAACCATACAACATCGTGAGCTAGCAAATGAGAGTGAGGCATTGGTTAAGGCTCTTTATGAATGAATTCGAACCCTCATTCTCAAAACGCAATGCGAAACTGCCAGCTCTCAGTCTATGACACTTCCTAACAGTTCGCCGAGTAAGGGGTGGTACAAGACTGATCTATACATACTCAAGCAGTCAAAGAAGTTAGAAGAAAATAACAAGGTACGGGAGAGGCTTACGCCCCGAGCGCCTGCCGCACCGCCAGGTACCTTCCTTCCGGGGAAGTACTACACGTATTGGCGACCACGGGGGTGCGCCTAGGCTTATCCATAATTCTACCATAGACCGAAAACTTGTTTCTCCTAACGCGAACCTCACCATGGCTAAATATTCATTGGCCGTAAAGCTGCATGCTATTCTCTTCTAGAGGCCGAGGCTAGGATATTCTACGTGATATGATGTCGCTTATCCTACTTATGATTGGTCCCCGTAGCCAGGCACGAGCGGACGCTAAGCCATAGTATCCCCTCCAACCCCGGAGCGGCAGGTCGATCAATGAAGTGACATGCGTTTTCCACTCCGTCCGGCGTTCTGCCATTTGGGGAAGTTCAAGACGCATGACGCTGGATGCTGGGGGCACGTGTGGACGTTATGGATTATCGATGGCGGGTTCGGGGATCGGCTCGTAGGTGAGGATGGGGTTAACGGTATGGGATAATTGTGGGGGATGTTGGTGTCCAATGGTGTATCAACGTGGAATTTTCGAGGTGGGAAGGAGGGTTATATATCGCCCTTGCGTCCTCCTTAATTCTCTCCTTGTTATATGCAAACGCAGGGAGACGCTGTCTTTGACATTTCAATCATAAGAATAAGTCTTTGATACATCAAACTTCACCCACCACCATGAAACTCCTCACCATCCTCACCCTCTCCACCACCGCCCTCGCCCTCCCCTCCCCCAACAACGAAAAACGCCTCGTCACCGGCAAAAACTTTCAAAAATGGGGCTTCCTCATCCTCGAAAACACAGACTACGCCACCGCCGCCGCGAACCCGACCTTCCAAAAGATCCAGAACCTGCACACCAACCGCCTCCTCTCGCAATACTACGGCGTCGAGCACCCCTCGCTGCCAAACTACATCGCCAGCATCGCGGGTACCACTTTCGGCGTCAAAGACGACCGCTCACCGACGACGTATAATTTCGGCGGACCTACCGTTTTGGATTTGCTGGAGAAGAAAGGTGTGACGTGGAAGATGTATGCGGAGGGATATCCAGGAGGGTGCTCGACCGCCGCGACGAACGGGGTACCGCATTCCTACGCCGCGAAACATGTCCCGGCAGTCTATTTCAAAGCCATCACGACGAATCCCGCCCGCTGCGCCAACGTGGTGCCCGCGACGCAGTTCCAGAAGGATGTCGATAGTGGCAGTTTGCCGCAATGGTGGTATTACGTGCCGGATCTCAGCAACGATGGGCATGATACCAGCACGGCATATGTCGCCAACTATCTGGAAACGGAATGGGTGCCGAGGTTCAATAATAAGAGTTTCACGAGGGATTTGGCGATGGTGATGACGTATGATGAGGCGGAGACTTATGGGGCGCCGAACCATGTTTATGCGGCGCTGATTGGGGATGCGGTTGCGGCGAGTGGGGGGGGGAATACGGATGGGACGAGGTATAATCATTATTCGTTGATGAAGGCTGTGGAGGATAATTGGGGGTTGGGGTCGTTGGGTCGGAATGATACTACCGCTACGGCGATCAATGTTGGTGCTATTACGGCTCGTTGAAGCTGGGTGTGATTTCTGGCAGTGGATGGATGGTGATGAATACATGTAAGATTACGCTCTCATTAAACTTATTACATGGCGGAAGTTGAACACGCAGAATGTTCAGCATGGCTACAGCTCACCAGACATGAAAAGATCCTTGCATCTGTAGCGGCGGCTCATCCAAGGAATCGGATCTAGTATCAGTAGAGTAGCTGGAAGAAGAAGGTATAGACGTCATCCGTAAGACGAGTAGAGTATTATCAGCCTGAAGCCGATCAACATCTTCGAAACGGCGATGTTGTAACAGGTTTTGAAGGAAGTTTGGTAAGAGCTTGGGTAAATGTTAGAGAATCCCGAGCTGGTCGCTCGAGGTCTTGGATCTCTCGTTTTAGTTAGTGACGGAGTCTTTAAGCATACATATGACTTCTGAGGCCTTTGAGTCAGGATTATTGTTTCTTCTTAGTTGGTGAGATTGCTTCCCACGATGCTGGTTGGTGGATATTGCGATTGTTTGTTCGTACCACGATTACCCCTGAGACTCCAGATAGCCAGTGGCTGTCATTCGAGCGTGTGTGCGCACTCTGGACGTGGCTCGCAATATTGAGCGCAACGCGGTCGACAGCCCTGCAGAATTTGTAAGCATTGCCCCTGCTGATGATGATTGGTAAGAGGTGCAGAAGAAATTGCATATTTCTTCATGGTAGGTGATTCAAAGAAAGCGACGTACTGTCAGTCCGAATACTAATGAACGCCATAAAAACCAGATACATCCAGGCAAAGATATATAACGATCCACATAACCCACAAACGATGATAAGAGGCACTAAAGTAGCGAATGGCGCATGAGACAGTCGAGTTCGATTCCAATAGTCATCGAAGGGTTTGGATATTTGTGCAATAAGATTAATCAGCAACCACACGAGCCCAGACCAGATTATATATGCGGCCGAGCAACGCCACATACACGACTCGACACCGGATGGGAAGTGATCATTTCATGTGGCCACGTGCTTGTCGCCAAAGGTCATGCTTGCGAAGCACAACGTTATACCCACCACCAGGCCGTAATGGCCAGATAGTAGGCCTTTGGTGGACAAATTACTGGAGTTTTCCTTCAAAAGCTCCTCTAGCTGGCTTTCTTGTGTAAAATGGTATAGTTTTTCCCGCGGAGTCTATATCATCGACCAGATTGAAGCGTCGCTTTATTGCAGGATGATTGCACACGGCCAAACAACAGTGCAAGAACGTCCCCCACCCATTCCTTGGCTTTCGTCAAACACTCTGTGGGACCAAATTCGCTGGGGAGACCCACGATAGCATCTAGCGATATCGGCCGTGGTCCAAAGAAGCCGTCTGGGGTGCCATTGAATGTTGAAGCTCCATCAGCCCCTGAGGAGGCGTCCGGCTCTAAAAGAGACGAGGTGTGAGGCGGCTCTGTGTCTTGCTCATGCCGGGACAAGGTACCATCGGACGTCTCGGGGGTGGTGATATTGCAACACCATTAGACGCATTGACATATGTTTCCAAGCGGAATGCCTTGTCTGCCCACTTATTCGGCTGCTTACGTACATATATGCGCATGGGAGGCGAATCCAGTTGCCGGTTGATGCTGTAGGCTCCAAGACCATGCGTGGCTTGTGCCACCACAGGATAATAAATGATAAGAGCACATAGCACATGGTCGGGTGTGTTTATCTCCAGGAGCGTGAATCGTAGGCCCATAATCAAACGCCATGACGGGGGCCATCAACAATGCGGCTTGTACGCATGCTATGAACTTGGAAAGCCCGTCCGATTGACTCTAGTCGAGGATCTAGACGACCGCGCATCATTCTGCCGTGATCTTCCCATCATAGGCTCTCGTTCATGGGTCTTATGCCGTCATCTTAACGGATAATATTCAGTCCACTGACAAACAGTAAAGAGAGTCATCACAGCAATCAGTTCTTAGCCCGTTCTCGTCGCGGAATTGATCTTTTTGCGCAAAATTCGTTCTGCGCTCTGTTCACGAAGATCACCAACTAGGGCCTGGAAATGCCTATCAACCCCCACTTGATGTGTCCCAGCCAGAACTGGAAAATGGATTCGATATGCGGAGGTACGTTGAGGCGCAAAGCCGAATAGACCCCGCTGACCAAAGCGAGCCGCCAACTGCTTACGAGGGTGAAGGTGCCGTAATATTTGGGGATAATTGCCAACAAACATTTTCCGTTTTATCGCCATTGGCCGGTAAAGCGCGAAAGGAGAGTCGGGCTTGAGAGAGACAAGAAGCAGGAGGACATGACTTCAGTGAAGTAGTAGCATTACCTCCCGCGTGATGGTTACGATTCAGAAATGAGGGAAGTAATTAGACCAGTCGACCATAGCAAAGGCAGTGACTGGGAGAGCTCTCAGGTTGACAAGTCCCTCGACAAGGATATAGCAGCGTGCAAGGCCATAGACTCCAATGACAGGACCATACATCGAGAAGGCTGCCCATCGAGGTAGTAAGCCCGCCACGCCTAATACGGTTGTCTCCTCGTTGTTCTTGAACATCGTTCTTGCAAGCCAGCCTGCCATTATAGTTCCCAACACGAGAGCAATTAGGTAGAAGAGCAGCAAACCTATCAGTGTCAGACTAGATGTACGCCAGAGTACCTGCTCTATCTTTGAAGGGTACACAAAATTCCATCCAGCAAGATGAATTCCGAAATATCCAAGGTTAACAATGGTAGTGTAGGCCATGTCTATGATCTTGATGCCTCTTGGAGGCGTCGTCTTGCTGTTTCTCAATGTCCTCACGGGTAAGTCTTGATCGGTCTTCCATTCGAAACAGTAGCGAATACCGTACCAAAATGGGGCAGTGAGGCTTGTTCGGGTTATAGGAGGTTTGATAAAGTCTAATGGGGTTTCGATGTAAGGTTTGCGAGATCGCTCGCCGGCTGTTTCCTGAATTTCTGCAATTGTAGCCTCGCATAGCAAGACAAACGGTGTCTCCACATCTCGGGGCTTCTGTCGGAAGAAGAACGATGCGATTACTGTGCAAAAGATGAATGCAAGACTTGTGAGTTCGAGTGTCGATATGGCAAGATGTTGCGCGCTTCGTGCGATGGCCTGCACTAAGAACCAAATAACCTGTACTAGTGTGAGGAAACGCGTGAAAGTGTCGGCTTTGTTTCTATCCCAAATGGCTTTTGGCTGTATTTCCGGGTACTCCAAGTGGTTATTCTGAATTAAGTAGGCTATTTGGTGACCGTCAACTGGGAAAGGTCGGATGTTGGGGCAGTCAATGAGAAAACCACCCATGTCTGCGAAAAAAGCGTGACGCATGGTCCATGGCGAGCTTCGAAGCCGATCAAGGTTGGTACGGACTCTGGAAAGTCCTTTGGACGGCCGAGATGATTCCAATTCTGCTGCCCATTGCTTTTCGAACTGAGCGAAGTCCTCGACAGATTGACAAGCTGATCTCCACTGCTCTACAGCTATGCCTATGACCACTTCAGGGAAGAAGATGGTGAAGATCATCCATCGCGCTTTGGTTAGGATGACGTCCCATCGTCCTTCGTGCTCTGCCGGTACGTTCAAGAATAGTATCGACCAACTGCACAGGATAATCGTGATCACACAGCTTTCAAGTATATCAAGAGTCCCACGGCTATTTGGCTGGGGAACCCAGCCACGTGCCAGCTCATTAGCGTTTGCCGTTGGTGTAGAGTTTTGTGGCACTACCACTTGAGTTGGGGCCATTCGATATACGCGCTTGAAATCTCGAGTTCCAATGTAGATAGAGCGTGTAACACAACCCGGCGTTGAGGGGTGATGAATGGGCTATTCCAGAGGCCGTGGTTGTTATATAGTACAGATCAGGCGGCTGGTGAAACGAGTGCGTGGCTGTGGAGAGTTAGGGGCAATTTGTGAGAGCGGGCACCAGTGCGGTAGGTGCACATTGTTGTGCTGTACACTATTCTAGGTACGTAGTACTTAGCTTAGCTCATATGGATGATACACTTTTCGGGCGAGCTGAAAGATCCCTGCGCGTAACCCTACCTCCATTCGCTGATATGTAGCTACTCGGTGGATTAGCACGAGTACCATACACGTGTGCCAGCGGAGAAAGTGCATTCGTCAGGTTGGCCATTATGCAGAAGGCAAAAGATAACGCAGGCGACGAAGACATCAAGATAGTACTCACAGAGACAGGCAGAATCGAGTCGGGGGTGGGCGCGGCCAAAGCCCACAGTTATTTAAAACATGTATGTTGTATCGGGCTGAAGATCAACGTGGAGGCTGCGCCCCCTGACTGCGGTGTCAGTCATTGGCGTCTTGGCACTTTCCAAGCGGTAAGATTTGGCATGTCCGAATACCATAACCAACTGTTCGTAGGGTCTGAATCCACCACACCTTGATCTCCATGGATTAGGTATATCCTCTTAGAATCGATTTCTTATAGAGGTAATATGCATTGGAATGTCGACTGCAAAGCGCATTCTCATATATATCAAGGGGGCGGGGGGAGGGGGGGTTTGTGTTCTCTGCCACATCACCGTCACAGCCGTCCCCTAGTAGCTAGACGATTCCTGCTTTCATATCGTCATTGCTGTTCACTTCGCCCAGAACTATATGATTTCTCGGTGAACAAGGTGAGGCCAACTTGGATGCAGACAGTCCCCTCCCCAAAGTCCCACATTGGCCACATTACGGGCAGGTGATCGTATTCTATATCCCGATCTTCGTCTATCCACGACTCTCGCACATCACGTCCGGTGTTCCCTATTATAGAGTTGCAGGTATACACACGTATCGCTATACTAAACTCCTATGGTCGACATCATTGTGCACTTCCATATAGAATAGTGGGACAAGCTGTAGGAGTGACTTCTGTCAGCCCTGTATCCTAGACAACGTTTTAGCAGGGTTCTGGGTTATACGGCACATGTGGCTAGGGCAGATTTTGTGCGTAGAGGGACTGTGGGAAGGGGACTGTCCGCATCCAAGTTGAGGTGAGGCAATACGCTCTTCAGTATCCGCGATTGCATACTATAATCCTCACATATCCAATACCTCGGCAGGAGACACAATGGAACTCCTCGTAACAGGAATTGTCCCCGGCCTACAAGGGAGAAGAGTCCAATGAAGAGACCGTATGCGCCAGCAGCAGTTCCTTCATGGCGACGCCAACCACCGATCAAGAGATCAGTCACAAAAAGCGCCTTGCGAATGTGAAAAGCAGAACGCCCGAAGCAGCCCATCCATGTGTGCCAAACCTGCGAAGATGACCATGAAGTGAAGTATCTGGTGACTTCCGCCCACGATATCGTACTTTCGCGGGTACCACCTTTCGGGAACCTGTATGGAAGTCAGATTCACTCAAAAGGTTGTTCGAAGAGTATCAACCTACTCTTGCGGCATAAGCGTAAGCTCCGGTAAGATTGAGCAGCGACATCAGCCCCATACGATCAAGACTCATGCGACTACTCTGCGTTTCCCAGCCGTAGAGAATAACGCCATGAGCGATGAACACGATGGCAGATATTCCAAGGCAAGCATACAGGGCAGCTCGATAAGGGCGGAGAGTAGGGTGGCGGAATCTCGGATTGAGAGTGATAATGGCGCAGGCTACCGCTGATAGGGATATCTGTTGATTGGCGTTTTATCTGAGTCTACGTAGTGATACATTTGCCATGATGAAGCTGCTGATTTACTGACCATCGTGCAGTAAAATTGCTGTAACTGCTGGTTGCAGAAGAATCCATAATAGATAGTGGGAATAGTGGACCCCCACATAAGGATCACGATGCCAAGGTAGTCGAGCTGGTTACCAAAAGCGGCGACATCTTTGCTGTGATTTGATATTATGTGAAAACTGTCTTTCTTAGCTTCATTACGGAAGATGTTCGCCGTGTCGGTGGTGCTTTACGTTGCCGAAAGAAGGAAGCAAAATGCTACGCCAAAGAAGAAGGTTGAAAAGACCAGTACATCTGCTGGCTGTGCGCTGGGGTACAAAGGCGCAAGCTTCTTGTAGGTGTATACTGGTAAAGTTGCAAAGAGGAGGGAGCCGAAAAGGTGGGAGTAGATGTTAACTGAGATAGTGCACAAATTAGCCGATCAATCAGTTGCCTACTGGTATCGGTGACACATACCTGTTTCATTATGGATGTATCCTAGGCTACTAAGACAATGGCGTAAAGAGGCAAGGACTGGTCTTTGGCGTAACGTGAGATTAGCATATAGATCCAATTGCTTTGGCGTCATGAAGCGACCCACCGATAGCCTGAAAGAATGTACTCATTGTCTCTGCTGGCTGTCAACTGTTGAGCTATATCAATGATAAAGTGAAAATCCACTCACTGTTGCCAGGAGGCTTTGAAAGCGTTGGCGATTTTGTCTACTTGAAGGATCTCTTGGTAATCATGACTCACGAATGTCTTTCCAGTTCAGCAAAGTGACAGACTTGACACGAGCTTCCACTGCCCTCGCAGTCTGTATCTTGTGAGTCTCGATCTTTGAAGCGGGTCAGTGTGTAGGGTTCCGCTGACAGTACTAGCACCCTTGATGGAAGGTAGTGAGTTCTTGCGCAATCGAGACGTGGCGTCAGAGGTCATTACAATTAGCAAGATAACACCGAATGTGCACCCGAGACGATAGGATGCATATGCTCCTTTTCGAGAATATATACCTTGGCCTGTCTTTTGATGTTGGCGTTTGATGATATTCCGGTAATTCGAATCACGTGCCAATACATAAGAAAAGGGGATCAGTTAACTAATACTAGATGCACTATTCTGAAAGTAAACTCGTACACCTAGAAATAATAACAATTAATATTAATAAGACTCTAAATCTATATATGTATATTATTATAAATAATCTAAATAAATATAATAAGTAATACTACTAGCTAAGGCCTTATTATATAACTATAATAGGGACGCTAAGTAATTTCCTCTTTATTAACTCTAGAGAATATATACGTAGCGCCCTTATAAAGTAATATACTATCCCTATCTTACTATTTATAATTATATACTAGGAAGGGTTTCCTAATTACTACCTTAAGTAGTAGGATTAAATATCCTATTATTAATTGCCTCTTATAAAGGTTATATAATAGGGATATCTTAATAATATATTATAATAAAACTAACTCTTAATAAAATTTATTAACTTAATAATATACTAAGATATCTATTAACTTAAAAAGACCCTTAGATAAGTCCTAGTAAAAAAAGCGCTTCTTTAAATATCTTTTTAAATATATTAATTTATATACTTAATCCTTTTTTTAAGCTCTTAATTTAATAGCTTACTTTTAACTATTTTATTATAAATATATATTAACTCTTATTAATTAGACCCTTTATAATTATAGTAAATAGGGAGTAATAACTTAGTTACTCTTATAAAATACTTTTAATAGATATATATCTACTCTATTAAATATTTAATTATCTTATACTATTTATTAGCTTTTAAATTAATATCCCTTCTTTAATATATCTCCTTTAACTACTTATACTTAGAGATTCTTAATATTATTTATTTAAGATTACTTAGAGGACTTTACTATTTAATTATATTCTTATCTTAGCCTATTTAGACTATTAGGTATACTTTATATATTAGTTATACTAGCCTAATTACTTACTAGGATAGTAAGCTAGGTAGTATAATTATACTTTAGCCTTTTTAGCCTTTTATAATTTTAGCTTATTGTTACGACCCGTGTCTCTTAGATAGTAGACAGGGTCTGTAGTGGATCTCGTAGAGAGGAGTATTAAGGATAAGATAAGTAGGCTTCGTATTAAACTAGTCTAGTATAAGTGTAGTATTATATTTAGTGTCTAGGAGATTATTCTAGTAGATAATATAAGTTAAGCACGAAGCTCCTATCTAGACGGAAAGTAACGCTATTTATATAGATATAGGAAAGTCTATACTCGCACTAATTACTAGTAATCGCTCTCTATTAATTAGAGCGACTAGTCGCGCGATCGCCCTACTTGTTATAGTTATCCTATATTAACTAAAGCGACTAGGTAAGCGGTCGCTCGACTCGTTATACTAAGGTATATTTAACTTAGTAAGCGATTATAACGTCTATTAAGGCTCGCGTACTAAGGGCGTAATATTACCCCTCCTTCCCTAAACCTTTATCTTAAAGGTTAATAAGCATTTATATTATTAGTATAATAACGACGCCGTATTAAACTATTAGATTAAGTGGCCTATAAGGGAGTAATTATAATGGTATTATATCTACGATATACTAGGTCCTAAAAGGAGTATTAGGTATCTTCCCTTTCTTAAAGGTACGTAGAATGTATTCGGCTAGGGAAGTAGTATAAGCCTACCGTACCGGTTATCTACTTCTCCGGTATTAATAAGGCCATAGAGAAGCTTAAGCGCGAAGAGATAGAGATAAAGGTAGCGTAGGAGGCCGCTAATAAAGCTACTTACTAGAGTAGCGAAATTACTTGTTAAAAATAAATAAAATTAAAACGTCTTCGTTAATAAAAGCGTTTCCTAAAAGAGCGTAAATAACGGATATTTAATAAGGGTCTTAACGATATTAAGGAATTAGAACGTCTAGAGGAGCTTAAAAAGGCTAGCGAGGTTAAGAAAGCGCTCGCTACTTCTCCTACTTTTTTAAAGTTTAAGGGTTCCGGGACTCTCTCGCCTAGAGCTCTCGAGTGGATCGCTTAGGCTATATCCGGGTTTAATAATACTATTAGAGGAGCTCTTAATAGTTTATAAGATTCGTAACTAGTTCCTAGGTATTTTCTAAGTCCTCGTATCCTTTCTATTTTACTAGGTAGCTCTAACCTTTCTGTAATAGAATCTTTTCGGCTTTAAATTCATTCTCTTCTTCTATCTAGAAGTAGAAGGTTTCCTGTAAAGGTATATTAGGGTCTACTAGTTCTAATATTAAGATATAAAATACCGGGTATACTTTAACGTCGGGTGGAAGTTATAACTTGAAGTTAACTAGTCCTTTTTCTTAGATAACTAGAAATAGTCCGACTTTAACGTGGTCTAGTTTTTTACTTAGTCTTATACCTTTTAGATTTTTTATAAGGAGGTATACTTTATCCCCCTTCTTTAGCTAAGGTCTATTTTTTCTTTTCTTATTAACTAACTTCTTTATAGAAGCGTTTACCTCGCTAATCTTTTACTATATATCTTTATATAGTCTTTTTATATTAGATATTAATACTAAGGCTTTCTTAGTATCTAGTCCTTACCTAGGATCTAAGAATAAATTTATATGTCGTCCGTAGTTTATAAAGAACGGTAATAGCCTTATAGTATTTAATTTTTTATTATTATATACTAATTATACTATTAGGAGTAGCGTAACCTAATTATTTTATCTTTTATTAACGTAGTATCTAAGGTACACCTCTATCGTTTAGTTAGTACGCTTAGTTTACCTATCCGTTTACGGATAATATACTATTAATATTTATAGTTTAGTTCTAATTAAAGCGATTAGGGTCTTCTAGTAGTTTAAGGTAAAGAGCCTATCTCTATCTAAAGTAATTAATTCCGGTATATTATAATCTCTAATAAGTCTATCTAATAAAATAAAACTAAGCTGACTAGCGTTATAGGTTTCTTTATATAGTATTATAATTATATATTTAGTAAGTTTATTAATAATAACTATTATTAAGTCGTACTTATCGTTAGTTACCGGGTTAACTAACGGTAGTAATTTAACGATAAAGTCTATTATAACATCTTTCTATAGTATATCTAGAACTTTAGTAAACTAAATTTATCTGTATTTAGTATATCTTATAGACTTATTCTACTAGTAATATATATATTCTTTAATATATTATTTAACCGACGCTCGTAAGTTTAGTACGGCGTATATTCTTTAAATAACTTCTAACGTTTTAGATACTCCTAGATATCCTAGTAAAGGATTATTATAGTAATCTCTAATTACTCCTTTAACCGCTTTTAGTGGTAAGTATAAACGCTATTTATATAATAATAGGTCTCGGTTAGACTATTATTTCCTTAGCTTATTAGCTAGGGTATTATTAATATATACTTCCTTTAGGTTTAGAACTATATGTATTATAATATGTATAGTCGTTACTAGACTTCTTATTAGCACTAACGATCTATCTTTTTCTTATTTTAAAATAGGTTAATCCGTAATATCTTTCGTTTATATATAGTTAGATTATCTACTTAAAGCGTCTACTCGTCTATTATCTTTACCTAGGGTATACTAAATTTTAAACTTATATTATCTGAGAAGCTTAGACTATTAAACTTATCGTCGATTTAACTCTTTAGTTATTATAAAACCGACTAGGTTCTTATAATCGGTGAAGATAGTAAGTTTAGAATAACTTTCAGCATAAACTCTCTAATACTATAGGGAATAGACGACTACTAAAAGCTCTTTATTATATATATTATAATTCTATTCTGCCGCTATTATCTTACGTAAGTAGTATGCTACTAGATACTATTTACTATCCTTTTACTAATATAAGTAAGCTCCTATTATAAGATCCGAAGCATCTATCTCGATACGTGCTAGTTCTCCGTTATAAAACGTATAGAGTATAGGCGGGTCTATATAAGCTTACTTTAGCTTGGTAAATACTTTCTTTTAATTAGTATCCTATTGAAATCCTATTTCTTTCTTAGTAATTTCCGTAAGAGGTAAGGCCTTCTTAGAGTAGCCTTCTATAAAACGTCTATTAAAGTTGGCGAATCCTAAGAATCCTTATACTAATTTAATATTATATAGTATAGGCTAGTCCTATATAGCCTGAATCTTTTTAGGGCTTATACGAACTCCCTTAGTTATTACTATAAACCCTAAGAACTCGACTAAGGTCTTATAAAACTCGCACTTCTCTAGCTTTAGGAGGAGTCTAGCTTATAATAGATATATTAATACACTCTAGATATACTAAATATACTCCTCGAGAGTTTTAGAGTAGATTAATATATTATCGAGGTATACGATCGCTTCCCGATCTAAATATACTCGTATAATATTATTAACTAGTGCTTAGCAGGTTACTAGTACGTTAGTAAGACTAAATAGTATAACTAGGTACTCGTAATATCTATATTAAGTCCTAAATACTATCTTTTATTCATTACCTTCTTTTATTTAAATTAAGTTATATACTCCTCTAAGATCTAACTTTATAAAGATCTTTACTCTAGCTAGCCGATCCTATAGCTCGCCGATATTAAATAGCGGGTAATAATTTTTAATTATTATATCGTTTAACTTTTAATAGTCTACGTATAATCGTAGTAATCCATCTTTCTTTTTTATAAAGAGTATTAGATACCCTACTAGTGATTTAGATTCTCGAATAAATCCCTTTTTTAGGTTCTTATCTAAGTACCCGCGTAGTACTAAGAGTTCCTTTTTAGATAACGCATAAATAGGTCTAAACGTTAGTGCCTTCCCTAGTTCAAGTTCGATCTTATAATCCTAAGGTTAGTATTTAGGTAGAGCTTTTACTATTATCTCTTTTATAAAGAGGCGTTTCTATCTTTAATACTCTTATAAGATATTAGGAGTGCTATTAGTTACTCTAAGAACTCTAACTTTTTAGCCTAGCTAACCCTTACTAGTACCTATTAAGTCGGATCCTTTTCTTTTAAGGCTATCCTTATTTAAAATTAAAGTAATATATACTTTAACCTCTCGGTTTAATTTCTTATCTACCGTCGTCTACTATCGGCGTGTAGGTTAGAATCTAGTGATATTACTAGTTCTTTTAAACTTAAGTACTTTTCTTCTCTAGTTAATTACTAGGTTATACTTCTTTAACTAAGGCATGCCTAGTATAATATAATAAGTGGCTATCCTAATAATATCGAAGGATATTTCCTTATAATAGCGCTAAATTATAAATAGTAGCGAGGTTATTTCCTCGTCTATACTTCCTATTAATAGTTTTAACCCGTCGGCTATCTATAAGTTATAGGGTAACTTCTTTTTCCGTGTTAATAGGCCTACTAACCGTACTAATGCTTCGGAGATAAAGTTTTTAAAGGCTCTAGAATCTATTATTACTATAGTTCTCTAACTATCTATTCTAACCGGTATATTCACGTGTGTTATATACTCCGTTAAGTATAACTAATATTTTTTAGGGGTTAGGATATTAATCTCCTTATACTTCCCCTTAGTATAAGGGATTACTCTTTTCCTGAAAAGGGTAGGAATCCGGTAGTTCTCTTTATATATATATATTTTCTGTAATTATCGTGGAAATAAGTATACTAATCCGTTAAGTGGTACTCTAATATATACTCGTTATGCTTAAGGTATCCGTAGAGACTGTTATACCATCTTTAGTTATAATTTAGAAACTACTTTCTTAATCTCTTAGTTACTAAGTGCTAATAATAACTTATATTATAGTAACTTAACTAAACTTTTCCACACGTACGTATTCTAATTATCTTTCCTAAGTTTTCCTTTACTTAGTAATAAATTATATATACTTCGTCGGTATAGGCTAACTAATATATTACTCTATACTATAGATATACTAAGTCGTTTCTAAACTCCTTCTAAAGAAGTCCCCCTAATACCTTTTTTTAATAGAACTTTATTCTTTCCTTAAGTCGTGTTTATAGATCGTTTAACGTGGAGGCACGAGATCCTGCTCGCTCCGTTAGAAGATGCTTTACTTTACCCTTCCTAGATCCTGTACTAAGATCTTCCTAGTCCGAGTCTTTATTTTCTCGTCCTTACTTAGGTAGTTCCTTCTAAGCCTAACCACCGTTACTATTATTATTAGAGCCTAGCTCCTTTAGCTATTTATAGATATCCGCGAGTCTTTATTTAATGCGTGCGATATTTCGCTATTTCTTCGTAATTTCTTCGCGTAACTCCTCCTATCTAGTTATAAGCTCTTTAATATTTTCTTCTAGTAGTACGTTAATAACTGCTAGTAGATCGCTTATAATTATATCTAGCTCTTCGTCGTTATACTCCGTTTCTAGTTAATCCCTTAGAGGTCTAGTTATCTTAATTAGTACTCTCTCTAATATATTTAACTAAGGTCGCTTTACTATATTTTTTAACCTATAATCTTTAGCGATATAGCCCGGTTTATTATAGTTATAGTAAGTTATTACTTTCTTGCCCCCTTACTACTTCTTACCCCTAAATTTTCCTTTCTTTTAAGTGAAGTCTAATTCTATTAGTATAGGTCCGTAAGGATCGTGTTAAACACGTTTCTTATTATTACTTCCTCCGGAATAGAATCCTAATCGACTAAGTCCCGATACGCTACTATTATAGCGTAACTCTATTATAAGTTCGTAGAGCTCGTCGTTAATTCTAATTACTACTTAAATAAGTGAATCTAAGTTATTATAAGCTACTCTATCTCGCCTAAGTTCTTTCTTAATATTATCCTTTAGTCCTCGTTAATATATTACTATTAGTACGTTATTATCCTAGTCGGTTCTTACTAAGTATCATTAAAATTATATTAAATACTCTATAGCTAATTTCTTTTAAACTAAATACTAGATAACTCGTGTTATTATACTAGCTTTATTAGATAGTCTAAATATACGTCGAACCTTAATATAGAAGCGTGTAAAGCTTTCTATCTACACCTTAGTATCGGTATTATTATTATTATTTAGATTTTCTAAGTATCGTTTAAGAAAGGGGGCGGACCACTTTTAGGCCCGTCCTCTTATATAAGTTATAGTAAATAGCGGTTACTTAATTATCTTAATAGCGTCCTTATTAAAAGAATAGTATAGTTATATTTATATTAGCTATTCTTTAAGTTTATCTTAATCGTTATAATATAAGTTAAGTCTAGCTATCTTAATACCTTCTTTATTTTCTGCTATTACTAACTATCGTGAACCTTATTCACTTAGGGTGGGGTTCCTTTATCCTGAGGTACTTATCTTAAGGGTGCTTAAAGTATTACGACCCGTATCTCTTAGATAGTAGATAGGGTCTATAGTAGATCTTATAGAGAGGAGTATTAAGGATAAGATAAGTAGGCTTTATACTAAACTGGTCTAGTATAAGTATAGTATTATATTTAGTGTCTAGGAGATTATTCTAGTAGATAATATAAGTTAAGCACGAAGCTCCTATCTAGACGGAAAGTAACGCTATTTATATAAATATAGGAAAGTCTATACTTGCACTAATCGCTAGTAATCGCTCTCTATTAACTAGAGCGACTAGTCGCGCGATCGCCCTACTCGCTATAATTATCCTATATTAACTAGAGTGACTAAGTAAGCGGTCGCTCGACTCGTTATACTAAGGTATATTTAACTTAGTAAGCGACTATAGCGTCTACTAAGGCTCGCGTACTAAGGGCGTAACACTTATTTAAGCTTTCTCTACCTTTTTCTTTATATCCTTAGTAGATCTTCTCTATTATTTATTAAGAATACTTATTAATATTATCTTAACTATTCTAATATAACTTTCTATACTTTATAAGGGCCTTTATACCCTTTATATTTAACTCTTTTAAAGTCCTCTTTATTTTATATTCTTATTAAGTCTTACTTTAATTTACCTTATATAAGGTCTTTAAAGTAATTAATAAAATCCTAGGATAAATATATTACTAAAATTAATTTACTTTTATATTTTTTAAAGATTAAGATTTTTATCTTATTATTAAAGAGATATACTTATAAGGTCTTTTTATTATATTACTAGGATATTATTAAGATATTATATCTTATAATTACTAATTAATTATAGTAGAGATTATAATTATTATAACTCTATATAATTCCTTATAACTAGTATAGCCTTATAAGCCTTAAGGCCTTCTATCTAGATATTATTAATTAATTTACTACTATTTTTTATATTTATATTTATTACTCTAGTAGTAATACTAGGAGTTAAACTCCGCTTAGTAGGTATAATTCTAGAGATTCCTACTTTCTTTCCTCTTTTCTTTCTTCTTTCCTTAACTACTATTATATTATTTAGAGATAGTAGGTATCCTCTTATCTTATATATACTTATATATTATTAATACTCTGATAATTAATATAATAAATTAAAAAATTAAAAAATCTATATTAATATTAATTTTATAAGTAATCCTTTTTATATCCTTTAAAGAAGTTTCTCTTCCCCTTACTTAACTTTAAGGGATTTTCTCTACTATTAATTAATAATAGTTAATAATAAATAAATTTTTTAATTATATAATTTATAAGCGCCCTAATTACCCTACTAGCTATTTAAGTATATATATTTAATTAAATATAAACTACTATCTCCCTTTAAGGCTTATAAATAAGTTATATTTTTAGGAGGAATTAGGCTAAGTTACCTAGGTACGCGGTTTTATATTATTTCTATTATTTCTACTAAATTCTCCTATTAACTATCTAGTAGGAGGAAGGCTCCTTTATACTCTAGGTACTTAGAAGTAGTAGCGGGGGGCTATATTAAGGCTTATATTAATTATATAATTAATTCTTATAATAATAGTTATAAGAACTACTTATAATAGTATAAGCCTATAAATTACTTATTTAACCCCCTAGCCTAGCTTATAATGCCTTCCCCCCTTTATAATATCCTAAATTCCCCCTTTAATAGAAGGGAGAGTACTTATACTTATACCTATTAAAGGGGGGTAACTCTTTATAAGGGTACTACGTAATAACGTAGCTATTAAGTATTATAGACGGTGTATATATATATATATATATATAGAACTCTCTATTCTTATTAATAGTAAGACTAATTACTACCCTTCCCTTTAAGGGGAATTCCCTCCTTTATATACTATAAGTAAAGGGGTAGCGTAGTACTATTATATATTATAGATATTATATTAATAGTAGTATTATATTCTTAATTAATCCTTATAATTATCTCCCTATCTAGGCTCTTAGGCTTTAAAAATATAAAAGGTTATAATTTATAAAAGATACTCCCTTAATAATAGAATATACCTCTAATAAGAGTATAATAATATAATTAATTATAAGGCCCTCTAAGCTAAGTCTTAAAGAATCTATAATTTTATTAAATTATAATAATTATAAATACTACTCTTATATATAATCCTTATATTATAATATATCCCTATTATACTTATTATTATCCTTTATTAATTTATTATAAAAGTAGTTAGAAGTCTTAGTATTTTAAAGTAAATAGGAAGTTATTACTATTAAGGGTTTATTAAGTACTTAAAATATACCTTCTTTATATAACTTTAATATTATTCTTTTAATTATAATATCTTTATTTTTTATTAATTATATTAAGTCCGTTTTAAGTCTTATTTATATTATTACTCCCTCCGCGCCTTATTATACCTCCTTATACTTCTAGTAGTTATTTTATAAATAATCCTTAATAATAAACTTATCCTTTACTAATTAAAGAAGACTACTACTATCCCCTCTACTTATAATAGTATTTAACCTCCTTTATTAAGCTACTTATAACCTATCCTTATATTATCTTATATAGTATACCTTTAATATACTATATTTTAATTTAAAGAGTTATAAGTCTAATACTTTTAATTAAAGCTTTACTTACTTCTTTAATAGTATATTTTATATACGCGCCTCCCCTAGCTTTATAAGGTATAATTATTATAAAGATCTTAATATTAAATATTAATAGGAGATTCCTACCTCTACTTACCGCGCTTATACGCGCCTTCTTTAGTCTTTAGATATTATAACTACTTTAAACGCTAGTTCTAACCTCCCTTAGCTTACTAGATTCTAGTAAACCTTTAATGGGCTTATTTAATAATATTATTACTACCTTTATTATACCTCTTCCGCCCCCGCTACTACCACTACTCCTACTAGGGTAGACCCCTCTATTACTAGCTAGATTATAAATACCCTTAAGGGTATTTTTAATATCCTCTACTAGTATATATATATTACTCTATCTCCCCTTTTAAAGCGTTATTAAAGCGTTATTAATATAATATAAGAGCGCCTCCCTCTTATTATAAAGGATAAAGAAGAGGATAATAAAGAGAATACTTCTATTATTAATAGTAGTAATAGTAATAGGCCTAATACTACTACTAGTATAATATAATAGCCCTCTCTTATAATACCTTTAATAGTCTAGTTATATTAGGTATCTTTTTTTTATTAATAATAATAGAAATTATTTCCTCTCTTATATAATATAAATTTTATACCTTAGGGTAATCCTACTTAAATCTTTTTAATATATTTAATATATTAACTAAGTCCTACTTATATAGCTATTAATTATAATTATAAGACTAACCCTTCTACTTTACTAGATACTAAGGTTTATTATAAGAGATTTTATAATTAAGAATAACTTTAACTTCCTATTTATCTTTATTATTTATAAGCTCTACTTATATAACTTTTATAATGCTCTTACTATTACCTTAATATAGCTTTATAAGTAAGACGTAAAAGATATTATATATATAAAAGGTATTAAGTAGTTATAACTTATATACTTAACTATTAATATAATTAAGGACCTTAAAAGGCCTTAGATAATATTATAATAGTTTCTTAATTATTTATATTAATCTAATATACTTTATATTTAATAAGATATAATTACTTATATTATATTATCTTTAATTTTACTATTTATTTATATACTCTACTTATATAGCTTATACTTAATATAAGTACTACTCTAAACCTTCCCTTTATTTTTAAAGTAATTTAACCCTTTTTTATATTAATAGGGCTTCTCCTAATAATAGCTTTAAAAGCTTTATATTTAACTTAAGTAAATAATTATAAAACGCCTTATATAAAGGTAACCTAGTACTAGTATACTTTATATAATTATATATAAACTCTATTAAATAAAGTAACTCTACCTAGTTATCTTATCTCTAGGTAGAATAGTAGTATAAATACTACTTAAGTATACTATTCTATCTCTCTATTTAACTATCTATTTAGGGATAGAAAGTAGTATTAAGCTTTCTTTTTATATTAATATAATAATATATAGCTACCTAGAAGCTACTTATAAATACTATCCCTTAATTACTAATAATAACTTCTAGCTAACTAAACTTTAAGAAGATTTTATAATATAATAGGTTAGTAATACTAATAATATTAACTATTTTTATAATAGGTAAATACCTAGCTACTTTAATATAATATTTTATAATTATTAAGATTATATTATAAATACTATCCTTTTATTTACTTAAAGGGAGATTTATAATAAAATCTATTATAATTTCTTAAAAAGGTTTTATAAGTATTAGTAATAGTAATAATATACTATAAATAGTATATCTACGCCGCTTTATTAATTAATAGGTTAAGTATTCTTATATATAATTATAAATATCTTATTTTATTAATTTCTAATAGAACTTTTATTTAATAAGCTTCTACGTATACTTTTATAAGTAGTAGCTAGTATAAGGGTTATTATAATAAAGCTTTAAGATTCCTTATCTAATTACTTTATTACTAGGTATAAAAACTATACTATCCTTATAAAGGACCCCTATCTTATCTATTAATAAAGATATATTAGCGGCCTTTTTATAGCCCTAGGACTTTAATAATTATTTTTTATTATAAATATCCTTATCTCCCTCTTAAAGATATTAGAGTATCTTTAATATTAAGTTATTATACTTATTTTATACGCGCTCTATTATTAACATGGTTATAATATACCTTCTAAGTACTATTTAATTAATATTAAATTATCCTATAATAGGGTTTAAGCTATTACTTATACTACTCTATATCCTTAAGAGCGCGTTACTCTCTTCTATTTTTAGGGTATAAGGCTTTCTAAGCCCTATTTCTAACCTTTTATACTATTTATAACTACGGGCCTTATTATCCTATAAACCCTTATAAATACTATATATATAATACTTATTAAAAGGAATATACCTAATTATTACAACCGTAATTAATAATATAGTAAAGTAGTAAAAGGTTATAGAGAAGAGAAGCTTCTCGCAGGTATAAGACGTACCTGTAGAAGGCTTCTACTCTCTACGCTACGTATTACTAGCTATATAGCGATAATCGTAATAGATACTAGTAAATAGATAATACTATCGCCCTAATAGCAATAGTAAAGATCAGCTAAATATAGAAAGTAAAGCTAGGCTATAAATAAGGTCCTTTATACTATAGCCGATTTATTACTATTAATATTATTAAACTCTATTATTAAGTTAATAGCGTTCCTAATTAACTCCTTTTCTAATATCTAGTAGTCTTCCTTAGGGCTATAATTCTTCCACCTAATAAGGTATTTAGTAGCCTATCTATAGCTATAACGTATCTATCTCTTATTAACTAGCTTCTTAATCTCCTATTCCTCCTTATCTTACCCTTTAATAATAACCGGTACGGCTAGGCGGCGACGTTAGTACGGGTCTTTAGTAGGGTCTATAGTAGGCTCTAGATAGGTAATAGATATAATGTTATAGATCCTTATATTATTAGAAAGGGCGAATTTATAAGCTAATTAACTAACCTGTCTAATTATTTAAAATAGCCTAACTAATTATTAGCTAGTCTTCCTAGATTAGATAGCTAGGATATAGTAACCCTAGTATAGTTATAAGTGTACTATATCTCCTACCTTAAAGTATATTAGAGTATAGTAAGAATTATAGTAGTCTTTTATTTTTATAGCTATAAAGGTAATAGTATCCTTCACGTTAATATGCGAAGGCCTATAATTAGTTATAATTTAGCTAGGATATACTAGTATAGCTAAGGCTTTATTAATAAGGGCCTTATTATAAAAGCCTTTAGTAGGGTCCTCTAGTTATAAAAGGTCTAGTAATTCTTAAGTCTTAAATCTATATAAGACCTAAGTAGGTACTAGACGGGTAGAGCTATATTTTATAGAGTTATTTAGTAAAGCCGATATCCTATTAATAATTAAGGGCTACTACTAGGAATTATCTAGAGTAGTAATATAATACTAGAGGGCTATCTTAGCCGTTTAGTTTATATATTCTAATATACTATTAATTTATAGATACTAGGCTATTAAATAGAGGAGGCTTACTTTTAATACTAAAAAGATCTACTTCTATATTTAACTAATAAACTTTTAATCCTAGTTAGAAATAATAGCCCTTAGTATACCCTAATTTAAAAGAGTAAGACAATTAATTAGTCTAGTAGCCTAGTCTTTCCCTAACTATATATTCTTACTAGGAATTAGGGTAATTACCTTTAAGAATTTATTAGTAACTAATATAATTAAGTTAAACCCACCGGTTATTAAGTAGGGTAAGGCTAGAATGAAATCTATAGTAAGCGTATAGAATGGCTGAGAAGGGGTTAAAATTAGTTATAGAGACTTATAAGGCTAATGTCTTAGGGTCTGATTTAATTAATAATATAGATAATAATAGATAAAATTATAGAGTTTCTTCGCTATATTATAGATATAAAGCCCCTTAATTAGACGCTTATAAGTCCGGGCGTAACCTAGGTACCCTATCTTATTATAAGTAAGTTAGAAGACTTCCTTCTCTAAGGAAGTTAGGATATATAAATGAAGGCCTATCTTATTATTATCAAAGTAGAGTAATTTATTAATAATCTAATACGGTAGCTTAGTAGCGTTACTACCTAAGGCTTTATTATCCTTTATTATTAATATTAAGCGTATCTAATATAGTTTAATAAGGCCCTTAATTAGACGTTATTTAAAGTTAGGGCTTATTTCTACTAGATTAACTAAGAAAGCCTTTACTAATATAGCCTTAAGTAAGTCCCTAGCGTCGGCTAGGCGGTATTTACGGGTTACTAACCTAGAGAGAGTATCTAGAATAATATTAGACTTTCTAGGTTTATAGCGGATATCTAGTTAAAAACATTATAAATACTTAGAGGTATAAATAAGATAAACGTTTAGTTTTTCTACTAAGGTTATATTTAAACTTATCTAACGGGCTATTAATATAGCGGCTAAATAGATAATAGTTACCTATTTAGTAGCCTTAATTATATACCTAATCTTCTTTACTACCTAGATAATTCTAGTAATTTCTAGTTTAGTTAGCTAGTATTATATCTTAGTATTAGTAAGTAGATAGCTAAGGAAAAGGATTAATAGGTAGGACTTCTATCTAGGAAAATCCCCTATTAAAGCCTTTATTAGACTAATAATATAATATATATATACTTTAAACCTAAACTCCTTACTAGCATTAAGATCTATAAATAGTTAGAGCTTTTTATTAAAATAATAGAGAATTATTAGGCTAGTAAATAGTTTTTAGAGCTAATAGAACGTATTAAGCTCCTTTAGCGTAGGTTTACTAAGATAAGTTCTATAAGCTAACTTTTTATAAGTATTACCCTAGATACTAGATAAAGCTCCTTATTATATAGTAGTATTATAAATAGACTTATTTAGATAAGTCTTTTATAACTAAAGGGGTTTTATAATAGCGGTATAGAAGGTAATATATTAACGTAGATACCCCGTTAAATTAAGGTACTATTCTAGGGCTATTAAGTTAATTAGGAACCGTAGGTTAATAATAGTAGCTAATTTCTCCTCTACTATAACTAATCCTAGAGCGTCTACCTTTTAGCTGAGGAGGTAGACTAATAGGAAGCTAAGAAATAATTTCTTAGGTAATAAATAAATATTTATATTATTAAGAGCCTAGAACACCTAATTAAGATAGTTAAGGTATTCTTCTAGAGATCTTAAAAAGATAATAATATTATTAATGTATATATAATAGAAATACTAAAACGGCCGGAGAATTCTATCTATTATACGCTATATATAAGCCGGGGAATTATAGTATCCTATAACTAGGACGTTAAATAACTCTTAGCCTTAATAACTAGCTATTATAAGATAATAATAATATAACTTATTAATAGACTATTAATAAAAGAAACTCGCCGCGTTAATAGTAGTAATATAGGTAGTACCTTTTAATAGAGCTAATATCTTAGCTTATAATAAGATAGGATATATATCTAGTATAGTAATTTTATTTAAGGCCCTAATATCTACTACTATATAGCCTTTATAAAGGCCGTCTATAGATTACTTCTAGATTATAAAATATAAAAATAAAAATAGGGTTAACTCTATTATCTAGTCTATTCTACCCTATTTATATAGCTTATTAAATTTATTATTAATAACTTCTTTATCTACCTTCCCTAGGGGATAAACCCTAGCCTAGCTAAGTCTATAGATTTCTAGCTAGTTATTTATAAGCGGGATATCTATCTATTAAGACTCTAGGATATACGTTATAATCCTAGTATCTTATTATAGGTTTAGGTATTTATTAACGACGTCCCCTAATAAGGCCCTTATTTAAGGGGTACCGTAGACTATTACACCTAATAGGTAAGAAGACTCTATCTCTAGGGCTATAAAAGACTCTATCTCTAGGGCCGTAGTAGTAGGTACTATTACTATAAATACTATAGTAGTAGTAATAAGATATTAGAGATTAGTTTTAACCTAGTTAGCTACCTTAGCCCTTTTAGGGGGCTAGGTAGTAAGGTTATTATAGAAGGCTTTTATAAGGAAATAATTAAGAGTATTATACTTAGTAACCTAGCTAAGTCTCCTATTCTTAGCTAACTTAATTTTACTATTAATATTATTCCTAATAAAGATATAAGATATCTTATAGTTAATAATATAGGCGTAGATAGAGAGGTCTTCTAGCTTATCTAGCTTAAAGATTAAGTCTTGATCCTTTAGAAGATTAAGTAACTAATAATAGGGGCTTATAATTTAAACTTATTTATTATTATAAGGGCTAATAATAATATTAGCCTAACTAAATACTATAGTATTAATATAAGTTCCTTTACTAGAGACTTTAATATAGACTTTAAGGTTTTAATAAGAATATATTATTATTAAATTCCTCTTAAGGTTAATAATAATACCTTTAGGTTTAAGGATATTAACCCTAATTAACGCCTTTATTAAAAGGTTATTAATAATATATAATTCTCTCTTAATAAAAGTAGTACTATTACCCCTAGGGATATATATTAGTAGCGTAGTATATTTATTAGTATTATACTTTTTACTACTAATACCTCTTACCTTTATAAGCGTTAGTATTTTAGAGATTTTAGCTTATAAGAACTATTATTATAGAAACTTCCTATCTATTAGGCTTATAATATAACCTATATCTATATAAAGCTTATATAAAGGATAGTTAAGGTCTAGGGTAAACCTAATCTAAATAGTAATAAAATAATAGCCTTTAAAGGTATATCCCCCTAAAGTAGTCTATTTAGAAGTACTTTAAATAATAGCTTATAGAAGGCTTTAGTAGGTACTACTAACTTTAGCTACCTTAGATAATATTGTAATAGTAATTAAGACCCTTATTATATAATAACTATAGCGAATATAATTATATAAGGTATTATTAGATAAGAATATATTAGAGTATATCTAATAAGTAAAGGCTTTATTAGATAGGATTAATAGAAAATAGGTTTTAATAGTATTATTACCCTTATAACTTTTAGGATCTTAATTATATTCCTAAGAATCATCTAGGTATTAACCTAGACTAGGGTTAGTCTAGTTTATAGACTAATAGTACTTATCCTTATAAATATTATATATTACCTACTTATTATATAGCTCTTCCTAAGGATTCCTATCCTTAATAGTAGCCTAGTAGGTATAAAGCCATTACTACGCCTAATTATATAGCTTATATAAGCGATTACTATTTAAAGCGTTTAGTAGATAGTCTAAACCTAGGTTATAGTTCTAGTATTAACTCTACCTAGGTAACGCGTTTCCGTTTATAATCTATAAAGGTTATTAAGGACTAGTAATCTAAGCCTATTAAGGGTTATTATTAAAGTTTCCTTAATTATTTTTATACGGTATAAATAGTATAAATAGTTAAGTATTCTAATTATTATAGTTTAGCCTTAGGGGCCTACTACTATAGTTAAAACTATTACCGCCGAATTAGTATATAGGATAATTTAAATAAGAAGTATATTAACTTAATTAAGGGTTATAATAATTATTATCTTAATAATTATTATAGTAAGTATTAGGCTTTATCTTAAAGCCTTTCTTAATAAGGCCCTTATTTCTATAAATATTAAACTAAGTATCCTTCCTATATCTAAGTTCTTTAAGGAGGCCCTTAATTATTAATTCCTTAGTTAGTAATAATAGATCCTAATATAATTATCCGTCTATATATTTAAATACTAGGAGGACTTAGGCTTACTCTATAGTAGTAATATTAGTATTTTTACTATTTAGGATAATACTAGAGATATAGTTAGTTAGATCCCATTAATTTTAAGCGTCCTTTACTATATAGCGGATATTTTCTAGTAGATTAAGAGACTTACTAGGAGAGTCCTAAAAATGTTCTTATAGAGCTATATATTATTTAGTAATACTAGTAGAGTTATTTTATAGCCTAATATATATAGTACGTGATAATTAGTTAGTAAATTAATTATTAGCTTTCCTAAGTAGATATAAGTCTAGATTTAACTATATAAGAGTTAGATTTATAGTAGTAGCTTTTACTTTAACTCTATTAGTAAAGCTAAAAATATTATAATAGATATTATAACTATCTTTAACTTTAACTAGGGGTATATTAGGATCTAGATTAAAATACCTAATATCACGGGGCCTAAACTAAGGGATACCTACTATAATAGTAGGGTTTATAGCTGGCCCTGCGGTAGGCTAATTAATAGGCTAGTTCTAATATCTACTAGCTCTATTATTTAGGCTTTAAGAGAAAGTAGATATAGTATTAAACTATTTAGCTGTGAAACCTCTAATAGGTATATTCGCCTAGCTAGTATTACTATTATTATTTCCCCTATTTTCCGCTATATTTAAAGGCTCTAGCGGACTAGGAAGTTCTAGTCCTATAGGGTGATTATATATAGCTTCTTCTACTAAAGTTACTCTTATACCTACTAAGGATAGGGTAGACTCCGTTAGTATTAGTATTAGTAAAGTCGACCTTAGTAGTAAACGGATTAAGGTCTCTATTAGGGAGGTAGGTACTAAAGGAGGCTACTATAGATAGTACCTTATAAACGCGGTAGCTTTCTTAAAATAATAATTTATTATACGGAGTTAGCTTTTATTAATAGCCTAGTTAATAGGCTAGGATAGTTTATTAACGTTAAGAAGACTAAGAGGCTCTAGAGATAATAACCTAGTATAGTACCGTTAACCTTATAAAGAATCAGAGGTACGGTTAGTCCGAGGAGGTCTAAGATTCCTATTAATAATAAGGGCTATTAGGAAATAACTAATATTATTAATAATAACCACGTACTCGTATCTAGTATTAATAAAATCATGTAATTAAAAAGTAAGGACGAGGGTTTCCCTATTAGTAGCTAGGATAAGCGGTAAGTAGGGAAATATCTAGGGAAATATCTAGATTTACTTAGTAAAATACTAAGGTTTCTCTAAAAATCCTAATAATCTAATAAAATCCTAATACTATTAGGAGGTAGTAATAGGTAATAAATAAGGCTCTTATTAATTATAGTTTTTAAGGAGACTTCTATAGTTATTATTAGTTACGGAAGGCTTCTTTAGCTAGCCATAATAAGTATTAAATTAATTAGGGAAAAGTATATAGAAGACTAGTAAGGACTTATACCTTAAGGCTAGTACTATACTAGCTAGTACTATACTAGCTAGTACTATAATAGCTAGTACTATAATAGCTAGTAGACTATATATAGCTTATTAGTAGTTAATAGTACTAATAGTAGCTAATATAGTATTATTATTATATATTATAACTATAATTAATAATATAGTAAAGTAGTAAAAGGTTATAGAGAAGAGAAGCTTCTCGCAGGTACAAGACGTGCCTGCAGAAGGCTTCCGCTCTCTACGCTACGTATTACTAGCTATATAGCGATAATTGTAATACTAATATTCTTTAACTTATTTTATAATATTAGTAGATAAGTATCTTCTTTATCTATTATTAATATATAGTCTAGTTACCTTAATAGGGCGTTAGTTAGATTCTTAGTACTTATATAATAGTATATTTTAAAGTTATATATTATAAGCTTTATTACCTAATATACTTATCTCCTTATTAATAATGATATTATCTAGAAATACCTTAAGTTATTATAATTAGTAATTACTATAATTAGGTATAAGCTACCTTCTAAGAAATACTATTATACCTAGAATACCTTAATAATTATAAGTAGTTCTTAATTATAAGTCTTATATCTAGTTTCTACTAAATATAATTTATAAGAGTAGAAGGTAATAGGATACTACTCTACTTCCACCCCTTTAACGCTAATAAGGAACTTTTATAATAAAATAGTTATAATAGCTAGAATTAAAGTATTAGTCTCTAGTTAGATTTCTCTTATAAGGTTAAAATATATAAGTAATAGTACCTCTTAAAAGAGTTACTTTAGCTACTTAAATACTACTCTTATAATATTACTTAATATTAACTTTCTATTTTTAATATATAGATAATTATTTTTTAAATAGTCTATTAATACCGCGGTAATAGAGGAATAGTATTTAATAAAATAATAATAGAAATTAGTAAACTTTAAAAAGATCTAAATATCCTTAATACTCTTAAGTTCTAGCTATTTTATTATAATATCTACTTTATATAGATTTATATATACGCCGTTATAACTAATAATAAAGCTAAGGAATTCTACCTTTACTATTATAAATTTATATTTCTTTAAGCTAATATAAAGTTTAAATTTATAAAGATATTATAATACTACCTTTATAACTCTAATATAAGACTTTTTATCCTAGGAGTAGATAAGAATATTATCTAGATAA
>JAABUN010001379.1_pt1 | contig 54102 bp, 49 predicted proteins | sample 5559311 | NCBI WGS metagenome assembly JAABUN01 (sample SAMN10711877, study PRJNA513370) | rock metagenome | isolation source: Antarctica rocks | place: Antarctica: Victoria Land, Siegfried Peak sud
GCCGCTGCGGTAAAGGTGATCGCCGCAGTTAGGGTCGTCTTGCCGTGGTCGACGTGCCCTACCGTCCCAACATTGACGTGCGGTTTCGTTCTCGTGAAGGTCGCTTTAGCCATGCTGCTGTTCTCCTCTTCGGCTTGTAACAGCCAAAACCGACCAGCCTACTAAAACTTAGGTCTGGTCTCTTCTCAAGTTTGCCCGACGTTGGAGCTCGTGGACGGGATTGAACCGTCGACCTCTCCCTTACCAAGGGAGTGCTCTACCACTGAGCTACACGAGCCTAACCGAGCGCGATATCCGAGTACAAGCGGTAGTTTCAAGCTACCTTTTACCGTAGGCCGGTACGACCAACCCGTAGCACCTCGAACTGGAGCGGGAGACGAGATTCGAACTCGCGACATTCAGCTTGGGAAGCTGACGCTCTACCAACTGAGCTACTCCCGCAAGAGCGGTAACATCAACGGAGTGACGCTATACGCACAACTTGCAAATGGAGCGTCCGTTATTAAAACGGTTCCGCCCCGTTCCCAACCTCATCCTTAGATTTCTCTAGCGGATGACACTGCTGGTGTGGTGGGTAGGGCTGGATTTGAACCAGCGTAGGCGTAGCCAACGGATTTACAGTCCGTCCCCTTTAACCACTCGGGCACCTACCCGCACATACCCGAGATTTTATAGCTTTCTTCTGTAATTTGTTTACAGAAGATACCTACAAAACCTTGGAGCCACCCATCGGAATCGAACCGACAACCTTCCGATTACAAATCGGGTGCTCTACCAGTTGAGCTAGGGTGGCCTAGTCGTCATCGGTCCGAACACGCGTTCTCTCGTCCGCGTCCGAATATGCAGGGTAGCACGCGCTCAAGAGGGTGTCAACACGTTCTGATGCAACCTAAGAAAATGAACCGAGCAGGTCGGGCGGAGCTTTTAGGCGCGCCAAGAAAGCCTCGGCGGTGGGAGCGGTATTGACCACGTCTGAAGCCGTCAAACCAGCCTTGCGCGCCATCTGTACGCCGTAACGAACGTCTCTATAACCGTCAGGATGATGCGCGTCGGGGTCAACCGAAAAGCGGCAGCCGAGTTCATGGGCGCGGCTGACCTTACGCCAGTCGAGGTCGAGGCGGTAGGGACTGGCGTTAAGCTCAACGACGGTGCCCGTTTCGGCGCACGCCTGTAAAACGGCCTCGATATCGACGTCGTAACTCGGGCGGCGGAGCAGCAAGCGGCCCGTCATATGTGCCAAGATGTTCGCGTAAGGATTGTGCACCGCGCGTACGATCCGTTCTGTTTGTTTGGTTTGCTCGAGCGTAAAGTGCTGATGTACACTGACGACGGCGTAATCGAGCGTGGCGAGCACTTCGTCGGGATAGTCGAGCGTTCCGTCGGGCATGATATCGACCTCGAGCCCGTGCAGCACCCTAAAATCCGAGCCTTCGTCTTCCAGCTCTCGCCGAATAGCCCCGATCTCTTTTGCTTGCGCGAAAACCCGCTCGATACTTAGACCGTTGGCGTAGTACGACGTTTTAGAGTGGTCGGCCATCGCCAGATAAGCGTAGCCAAGGGCGCGCGCCGCTCCGAGCATCTCACGGAGTGACGCTGCCCCGTCCGACCAGCTCGAGTGGTTATGCACAAGTCCGCGAATATCTTTGAGCGTAACTAGGTTTTCAGCGGGCAGACCGAGCGGTACATCCCGGCGCTCCGGCGGCGTGTAGGGCAACTCCAAAAACCTGAAAACGTCGGTTTCAGCACCAGCCTGCAAACGCTCTTCAGCCCGAAAAAGTCCTTCTCTGGTCAGCTGTAGTCCTTTCTCTGCAGCCTTTTCTTGAAGCGCCGCAGAAAATGCGTCGTCGCCGGTCTCGAGAACCAGCGCCGCCCCTAGAGCCGAGGTTGGCGTCGGGACGAGCTCAAGTGTTTTACCAGCGAACGTGACGCGAAATCCGGCTTCAACTGTTTCGACCTCACAAAAGGTCTCGAGCCCTCTTTCTAACTCGTTTGCTGAAACGCCGACAACGAGGGCGCGCGGGGTTCCGACGGTCTCGAGGGTGCGCCGCAATTCGCCGACCCAGGTAAGGGTGGCCGCCGGAAGTACCTGCACTAAAGCCGCCGTAAACGCTGCCGCTAAAATCTCAGCCTCGTCGAGCCGGAGCCGCGCCGCCGCCCGCTGCGCAAACTTGGCGGCTTCTAAAATCGTCTTTGCACTTTTGGCCCCGAACCCTTTGAGTTTGGCGACCCGCCCGTCTTCCGCTGCTACGACAAGTTGATCGATGTTTTCGATACCGCTCAGCCAGAGCAGCCGCACCTTTTTCGGGCCTAACCCCGAGATACGCAAGAGCCCACGTACACCCCCGGGAACCTGAACGTAAAGCTCGTCTAAAACAGCGAGCCGGGGCTGCGTCCTTAGCGCGTACATCTCGCTCGCCAGCTCGTCGCCGATACCGCGCAGCTTCGTCAGCCGCCGCGCGCTGAAAAGCTCGGTAAAGTCGCCTGAGAACGCGTCGAGCTGCCGCGCCGCGCCCGCGTAGGCGTTGACCCGGTAGCCGTCCGCGCCGAGCAGCTCGAGGAGCCTCGAGGCTTCGCTCAGCTGCCGTACCAGCTCTTTTTTACCCACCGGCGGCGGTTGCAACGTCATCTTCGGACTATAACGCGGCGGGCATATCACTAAGGTAAACTGCGCTATGCGCGTCGCCTTCGTATTCGTTTATATCCTCAGCCTGACAGGGAGCTTGACCGGCGCGGCGTTCGCGCAAAACTCGGAACAAACGGTTCCGCAAACGCCAGCGGGTCAAACTCAAACGTCAGAGCAGCAGAACACACCCCTACCGAAACCAAACGTCCCCCGACCGAAGCCGCTTCCCCCTAGCTTATGGTTCGAATCGGGCCTCGGCTATCGGCCCAGTACCGAAGGGTTGCTCCCGCATCTGCGCGTCGGGTTTCGCGGTGTTCAGCCGCTGACCGACACCGCCGGTATCTACGCAGCTTTTGCCGTTGACGGCGACCTGACCCTCGATATGGGCGGTTGGTACAGCTTTTTACCCGGAGAGGACGACCTGTTCGGTTTTCGCAGCTACGCCGGAACGGGCCTCAGCTACGTCGCGGGCTCGTTCGGAATTGCGCTCAGCGCCGCACTCAGCTACGAGCTGTCGCCTGAAACCTCGGTGATTATCGTCTACACGCACCGCCCGCTGTTTTTTCCCGAACTCGCTCAGGCGTTCGACGTCTCCTTCGGCGTCTCTTTTACTGCACCCTAGTCAGCCCCTAGTTCGCGTGGGCACAAGCAAGGTAGACTTCGGCGCATGAGTATCAAACCTGACTGGTGGATTCGGCAAGAGGCGCAAAAAGGGATGATCGAGCCCTTCGAAGACCGTTTGGTACGGCAGGGCGTCATTTCGTACGGGCTTTCGTCGTTCGGTTACGACCTGCGCGCCGCTCCCGAATGGCGTATCTTCGTCAACGTCTTTAACACTGTGGTCGATCCTAAGAATTTCGATCTGCGCGGGCTCGTCGAGGCTGAGGGGGAGACGTGTATCATCCCGCCCAACTCGTTTGTACTGACGCGTTCAGTCGAGTATCTACGTATTCCCGAAGACGTCATGGTCGTCGCGCTCGGCAAGTCGAGTTACGCGCGGTGCGGCATCGTCGCCAACGTCACGCCCTTAGAGCCCGGTTGGGAAGGGCACGTGACTTTGGAGCTTTCAAATACGACCCCGCTCCCCGCCAAGGTTTACGCAAATGAAGGCATCGTTCAGCTGCTCTTTTTTCAGGGCGACAAACCCGAGGTCAGCTACCGGTCTCGAGCCGGTAAATATCAGGGGCAGCGCGGCGTGACCTTGCCCAAAATATAGATTGGGAGTTTAGTAGAGCGTTTCGGATACGTTTTCTTTAGCGTATGCGTCATAGCTTTTCGCCCGAACCTCACCGCCGGTATGCGCTTCCAACATAGTTCCGATACTAGGAACATTTTTTGCAGCGGTGTGCACCTCTGGATTCCAGAGGTTAGACCGGTGTAAAGCCCTGGAACAGTGGATATATGCTTCTTGCACCGTAAGCACAGTGGTAGGCGCTTTTTCTTGTACTACACAGCGACTGAGTAACACCGGGTCCACCGAAATGACGGCTGTCCCGTTGACGCGAAATGTTTCATAAACGTTCGGCACGAAAAACAGCAGCGAAACTGAAGGATTTACAACGATGTTTTTTAAGCTGTCTGTTCGGTTGTTACCCTTACGGTCGGGCAAGAGCAAAGTTTTACCGTCCAAGACGTGGACAAAACCAGCTTCATCACCGCGTGGTGAGCAGTCGGTATGCATCTCACGGTTGCAGGTTGCCAATACAACAAAGGTCGACACTTTGATAAACGCCCGGCTGTGTTTATCTAAAAAATCGTTGACTTTTAGGTCGGCTCGTTTGCTCGGTTGACCGTAGAGAGTTTCTAGCGCCTCGAGGCTCGTAACAGTATGATGATCTTCCAAAACCCTGCTCCTAAGAGATACCCGGATTGCAGCGCGAGATGTATCAAGATAACTTTTTTTTCGCCGCGAGATGTTCTGCAGCGCCAACAGCAGACACTGAAAGCGGTGCAGGCAAACGCTCGAGGTCAAAAAAGTCGAGTTCTCGGCCTTCGTCACTCCCTCTCAGTGCACCTGAAAAATCTTTAGACTCAAAGATAGCTGTCACATAGTAAGTTTGGCTGCCGTCACGGTGCTGAACTAGCGCGTTCTTACCGGATACGACCGTAAGCCGCTCGAGCGTATGCAAAGTTAGCCCGGTCTCCTCAAAGGTTTCTCGTATGGCTGTTTCTTCGAGGCTCTCGCCGACGTCCATATGACCGCCCGGAATACACCATGAGCCGCTGACAGCTCGCTTAAACAGCAACTGAGGATTGGATGTAACGGCGACGCCAGCAGCGTTAAGAATGATGGGTGACTTACCAGCCAATTCGCGAAGCAAGTGGTGATATTCCAAGGCTTTAATCTTCCTCTTCTACCGACGGGAGCGCCACACGAAAGGTCGTCCCTCGGCCTTTGAAGCTTTCGACCTCGAGCGTCCCGTTATGTGCGTCGGCGATCTGCTTGGCAATCGCTAAACCGAGTCCTGCGCCGCCCCCGACCCCCTTGTGAAACTTCTCAAAAATGTGTGGGAGTAACTCCTCGGGGATACCCGGGCCACGGTCGCGCACTAAGAGAACCAAGTGCGCGTCGGTCGTCACCAGACCTAAAGTAACCTTGCGCGGGTTATCCGCCGCGCGTACCGCGTTGGCTGTGAGGTTACGGATGAGCTGTTTGAGGCGGTCGGGGTCGCCGAGTAAGAGTTGGCCGGGTTTGGCCTCGAGCCTTACCCCCGGAAATTCCTCGGCAACGGGTTTTAAGATGTCGGTTACGGGGTCTAAAAGGTGCGGCGTGTACTCGCGTACGAGCTGACCCCTTGTGAGCTGCAAGAGGTCGGAAACAAGCCGCGACATCGCGCGGGCAATGCGCTGCGCGTCCTCGAGCTCGGCTCGCATATGGGGCGGTGAGCGCCTGACGGAGCGGTCTAAAAAGCCTTGCAAACTGGTCAGCGGCGTACGGAGTTCGTGACTCGTTTCGGCTAAAAAGGTTCGCTGCGCGTCAGCGGAAAGTTTAAGGCGTTCGATGAGGTCGTTGAGTACGGCGCTCAACTTGCCGACCTCATCGTCGGGACCGTGATAGCTGATCGGCGTCAGCTGACCCGGATCGACCTGCGCGGCGGCGGCGGCAAGCTGCGTGACCGGACGCGCCGCCGCCGCCGCCACGAGATAACCGAGACCGATACTCAGCACGATTAGAATAAGCGCGGCGAGCGCCAATACTCGGGCGAGTTGTCCGAGCGCGGCTCCGATATAGCCTGCGGGTGCCAGCACTGCCGCGACCCCGAGGCTCGTAGGCGCTAACGCGGCCTGAACCCGGCTGCCTGCGAGTTCGCCTCGCCACGTTTGCGGCTCCGACAAAGCCGCCGTTACGACGTCGGCAGGTAGCGACGGAGACCGAGGCGCGGTCGCGTCGTTCGAGGCGGCTAGACGCGCTCCGGTGCTCGTATAAAGCTGAATGATAACGCCGCCGGTCGCCACACTTTGCAGGTCTTCAGCGCCGAGCTGACCGGCCTGCGGTGCGGTCGTTTGGGCGGGTGTTTTGCTCGACGAGACCTCTTCTTGCGAGGTCGTGTAGGCGGTCGCGACGCGCGCGACGTCGGCTTTAAGCGCACGTTGCAGGTCGCCGACCAAGCTCGAGCGCACCACCGCATAAGCTGCGACCGACGCCAGCAGGCTGAGAAACGCGATAGCTAAACTGCTAAAAATTGCGATCCGCCACCGAAGTGCGATACCGCGCCGCTTGACCATTACAGGAGCGTGCCACATGAGGCTTAAGCCGAGCTTAATGAGAGTTCTCCGGTCTCGATTTATCTACCTGAAAAGCCGTATTTATGGGCACATTCGCGCAGGCGTGTAAAAATCCACACACTATGGCCTACTATGCCGACCTCGTTGTCCAGTACATCAAGCTAAAACGTCTCGAGCACACTCACGCTTCAATTTTTGCACGCTCTAATTCTTGGTTCCAAGTTCTTACTTCTGGCCTCCTGCGCCCAGCTCGCTGACCGCAGCTAACTTTTAATCGCGTAACCGATCCCGCGTACCGTACGAATCAGGCCGTAGCCGCCGACCTCCCGGAGTTTGGCGCGGATGTTGGCGATATGAACGTCAACGACGTTCGACGACGGCGGCAGCTCTTCACCCCAGACGTTTTGCTCGATTTCCAGCCGGGTGTAAACGCGTCCGGGTGAACCGCAGAGATAGACGATCAGGTCGAATTCGCGGGGTGAGAGCCGCACCTCTTGCTGCTCCCAGTAGAGCTGGCGGCGGTGCGTATCGAGGAGCAAGTCACCGACGCTCTGCGCGGAACCGGCGTTTTGGTGGCGGAGTTGAACGCGTATCCGCGCGAGCAGCTCCTCGGCGTGAAAAGGTTTGGCGAGGTAATCGTCAGCGCCCGCGTTGAGCATATCGACCTTTGTCGTAACGTCGTCGGCGGCGGTCAGAATGACGATCGGCGTCGTGCTGGTTTTGCGTACCCGCCGGGCGATTTCGGCTCCGCTGACGTCGGGCAGACCCAGATCGAGAACGATTAGGTCCGGGTCTCCTTCGCGGGCGGCAGCGAGGCCGCGCATCCCGGTATCGCACGCTGTCACCCGGAAGCCTGCTTCGGAAAGCTCGAGGGTCAGCAAACGGCTGATATCTACGTCGTCTTCGACAATCAAAATGTGTTTTTCACGTAGCGCACTCGGGGTCGCCCGGGCGGTGTCTTCAGTGCTATTTTTAGCAGCGTCCATTTTGGCAGGGTCTATAGGCACAGTTTCCTCAGTTTCCAGACGGCGTAAAAACGAGATCGACGTCGTATTCGTCGGCCAACCATTTGCGCAAAGAGACCGCTTGGGCTGCGCCACTAAACTGCACAAAGATATCGTCGCCGGTAGGTCCGATACGGCCGTAAGGGGCTTCGCTAGAAGCTGACTCGCCGCCCGGCGGAATAATCAGCACCCGGACCTCGGTTTCAGGCTCGAGCGACATGTTAAAAACGAGTTTATGCTGTTCTAATTTTGCAGAGCTGTAAACCGGTACGAGTTCGGGAGCGGCGAGCATGACGACAGTGCCGGGTATCATCTCGTGTGTACCGGTCAAGGACTGAACGAGCATAAAGCAAAAGAGCAGTGCGTTCACCTGGCACCTAAGCTTGAAAAGAGATTGGCGCACGTCATAAGTCGCATCCTAGCAGGGACGTACCGGACCCTAACTTAGGGTTTTGTAAAGGAAACTTCATCCTTTGCGTGTGCACTAGGGCCAGTATACGACACAAACATGTAAAAGCAGCGAACAAAGCTTTACCATCTGCTGCGGGTTTTTGTACACGCGCGTTTACTTTGTCGCACCCTTGTCAGGCAATCTCCAACCAAAAAGGTTTTTTAGGGCGGCGGTTGCCGGAACTTAAGGAGCGTTTAGACGACACCCTGACCTTGACCGGCGCAAGCCGAAAAATTCAGCCTCGAGCTAAACCCTGAGCAGCTTTTGAGCCGCCGATCCTAAAATTGCGGTATAGGTCGGGTAGGCGAATTCAACCGAGGCCAGCGTCGCGAGGTCGGTTCCGGCAGCAACGGCGGTGGTTACCGCCTGAATCAGCTCGAGCGCCCCCTCCCCGACTGCGTGTGCGCCGAGCACGCTGCTGCGGTGACGGTCACAGATCAGCTTGAAAAAGCCGGTGGTGCGCCCGTCAATCAGCGCCCGCTCGAGCTGCGCGTAGGGAACAGAAGCCACCAAACACTCCGGGTCGCGTTCGCGCGCTTCGACCTCGGTAAAGCCGACCGAACCGTAATCGGGATCGGTAAAGCCACCCGAAGGGAGGAGCGGGTGCGTGCTGCGTACACGTGGGCCGAGCACCGCGTTGGTGGCGGCGGCAAAACCGTCACGCGCAGCGGTCTGCACGAGCCCCGCACCGGTCGCGTCACCGGCGACGAAGATATGGGGAACAGTAGTCTGGTAGTACGCGCCCGTGGGAATACGTTTGGGCTCCGCGTCAACCCCGGCTTCCCCGAGATTGAGCTTCTCAGCTGAAACAGGCCACCCGACGCAGGCGACGACCAGCTCAGCGTCGATAGTCTCGAGCTGCTCGTTAACCGTAAAGCTCGTATGTTTCAGATCACCCTGCTGCTCAACGCGTTCGACGCCGCCGACGCCGGTTCGCACCGTGATACCTTGGGCGGTAAACGCCTCGGTAAGTGCTCGGCTCACGTCTTGGTCGGCGGCGGGAAGAAGTTGGGACTGGGTCTCGAGCACCGTAACTTGCGCGCCGAACGCGTTAAACACGGTGGCCAACTGCACGCCCGTATAACCGCTGCCGATAATCACGGCCGAGGCGGGCAGTTCAGGTAAATCCAGAACCTCTTCGGGAACCCTCATCAGCTCGGCCCCGGGAACCGGCAAACGCGCCGAGTGGCCGCCGACACAGAGGATAAAAGCGTCCGCCCCAAGCTGTTCTTTAGACTCGGTGAGCTTAACGGTGAAGGGATCTACAAACCGGGCAAAGCCCTCTTGATAGAGGTCGGCACCGGCTTCTGCTAAGGTTGCGGCAAGCCGTTTATACCCGTGAACGTCTTCGATCACCCCACGCACCCGCGCCACCGTCTCCGCCCAGTGGACGACCGGCTCATTTACGGCGACGCCGTAAGTCCTGGCGTGGCGAACGTCGCGCAGCAGCCGAGCGGTTTTGGCGAGAACCCGCGTCGGGACACAGCCGCTGTTGACGCAGACGCCGCCGGGCCGGTTCGCTTCTAACACGGCGACGCTCGAGCCGAGTTCGGCGGCGCGCACCGCAGCGGCGGCCCCTGCCGGTCCCGCCCCGATAACGATCACGTCGTAATGGGCTGATGTGTCTGTTTGGGTCATGGCTTAACCTCAGCTAATTTGCAGCAAACCTTTTCTAACGCTGCCCTTGCAGCTGTCATTTTCATAGAATTAAGCGTAACTTTGCGGCTCACTCAGGCACCGTAACTCCGGGCCTAAACCTTGGCTGTGAGCCTCTGTCTATAAACCTGGCTGAGGCGTATCTCGAGCCCGTTTCTGAGCTGCCCACGTCCTGCCCGTTGACACGCCCGAAACCGGGCCGTATAGTTTTCTCGTCACATAATCTTTCGCGTCGCTGCCCTTTCCAGTTACAAATTTGGTAGCATAACAGCCTTTTTGAAGCAGGAGAAAGCACACGCCCCAAGGAGTTTTATATGAAGCGTCTGGTTCTCTCGCTCCTCCTCCTCACCGGTTTTACGGCTGCGTTTGCTCAAGATGTCAAACCCAGGGAGGACATTCGTATTGTCGTCGTCACGCACGGCAGCGCCTCGGACCCGTTCTGGTCGGTCGCCAGTAACGGCGTGGATCAGGCTGCGAAAGACATGGGTATCCAGGTCGAGTACCGCGCCCCGGAAACCTTCGATATGCCCCGGATGGCGCAACTGATCGACGCGGCGGTCGCTTCACAACCCGACGGTTTAGTCGTCTCGATCCCTGACGCCGACGCTCTAGGCGATTCGATTCGCGCTGCTGTGGACGCCGGGATTCCGGTGATGTCGATGAACTCGGGCTCGGACAGTTTCAAAGACCTCGGCGTTTTGCGCCACATCGGTCAAACCGAATACGAAGCAGGCTTGGGTGCAGGTCAGCGGATGGCCGAAGCGGGCGTAACGAGCGGCGTCTGCGTCAATCACGAAGTCGGGAACGTCGGACTCGACCAGCGCTGCGACGGCTTTAAGGACGGGCTCGGCGACGGCGCGACGGTCAACGTGCTTTCCGTCTCGAGCGACCCCACCGAGGTGCGAAACGCGGTCTCGGCGGCGTTTACCCAAAACCCCGACATCGGCGGCGTGCTGGCGGTTGGACCGCTAGGCGGCGAACCCACCATCGAAGCGCTCCGCCAAGGCGGGCAGCTCGGCAACGTGCAGGTCGGGATTTTCGACCTCTCCCCGACCATCTTGCAGGCTTTGGTAGACAACGAAATCAACTTCGCTATCGACCAGCAGCAGTATCTGCAGGGCTACCTGCCGATTGTCTTTTTAACAAACTACATCCAGTACGGCTTGCTCCCGGCCGACCCCATCATCTTGACCGGCCCCGGCTTCGTGACCCCGGAAAATGCCGAACAGGTGATTGCGCTGAGCGCCGAGGGCATTCGCTAAAGACCGTAAACGTCAGCCTGGAGCTTTCTAACGACGAGCTACAGGCTTTATTTTATAAAGCAACCCGTCTATAAAATGATCAGAGCATCTAGGAGCTACGCTTGAGTACCACGCCCCTAACCGACGAACGCGTGCGGGCCATCAGCCCCTGGCGCAAACTCCTGAGCCGCCCTGAACTCGGGGCGGTTGCCGGAGCTATTTTGGTGTTTATCTTTTTTGCCGTCGTCGCGGGCGATTCGGGCTTCTTAAATTTTCGCGGCGTGGTGAGCTGGCTCGAGGTCTCCGCGCAGCTCGGCATTCTAGCAGTCGCCGCCGCACTTTTGATGATCGGCGGCGAGTTCGACCTCTCGCTCGGTTCGATGATCGGCGCAGCCGGGATGGTGATCGCCATTCCTGTCGCGGTGTACGCGTGGCCGGTTTGGGCCGCTCTCTTGCTCGCGTTCGCCTTTGCGCTACTCGTCGGGCTGCTCAACGGCGTCATCGTCAACCGGACCCGTTTGCCATCATTTATCGTGACGCTGGCGTCGCTGTTTATCCTGCGCGGCCTGACCATCGGCGCAACGCGGTTGATTACCGGTCGCACCCAGGTTTCGGGTCTTAAAGACGCGGCGCAGGCCGACCCGCTGGCGCAGCTTTTCATCGGCAACGTTTTCGGGATTCCGGTGTCGGTGTACTGGTGGGTCGTTTTGGCCGTTATCGCCACCTGGATTTTGGTCAAGACGCGCCCCGGCAACTGGATTTTTGGAGTCGGCGGCGACGCTGAAGCGGCGCGCAATTCAGGTGTTCCCGTGAGCCGAGTCCGTATCGCGCTCTTTATGGGTACAGCAGTTTCTGCAACGATCTTTGCCGCGCTCCAGGTTCTCGATTTCGGTTCGGCGGATGTGACGCGCGGTACCGGTAAAGAGTTCGAGGCGATTATCGCGGCGGTCATCGGCGGCTGTTTACTGACCGGCGGTTACGGCTCGGCGGTCGGCGCAGTCTTCGGGGCGCTGATCTTCGGGATGGTGCAGCAAGGTATCTTTTTTACCGGCGTCAACACCGACTGGTTTCAGGTCTTTTTAGGTGCGATGCTCCTGATCGCTGTGGTCTTTAACAACTTTATCCGCCAACGCGCGACGGAGGCCAAATGACGCGCACATCAAAGACAACTCCCCTTATCGAAGTCAAGGCGTTGTCCAAATACTTCGGTTCAGTGATTGCTGTCCAAGACATCTCGGTGAGCGTTTCTGCCGGTGAAGTGATGTGCCTCTTAGGAGACAACGGCGCGGGCAAATCGACGCTGATTAAAACGCTCTCCGGCGTCCATCCACCGAGCAGTGGGCAAATCTCGGTCGAAGGGCGCGTCGTTCACTTTCACTCACCCAAAGACGCGCTCGACGCAGGCATTGCGACGGTGCATCAACACCTCGCCATTCAACCCCTCATGAGCGTCACCCGAAACTTTTTTATGGGACGCGAACCGACGAAGGGCTGGGGGCCGCTCAGACGTTTCGATTTGAGTAAAGCCGAGGAGACCGTACGTGAAGAGATGCTCAAGATGGGCATCGATGTGCGCGACCCCGGTCAGGCGGTCGGCACGATGTCGGGCGGTGAGCGGCAGTGCGTAGCGATTGCCAGGGCCGTCTATTTCGGCGCAAAAGTTTTAATTCTGGACGAACCGACCTCGGCGCTGGGCGTCAAACAAGCAGGGGTCGTGCTCCGCTATATCGCGCAGGCCAAAGCCAAGGGACTCGCCGTCATTTTTATCACCCACAACGTCCATCACGCCTACCCGGTTGCCGACGCGTTTACGATTCTTAAACGCGGCCAGAGCTACGGCACCTTCCGCAAGTCCGAGGTGACCCGCGAACAGGTGTTGGAGATGATGGCGGGTGGAAGCGAACTCGACGCGCTCGAGGCCGAAATCAGAGAGTTCGAGCACAGCGATACTCAACACAGTGATACTCAAGGTGACACCCAAGCCCATGCGTAAGGTAAAGGCGGCGCTTATCGGCGCAGGGCGGATGGCAGGGACGCACGCCAAAGCGTTACGGGCGGTACCGGAACTCGAGCCGTACGCTGTCTGCGACGCCGTACCGGAAAACGCCGCGCGTCTTGCCAAAACGCTAGGTGTAGCTGCCAGAACTTTTGACGACGCCCTCAAAGACCCCGAGCTAGAGGCCGTACTTATCACCGCCCCGACGCCGACACACGCGGCGCTGATTCAAAAAGCAGCCGAGGCCGGTAAACATATCTTCGTCGAAAAACCGCTGACGGCGACGTTAGCCGAAGCGGAAGATACCGTTCGGGTCATTCAGCAGGCGCAGGTGCAGTGTCAGGTAGGGTTTCAGCGCCGCTATGACCCAGCGTACGTCGAGGCAAAACGCGTAATCACAGCAGGCGAACTCGGGCAGCTGCTGACCTTTCGGGGGGTGTCCAGGGACCCCGCACCACCACCCTTAGCGTTTCTTAAAACCTCCGGCGGGTTGATGCTCGACCTCGGGATTCACGACCTCGATACGATGCGTTTTTTGGTCGGTGAAGTCGCTGAGGTTCACGCTACGGGTTCGGTGCAGAAGATGTCTGAACTTGCCGAGTATGGCCTGTTTGACAGTGCCGTCGCTACTGTCCGGTTTGAAAACGGGGCGTTGGGGACGCTCGAGCTGGGCCTTCACACCGCCTACGGTTACGAGATCCGTGCTGAAGTGCTGGGTGAAAGGGGTAGATTACACCTCGAGATGACCTCTCCCCTGCACCTGACCCGCTACACCGCCGAGGGTGCAACCGCACGCGGCCCGCAAAACTTTGAAGAAAGGTTTTTAGCAGCGTACACTGCTGAGTTGAGCGCCTTCGCCACCTGCTTATTAGAAGACCGTCCCGTTTCCCCTGACGCCGAAGACGCTACCAAAACGCTCCGGCTGGCCCTAGCCGCGCAGCATTCGCTTACGACCAACCAGACCGTTCAGGTCGCAACGTTTTCAGAAAAGGTTATGGCATGACCCAAACCCAATCAGCCAACACCATCCGCTTGACGGTCGCCCAAGCGCTCGTCAGATTTTTAAGCGTGCAATATTCAGAACGGGACGGCACAGAGCAGCGCCTGATTGCCGGAACGTGGGGCATCTTCGGTCACGGTAACGTCGCGGGCTTGGGCCAAGCTTTAGCCGAAACCGACCCCGAGATAATGCCCTTTTACCGCCCACAAAACGAACAGGGACAAGTTCACCTCGCTGCTGCTTACGCAAGGCATAACAACCGGCTCTCAACGTTTGCCTGCACCGCGTCGGTCGGCCCCGGCAGCTCGAATATGGTGACAGGCGCAGCGCTCGCTACCATCAACCGCTTGCCGGTGCTGCTCTTACCCTCGGACTTTTTTGCCAATCGCGCCCCCGACCCGGTGTTGCAGGGGCTCGAGCACCCCACCGAACACGACCTGAGTATCAACGATATTTTTAGACCGGTCTCGAGGTTTTACACCCGCATTTCGCGCCCCGAGCAGCTCCTGAGCGCATTACCCGAAGCCATGCGCGTCCTGACCGACCCCGCCGAAACCGGCGCGGTCACGCTTTCGCTCCCTGAAGACGTGCAGACCGAAGCTTTTAATTGGCCTGACAGCATGTTTGCCAGACGGGTGTGGCGGGTGCGCCGTCCACCGGTTGAAGCTGAGCTTATCCAACAAGCCGCAGAATTTCTCAAAAACGCCGCGCGACCCTTTATCGTGATGGGGGGCGGCGTCAAGTACAGCGGCTCGAGCGAAGTGCTCGCACACTTCGCCGAGCAGCACGGGATTCCTATCGGGGAAACCCAAGCAGGTAAGGGCGGCGTCCCGTGGAACCATCCGCTGAACGTCGGGGCCGTCGGCGCGACGGGCGGAAGCGCAGCAAACCAGCTCGCCGCCGAAGCCGACGTAGTGCTTGCTATCGGTACACGGCTCGCTGACTTTACCACCGGTTCAAAAACGACCTTTCATCCTGACGCGACCTTGATCGGGCTCAACGTCTCGCCGTTAGACGCACATAAACTTTTTGCCTTACCGCTCGTAGGGGACGCGAAACGGGGGCTCGAGGCTCTCACCTCAGCTCTCAAAGACTTCGCAGGCACCTCTGAGGGCTACCGTCAAAAAATCACCGAACTCAAACAAAAATGGGACGGCACCGTTGACGACATCTTCACGGTAGACGACCCTGAAGATTTGGCGCAAGGCGCGGTTATCGGCATGGTGAACAAGGTTATGGGCGAAGACGCCACCATGATTTGCGCTGCGGGGAGTATGCCCGGCGATCTGCACAAACTCTGGCGCACCCGCGACCCACGCGGTTACCACGTCGAGTACGGCTATTCGTGTATGGGTTACGAAATTCCGGCGGGGCTCGGCGTCAAGTTGGCTGAACCGGAACGGGGCGTGGTAGTCATGATCGGTGACGGCTCGTATCTGATGCTGAACTCCGAAATCGTCACAGCAGTAGCCGAGGGTTTAGACCTTACCATCGTCTTAGTAGATAATCACGGCTACCAGAGCATTCACGGGTTGCAACGCTCGACGGGGACGCCGCACTTTGGGCTCGAGCTGCGTTCCCGCAACGCTCAGAACCTGTTAGACGGTCCCTACATTCCGGTCGATTATCGCGCCCACGCTGCTGCAATGGGCGCACATGCCGTCTATACCAACACTGAAGACGACTTTCGCCAAGCCTTAACAGAAGCCAAAACTCGCAAAGGTGTCAACGTCGTCGTCGTCGAGGTCAACCCTGAAAAACGCGTGGGTGGCTACGCCTTCGGCGGCTGGTGGGACGTTCCGGTGGCCGAAGTCTCGGAATCGACAAGCGTGCGAGAGAAACGCCGTCAGTACGAACAAGACAAAAAGAAGCAAGTGCTCTTCAAATAAAGGAACGCAAACGTTGACTCATTCAAGTTCTTATTTAGGCTTCGGCGTCCTCGGCGCGGGGCGTATCGGTACACTTCACGCCCGTAACCTTGCAGGCAGCATCGACGGGGCGCACCTCGTCGCAGTGATGGACGCAGACCCGGACGCGGCGCAACGGGCGGCTTACGGTGGGGCGGCTGTGTTGGCGAGCGTTGAAGAACTGCTCGAGCACCCCCAAGTAGACGCGGTTCTCATCGCCTCCCCCACGACGCTTCACGCAGAACAGATTAGAGCCGCAGCCCAAGCGGGCAAAGCTATCTTTTGCGAAAAGCCTGTCGCGCTCGACCTCAAAACGACGCAGAACGCCCTATACGCGGTGCAAGCCACCGGTGTTCCCTTTCAAATCGGGTTTAACCGCCGCTTCGACGCGGGCTTTCGGGAGGTGGCAAGGGCGATTCACGCCGGTGAGTTGGGCCGCCCCGAGATGTTTCGCTCTCAGTCATCCGACCCGGCCCCGCCGCCGGAAAGTTATGTCGAGACTTCCGGCGGTATCTTTATCGATTCGGTGATTCACGACCTCGACGTCGCCCGTTTTATGCTCGGTGACGTGGCGCGGGTGACGGCGCTCGGGCGCGTGTTGGTAGCCCCGTATATGGAGGCGCACGGGGACGTGGACACGAGCATCCTGACCCTCGAGTTCGCTTCCGGTGCCATCGGCGTGATTCAAAACAGCCGCCGCACCGTCCACGGCTACGACCTCCGCGTCGAGGTTCACGGCGAACGCGGCAAACTCGTCACTGAAGCGGAGCGGGCCACCCAAGTTTGGAAATACGGTGAGGCCGGGATTCAGGGCGATTACGTGTACTATTTTCTCGAGCGTTTCAGGGATGCCTACCGCGCTGAAGTGCAGGCGTTTGTAGATACGGTGCATTCGGGAGAAAAGCCGACGCCGGGAGCCGAAGACGCGGTGGAGGCTTTGCGTTTAGCGTTGGCCGCCACCCAAAGCCTCAAAGAAAAACGTCCGGTTGAAGTTACGGAGATTACGCTGTAAATATGAAACGCGATATGGACTTGGCGAGGCAGATTCTTCTTTCGATAGAAGAAAAAAGCGATGATTCAGAGTTCTCCTTAACGGCCAAGGAGAGCGAAAAGCAAACACTTTTAGATTATCAAGTCGCACTTCTAAGCGACGCACACCTTATCCAAGCGGCTAAAATTACTTACCACAACGGAAGCATAAAGTGGCGTATAGAACGGCTGACTTGGGAAGGTCACGAGTTTTTGGACGCGGCAAGGAACGAAACCAGATGGAATCAAGCTAAAAAAACCATTGGTGAAAAAGGTGGAAGCCTGACCTTTGACGTTCTAAAAGCTGTTCTAGCTCAGCTTGCACGACAGGCAGTTGGTCTATAATGCTCAGACAATCTTTCACCTGGTGGAGCTTTTACACGCCCAAAACCGACCCTGAAACGCTCTTGCGCCGCGCCGCCGAAATCGGCTACGACGGCGTAGAAATGCTGGACGAAGACCTCTTTTCGGTCGCTAAGGGCATGGGCCTCGAGATTACGACTCACCGGGCACACGAGAGTTTAGAAAGAGGCTTAAACCACCGCGAATACCACGAAGGCATCATTCAGGAAACCGAAGCAGCACTCAAGCTTGCCGAGCGCTGGAACATCCCGAACCTCATCTGTTTTAGTGGCAACTGGGACGGGCAGAGCGACGAAGAGAGCGCAGAGATTACCGCTGAAGGGTTACGCCGCCTTGCACCGCTCGCGGAGGGTGCCGGGGTGACGCTGGTGCTCGAGCTACTCAACAGCCGCATCGACCATCCGGATTATGCGTGCGACCACACGAGCTGGGGCGTTGACGTTTTAGAACGCACGGGCTCAGCGAATATCAAACTTCTTTACGACATCTATCATATGCAGATTATGGAGGGCGACCTCATCCGGACGATTCAGTCCCATCATAGCGCTTTCGGACACATCCATACAGCAGGCAATCCCGGACGCCATGAGCTGAGCAGCGCCCAAGAGATCAACTACCCAGCCGTGTTTCAGGCTATCGCGGAGAGCGGCTATAGCGGCGTCATCGGGCACGAATTTATCCCGACGGGCGACGCCGAAGACAGCTTGCGAGGGGCGTACAGTCTCGTCTTAGAAGCTGAGCGACGGTCTCAGGGTTTTCCGGTCTCAACTGAGGCGTTATGGTGAGCCGGTTCAAGCTCGGTAACGCGCCTTGCTCTTGGGGCACCATCGAAAGTACGGGTACCGAAGCCGAGCGCATCCCCTACACGCAGATGCTGGACGAACTCGTGGCGTCGGGTTATACGGGGACTGAACTCGGGGATTACGGGTTTATGCCGACGGACGCGGACGTTTTACGGCGAGAACTCGAGCGTCGCAACCTCACTATGCTAGGCGCATATGTAGACGTAGCCCTCGCCGACCCTGCTGCTTTAGACGAGGGCAAACACCGGGCGCTCACTGTCGCGCATCTCTTGAAAAATGTGGCAGATATAGGTGACCCAGACTGGCAGCCGTACCTCGTTTTAGCCGACGTTCACAGCCGCGACCCGGCACGGTTTCAAAACGCCGGACGTGTCACCCCGAAAATGATGCTTGGTAACGAAGAAATGCGGACGTTTGCGGGAAATGCCGAGGCTGTAGCGAGCGCTGTTCAAGAAGAGACCGGCCTCAAAACGGTTTTTCATCATCACTGCGCTGGATACGTCGAAACGTCAGATGAGATTGAACGCTTTTTGACCTTGACCGACCCGGAACTGATAGGCTTGGTCTTCGACACCGGGCATTATCTTTACGGCAGCGGCGAGAGCAGCCCGGAGGCAGTTATAAAAGGTTTAGAGCGCTTTTGGAGCCGCGTCCAGTATGTTCACCTCAAAGACGTAGACCCGGTTTTAGCCGCGCGAGCACGGCAGGAAGGATGGGACTACAAAAGGGCTTTGAAGGAGGGGATTTTTCGCGAATTAGGGCGCGGCTGCATCGACTTCAGGCGTGTTTTAGAAAAGCTTGCTGAACTCGAGTACAAAGGCTGGTTGACCGTCGAGCAAGATATGCTGCCGGGACTTGGGACACCGAAAGAGAGTGCCACGCGCAACCGTGAGTTTTTAAGAGAGTTGGGGCTATAGCTATGCATGAACCTGTGGATAACCCTGTGGATAACTTGGGAGACCCTACCGAACACGTCGTCCACGCCGACACAAACCAGAGCTTGCAAACGGACGTCACACCTGCAAGGGCGGGCTGGAAGCTGTTGGGATTTCAAGTTTATGCGCTGGGCGCAGGCGAAACACACGAAGCAAACAGCGAAGGGAACGAACTCTGTTTGGTCTTTTTAAGCGGGGACGCTACGGTTCAAGTTGGCGGTCAAACGTGGCAGGTCAAAGGGCGGCGCGGCGTCTTTGCCGGGCTACCTTACAGCGTTTATCTGCCACCCGATACGAGCTACACCGTTCGGGCTGAGGGGGGGCTCGAGTTCGCCATCGGTTCCGCGCCCGCCGAAGGCAAACTCTCAGCCCGCCTCATCACCCCGGATGACGTCAAAGTCGAGATACGCGGCGGTCACAACGCTACCCGGCAGATTTCGCATATCTTGGACCCTGAAGACGCCGAGCATCTGTTGTGCGTCGAGGTCTATACACCTTCAGGAAATTGGAGTTCGTACCCGCCGCATAAACACGACGTGCAGAACCCACCCGACGAAGTTGACCTCGAAGAGGTCTATTATTACCGGATGTACCCCGAAGACGGCTGGGCCATGCAGCGCCTTTATTCTGATGACCGCAGCCTGGACGAACGGCTCTTGGTCGGGCAAGGTGACGCGGTACTCGTGCGCCGGGGCTATCATCCGGTGGTGAGTGCGCCCGGTTACGACGCCTACTACCTCAACTTTCTAGCCGGAGAAACACCCTCGTGGATTGCTAAAGATGAGCCGCAGCTCGCGTGGGTGCGCGGGTCGTGGGAAGGGGCCGACGACCGGATGACACTGCCGCTAAAGGGCACAGGGAGGACATCATGACCGTAGCCGAAAAACAAGAACTTCTTAATTACATCGGTGGTAGCTGGGAGCGCCCCCAAAATACAGAGACGCTCGAGGTTCGTAACCCTGCTACCACCGAAGTCATCGCCACCGCGCCGCAAAGTACCAAAGACGAGGTGGACAAGGCAGTTGGGGCGGGTTTAGAAGCTTTTAAGACCTGGCGGATGACGCCGGTGACAGAGCGGGTGCAACCGCTCTTTAAGCTCAAGGCGTTGCTCGAGGCCAGCCTGGACAACCTCGCCCGCACCATCACCAACGAGTGCGGTAAAACCTACAAAGAGTCGTACGCCGAGATGCAGCGCGGCATCGAAAATATCGAGGTCGCGTGCGGAATGCCCACGATGATTCAGGGCTACAACAACGAGGACATCGCGCGCGGCATCGACGAGCACATGTTCAGGCAACCGTTGGGCGTCGTCGCGGCCATCACTCCGTTTAACTTTCCCGGCATGATTCCCTTGTGGTTTATGCCCTACGCCGTCGCTGCCGGTAACTGCTTCTTACTCAAACCAAGCGAAAAAGTGCCGATGACGACGCAGCTGATGTTTCGCCTAGCAGAGGAGGCCGGTTTCCCGAAAGGCGTGCTGGGGCTTGTGAACGGCGGCAAAGAAACTGTAGACGCCATCTTAGACCATCCCGAGGTCCGCGCTGTGTCGTTCGTCGGTTCGACGCCGGTGGCGAAATACATCTACAGCCGCGCGACCGCCAACGGCAAACGCGCGCAGTGTCAGGGCGGCGCGAAAAACCCGGCGGTCGTTTTGCCCGACGCCGACATGGAGATGACGACGCGCATCCTGGCAGATTCGGCGTTTGGGTGCGCCGGTCAGCGGTGCTTGGCAACCTCGGTAGCGATTACCGTCGGTGACGCAAAGAACGAATTTACGGAGCGTATCACCGCCGACGCCGACTCTCGTAAGGTCGGCTACGGTTTAGACGACGGTGTGGCGATGGGGCCGGTCATCAGCGCCGAGAGCAAAGCGCGGATTGAAAACCTCGTAGATGCGGGCGTCCAGCAAGGCGCGGAGATGCTCACGGGCGGGCGTGAAGAGGTGGACGGGTTTAAGGACGGTTACTTTTTGCACCCGACGGTGATGGGCAACGTCGCACCCGGAAGCGAGTTCGCGCAAACTGAAATCTTCGGCCCAGTGCTGTCGATGATGCACGCGGCGAACATCGAAGAGGCCATCGAGATCGTCAACGCCCGCAAGTTCGGCAATCAGGCGTGTCTGTTTACTTCGTCGGGCGCAGCCGCGCGGCAGTTTCGTTACAGCGTGCGGGCCGGAAACGTCGGCATCAATTTGGGCGTCGCCGCGCCGATGGCGTTTTTTCCCTTTTCGGGTTGGGGCGAGTCGTTTTTCGGCGACTTGCACGCGCAGGGGCGGCACGGTGTCGAGTTTTATACCGAAACCAAAGTCGTAGTTGAAAGGTGGCCGAAGGAGTGGAGCCGGACGTTCTAGTTAAAGAACAGTAGTTACAAGGCAGAGGTTATCTTGGCGCGCAGTATTCATTCGCGTGCCATAATCTTTTCTATGCCTGAAGAACGCTTGATGCCGCTTTTCCTCGAAGGTGTGATAGAACCAAAGCTTTACAACCGATGGTTGACACGAAAAGCTGCTGCGCTTGTACGGCGAGACCTAAAACGTGGGCACCAATGCACGGCCAAGCAGTATAGAGAAAATATCCATAACGCCGTTATTCGTTCTGAAGGCAAGGACGAATACACGGGGGAAACGTTAGCGTGGGAACTGATTAGCACCTACAACAATGATGACTCAAAGTTGGGAAAACACGGTTACAAAGCCGGGTTTGCCTTGTTGCCTACTATAGGCCATGAAGTAGCGGAATCAACAACAGCGAGCTTCCGTATTTGTGGGTGGCGCACCAATGACAGTAAAAACGATTTGTCTTTGGAAGCATTCTTGCAGCTCTGCGAGAAAATGCTGAACTATGCTGGCTATCACATAGAGAAACCTATAGCCTCATCTGACCATTGACCCAAACATTCCAGAAGTACCGGGGTAGTGTAAACCCTATGACCTCCGAGTTGACTTTTCTGGGGTGCGGCGACGCATTCGGAAGCGGTGGCCGCTTCAACACCTGTTTTTTTGTTTCTTCAGGCGACACGCGCTTTTTAATCGACTTCGGCGCAACCTCGATGACAGCAGCTAAGCATTTCGGCGTTTCGCTGGGCGAAATTCCGCTGATTTTTATCACGCATCTGCACGGTGACCACGTAGGCGGGCTACCGTTTCTGCTGCTCGAGGCCGCTTTAGTCACCAAACGCACCGCGCCCCTGACCATCGCCGGTCCCCCCGGACTTAAGGCGCATATCCCCATACTTACCGACGCGCTTTTTCCCGGTACGCCCCTAGAGCTGCCTTTTGAACTTACGGTGCTCGAGCTACCCCCCGACCTCCCTGCCGAGGTGCTCGGTGTCCGCGTCACACCGCACTTAGTCAAACATGCGCCGACGCTCGTTTGCACCGGATTGCGTTTGGAGTTTGACGGTAAAACCCTCGTATATTCAGGGGATACGGTCTGGACGAATACGCTGCCTCAACTCGCGCAAGGTGCCGACCTGTTCGTCTGCGACGCCTATACGTTTGATCAGCCCACCCCTCAACACCTCGACTACGAAACCCTAAAAGCTCGCTTTGCCGACGCCGCCGAGCAGCTCGGCCCGAAACGCCTTATCCTCACGCACTTGGGGCAGGCATTTTTAGACAAGCTCGAGGCGGGCACAACGCTCTCTTTTGAAACCGCTGAGGACGGGCTTGTGATACAGTTCTGAGCAAGCCAAGTAAACGGAGACTGCTGTGTCTGAGTCCGCACCTGAACCAACCTTCGACCTCGTTACGATGGGCCGGTCGTCTATCGACCTCTACGCGAACGAGGTCGGCGCGCCTTTTGAAAAAATCGAGAGCTTCGCTGCCTACGTCGGCGGTAGCCCCTTAAATATTGCCGTTGGGGTCAAGCGTTTGGGCCTTCATACTGCGCTTTTAACCGCCGTCGGTGAGGACAAAGTAGGCGACTTTATCGTTCACTTTTTAGAACGGGAAGGCGTTTCTACAGATTTTATCCCGCGCAAACCGGGCCACCGGAGCAGTGCAGTCGTGCTGGGCATCGAGCCGCCCGACACCTTTCCGTTGGTCTACTACCGCGACAACGCCGCCGATATTGAGCTGACCATCGACGATGTGCTCGCTGCTGGGATTGAAAAGGCGCGGGCGCTCGAGCTTTCCGGTACCGGTTTGGCCAAAGAACCGGGCCGCAGCGCCACCTTTTTTGCGGCTGAACGCGCCCAGGCTACGGGCAAACAGGTGTTCCTCGACCTCGACTTTCGCGCCGACCAGTGGCACGATCCGAGAGCGTTCGGCGTCAATATCCGCGCTCTGTTGCCCCTCATCGACGTGGCCTTCGGCACCGAAGAAGAGATCAACGCTGCGATGTTGACTGACCCGGACGACCTCGAGATCGTCCACCAACAAATCTCCGCGCCCATTATTCGCGGCGATACCGAAGCCAACATTCAGGCGATTTTAGTCGTTCCCAACGGCCCCGAGACGCTCGTGGTCAAACGCGGTTCAGCCGGGGCCAGCGTTTATACACGGAATGAAGCAGGACAAACATCAAGACAAGACGTGCCGGGGTTTCCGGTCGATATCTATAACGTCTTGGGAGCTGGAGACGCGTTCGCCAGCGGCTTTATCTACGGGCAGCTGCTGGGTTGGGACACCTATAAAAGCGCCCGGATGGGCAACGCGTGCGGCGCAATCGTCGTCACCAAACACGGTTGCGCCAACTTTATGGGCTTTTACGACGAGGTGATGGCGTTTGTTGAAGCACGTGGCGGCTTTTGAGCCAAGACGACTTCTAAGTCAGGGTCGTAACCTAGTTCGGGTGTTCCGGAAACGACAAAATCTGCTCTTTCCCAAGGCCGCTGCTCAGCCAAAAAAGGAAACTCTTCGGCCATCCACTTTTTCCAGAAAGTAGCAGCCTCCATATCGCCACCATCACGGGCAATTCCCCGAGTCTCCGCCTTCTCAATATCTGACTGTACCCACACCGCTACATCAAGTAGGTCAGTCAATTCTCGGCGGGCTGCGCCGACACCTTCAAAAATCAGCAGAGGGCAATCCAGCGGGACGTCTATAAAAGCGCTCTCTTCTCGTAACCAATCTGTCCAAGATGGGGGACGGTATGCGACAGCTTGTCCGGCACGCGCGGGTTTCAGTACATCCTCGCACGCCCGTTCTATCCAATCATAAAAAGAAGGTATGGCACTCTCAGGAGGTGAGTACCTGTCTCGACCTGACCAAGTAGCGCTCGAGGGAATATCGTCCGTATGTACAACGACCGAACCGGGAACTTCTCGGCTGATAAACGCCGCTAACGTAGATTTACCGTTGGCACTGCGTCCGTCTATGGCGACGATACCCAGCCTATCTTTAGAAAGCTTTTCTTGAATTGACCGAACAAACGCCCCTATCGGAACGGCCTGCCAGGGTCCAAAATGTGGTTCTTCAGGTGGGAGTATCATGAGCCTTACTCTGTGCGCTACTCGAGAGGTCAGCCTGTGAATATCAAACTTGCCGAAACCGACGCTGAAAAACTCGCTTGCTTTCCGGTGCTCAAAGAGCTGAGGACACACTTGGAGGAAGCCAACTTTTTACCTCAACTTAGACGTCAAGAAGCGCAAGATTATCAACTCGCCTATGTTGAGGATGAGGGCCTGATTGTCGCTTTGGCCGGGTTCTGGATTAGCGAAATGTTCGCTTATGGCAAATACCTGTATATTTACGACCTCGTAACTCGTGAAACGGCGCGTTCTAAAGGCTACAGCAGGGCGCTCATGGACTACCTCAAAGCTACCGCGAAAGAAGCAGATTGTGCGCAGCTTCATTTAGACTCGGGCGTGCAGCGGTTTCGCGCGCATAAATTTTATTTGCGCGAAGGGTTCGTTATCTCGTCGCATCACTTTCAGCTGGTGCTCTAGGCAGCAAAACGTAGACTGTCCCGCCGTTTCGGGCGACGACGCTCCCCGGGGGTAGGAGTGGCGCAAGGTCCGCGTAAAACTCTGGCAGCGTCAGACTACCGGCAGCTACCGTGAGCGCTTCACCCGGCCCGATGCCGTTTTGCTGGCCGCTTCTCGAGACCGTCCCGATAGCTGAGCCGGTATCTGTTCTACCTAGACCTGCAGGCTGAGCACCCCACGTGACGAAAACGTCGGTCAGTGGGTTCTCGCTTTCATTGACGACACGTTCACCGTTCCAACGCAAAACAGCGGGCTCGAGGCGTGGTTTCCCGGCGAGGAGCGTGCTCCCGTAGGCGGGCAGGTTTACCGTGAGGTTTTCCGGCCCCGCCTGATATTCAGCGATTTCTGCCACTGAAAGCGGATGCGCGGCGTAAAGGACGTCTGCAGCGCCTCCCGGAAAACTAAACAGGTAGTGGAGGTCGGTGTGGAGTCCCAAGGCTCCGCCGCTCAGTACGACGCTCCGGTCGCGCAGCAAGAGCGGCTCTGCCGGACGGGTACGCCACGCTGCGAGCGTCAGCACTCCGGCGAGGAGCAGCGCCGCTAAAACGCCCGGCCCACCACCGAAGCGGAGGAGCAGAAGGAGTACGAACGCGTACGCGCCGACGCGCAGCGTCAACCACGTCGCGCTCTGTCCGGTAGGTGCCTCCGTCAGCGCGCCGCCGGTAAGGGCCGTTAGAAGCGTATCGGGCGCGAGCCGCTGGTGAGTTCTCAACGTCCGCTGCACTGAGTTTCGGTTCAGCTCAGGTATACGGTTGAGCGTACCCGCGCCCAGCCTCTGCGACCCGGCTGGAGCCAGGGCTAAAACGTCCTCGTAAGCTCGGCCCGGCTCACCGCCGAGGATGACGGCGCTTCCGGTTGTCGCCGCTGCTACCAACGCGGCGGGTGGCGGCGGGACAGTTTGAGGTAGCAAAAGCACGCTCTCAACCCCGCTGTAGGCGGCGGCGCGTTCGGGTAGGTCGGCAGCGGTTATTTCGACAACTCTGTCGCCCTGGGCAAAAAACGCTTTGCCCGCCTCGGCCTCCGGTCCCAACACGAGCTGTAGGGGTTTGGGGTCGGCAAAGTAGCGCGGCACGGTGCCGCTCGCGATGATCCCGTCCGAGGTTCGCACCAGCCAGCTAAAGCTGCGCCACGCCGGGAGATACACGTCGTCTTGAAAGGTGTAAAGCCCTCGGCCCCCCGTGAGCGGCGCGGTGTAGCGGAAGCTGACCGGGCCGCGCCGCAAACTGCCGACGTCTAACTCGAGCAGCAGTTCGGCGCTTTGGGTGTCGCGGAGCGTGACGCGCAGCGGATTCCACGCGTTCGCTACCACCTCACCGGCAAAACCGAAAGACACGGCTACGTCTTCGTTGATACTCTGAACAGGATTTTGTGCAGCCGCGCCAATTCCTGACGCGAGCCCTAGGAGCGCCCACAGCAGCGTCACGGTGTAAACGGCTTTTACGGTGCGCTTCACTAGCTTTAGTGTAATGGAAGTAGGTTCGCAGGTCTTCTGTTTGGGCAAATTTGCCAGAAACGAATATAAAAATAGCGGTAAGGCTCGAGCCCTACCGCTTGATGTTTGAGCCTGCTCATGCAGACGTTAAGGCGTGACCATCCCGCCGGTCACGGCGAGCGTTTCGCCGGTGACGTAGCTCGATTCGGCGCTCGCCAAAAACACATACGCCGAGGCGAGTTCGGCGGGTTGTCCGGGGCGACCTAGCGGCGTCTGCGCGCCGAACTCGGGGAGCGCTTCGGGTGGTTGCCCGCCGCTCGCTTGCAGCGGCGTCCAGACCGGGCCGGGCGCAACGACGTTGACGCGGATACCTTTGTCGCCCACTTGCTGCGCGAGCGCCTTGCTAAAGGTATTGATCGACGCTTTTGTCGTCGCGTAGTCGAGCAGCGTCGGCGACGGCTGATACGCCTGTACCGACGAGGTGTTGATAATCGAGCTGCCGGGGGGCAGGTGCGGCAACGCAGCTTTGCAAAGCCAAAAAAGCGAATACACATTTGTCTTGAAAGTCTCGTCGAACTGCTCGTTGCTCAGTTCTAAAATGCTCTCGACGGCCTGCTGTTTCCCGGCGTTGTTGACCAGGATGTCGAGGCCGCCGAGTTCGTCTACGGTGTGTTTGATAAGGTCGGTGCAGTACGCCTCGTCTTTGAGGTCGCCGGGTAGGGAAACCGCTTTTTGCCCCGCTTCCTCGACCAATTTAACAACTTCTTGAGCGTCCGATTCTTCGGACGGCAAATAAGAGAGCACGACGTCCGCACCTTCACGGGCGAAGGCGATGGCGACCGCCCGCCCGATGCCGCTGTCGGCCCCGGTCACAAGCGCTTTACGTCCGCTCAGGCGGCCCGTACCACGGTAGCTCGTTTCGCCGTGGTCGGGTTTGGGGTTCATCTCGCTGCTCAGGCCGGGTTCGGACTGCTGCTGTTCCGGGAAGGTCGGGCGCGGGTACTGTGTAGTCGGGTCTTGAAATTTATATTGGTCGTCAGGCATGTCGTCGCTCCTAGATCGGATAGTTTGAGGTTTGGACAAAGCTACTCACAGGCATTTGCACCCTTTTACGCGTCACTTTCACCCCCCGATAAATTCAATCGGCTCACGTGTTCGCCTGAGCCTCTTGCACGTCTATAGCACCATAAGCTCTAGCGGCAGACAGGGTTTGACACCTAAATCGGGCGGGCCGGTCTAACCTTTGTCTCGGCGGTCTTGTCTCGCTCACGGCAATCTGTTAGGCTCCCGTAGGCTTTACTAAAGGAGGTTTCCTACAATATGAACCCTATAAGCGTCGGGATCATCGGCGCAGGCAACGTCAGTAGTCAGTATCTAAACGCCGCCAAATTTTTTCAGGCGTTTCGGGTCGCGGCAATAGCCGACCTCGAGCTGCCCCGCGCCCAGGCCAGGGCCACGGAGTTCGGTATCGGCAAAGCCTTGAGCGTTGACCAGCTCTTGGCCGACCCCGATATCAAGCTCATTATCAACTTGACCGTCCCCAACGTGCACGCCGCCGTCAGCCAACAGATTTTAGCGGCGGGCAAAGCGGTCTACAGCGAAAAACCGCTCGGCACGGTGCGTGAAGACGCCAAACCCGTGTTAGACGCCGCCGAGCGTCAAGGTTTGCGTGTCGGCTGCGCTCCCGATACCTTTTTAGGTGCAGGTCTGCAAACAAGCCGCAAACTCATCGATGACGGCTGGATCGGTGAGCCGGTCGGCGCAACTGCGTTTATGCTGAGCCGTGGGATGGAGATGTGGCACCCCGACCCAACCTTTTTTTATATGCCGGGAGCCGGACCACTTTTTGACATCGGGCCGTACTACCTCACCGCGCTCGTCCACCTGTTGGGGCCGGTCCACAAGGTCGCCAGCACCGCCAAAACGACCTTTCAAGAACGTCTTGTGACGAGTCAACCCAACTTCGGGACGAAAATCCCCGTGACGACGCCGACACATATCAGCGCGCTGCTGAGTTTCGAGTCGGGCGCGGTCGGGACGCTGATGACCTCGTTCGACGTATGGGCGTCCGAGCTGCCCCGCATTGAAATTTACGGCACCGAAGGCACGCTTTCGGTACCCGACCCTAACACTTTCGGCGGGCCGGTACGGGTTAAACGCTCCGGCGCTTCGGAATGGACGACCCTGCCGCTGACCCACGGTTACACCGAAAACAGCCGGGGCTTGGGCGTCGCGGACATGGCGCAGGCGATGACGACCGGACGACCTCACCGGGCGAGCGGAGCGCTGGCCTACCACGTCCTCGATACGATGCAGAGTATTTTAGAAGCGGCCGAACAAGAACAGACGCTGACGCTTTCAAGCCGCGCCGAGCGTCCTGCTCCGTTACCACTCGGGCTTGTCGAAGGGATTTTAGATGAGTAATATTCAGGCCAAACTCGCCGTGCAGATGTACAGTTTGCGCGAACTCAGTACGCCGTTAGACGAAATTTTAGGTGAAGTTGCCACCGCAGGTTACGACGGCATCGAAACCGTCGGTACACAGGGCGTGAGCGCCGATGAACTCCGGGCACTGCTAGACAAGCACGGGTTGGTGGTGGCCTCGAGCCACGTCGCTCTAACCGACCTAGAAAGCGATTCCGAAGGCGTGATCGCTTTTAATAAAGCTGTCGGTAACGACACGATTATCGTCCCGTGGATCGACCCCAGCACGCGTTCAGACACCGCCGAAGGCTGGCAAGGTTTGGGGGCGCGCCTCGGAGAACTTGCGAAGATTCTGGAGCAGGACGAGATGAAGCTCCTGTACCACAACCACGACTTTGAAATGAAGCTGGTTGAGGGTAAACCGGCGCTCGAGTGGCTCGTCAAGGGTGCCGGGGAAGCTCTCGGACTAGAACTCGACCTCGCCTGGGTCGTACGCGGCGGTCAAGACCCGCTCGATTTGCTCGAGACCTTTAGTGGGCGCGTCGAACGCGTTCACGTCAAAGACCTTGCGCCCACCGGCGAAAACGAAGACGAAGACGGTTGGGCCGACGTGGGTTCGGGAACCCTCTCCTGGGACACCCTGCTCCCCGCCGCCACCACTGCCGGGGCCACCTGGTTTGTCGTCGAACACGACAACCCCAAAGACCCGGTGGGAAGCGTCCGCAATTCGGCGACGTACCTTAGAGGGGTGATGTAATGGACTACGACCTGCTCAAACGGCTTTCCGAAGCCGCCGGGGTGCCGGGCCGTGAAGAGGGTATCCGCGAGCTGATCAGCGCTGAATTAGAGGGCGTGGTAGACAGCTTGGAAACTGATACGATGGGCAACCTGATCGCCCACAAAAAAGCTGCAGGAAACAGCGGCGCAGATGGCGCGAAACGGGTGATGCTCGCCGCGCACATGGACGAGATCGGCTTTTATGTGCGGTTTATCGATGACGACGGCTTTTTACGCGTGCAAAACGTCGGCGGTTTCGATACCCGCAACCTTTTCGCGCGGCAGGTCACGGTTCACGCCAGCAGCGGCGAGCTTGTCGGGGTCATGAACCCCGGCGTCAAACCGGTTCACATCTCGAGCCCCGAAGAACGCGAAAAGGTGCCGAAGCTCCCCGAGTTTATCGTCGATACCGGCCTCCCCGCCGATACGGTCAAAGAAAAAGTCCGTCTCGGCGACCCGGTGACGTTGCGGCAACCGTTTATAGATATGGGCGAGGTCGTCACCGGTAAAGCGATGGACGACCGGGTGAACTGTTTTATCCTGGTCGAACTCTTAAAAGCGCTCGAAAATCCGGCGTGTGATGTGTACGCCGTTTTTAGCGTACAAGAAGAGGTCGGGCTGCGCGGGGCGCAGACGGCGGCCTTCGCCTTAGAACCCGACATCGGCATCGCGCTCGATACGACGTTAGCTGTCGACATTCCAGGGACCCCGAGCGAGCAGCGCGTGACGAAGCTTGGGGGCGGCGTCGCGCTCAAGGTGATGGATTCGTCGGCCATCAGCACCCGCTGGTTGTTGGACGAATTTATCGCGCTTGCCGAAGAGAAAAACGTGCCGTATCAGTTTGAACTGTTGCCTCTGGGCGGTACCGACGCGGGCGCGATGCAGCGTTCGCGCGGCGGCGTTGCCAGCCTCACCCTTTCTATCCCGTCGCGTTACGTCCATACCGTAACTGAAATGGTCGCCAAAAACGATGTCGAGGCGTCTTTGGCGTTGCTGACGCACTACCTGAGCTGAGCACACCCATACGTTCCGGCGGCGAAGCACCCAGACGCGAGTGTAAGGCAGTGCGCCAAATTGTGACTTCAGGTCATATCACGGCAACATCACGCTCACATCACGCTCCGTTTTGTACACTCACGGCAGTTCAACGAGAAGGGAGGGCCAACGATGAAAAACAAACCCACACCAAGCTCGAAGTTAATTGTGAGCATGATTAGAGGAAGAGGCTAGATTTTGCCCTCGAGACACCCCGTTCTAAAAGGCTCGAGTTTCCCCCAGGCTCGAGTCCTATCCACGAACGTAAAGTGAGGTGAAGTCGTATGAAACTTTTAGAAGCTATCAGAGGCCGCTAAATTCTCGGGATATGCCTATTTTAAGACTCGAGCTTTCTCCAAGCGGGTCTCGTCGCACTGATTCCGCTGCTGTTGCCCTTCGGTATCGTCTGGCTTTACGTGTTGGTGGCGCTTTCTAGTACCGTCCGGCAATTTTTTGAACCCGCCCACGACAGCGTGTTGCCCGATGTGGCCGATGACGCGGCGCTCGAGTCCGCCAACTCGTTTATGTCCATCAGTTCAACCGCTTCATCGGTACTCGGTTTTGCGGCGGCAGGTCTGCTGGCGTCGTCGCTGAGGCTGAACCTGGTCTTCTGGCTCGACGCGCTGACGTTCATCATTGGCGGGACGCTCCTGCTCGGCGTCGCCGTACCCCACCATGCTAGCGGTGACGAAGAGGGTGTCCGCACGGTGCTGGGCGATATCCGCTCCGGTCTGGCGCACCTGTTCGGGACGCCGCTCCTTCGCGCCATCTACGGCCTGAGCCTGATTATCTTTTTCGTTTTGGGAATGGGGAACGCCCTCTTTTTACCCTTCGTGCTATCAAAACTGCCCGGCGGGTCGGAGTTCGTTTTCGGTCTGCAAGAGGGCGCGATGTCGCTGGGGTTCGTACTCGGCAGCGTAGTGATGGCGAGCTTTGCCTCACGTATGAAAGAGCGCGGCTGGATTTCGCTCTGTTTGCTCGGGATGGGCGCGGCGTCGCTGGTTTACGCCTTAAACACGTCCGTACCATTGACGATCCTTTTAGCAGGACTTATCGGTGTATTTAACGCGCCTGCGGTTATCGCCATCAAAACAGTGTTTCAGCGCAAAACGCCGCCCAAGCTGCGGGGGCGGGTGTTGGGTGCGTCCTACGTGGGCGTCGATACCATGATGGTACTTGGGTTGCTCGTCGGGGGTCTCGGCGACATCGTGGGCATCCGCACGCTGCTGGCGGTGTCAGCCCTCCTGACGCTGCTGCTCGGGTTTGTGGCAGCAAATCTTTCCAGCCTCAAGACCAGCTCGGCCCCGGAAGGGGAACTCGAGGGGGCAGTGCCGACAGACTAAACCGTTTGCGTTTGGCTCAGCCCTTGGGGGTTGAGGCTCGAGCCCGGCTGACCTGCACTTTCTTTCAGAGCTATGGTATCGTGCGTCCAGCCCACCCCGTTGTACTGCCTCGTCGGTTCTTAAGTCACTACCGACGGAGTACGACGCTCGAGGACGCCCATGTCACAAACCACGCAGCCTTCTCCCTTCGCTGTTTTTAGAAACCGTTCGTTCGCGCTGATGTGGACCGGTCAGCTCGTCTCGACCATCGGGGACGCGCTGACCGCGCTGACTGCCGGAATCCTCGTTTACCGGCTGACCGGTTCAGCGCTTTCGGTCGGGCTGATGCTGATGGCGACCTCGCTGCCGAGTTTGATCTTCGGACTTTTCGGCGGGGTGATCGCCGACCGTTACGACCGCAAACGCATCTTGGTGCTGAGCTGCTTTGTGCAGGCCGGGTTTGTCGCGCTGATTCCGCTGCTGATCCCTTTCGGGCTCGTCTGGCTCTACCTGCTGGTGGGGTTCTCGAGCTGTGCCCGGCAGTTTTACTCACCTGCTTATGAGAGCGTCTTACCCGAACTCGCCACCGACGAAGAACTCGCCGCCGCCAACGCCTTGATGTCGATCAGTACGGTGGGTTCGACCGCCGTCGGTTACGCCGCTGCCGGGCTGTTGGCCGCACAGTTTGAACTCGGCTGGATATTTTTGCTCGACGCCCTGACGTTCATCTTCGCCGGGGTTTGCCTGCTGGGCATTACCGTAAAAAAGTTGGGCAACACCGAAGAGACCAACCTGGCGATGGTCGTAAGAAATATGCGTAAGGGCCTAGGCTACCTCTTTAGTCACCGGGTTTTGCGGGCGGTGCTTACGATAGGTTTGGGGATCGGTTTCGCCTCGGGCGTTCTCAACACGCTGACCTTGCCCTTTACCATCACCGTTTTAGACGCGTCCGAAACAGTTTTCGGCGTCCAAGAAGCGCTGACCTCGGTCGGCTTCGTGCTCGGCAGTTTTATGATGGCGAGTTTCGGCAACCGGTTGTCCGAACGAAACTGGATGGGGCTGAGCATTACGAGCCTCGGACTCGCGGCGCTCCTCTACACCTTTACGAATACGGTTACGTTAGCCGTGCTGTTTTTCGCGGTGGTCGGCTTTTTTAACGCTCCGGCGATTATCGCGATTCGGCTCCTCTTTCAGCGCAAAACCCCGGCTGAGTTGCGGGGCCGGGTGATCGGCGCGTATTTCGTCGGGATCGAAGGCTCGCTCGTTGTGGGGATGGGCGTCGGCGGCTTGGCCGATGTGTTCGGTATCCGGGTAATCCTCGCTTTCGCAGCGCTTTTAACGCTTCTGATGGGCCTGTTGGCGGCGCTCTTGCCCGGTCTCCGCAGTGAGAAGGAGAGTGAAGGAGGCAGGGAAGCGGACGCTACCGCTGCGCTCGAGCCTGAAGGCTAGCGCAACTTGAGAGATTCTTGCTATCTCGGCCTCTAGGCGCGGTGCTACACTCCTGAAGTGACGCAGATGCGGGTAGAACGGCTACAGGTACGGTTGTGATCGTCGGGCTGATCAGCGACGTTCACGCCAACGTGCTGGCACTCGAGGCCGTACTGGGCGAATTAAAACGCGGTGGGGCGCAGCGCAGAGCGTGATCTGCCTGGGCGACCTCGTCGGCTACGGGCCGTCGCCGAACGAGACGCTCGAGCTGTTACAGCAAGAGGGCGTGCTCTGCATCCTCGGCGCAGCCGACGAGCAGGTCGCCTTCGACTTCGCCCGCAGCGACAAACCGCGCGCCGGTGTCGCCGACGAAATTCTCGACTGGACGCGTTCGGTCATCGACCCGCAACACGTGAGCTTTTTACGCTCTCTCCCGACGCAGCGCCGCCTCAGCACACCGCAAGGGCGTCTCCGCGCCCTTCACGGCACGCTCGACGTACCCGCTAGGATCAGCCTCGGCGGTTCGAACGAAGTGCTCAGCCAACTTTTAGAAGCGCAGCGCTGCAAAGTTCTAGCCGTCGGCAACTCGCACGTTCCGTTTTACCGGCAGCTCGGCGGCGGCTGGCTCGTCAATCCTGGCTCGGTCGGCCTGTCGCTCAACGGCGAACCGGGCGCGGATTACGCGCTGCTGAGCTTTTCCGAGGCGGGGCTCAGCGTCACGATGGATAAAGTCGAGTACGATTTCGCCGCTGTCGTGTTCGACATCATCGCGTGGGGGCTGCCCCAAACGGTCGCCGAGGCGGTGCAACGGGGACGGATGCCGGACAAGGTTTAGGGCACGCTCAGCGCCAGCGCGAGCGCCTCACCGCCGCCGATACAGATTGACGCCAGCCCGCGTTTTTTACTCTTCTTTTCACCATGTTGCCTTAGCGCGTGCAGCAGCGTGACGACGAGCCGCGCCCCCGACGCGCCGATGGGATGGCCGAGCGCCACCGCGCCGCCGTGAACATTGACCTTTTCAGGGTCTAAGCCCAACTCTGTAATAGCGGCGAGCGTAACGACAGCGAAAGCTTCGTTGATTTCAAAGAGGTCGTAGTCTTCCGTCCCGGTACCGAGTTTGGTAAAAAGCTTCTCCACCGCTCCGACCGGCGCGACGGTGAACCACTCGGGTTCGGTCGCAAAACCGCTGTAGCCCTCGATTTCGGCGAGGACGGGTAAGCCCCTCGCTGCCGCCGTCTCCGCCGAACACACCACCACGGCTGCCGCCCCGTCGTTGATGCTCGAGGCGTTCGCCGCCGTCACTGTCCCGTCCGTTTCAAACGCAGGCCGTAAACTCGGCACCCGCGCAAAATCGACCCGTCCCGGTTCTTCGTCTTCGGACACGGTCACGTTACCTTTGCGGCTCGGTACGGTGACGGGCGCGATTTCATCGGCAAAAAAGCCGTTCTTTGTCGCTTCTTGCGCCCGTCTATATGAACGCTCGGCGAAGGCGTCTTGTGTTTCACGAGAGAAGTTGTAACGCGAGGCGCACAGTTCGGCGCAGCTGCCCATCGCCCTATCGCTATACACATCTTGAAGGCCGTCGTAAATCATGTGGTCAACGAGCTCTTTGTTGCCGAAGCGCAAGCCGCCCCTAGCACCCGGCACCAGATAAGGCGCGTTACTCATCGACTCCATTCCGCCCGCGACCACGATGTCGGCGTCTCCTAACGCGACGGTGCGAGCGGCTTGGATGACAGCCTCGAGCCCACTGCCACAAACTTTACTCACCGTCACTGCCGGAACGCTGTCGGGTAGTCCGGCGTAACGCACCACCTGCCGCGCCGGAGCCTGCCCCATCCCTGCCGGGAGTACATTGCCCATATAAACCTGCTGCACCTCGTTCCCCGTGAGGTTGGCCCGCGAGACCGCCGCCCGCACCGCCACTGCGCCGAGTTCAGAAGCTTTGAGCGGCGCGAGCGCCCCCTGAAAACTCCCAAACGGGGTTCGCGCCGCGCCGACGATAACGACCTTCACAGCCACCCCTTTAGCTTTACGCTGCTCGAGTTCATACCATAAAGCATACGCGAACACAGGGGAGCAAGTAAGTACCGAGCAACGAGTAAGGGCTTGAACCTTACCGTCTCTACTCGTGGTTGTCTCCTCTTACCGACGCGATGAGGTCTTGCTTGAGCTGCCAGAGCTTATCTGACAGCGAGACGTGATAGATGTGCGGATTGACCAGACGGCGTACCCCGGTATTGAGCGCGTCGACGTCGTAAATACGTTGTTCACGCATCGCGGCGATGTCGGGTAGGTCGTAGACCAAGCGCCCTTCGTCCAAGATGGTCGTAAGCAGCGGTTCAACGCGCGTCACGTTGCGCGCGCTCAGCATTCGCGTTTTCGCCGGGTCGGACGGGTGATGCAGACGCAAGGGCTCCCCTGCTTTGGGCGTTTCGTCCGGCAGCGTCAGCAAGTCGGCGGTCGCGTGATTGCGGGCGTCATATACGCGCCACGCCCGTTTACCGCCGGGATTCGGCACCTTGTCGCGTGAGTCTGAAAGTTTGATCGCCGGTTGCCACTGCCCGCCCTTGTCAATCGCGACGAGCTTGTACACGCCGCCCAAGGCTGTATCGCCCTCGGAAGTGATGAGGCGCGTTCCGACGCCGTAGGTCAGGCGGTGGATGAGCACGTCGGGGTCCAGCCCATACGCGGGCGCTTCTTGCGTAATCTGCGTCAGAATTTGCCAGATCACGAGTTCGTCCAGGTTGCTGCTCAGGGTAATCGAGGTGTCCGGAAAACCCGCGTCGTCGAGCATCTTCGCGGCTTGAATGCTCAGGTACGCCAAGTCGCCCGAGTCGAGGCGAATCCCGACCGGCTCGTGCCCTTTACGGCGCAGCTCTTCAAAGACCGTAATCGCGTGCGGCACCCCGCTGTGAAGGGTATCGACGGTATCGACCAAGAGCAAGCATTCGTCCGGGTAGGTCTCGGCGTAGGCGCGAAACGCCGCCAACTCACCGAGGCCGAGCGCGATAAACGCCTGCACCATCGAGTGCGCGTGTGTGCCTTTAGGCGGAAAGCCCAGCACGTGTGAAATCCCGGTATTCGAGGTAAAGTCCGCGCCACCGATGAGCGCGGCCCGCGTTCCGGCGTTGGCCCCACGGTCGTGAGCGCGGCGCACCCCGAACTCGAGAACCATCCCGCCCCGCGCACTCTCTTTGATCCGCGCCGCTTTCGTGGCAATCAGCGTCTGATAGTTGAGTTGCGCCAACAGCGCGGTTTCTAAAATCTGCGCCATAATCAGCGGGCCTTCAACCACAGTCAGCGGCACACCCGGATGCACCACCCGCCCTTCGGGAATCGCCCGGAGCGTCAAGGACTCGAAGGTGCCGTGCGTTTTAAGCCAGTCTAAAAAATCGTCGCCGAACAGCCGCTCGCCGGTGCGCCCCGTAAAACTTTTTAAGACAGCGAGGTCATCGTCGTTGACCCGCGCCGCTTCCATCCAGTCGAGCAGCCAGCCAAGTCCTGCGTTGATACAGTACCCAGCCTGATGATCGCCGTAGTTAGGGTACGCACGAAAAAAATGGTCGAACTGCGCGCGGGTCTCCCCCATGCCAGCCCGAAAGTAAAGCTGCGCCATCGTCAGCTGGTACAAGTCGGTAAATAAAAAGCCTTCGGCGAGACGTTGTTCTGAGGCGTTCATAAATGCAAGCATGGCATACCGGGCGGCTTGACGAGCACCTCTACAGCGCACCGGATTTTAGAGTTTCGCATTTGCGGCAAATGCTGAAGCTGCAATCAGTGCTCTGAGGTAAAAGACCAACGCACACATAAGCTTCGTGGGACCCGAGCGTTTCAGCAGCAAAACTCGAAGATGCTCACGCTTTACTCAAACGGACACATCCGAATCCTTTACGGCTCCCGCGCTAAAGCGCAAGTCAGACAAGGTTGTAGTGTGAAATGACGGCTTTTGCAGATTCTATCGGGGTCAAGCCAGTATCTAGCTCGAGGCTGTCCCGGCCTCTAATCGGTTGGTCTAAATCGTTCAGCTTCTGCAAATAAGCACGAAGTTCTTCAACCGTATGCATCTTGCCAGCTTCTGCCCGGCTAGCGTTTGTCACCCGCTGCTCAGTTACAGCTTTAGCAGCGAACAAGCGCACAAGACAAACTTCGCCACCCGCTTTTTCTATAGTTTTGAAGTAGCTCTCTGAAACATGTTTGCGAGAGGGTGAGTAGACGAAAGAAAAGATGAGACTGACGTCAGCCCGAGCAGCTTCGTCTACTATAATTCGTCTGACTTCAGGCAAGACACGCTTGTAAGAGTCGCTACCCCACTCGAAAATAGGGCTGACTGCGTTCATTGTCAGATGGCCATAAAAAAGCTTAAAACCCGTCAGTTTTGAAAGTTCTTGTGCGACGGTTAGTTTACCTACAGCACGAGGGCCGTAGAAAGCTAAAAATTTCATAAGGCCGAAATTTTACCTCGAGCTGCCAAGCTCGCGCAGCCAAACCTTTCACCGCCTCTGACTTACGCAGTTTTCCCGCCTAAATTACGCATCACAACACGGACTTCCGAGACAGGAATACGGCCGTAACTTGCGACCTCGAGGGTTAAATTTAGTCGCATTTTCCAGAGGAGTGACGTATCGAGGAGGTCGTGCCAACGGCCTAAAGCCAAGTTAAGCGCAGGTGTATCCATGCTGGCACACTCGGCTTCCAAGGCTTGCCAGCCCGCATTACCCCAATCGATAAGGCCCACGAAATTACCTTCGTCAACCATGATGTTGTCGGCGTAGGCGTCGCCGTGAATAAAGCGGGGGGATTTTACGGGGTGGGGTTCAGTGAGGAGGGCGCTGAGTTGTTCTTGTTCATCGTCAGTCCAGTGGGCGAGTTCTCGGGTCTTCTCAATCAGGCTTACGTCTCCCGTCCAGGCGTCAACACGGTTTTTCAGAGGCTCGAGCGGATTTTCGTGTAACAGCTCGAGCGTATTCAGTAGGTCTACCCAAATATGAGGGGAACAGGTTTCAGGATTTTGCAGTGATTTGCCGGGCAAGCGTTCCCAAATGCTATAGGTCGCGCCCCAAGCAACAGGTTTTGCTGTTCTTAAGCCTAAGGAAAATGCCCTTAGCCCCAGCTCTACTTCACGCGTATGGTTGATATCGTTCACAAGCTCGGGGCGCACGACTCTCAGCACGAAATCGTCGGTTAGGTAGACGAGATTTGCGCTTTGCTTTTTTACTGCCATTAGCTTTGAAGCAGTGAGCTTATGTTGACTAAAGTAGTCGCTCGGTGTCAATTCATACTCCTAAAAAAGCTTCCCTATGAGGTGTAGCGGTTTCATAAATACTGAGCCGGAAGCTCGCAGATACCATCTTAAAACGTGCGTGCTAGTCGATACTCCGTGTACTGAGGTTAGCTCAAGCCAGATAATACCTGCTATATTTGTCCGACAGGCTTCTCGTTAGAAGTATTAAGCTGTAGTTTACGGTGCAAATAAGCGTTGTTCAAATCAGACCCCTGCGGATCATTTACCAAACTTGTAAAAACGGTGCGCCCGAAGTACTCGAGTCTCTCAGTTCTTTCGCGCTGCGTTATACTCGAGCGCTGTGACTAAGGGCTTTGACTATCTTATCGTAGGAGCCGGGTTCGCGGGCAGCGTCCTCGCCGAACGCCTCGCCAATACCCGAAACGCCCGTGTGCTGGTTGTCGATAAACGCCCGCACATCGGCGGTAACGCTTACGACTACTACAACGATGACGGGATTTTGGTTCACCGCTACGGGCCGCATATCTTTCACACCAATTCGCGCAAAGTTTTTGAGTATTTATCTCATTTTACCGCGTGGCGGCCTTACGAGCACCGCGTCCGGGCGCAGGTAGACGGGCAGCTCGTCCCGATCCCTATCAATCTAGATACGGTCAATCAGCTTTACGGGCTGAGCTTGAACAGTTTTGAGTTGGAGCGTTTTTTCGCCGAGCGCGCCGAGCCGGTCGCCGAAATCCGCACCTCTGAAGATGTCGTGGTATCTAAAGTAGGCCGCGAGCTGTACGAGAAGTTCTTTCGTGGCTATACCCGCAAACAGTGGGATTTAGACCCCAGCGAACTCGACGCCTCGGTGACGGCCAGAGTTCCGACCCGCACCAACCGCGACGACCGCTACTTTACCGATACTTATCAGATGATGCCCAAATACGGTTACACCGCGCTGTTTAGCAAGCTGCTGGCGCACCCTGACATCAAGCTGCTGCTGCAGACCGACTACCGCGAAGTTTTAGGAATGATCCCGCACAAGCACCTGATTTTTACCGGCCCTATCGACCTGTTTTTCGACTATCAGCTGGGGAAGCTGCCCTACCGCTCGCTCAAGTTTCACTTTGAAACGTTCGACCGAGAGACGGTGCAGCGCGTCGGTACGGTCAATTTTCCCAACGACACGCCCTACACCCGCGTCACCGAGGTCAAACACTTGACCGGGCAGCGGCACGCGAAAAGCGTCTTGACCTATGAAGAGCCGCAAGCCGAGGGCGATCCTTACTACCCTATCCCGCGCCCTGAAAACGCGGCGCTCTACGCGCAGTACAATCAGTTAGCCGCCGAGCGCCGGGACGTTACCTTTGTCGGGCGCTTGGCAAACTATCGGTACTACAACATGGATCAGGTCGTCGCGCAGGCGCTTAAAGCGTTCGAGACACTTCCAGATGTTTAGCTCAATGTTTAGAAGGATGCTGTTTAGAAGGATACTGTTCAGAAAGATGCTGCTTAGAAAGATGCCTGGGCGGATATTGAACCGAATATTTGGTTTTCGAACGCTAAACTGGGTTGACTGTGCGGCTTGCTAAACCGCTCCTACTCTCGCTCGTCTTCGGCGTTTTGGGCCTCGGCGCAGCGCTCTTGTTCGGTAAACCCGCCGACTTAAAAACTATTTTTACGCTCTCGAGCGCCGCTCTTCTCTGGAGTACCCTCTTGTTAGGGTTATCGTTTGTCTGCGGCGGTTTGCGAATTCAGCTGCTCGCTCGGACGCTCACCTATAACCTGCAGCTCCTGAGCGCGATCCGTTCTCATATTCTAGGCGCGTTCAGCGCCGCCGTGACCCCGAGTGGTAGCGGTAACGCCCTGGCGATTGCACTGATGCTCCGGCGCGACGGGTTGACGCAGGCCCACGCGTGGTCGGTCGCGCTCTATACGAGCGTCATCGACCTGCTTTTTTACGCCTGGTTCGCGCCTGCGTCACTCTTGACGCTCTATTTGAGTCGGCGTCTGCCGGGAGGGAGTTGGCTGTTAGCAGGTGGACTTTTAGCGAGCGCCCTTTTTTTAGGGCTCTGGTACTTGCTGGTTTTTCATCTCGCAGTCGTGCCGCCGCTGGTACACCGGGTGTTTAGTTGGCGACCCCTCGAGCGTTTTAAGGCCCGCGCCGAGAGTTTTACAGACGGACTGACCGCGACTGTGGCTAGACTTTCAGGCGCGACGCGCTTGCAACACGCCCTACTGCAACTTCTCTCGGTCGGGGTTCACGTGGGCGTCTTCGCTATCTTTCTGGTGGTTGCCGCCGACCTAGAGCTCAACCTTCCGGCACTCCCGACCTTAGCGGTGCTCTTTTTGGTTTTTGCCGCTTCGCACGTCGTCCCGACCCCCGGCGGCAGCGGCTTTTTCGAACTCTCGCTGCCGCTCCTGCTCAGCCCCGGCAACCCCGCCGCCGCCGCGCCCGCTGTGATCGTCTGGCGGCTGATCGCGTTTTATTCGTCGTTTTTGCTGGGGCCACCCCTCGGCGGCGCAGCCTTAGCCAAACGTTTGGGGCCACAAGCGCCTGACGGCGTAGAATCCGAGAGCGCACCTGAAGGTGCCGTAAAGATAGATAAAGGTGACTAGCTCGAGCCTTCTCCCAGCTTATAAGCAGTACTCTGCCTTCTTAATTCCTACTTTCTGCTTTTTACGCCTCAGCGCTCACGAAACAACCCGCCCATCTTTATAAAATCCCGCGTACCATAGAACCCGCCGCAGCGTCCTATAGCTCAGAAGCGTCGAGAGCGTCGTGCCGTGAAACGCCCCGACCGCCCGCCGCATCGCGGGTTTGGAGAGCGGACGGCGCGGGGTGACGCGGCGGTAGCGGTGCGCCTCGTTAAGCGCCCGAAAGTAGCTCTTAAGCGGCCCCCGTCCGAGCGTGGCCAAGAGCACGAAACCCGTGACCAGGCGGCCGAAAAAGATGTCGTAGTAACGCCAGCCGTGAAAGTAGCGCCACGCGGTCTGTAGGTCGTTGCGAAGGCCGTAAAAAACGTGCGCTTGACTAAAGCCCGATTGACGGCTCGGCATCTTGTGAAAGACGCGGGCGTCAGGGACAAACTCGATGTCGAACCCGTGCAAAAAGACCTCGGCGGCGACGGGCGCTTCGTTGGCGTAGAGAAAAAATCCGGTGGGGTAGCCGCCGATCTGTTGCAGCAAGGCGGTGCGAATTAAAAACCCGCAGCCTAAAAAGCAAAACCACGGTTGCGGCGCGTGACCGGGGTGAAGCGGCAGATAGGCCAAATCCCAGCGTTTGTGACTTTTAGGCTCGAGGATATCGCACGTTACCAGCCCCAGCTTGGGCTTCTCTTCAAAGCGCGCCACGGCCCGCTCAATCGTACCCGGTTCGGGCCACGAATCGTCGTCTAAAACCAGTACATACTTACCCGTCGCCGCCCCGAACGCCGTGTTGAGCGCGTCAATCCCGATATTTTGCGGGTGGGTAAAGAGCTGCACTTCGGGGAAGTCACGGGCTAACAGTTCGGGTGTCCCGTCCCCCGAGGCGTTGTCGGCGACGAGCAGCTCGAGCCGCCCGTAGGGGTCGTGTTGCAAGAGCCGGAGCGTGTGAACGAGGTCGGTTTTGCGGTTGTATGACAAGATGCAGACGCTGACGAGCGGACGGGTCATAAAGACGTTGTAACACGCCGCCGAGAACGGTGGGGCACGTTGCTACGCAGAAGTCTTTGGAAAGGGTTTTAGGCCGTCCGCACAACCTGGAACCGTAGACAAAAAATATGGCGTTGACCAGACGCCTGCGTGAACTCGAGAGGCGTTCGAGACTGATAAGGTCGGCGTCCGTCAGACTTTTGTGCTTATCACCAGAATGCTGGCAGCGACCTGTTAAACTTGTGCGGATATGCCTGTACTGCTACGCCTCGCGCGCCGAAACCTGTTCCGTTATAAAAGCCGCACCTTCGCCACCGTTTTAGGTGTCGCGCTCGGTATCGCCGCCGTTTTAGCGACGCTGTCGATTGGCGATAACGTCGAGGCGAACGTGACGAGTGCGCTCGAGGCTGCCGCCGGAAAAGCCGACCTGCTCGTGACCCCCGGCGCAGAGGGACGCTCGGTTTTTACCATCGACGACGTTTTGACGGATGTTCAGCAAACGCCTGGTGTCCGGAGTGTTTACCCGGTTTTGAGTACCCGCGCCGAACCGGTTCGCGACATCGGTGACGTCAGCGATTCGGTGATTCCCGGCGTCGATTCGGGGTTTCAGCTTTCAGGCCGCGTGACAAGCGTTCCCGCCGATTTGCCTAGTGGCTTGGCTGCAGGTGAGTGGCCCCAGGCAGGCTCTAACGGCGTCGCCCTCGCCGAAGGTTTTGCCCATAGCCGGGGTTTTAAGGTCGGCGATGAGGTCATTTTTGCCGCGCCCTTCGGCGACCTGCCGCTCAAAGTCACCGGGCTGCTAGACGACGGCCTCGGTTACGCCACCACCAACGGCGGGCGGGTCGGCATTGCTGCCCTCGCAGATTTGCAAGACGCCCTCAGGCTGGACGGGCGGGCGTCGTTTTTAGAGGTTTTGACCGAGCAGGGCCGGAGCCAAGGGGTGCAGACCGCGCTGCAAAACAAACTAAGCGAAGACTTTACCGTTACCTTGCCCGCAGGTAGCGGCAATCTGGCGACCGGCGTCGTCGATACGCTCGAGTCGGGGCTGCAGATTTTAGCCGCCACGCTGATCGCGCTCGGCGGCTTTATGGCGTACAACACCTTCGCCGCGAGCGTGTTAGAGCGGCAGCGCGAGTTCGCGCTCCTCAGAACGGTCTGCCTGACGCGGGGTCAGGTGCAGTGGTTGGCACTCCTCGAGGCGCTGCTCGTGAGCGTTTTGGGGATCGTTTTCGGTCTGCTTTTAGGGGTCGGTTTGTCGGCAGCGATCACCTATTTGAACGCCCTTGCCCTCGGCTTTGAATTTCGGACGCTGGTCGTACCGGTGCGGAGCGTGCTCCTCGCCTCTTTCGTCGGGGTCGTGATCTCCTTACTCGCCGGGTACTTACCCGCCCGGAGCGCCTCGCGTACGCACCCGCTGGCTGCCGCGCGCGCCGTCAGTGACCCCTCGGTACGGGCCGCGCCGCTGTGGGGTTTTTTGCTCCTCGCCGCCGGGGTGGTCGCTTCGCTCGCGCCGTGGCAGGGGTTTACAGCGCTCTTCGGCGCGGCGCTCGCGATGGGCTTGCTCTTTACCGGCTTCAGCCTTGCGACCCCGACCTTGCTCAAACCCACCCTCAGGCTGCTAGGTCCGATTTTAGAACGCATGTTTGGCCTTGCCGGACGGCTCGGCTCGAGCTTTTCGCTGCGTAACGCCACCCGGAACGGCGTCGCCGTCGGCGCGGTCGTCGTCGGGATGGGCCTGACCATCGGTGTCGGCGCGATGGTCGCGGGTATCAACCGTTCGATCTCGAGCTGGGTCGATACGACCGTCGTCGGCGACCTGTTCGTCACCGCGCCGGTCAGTTTTCCCGCAGACTTTGCCGCACAGATTAAAGCAAAGGTTCCCGAAATCGCCGAGGTCAGTGGGGTCGGGCTCCGCATCGTACGGTTTACCCCCGAGAGTGTGCCCAGTGGCCGCAGTGTCGCGCTGATCCTCGTCGATCCGGAGCGGTTTAACCCCGAAACCGGGTTCGGGCGTTTTCAGTTCGTCCCCGGTCAGGGCGACGCCGAAGACGCCTACGCGACCCTCAAAGCCGGGGGCGAGGTACTCGCGGCCAACACCATCCGTGACCGTTTCGACGTGTCAAAAGGCGACACTGCGACGCTCCGCACCTCAGACGGGTATAGAGATTTTGAGGTCGGCGGCGTCGTCGTCGATTTTACCGGCGGCGGCGAGATGTTTGTCGGTAGCTTGGGAGACGCCGGGCTGTTTGGTGGCGGCTCCCCCGACCTGTTTGTCATGACGGTGCCGCCCGGCGGCGACGCGGCGGCAGCGAAAGACGCGCTCGTTGGGGCGTTTCCCAAGCTCTACCTCGATATAACGCTCAACCAGAACTACCGCGCCCGCATCTTGGAACTGACGCAGCAGACTTTTACGACCACGAACGGGCTTTTGCTGCTCGCTATCTTTATCGCTGCGCTCGGTGTGGCCAATACGCTCGGGATGAACCTCTCGAGCCGCCAACACGAGGTCGCGGTGCTCCGCACCTTGGGCTTAACCAGGCGCGGGGTCAGACGCCTCGTCACCTCTGAAGGGATCGTCGTGGTCGCGCTCGGCACGGTGCTCGGGGTCCTGACCGGTTTGCTGCTGTCGCAAGTGATTACCACCGGGGCGAGCGCCTTGACGGGCTACCGCATCACCCCGATCTATCCGTGGCGGCTGATCGTCGTCGCCCTGATTTCGTCGCCGCTGGTCGGGCTCTTGGCCTCACTCGTCCCGGCGCGGCGCGCGGCCCGGATGTCGCCTGTCACCGCCCTAGGCGGCGAGTAATGGAGAAACCCTTGGAAACGACTAGCGAAACTACCGCCGTAAGACGCCGCGACCCGGCAACAACGCATGAGCACGTACCGACGCCCCAAAACGCAAGTGGGGCGGTTGAGGTTTCCAGTCAAGCGCCACCCGCCGTCGTCGCCAGGGGTTTGAGCAAACGCTACCGCTTGGGCGGTGAAGTCGTTGACGCGCTCGTGGGGCTCGAGCTGAGCGTCCCCCGAGGTCAATTTATCGCCGTGATGGGGCCTTCGGGAAGCGGTAAATCGACGCTTCTGCACCTTTTAGGACTCTTGGACAGCGCCGACGCAGGCACTGTCGAAATTGCCGGACAAGCGACCGGCAAACTTTCTGATGATGAAATGACCGCGCTCCGGCGCGACAAACTGGGTTTCGTGTTTCAAGGTTTCGAACTGATCCCCAACCTGAGCGCTCAGGAAAACATCCTCTTGCCCGCCGAGGTCGCGGGCCGCCGCGCCGCCGCGCAGAAGACCCTTAAGCGCCTCGCTGCTGCGCTGGGGATCGAAAGCCGTTTGTCGCACCGCCCTGCCCAGCTGTCAGGGGGGCAGCAGCAGCGCGTGGCGTTGGCGCGGGCGCTGATCAACGATCCGGTCGTCATCTTGGCCGACGAACCAACCGGCAACCTCGACTCGCGCACCGGTGAAGAGGTGTTAGAGCTGTTTCAGCGCGGCGTCCGGGATGAGGGTTGGACGGTTGTGATGGTGACGCACGATCCCAAAGCGGCCCTTTACGCCGACCGCATCGTTTTTTTACGCGACGGTCAGCTCGTCGGGGAGACCTTGACCGGCAGCGCCGGAGCAAGAGAAACGATCGAGAAGTTCGTCGGCGTATGATACGCTGCTGACAGTTCGTTGACACAACCCCGCAGAATCCAGCCGCCGCCCGACCGTGCTCGCCGCCGTTCGTGCGGGTTTTGAGGAGCTATGTACGCCTTACTACCTTCCCCTCTGCTCAGCCTTTACTTTTTAGAGGCGAAACGAACCGACCTTGGGCGACGCGCCCGTGCTTAAACGGCTCGGACGGCTGAGCACCCGCTACCCGCGCCGAGTCCTGGCGTTTTGGGGTCTGCTCCTCTTGGCTGCGCTGCCACTCGCCGGACGCGCCGAAGAGGTGCTCACCACCGATTCGGGCGTCGCGCCTAACAGCGAAGCGCAGGAGGTCAGGCGCACCATCTTACGCGAGTTTCCGGGCAACAACAACTTTCAGGTCGTCGTCGTCGCCAAGACTGTTGCTGGCGCTATCTCTGGAACCCGGGCCGAAACGGACGCCGCCGCACAGACAAAAAGCGCGCGGAGCTTTGCCGCGCTGCTTGCAAAGCTCCGCACCTTGCCTGCTGTTGCGAGCGTAATCGACAACGCTTCGGGGAGCCCGTTGCCGCTTCCCGAACTGTCGCAGAGCGCTCAGAGCGCGGCGCTCGTAACCCTGTCGGGCCGTAACAAAGCCGACGTCGAGCGGGCGACGGAGGCCATTCGCACCCTGCTCGCCAAATACGAGACGCCGAGCCTCGAGCTGCTCCTAACCGGGAGTATCCCGGTCGAGCAGGAGATCAACGCGATCAGCGCCCAAGACTCGTTTCGCGCCGAACTGTTCGGCTTGCCCCTCAGCCTGCTCGTATTGACCATGGCGTTCGGCGCGCTTGCCGCCGCCGCCCTGCCGCTGTTGGTCGCGGTCTTGTCGGTGACGCTCTCTCTCGCGGTGCTCTTTTTGCTCGGACAAGTACTTACCTTTGCGACCTTTGCCCAGATCGTGATTACCATGCTGGGGCTCGCGACCGGTATCGACTACGCGCTTTTAATGGTCAACCGGTTTCGCGAAGAGCTGCCCCGCTGCGAGAACCCGGCGCGGGCCGCGCAGACGACTGTCGAAACGGCGGGTAGAGCCGTAACCTTCAGCGGCTTTACCGTGCTGATCGCCCTTACCGCGCTCCTCGTCCCGCCGCTGGCGTTTGTGCAGTCGATGGGGATTGCCAGCGTGATCGTCATGAGTTTTAGCGTTTTGGTCTCGCTGACCGCGCTGCCTGCGGCGCTGACCCTCCTCGGTAAACGCGTCAACCGGTTTAGCTTGTCGCGAGTTGCGCCGGGCAAACGTAGCCGCAGTTTTTGGCAGGCGCGGGCGCGCTCGGTGACCGAGCGGCCGCTCTTGTGGACGATCGTCGGAACGCTCGTCCTGCTGTTGTTGGCGCTCCCGCTGGCGGGGATGCAGGTCGCCTTTTCGGGCGTGCGCGGCCTGACGCAACAAACCACCACGCGGCAGGCGCAAGAGGCGTTAGAAGAACTTGGACTCGGCAGCTTGCTCCGTTCTTACGACGTGCTGCTTGACTTCGGCGAACGCGGTTTTTACCACCCTACTTCGGTAAGGGAGGTCTCGAGCTTTTCTCGCGGAGCAGCGCGTTTGGGCGGTGTAGCCCAAACCCTGACCCCGACCACAGCCGGGAGCTTGCCGCCGCTCTTCGTCAGCTCCTACTACGCCACTCCGGAAACCGCTCGAGCGAGCCCCTTGGCGGCGCTCGCGCAGGCAACCGTCAGCCGGGGGGGTCGTTACGCGCTGCTACGGGTTTTTCCGGACGCCGACCTCACCCCCGCAGCGGCGGCGCGCCTCGAGGCCAACTTGCGCGACCTCGCCCAAACCGAAGGGGTGTCGGCCAGGGTCGGCGGGAGTCCGGTGATCGAACGCGAATGGGCCGGGGTGCTCTACCGTTCGTTTCCGCTGGCTGTCGGCCTGGTCTACTTAGCCACCTTCGTCTTGCTGGGTCTCGCGTTTCGCTCGATTTTAATTCCGCTTAAAAGCATTTTGCTTAATACTCTGACAGTTGGCGCAGCGTTCGGCGTCATTACACTCGTGTTTCAGCGCGGTTGGGGCGCGGGGCTGTTAGGGCTTCCCGGCGGGCTCGGTTTTGTCGAGACGAGCGTCCCGATCTTTATCTTCGCGATTGTTTTCGGCCTCAGTATGGACTATGAGGTTTTTTTGGTCTCGCGCGTGGTCGAACATCACGAACAGGGCGCGTCCGACCGTGACGCAGTCGTCGCCGCCGTCGGCGCGACCGGCGGGGTGATTACCAGCGCCGCGCTGATTATGGGCGTTGTTTTCGCCGTCTTTATGTTTTCGCACGTGGTTCTGATCAAAACCCTTTCGCTCGGGCTGACGGTCGCCATTTTGCTCGACGCGACGCTTGTAAGGCTCGTGTTGGTACCTTCTTTTATGATGCTCCTCGGACGCTGGAACTGGTGGCTACCGCGTCCGGTTGCGGCGCTTAGCAAACGGATCAAGCTGGGGTACGACGACCGAGGTACGCTCCCGGACACACCGGGGACGCCTAGAGAACCTGCTGCAAGTTTTCGGGAGCAGTCGGTTGAGTCGAGTGAGGGAAGATAACACGGTAGCAGATAGCATCCGGTTTGTTACGCCAGCTGAGCTTTATCAACGAGCACGCCCGTGCCAGAGGGTACTCGTAACGATCCTTTATGGCTTTACCAGAGGGTAGCGCCACCTCCACTTTCGGCCCTTGGGGTACGTTGTTTTTCTCGAACGGCTTTTTGTCCTACCTTTGTGTTACCACGGTTTCCCTGCCACACCGCCGAGCAAGTAGACTCGAGGGTGAAGGAGTTGACTATGGCAGAAGAAACCGCAATTTTAGCAGGGGGCTGTTTTTGGGGTCTGGAAGACTTGGTCCGGGCGCAACCCGGCGTAATTGATACTGAAGTCGGTTATACCGGCGGACAAAACGATCACCCCAGCTACCAAAACCACCCTGGTCACGCCGAGGCGCTGCAGATTACCTTTGACTCCGAGCAGACGAGCTACAAACGTATCCTCGACTTTTTCTTTCAGGTTCATAATCCCACGACGCTGAACCGTCAGGGCAACGACCGGGGCACCTCTTACCGCTCGGCGATCTTTTACAAAAACGAAGAGGAGAAAAAGACAGCCGAAGAGATGACCCAGATCGTCAACGACTCAGGGCGCTGGCGCGACCGTGTGGTCACGACCTTGGAACCCTTTACGCAGTTCTGGCCCGCTGAAGGCTACCATCAGGACTACCTCGTTAAAAATCCGGGCGGCTACACCTGTCACCGCATCTACTTCAGCAGCTACCTGACAGTCAACGCCTAGCTATACCTAAAACGTGAGGAGGAGGTTACGACCTCCTCGAGCTTGCCGCGCTGCCTCGGACAAAACTCAGATGAGGCGCGATTTTTTAGACGTTTTACCTACCCACTATTACACCGTTCAAACCGTATCCGAGCTGAAGCCCGCAGAGGAGACTTTGAGTGACCTTAACCTTGAGTGCCTACCCAGAGAGCGCAGCCCATATCTTCAGCGCTGACGCGGCGGCGTTTCTCAGCGCCCTTCACGGGACGTTCGAAACCAAACGGCAAGACCTGCTGGCACGTCGCAAAAGCCGTCAGGACGCCTTCGATGCGGGGGAGCTGCCGGGCTTTTTACCCGAAACTAAAGACGTTCGGGAGGGTGATTGGCAGGTCGCCCCGGCCCCCGCCGACCTTCAGGACCGCCGCGTCGAGATTACCGGCCCCGCCGAAGCGAAGATGATGATCAACGCGCTTAACTCACCGGCGAAGGTCTTTATGGCGGACATCGAAGATTCCCTCTCACCCACATGGGCGAATATCGTCGGCGCGCAGGTCAGCCTTTACAGCGCGGTGAGGAAAACCTTAAGGCTCGAGACCGGCGGTAAAACCTACGCCTTAAACGAGCAAACGGCGACGCTGGTCGTGCGCCCACGCGGTCTGCAGCTGAGCGAAAAGCACGCCACTATAGACGGCGCGGAAGTGTCAGGCAGCTTGTTCGATTTCGGACTTTACTTTTTTCACAACGCGGCTGAACTGCTCGCACGGGGTAGCGGCCCCTACTTTTATCTTCCAAAGCTCGAGTCTCACCTAGAGGCCCGCTTCTGGAACGAGGTCTTCGTCTTCGCCCAGGACTATCTCGAGCTTCCCGTCGGTACGGTGCGCGCAACCGTGCTGATCGAAACGCTGCCTGCCGCCTTCGAGATGGACGAAATCTTGTATGAGCTGAAGGGGCACGCCGCCGGTCTCAACGCGGGCCGCTGGGACTATATCTTTTCGTTTATCAAAACCTTTCACGAACGCGCCGACAAGCTCCTCCCCGACCGTGCACAGATTACAATGGGCGTCCCCTTTATGCACGCGTACACCGAACTGCTGATCAGAACCTGCCACCACCGAGGCGCACACGCGATGGGCGGGATGGCAGCGTTTATCCCCAACCGCCGCGATCCGGCGGTGACGGAGCAAGCCTTGCAAAAAGTCCGTGACGATAAACGCCGCGAAGCGCAGGCAGGCTGTGACGGAACCTGGGTCGCGCACCCCGACCTCATCGGGGTCGCCCAAGCTGAGTTCGACGCGGTATTGGGCAACAACCCTAACCAAAAAGATCGGCGACGAGACGACGTTCAGCCGGACGCAGCCGCACTCCTTGGAGCCGACGTGCCGGGCGGTGAAATCACTGAAGCGGGCGTACGCAACAACATCAGCGTGGCACTGCAGTATCTGAGTGCGTGGCTTTCGGGAACAGGCGCAGTCGCGATTTTCAACCTCATGGAAGACGCGGCGACCGCTGAAATCTCGAGGGCTCAGCTGTGGCAGTGGCTTCACCACGGGGCAGAACTGGCGTCCGGCGAAACCTTCTCAGAAACGCACTACCGCACTCTGCGAGATGAAGAGCTGGGTAAGCTCGAGGGGTCGCCGCAGCTGGGAGACGCCGCCGCGCTGCTCGATACGCTCATCTTGGATGAGACGTTCGCACCCTTTTTAACGTTAGGCGCGTATCAGCAGCTTCCCTAAAAGAGCCTTTAGTTCTTACGCAGTCGGGGGGAAGCAAAGTGCAAATCCGCCAAGACGACCTGACCGGCAAAAGAATTGCCGCTTTGCTCCGAGAACATCTGGAGAATATGCATGAGATCACGCCACTTGAGAGCGTTCACGCGCTCGGTTTGGAGGCGCTCCGCTCACCTAGCGTCACCTTTTGGTCGGCGTGGGAAGGCGACGAGTTGCTCGGCTGCGGGGCGCTCAAAGAACTGAACGCAACCACAGGTGAAGTCAAGTCGATGCGTACCGCTGAGGCGCACCGGGGCCGGGGCGTCGGTAGAGGGTTGCTAGGGCACATCGTTGGCGAAGCCGAGCGGCGCGGTTACACTCGGCTCTATTTGGAAACGGGAGCGACGCCTGAATTCGCTCCCGCTAGAGCTTTATATTTGCATTACGGTTTCAAGGTCTGTAGACCTTTTGCCGATTACAAGAACGACCCGAACAGCGTGTTCATGACCAGAAAGCTCTAAAGCTCGCCTTCGTTCTGGCGGCGGGCCGTCTCCATCTCGTAGTCGTCGTGAACGGTGCCGAGCTGCTCGGCAAGCTGACTGAGGCTCGAGACGCAGCCGTCGAACGTCTCTTGGATACCGGGGTCGGTCGCTTCGGTTTCCATCTGAACGCGCGCAACTTTTTCCAGAGCGGCGCTCAGCGAGTTGCGAATGTCTTCAAGTTCGCGTAAAACTTTCTGGCGCTCCTCGAGTGTTTGTTCAGCCATAAGGCTCCTTTCGGTTTAGCGTTGAGCGTAGCATAGCGTTCGCCCTCGACAGCGTGCGGTGGCCTATAATTGGCCTGCGACCGGTCTTGACTTGCCTGAGCGTTCTTTTAATGGGCGGCTCGAGTGTCGCCTGAAACCAGGGTAAAGTGACCCTAAAACGCGTTAAATAGAGCATGATCCGCAAATTTTATATCGCCCGCATCTACGCGAACTACGAGGAAGCGGTTCGCACTATCGACCTGCTCGGCGAGTACCGCGACCAGGACAAAGCCGAGCGCAAACGTCAGGGCCTACGTGACGGGCTCGCCGAAAACACCAGTCTTATCGTGACCGCAGGCCGGAACTGGGCTGAGGCGGAGCAGGAGCTTAAGGCCAGACTAGGCGATTAAAACTGGACGATTAGAAAGCGGATATTGAGACCGAGGGGCAGATGTGGAAACCAAAATCTGCCCTGTTGATATGCTGATTTATGCCCCCAGCTTCATTTGCCCCGCTGCTGACGGACTTTACTCGTTCGCTTACCGCCAACTTCAGCTCGTCAGTCGCGGCGCAACCCGAAGACCAGCTCAAAGCGCCGGTTAAGGGACTCTTGGAGGCCGCTTCCACCCGCCGCACCGTGGCGCGGAGTGAAGCGCAGGTTGCCGGGCTGGGCGGACGCCCCGATTTCGGCGTCGCAGTAGACGAACTTCTAGCGGGTTATATCGAGTTAAAAGCGCCCGGTCTGGGCGCGCGACCTCAGCGTTTTACCGACGAGCGCAACAAAAAGCAGTGGGGCAAGTTCAAAACGCTTCCCAACCTCATCTATACCGACGGCAACGAGTGGACGCTGCTGCGTTCAGGCGCGCAAGTCGCGCACGTGCGCTTTTCCGGTGACGTGACGACGGACGGCCCGGACGCTTTTACGGACGTCGAAGCCGACGCGCTCGAGCGCCTCATCCAAGATTTTTTGCTCTGGCAGCCCTCTGCGCCCAGCTCACCCAAAGCCTTAGCTGAGCTTTTAGCCCCGCTCTGCCGGATGATCCGTGACGACGTGGCCGTAGCGCTACAAAACCCCGACTCGGCGCTCTCGCAGCTGGCTCGAGACTGGCGCGAAACGCTTTTCCCGGACGCCGACGACGCCCGCTTTGCCGACGCCTACGCGCAAACCTTGACCTACGCCTTGCTCTTAGCCCGCTTTAGCGGCGCGGAAAACGTCCGGCCCGAACGCGCCGCCGAAACCCTCGAGACCGGTCACGGCCTCCTCGCCCAAACGCTGCTGATCTTAAGCGACCGTGAGGCCCGCCGCGACGTAGGCGTCGGTTTGGACGTGCTCGTTCGCGCCATCAGCGCCGTTGACCCCGCCGCCTTACAAAAAGAAGGTGACGATCCCTGGTTGTATTTTTACGAGGACTTTCTAGCCGCTTATGACCGTCGCCTTCGCAACGATTACGGCGTCTACTACACGCCCGCGCCCGTGATTCAAGCCCAAGTGCGGCTCGTCGCCGAGCTTTTAGAAACCCGTTTTAGGAAACCGCTGGCCTACGCCGAAGACGAGGTGGTCGTCCTCGACCCGGCTGCCGGAACGGGCGCATATCCGCTCGCGGTGTTGCAACACGCTTTGGAGCAAGTCGCCGGTTTTTACGGCCCCGGAATGCGGAGCCAGTACGCTACCCAAGTCGCCCAAAACCTGCACGCTTTAGAGTTTCTCGTCGGCCCCTACGCGGTAGCGCACCTGCGCGTCACACAAAAGGTGATGGAAGAGGACGGCGCGTTGCCCGCCGACGGCGTTCACGTGTATCTCGCCGACACCCTCGAGTCCCCTGAAGCCCGCGACCTGGAGCAGCACGGCCTCATGTACCGCCGCCTGACCGAAGAACACCGCCGCGCGCGCAAGGTCAAGAGCGACACCCGCGTTTTGGTCTGTATCGGCAACCCTCCGTACGACCGCCAAGAACGCAGCGAAGCCGACATCGCTCGAGGCGTCGAACTTAAGGGTGGTTGGGTACGCTTTGGTCAGCAAAACCTGAACGACCAGACGAACGGCATCTTAAAAGACTTTACGCAACCCGCCGTAGACGCCGGACAGGGCGGGCACATCAAAAATCTCTATAACGATTACGTCTACTTCTGGCGCTGGGCATTGTGGAAAGTCTTTGAACAGTCGCAAGACGCGGGCATCATCTCGTTTATCACCGCTGCCAGTTACCTGCGCGGCCCCGGTTTTGTGGGGATGCGCGAACACATGCGCCGCACCTTCGATGAGCTGTGGATTTTAGATTTGGAGGGCGACAGCTTGGGCGCACGCAAAACCCAAAACGTCTTTAATATCCAGACGCCCGTAGCCATTGCGCTGGGCGTGCGGTATGGAAAGCCGAAACCGGATGAGCCTGCGAAAGTCCATTACGCGAAGCTCGAGGGCAGACGAGAAGGAAAGCTCGAGCAACTCGCTCAGATTGAAAGTTTTAGCGGTGTGACGTGGCAGGACTGTTTTTCAGACTGGCAAGCCCCGTTTTTACCCGAAGGTGAAGCCGATTATTACGCGTGGCCTCTGCTGACGGATTTGCTTCCGCTACAGGTCGGCGGCGTCAAAGCTGGGCGAACATGGCCTGTCGGAGTCACAAAAGAAGTTCTAAGCAAACGGTGGTGGGCGCTTAGCAGTTCAGACAAGAATAGACCTCTTGCAAAAGTAGGTCAATAGGGCTGAAAGTAGGGCATGAGGTATGAAGCGATCAGGGAACTTAAACCGGAGGCGTTCAAACGGTTAACTGGCGTGAAGCCGCGAGTATTCAGTGACA